>ERZ779622.96-NODE-96-length-62417-cov-38.056012_pt1 | contig 62417 bp, 71 predicted proteins | sample MGYA00514188_ERZ779622 | MGnify/ENA primary metagenome ERZ779622 (study PRJEB29562, sample SAMEA4376702) | mouse gut metagenome | isolation source: Cecum | study: EMG produced TPA metagenomics assembly of the A DSS colitis mouse model was used to assess the... | reverse complement strand
AGCCAGTGTATCCATGCGAATCCCCCTGTCACCGGGTATGCGTCCTTGTCCTCCAGGACAATGGCAATCGACACCGTTCCCTGCGGCGTATCTTCCACCTTAAAGGGCAAAGAATAAGTAGGGATGCCATTTTCATTGAACTGCGTCCCATGCCCGCCATATTGGGGCTGGATTACTCCGTTTATAATGCCGCTGCTTGTAACATTCATCTTTGATATCCTCCAATTCGATTTATGATGATATTTTAAGCGGCGGTTTCCGGACAGTAAATTACCCACTTTTTCGTGGGTACTAATCCGGAACTACTCCCTTTTCCTCCAGAATATGCCCCATGCCGTTTGCTTTCAGGTAGTCAATCCCGATATGCTGCATGATCCTTAACGCTTCCAGTATTTTCATTCCCATATCATCTGTTAGAGAATATTCCACCCGGAGCGGGTATCCCTCATAGGATTTCTTTTCCACAAATCCGTAATCCATCAGTTCCTTTAACTGCTCCAGCAGCATCTTCTGTGTAATGCCGTCTATGTCACGTTCCAGCTTCGCCAGAGATGTCGCCCCTAAACGCAGCCGCCATAAGATGATCGGTTTCCATTTCCCTTTAATCATGTCATGCACCAGTTCCAAAGGGCAGGTGTATTCCGTTCTCATTTTCATAGGCCGATGCCCCTTTCCGCTGTTTCTTATTACTTCGGCAAAAAGCCGTTCCCGCTAAAGTAAAAGCATCCACTGAATTATACCATAAAAATTTTCTGTTTTTCACCCGATGGCACGAAACGACTATTTTTCGGGAGCGGAAAGCAAAAAAGAGCCATTGCACAGCCCTCTTTCTCCTGTTATTATTTTACAATTTTTCTGTATACTATCACGCAAAACTCCAAACTATCACGAAAACTCCGAGCAGTTTCCGTGTTTGTATCATATCCCCCGTTTTTCAACAGCATTTTCCGTCAAACTAATACGCCTTTCAGCCAAAACCGCCAATATCCTACACCTTTTTACCTTTCCGCTTTATACTATCACGGAAACCCCTGACTTTTGCGTGAAAGTATACTTTTGCCTGATAGTACGATTTTTTCCCCAATCGCCACCTTTTCAGCGGCATCAAAAAACACAAAAATAGGGGTCCACCACCCACCGTGATGAACCCCACCAAGCCTAAAAAACCTTGATTTTAAGCCATTCTTCAATACTTTTGCCTGTTAGTACCCAAATTCCTATGGCATTATTTCTGAATTGCCGCCTGTGCCGCTGTCAATGATATTTTAATCCCTCCTATACTCTCTCGCAGAAATCTAATGAAATCCATCCAGCTCCGCTTTTCAGCTTTCCCCACTTGGAAGCCCCTTTCCCATCAGCCTCCTCAACGATTGTGAAAATACCGGCTCCCGTGTACTTCCCTGTCTTCTCCTTATCCGTCCCAGGTTCTTTCCGAATGTTCAGGTCAGGGATGGACACCCACACCAGATATGGCCGGAACACATCCCCTCCCGTCATACCCAGGATGCCTTTCAGGATGACAAGAATCTTCTCCCCATAGCCTGCCCCGGCAGCCCATCCTCTCCCGTCCGGGTTCTCCTTCTGCCCAAGCCACTCCACATATTCCGCACAGCCCCTCGCGACATACTTGAAGCGTGGGTCTATACAGGCATTCTTCAGCCCTTCCATGGAAGCGTAGGCTTTCAGATGCTGCACCTGCGCCCGGATCCCAAACTGCGGCGTGTCAAAGGAATTCCCTTTCACGCCCCTCCCCGTCACGCCCATGCCGCAGAAATTATTCTGCGCCAAAGTAACCGCAGAGCCGAAAAACTCGAAGTTCCCGGTCTCAAGGCAGGACTGCGCAAATGCAATGTCGCCCCTCACGCCCTCCGCCTCTCCTTCCGAAAGGTACAGCGGGATCATGTCAAAGACAGACTGCGCCGCCTCCGGATTCTTCGCTTTAAGATACGCCCCCATCTGCTCCGCCGTTGCTTCGGCTCTCCCCATAATCCTTGTATATCCGTCCGTGCCAGAAGAACAGCCCGCCATTGCCGCCCTGATTGCCTTACGGAACCCGTCCATCGTGTATCCCAGGCCAAGCTGTGCCCACAGATGCTCCGGGTCGCCGTGGTTGCTGGCAATCCCCCTCGCGCAGCCCTCCCTGTGGCTGATGACAACACCATCCGCCAGCGGGTCAAGCCCATACTTCCCGCAGAGCATGGCAAACAGCTCCACCGCCGCTCGGTAAGTCCTCTCCGTCACCGCCTTTGCCGCGGCTGTATCAGAGCAGGTAAAATTTGAGCCTGACGTGTACCGGATACACGCAGGCTCACACATCTCCACCCCGATATGGGTATTATTCCCGCTGCCCCTGCTGCCGGAGCCGCAGTGCCATCCCCTGTGGTTCCAGGGGAGCGTCTGGTACACCGTCCCGTCCTCCCCGTCAATGAACCCATGGACGCAGGAACTGTCATGTGACGGGCTGTCCCACGAACTGATAAATGCAGACGCCTTCGGCTGTGGGCACCCAACGGAATGGAGCATCAGCCCCTTTACTGTAATCTTCCTCCCCGCCGTATAACACGGGTTCTTAGTCAGAATGCTTTCCACCAGCTTCATACCTACTCATCTCCCTTCCCATTTTCCGCCCTGTCATGGAGCTGCTCCAGAATCTCCTTCAGCTTCTCCGGGATGGGCAGCCCAAGGTGCCCGGCATTCTCCAGAAGGCTCACGCCCTCATTGGAGATATAGAAAAAGATGACCGCCGTGCGGAGCACAGAGCCGCTGCCGATGACCTGCACATCAAGGATGTTTGCAATTCCCACCAGCAGGAAGATCAGCACCTTCTTTGCAATGCCCCTAAACCCCACCTCGCTGGACAGCTCCTTATCCGCCGCAGCACACATCACCCCCGTGATGTAATCCACCACAACGAACGCGACCAGCGCATACAGCAGCCCGTCACAGCCTCCAATGAACCAGCCGAGCCATCCACCGACAGCCGCAAAAATAAGTTGGACCGTGTTCCAGAATTCCTTCATGTCAAAACCCTCCGTTTCTGAAATTTTTTTGTATGATAAAAGGCCGCCCGCCAGACGGCAGACAGCCCTGTATCCAGATGATATTTATTTACCCGCGGGAGCCGCCTGTCACGGCTCCTCCGTCAACGTGTACGTGATCTTCATGGTCTTATCCGTATTCTTCACCACGGCGGAACCCAGGTTGTTGATGCTCGCCAGATAAGGCATGGCCAGGTACGCCATCCTGTAATCAGAGCCATAGTTCCCGCCCCAGCCAAACAGGAACTCCTTATATTGGAACAGCGGCGTCGCTACATTCGTGAACCTTGCACCCCCTGCCGTCTGCACTACCGTGTCATCCGGCTTCACCTGAAAGTCCCACCCGATGATCAGGTCATTCACCATCAGCAGATAATTGGAGCAGGTACCGGAACCGGTCTGCGACTTGCCCGCAGACGTAAACCCGAACGGAATCAGCGTGACATCCGCCACATTCCCCAGGTTGATCTTATAAATGCCCGTATTGTCGTAAGCAGGCGTATACAGATACCCGTCCCGGATGATGCCCCTGGACGACCTCTCCACATAGGTATCAACCTTAAAGCTGCCCAGGGTCCTGATGCAGACATTGGACAGCGTCCACACGCCCTCCTCCATGGACAGGCCATCCTTCTTTATCTTCACCCAGTACACCGTGGCATTCCCGGAAGAATTCCCGGAATTGGAGAACCCGTACCAGTACCCATCATGCCCGTCAAGGAAATCCCCATAAGGCGTATAGCTGCCCTGGAACTTGAAGGTGCTACAGGGGATGGCCGTCTCCTCCAGCAGGGTGCATGTGGTATCGTCCAGCCTGTCATTGAGCCCCACCGTAAAGACCGGCAGCCTCTTTTTCTTCACGATCACCGACTGGTCCGCAAATGTCAGGCTGTACATCAGGTTGTTCCCAAAATCCACCTCAACGGCGCTATACAGCTCCGCCAACTCCTCCTTCGTCTGCTCCTCCAGCTTCGTCTCCATGACCTGCAGGAAAGAAGTCGCGGAACTGTCCATGCTGCCGTATGCATTCTTCCCTCCCAGGGCGGAAGTCAGCGCCACCGCCGCAATGGTGCCGTTGCCCTGGCTCGGCGTGAACTCCCAGACAAACTTATACCCGTCCTCCAGCGCCCTGCTCTCCGTCAGGTTCAGGCTCCCCCTCGCCACATTCGCCGTGGCGTTCACGTCATTGCCGGCATACGCCACTGGCAGCTTCACGGTGGACGGGTAAATATTATCCGCATCCTCTTCCAAAGGGTCAGAATAAAGCAGGATGCCGCCGACCATGTTCGGGCAGATGGGCAGCAGCTTATCATTCCAGAGCAGATGCGTGTCATACTCCCCGGCGACCGCATAGAATATCCCCATGGGATTCAGCCCCAGGATGTCATTCACCGCATTGGTGACCATGTTGCCTTCCTCAATCCGCTCCTCCTCCCCGGTATTCCCATCCACCAGCTCAATCACCATGTTCCCTTTCAATTTCATACCAAACCTCCATTTCCACCGGCCTTGCAAATGCGCCGACCGCTGCCCTGCCGCAAACCACATCACTGCATTCCCGTTTCATTGTCTCGTCAATCTCCATCCCAATCTCACCGTCGGCCGGAACAGCCCGGATGCCACCGCCAATGGCTGCCCTGCCGACCCATTCCTCAACCTTGATTTCCCCGTCCCATGCGGACTGCGCTCCCATGGACTGCCCGCTGATGCTGGCAATGCAGGAGCCGGTATCCACCGTTCCCGTGCCGCCGCCCATCCGCATATACACATTGAATACATTCGTATAGTTTGCCACCACGCCTTCAATGGGGTAATACAGAAGGATGGTATGCCGCCCAGAATGCCAGGTCTCCTCCGGCTGATGAATCGCCACCACAGAATCATTGATCTCAAACGTAAAATGCGCTGCCGCCTGCCCGTCCTCAGACCAGATGACAGGCAGCTCCACCTCCAGCACCTGCCCCGCATCCCCAGGGCTTTCCTCCCCGCCTGTTCCGGCATCCATACCGCCGGCCGCCGGGATAACAACTTCTCCCTTTGCCAAAGCTGTCCGCTCCACCGCATCCGCCTCCACATCCACGATGACGGAACCAAAAAACTGCGCATGGTTATCCTCGCTTGTGGCAAACTCAATGGTGATGATCTTCACATCCGTCTCCGCCACCGTAAACGCAGAGGCATTCGTGAACGTATGGATGCCGATTTTCCCAGCCTCAATCTGGTTCAGCAGCCCGGAGATGTTCTTGTCATTCTTTGACTTCGCCTGCGCCAGCCGCGGGTTCTTCCCTACGCATTTCAGCGTATGCTTCCCGCCAATTTTACAGTTAGAGGAAGTGATGCAAGCAATCTGTTCCCCGTCCGCCTGCCCGCCCGTGAAGACCAACACATCTCCCAGATCCAGAGCCGGATTCCCTATGGTGCTGGAATCGAAGGGCACATAATTCACCACGGAAATGTCCGCCAGTATATTCCTGCACAGCTCCTCCCTCGTCTCTTCCAGCCCGAACTGCAGGAGCGAGTTCACCGCCAGGTTCATTGTCAGCCCGTCATCCTGCTCCAGCGCATAATACTCCGCCGTCTGCGTCCGCAGGTTCGTGGAGCTGACTGCCGTGTACCTGGTGATGAAATCAGAAAAGCTACTGGTGAACCGGTGCCTGCTCTTGACCTCCATCACCGGCTCTGTGCCGTATTTCCGTAGTTCCAGCTTCCCCTCCCGGTTTATGCAGAAAAAACCGCCCAGCACCTGCCCCACGAAGTACAGCACATCCCGGTACGTCTCAATGTCATTCTCCGGATAGACAGACAGCAGTTCCGCCCCGTTGGGCATCGCCTCAATCTCATCCTTCGTGTGCGCCAGCTCCACAGAACAGGCTTTGCAGCACAAATCCAGAAAAGCATAGGCATTCCCCATCGTCTCAAAACCGTTGAAACTCTTCTCAAACCGAAGCATATAGTCATAGGCTTTCAGCTCCAGGCAGTGCGCCGTCCGGTTCGCCTCGCTGACCTCAAAGATGCCCATCGGCACTTCCTCAAAACTCCCATCCGTAATCCGCAGATGGTAAGAGAGGCGCACTTCGGCTCCCTCCAGCGTGTAACGGTCTATCTGCGAAAAGAGCGTGATACCCATCTCCGCAGCATACACAGTCCCAAGCTCAATCTCCGCGCTGCCGCAGCACTGCGCCGTGATATACCCGCTCCCCTTCACAATATCCTCATAACCGAACGGGTACACTGCGCCGCCCTTCGTCCTGATCTCCCCCGTCCAGTAATACCGCCTGGTGTTCTCCTGCACCGCCTGCAGGAACGCCTCGCTCACCGGGTACATAAGGCACACCTCCTCCCGCCATGCTCCCCTGCATCCTCAAAATTCCTTCAACGTGAAGGAAACCTTCCACAGCCCCTTATAGGACGTGTCCTTCACAAGGCTTGCCTTGTATCCGTCAATGAACATCTCCGTCCGTTTCATCTCCAGCGTCTCCGTATCAAAATAATCCACGGCCAGCTTCTCCTTCTGCTTGAACTCCGTCAGAATCTTTAGCCATTTGGGGGAAACGGAAAACGCGGCAGAGATGGACACCACGCCCATCCTCACCACATCCCTCTGCGTAGTCCCGGCTTCCGTCTCACCTCCGGAATCCGCCTCCACATCGCTCATCTGCACCCCATAGGAATCCGGCAGAGGGAGCGGCACCCCGTCAAGCGTCAAATACTGTATAAAAGCCATGCCTATCTCCCTCCTGACCTTAAGTTCTGCCTTGCCTGCGCGTCCACCACCACTTCATCCAGCAGCGTCCCGCCCACATATACAGGGATACAGATAGTGCCTCCCCCTGCCATTTCCTGCAGGCCGGAAAGCACCTCCCTCAGGCCGCCCAAAAGCTCCCTCACGGAATCCCCGGATGCGCCGCCTCCGCCCTGCATCTGGACGGCTGCCGCCTGGGGCTGGAGCATCAGGTCAGACGCCACGCCGGACACCGCCTCCTTCACCATGCCCCGGCCTTTCTCAATGCCCTTCGCAAGCCCTTTCATGAAGTCCGGCATCCAGCTCTCATAATCCGTCAGAGGCCCTTCATCCGGCACGGAGAAATGCAGGAAGGAGCGTATCTTGTCCGCCACGTCCGACACCGCACTCACCACGTTGCCGATGGCGCTCCGGATGCCGTCCGCAATCCCGTTGATGAAGTCCTTCCCCCATTCCAGGGCTTTCCCCGGCAGCGAGGTAATGAAGCTGATGGCAGACTGGAACCCCGACTGCACCACGCTCCCCAAAGAGGACAGCGCAGAGCCGATGCCGGACACCATGGCCTTGAAAGCGTTTATTGCTGCCTGTTTCAGATTGGATGCGATGGACAACACAAGGTTTTTCAGCCCGTTCCATGCAGACGAGGCTGTATTCTTTATAGCCGCCCAGATATTCGCCACAGTATTTTTCAGCCCGGTGAACAGGATGGAAACATGGTCCACAAGCCCCTGCGCCAGCGAACCCACCACCTGTTTAATACCCGACCAGATAGAAGACGCCGCATCCTGTATATTCGTCCAGATATTCAGCGCATCCTCTTTCAGCTTCGTGAAGTTCCCCGTCACCAGGTCTATCAGCAGCAGCACCGGCCCCAGGATGACATTCTTGATCAGCTCCCATGCCCCGGAAGCCGCCGTCTGGATGCCCTGCCAGACACCCTGCAGCGTCGTGGAAAGGTTCTCCCAAAGGGAGCGTATCATGTCCACGATCCCGGTCAGGACAGGGTTGTTCATCATATCCGTCCAGATACCGCTGAAAAAGTCACCCACGGACTGCCACAGCCCGCTCCACCACTCGGGAATCCCCTGGAAAAACGACACCAGCGAATTCCACGCACCTGGTATGGTTTCCGTAAAGAACGAACAGATGGCCTGCCATGCAGACACAAAAAATTCCTTGATCTGCGACCAGATGGCATTGACCGCATCCCGGAACCATCCGCACTTGTTATACAGCACCACGAGGATTGCCACCACCGCGGCAATCGCCAGAGGCACCCATCCGATAGCCGCAACCACCGCAGAGATGGCCGGGATCACCGTCCCGGATACAAAACCTATCACGCCGGAAATTGCCCCGGCTATCTGCGGCACCACCGTCATGATGGTCCCGATCGCGCCGACCACCTTCCCGATGACGATCAGCACCGGCCCCAGGGCAGCAGCCACCAAGGCAACCGTGACAATGATCTTTTTCGTGCCCTCGTCCAGGCTGTTCAGCCAGTCCACAAGCCCCTGTATCCACCCCACGATCTGCCGGATGTACGGCATCAGCATCTCGCCGATGGAGATGGCAAGCTCCTCCAGCTGGCTCTTCAAAATCGTGAGTTGCCCCGCAAGGTTATCCTGCATGGTTTCCGCCATCTTCTCCGCCGTGCCGTCACAGTTGCTGATGGCGCTGTTCAGCTTCTCGATGTCGCCCGGCGCGGCATTCATCACCGCAAGGAACCCGGACATGGCATTCTTCCCCACCAGCGCCTCCGCATTGGCCGCTTTCTCCGATTCGGACATCTGCGCGAATGCCGCCCGGCAGTCCGTGAGGATATCCCCAAGGCTCCTCATGCTCCCGTCCGTGTTCGTGGTCTGTATTGTCAGTTCCCCGAAGGCATCCCCGACAAACTTCACTTCCCCGGTGAGGTTCGTCATCACGGAACGCATGGCCGTCCCCGCCTGGGAAGACTTGATGCCCGCATTCGCCATCAGCCCGATGGCCTCCGCCGTATCCTCCGCCGTGAACCCCAAAGCACCTGCCACGGGCGCACAATATTTGAACGTCTCCCCCATCATGGATACGTTCGTGTTGGCATTGGAACTTGCCGCCGCAAGGATATCCGCAAAATGCCCGGAATCTTCCGCCGACAGCCCCAGAGCCGTCAGGGCATCCGTCACGATATCGGATGTTGTCGCAAGGTCTTCCCCGGAAGCCGCCGCAAGGTTCATGATCCCCTCAATGCCGGAAAGCATGTCAGAAGTCTTCCAGCCCGCCATCGCCATATAGTTCATGGCCTCGGCAGCCTCGGACGCGGAGAACTTCGTCCTGCTGCCCATCTCCCTTGCCTTGTCGCGCAGGGCCTCCAGTTCCTTCCCGGTCGCCCCGGAGACCGCCGCCACCTGGCTCATGGCAGAATCAAAATCAGACGCCACCTTCACCGCCGCCGTGGCAATCCCGCCCACCGCCGCAGCGACCGGCATCAGCTTCTGCCCCACGCCCTCAATGGCAGAACCCACTGTCTTCAGCTTCTCCCCTGTGGCCGCTATCTTCTGCAGCGCCACAGCAGACCGGTCTGCCTGCCGCTCCAGATCACGCAGGTTGCGCTCCGTCTCGATGATCTCCCTCTGCAGGGCATCATACTGGCTCTGGGAAATCTCGCCCCTTGCCAGCGCGTCATTCGCCTGCTCCGCCGCAGTCTTCAGCGTCTCCAGCTTCTCCTTCGTCTCTTTGACCGCTTCCCCAAGGAGCCGGTGCTTCTGCGCCATCAGTTCCGTATTGCCGGGGTCCAGCTTCAGCAGCTTCTCCACATCCTTAAGCTGTGACTGCGTGTTCCGTATCTCCGTATTCACGCCCTTCAAGGCCGTCTGGAGCTTCGTGGTATCGCCGCCGATCTCCACGGTGATGCCCTTGATTCTGTTTGCCGCCACAGTAACACCCCCTCAATGGCACAAAAAAAGCCCGGCTCCCCAGGCGTAAAATCCCCCACGGCAGAGCCATAGGGGGAACATCCCTTACAGATGAAAACGGGACTGGAATACTACAGCCAGCCCCGCATCCGCGCACTACTTCCAGTTAAAATGAATCAAACTCATCCTGCCCTGCAATGACGGCATAATCCGCCCCGTCATTGCTGTACTCCGCATACATGTCATTGACCATGCCGATGGTCAGAAGGTCCAAGTCCCGGATGGAAATACCCAGCTGCACACACCGCAGAAGGAACAGCGGCGTGGTCATCGGGCGGTCAGTTGCGCGAAGTTTTTTTTAGCCTCCACGTCGGTCTTCACATTCAGCCCCCATAACTCGATGAGCTGTGGGAGAACCTGGTAAATAGAAAACGTGCCGAAACCGTCCAGCCACTCCTCCGGTGTGTCCGGGATGGCGGGGTCAGCGTGCTTCGCCATGATAAAGGCGATATTCTCAAACAACTCCAAAGAAAATAAATCCAGGTTCGAGTTCTCCGAATCGCTGTCCCCGATGCTCTTCTCCAGCGCGCTCAAATCCTTATAGATATCCCTGTGGAACTTGATGCGGTAAATCCGCGGCACCGCCGCCGATGCCCGGAACGGCACCTCTTTCCCGTCAATCGTGATCTTCCTCGTCATGCTCATACGCTAAACCTCCCCATACACATCATCTTCCGCGCCGCCATCATCCGCAACCGCCGGCATATACACCGCCTTGTACCAGTCGCTATACACCGTCTCATCCGTGGAGTCCCCGGTCTTCGCCTTCACCATGCCGTCCGCCAGGGGCGTGGCCTTGATGGTCAGCGTCTCCGTCTGCACCTCCCGGCTCTCCTCATTAGTCTTGCCCTCAATGCCAGGACGGGATGCCGAACAATTATAAAGCACATGCCGGATATGCTTCTGGTCACCGTCAAACTCAAACAGCAGGGCAAACGCCGCAAGCTCCGCCGAAGCGTTCTCAACCAGCACCCCATTACTGTCCAGTTCCTCCCTCAGCGCATCCCTCCGGAAGGACTCCGGGATTATGGCAAGCTCCAGGTCTCCGTCATAGCCCATGTTGTTGTTGATGACATAATAGGCCGTCCCGTCCGCATAAAAATTCTCCGGCTCCCCGTTGGCATCCAGGGAAATAGAAACCGAACCGGGCATCGGCACAGGCGTCCCATAGGACACCTCCCCATCCTCCGAAACATTGAGCATCGCATAATGCGTGTTCTTAAGGTTGTATTTCACTTTGTTCTTCTTATTCTGCATCCGTCATGCCTCCCATCCAAAAATATACAGCACCTCATAAAGCCTCTCGCTGCCGATCCATGTCTCCGATTTGTTATAGAAGACCTCATGCGCGTCCAGCACATCCTCCACCCGTTTCTCCAGCTCCGGGTCTTTCTTATCCGTATAGACTTCCATGTGGACGCTTGCGCCCTTGTGGTACACCTTCCCATCCGCCGCAAAATTGTCACTCCCCGGCAACAGGTAACACAAGAACGGCGGCTCCGGGGATTCCCCTTCCGCGAAATGGTCATAGGCAAACGGGATTCCCGTTTCCCGTATCATCTTTACCAGTTCCTCCACATCCTCACCCCCTTAATGCCTTCTCAATCTCCTGCTCCAGCGTCCGCTCCGCCCGCTGCTCCGCAGGCGCAATATGCGCCTTTCCCGGGACGCGCCCGCCGCCCCGCTTCGCATGGCCGAACTCCAGCAGGTGCGCCAGCTGGTAACGGTTCCTGGAATGCACCACCAGCTCAATGGAGCTTGACGTCTCCCTCACATTCTTCACGGCCCAGCTCTTCGCATAGGCGCCCGTGTCCTTCGGTGCCTCCGCCTGGATATCCTTCTTCACGGAACTGCCCGCCTTTTTCACCGCAGCCTTCATTTCATCCGCCGCAAGCTCCGCATACTCCGTCAGCCCTTCCATCACCGCTGCCGCAAGCTGGTCTATCCGCACCCTGTCCGACATCTTCACCGCCTCACTTTCCTGCAGGTGAACTTCAAGGATTTCTTCTTGAAATTCATATGGTCCACATTCACAATGTCATAAATCTCCCCACGGAACAGGACCCGGTATCTGGTGGACATGATGTCCACCGCTTTCCTGCAGTACCGGACAGTCACCGTCATGGATACATCCTCCACGGTCATCCCGGCCTCCTGCACTTCCTTTGAAGATGCCAGCCCCTCCCCTCCTATCGTGGCAGAGCAGGCATAATAATCCGTCCAGATATTCCTGTGGTTCCCCACATCATCCGCGACAGCCTCATTCTTCTGGAATGTCACCCTCTCATTCAGCAATGCCACATCCATCAGAAGCCCTCCTTCCTGCTGCCGAAGAGCAGCGCCCGCAGGGTCAGGGCAAGCGCATGGTGGTCAGCCTCCTCCCTGTGCTCATAAAGGTAGGCCGCCGCATACAGCACAGAAATCCTGGCATTCACCACGGCGGCAAACTCACTCCTGTCATCCATCCTCGCCACATCCATGCAGATTTTCTCCGCCGCCCCGATCATGCTTTCAATCAGGGCATCGTCCTCATCATAATCTACACGCAGATAGCCCTTCATCTCTTCCAGCGTCACCAACACGCCGCACCGCCCCTTTCCTGAAACAATCTATCCTGCACCAGCTCTCACTTACTGCCAAACCACTCCTGCGCCCGTTCCTTCCGGGCGGGATGCCGGCTCCTGCACCGGCATCCCCACAGCTCCCTCAAAGCCTCCGGAGCCCCACTGCCCTTTATGAACCGGACGCCGCTTTCTGCGCCAGCACCTTCACCGCCTCCGCAAGGACCAGCTTGCCGTCCACACGCTGGGAAGCCAGAAAGCCCACCTGCCCGGTGGCCGCATACAGCTCATTCAGCCGCTTGAACGAACGCCCCTGCCTGTCAGCGATCCAGTAATAAGAGAAATCACCGAAGGCAATGGTCTTCGCCCCTGCCGCAATGGCCGGCATATACGCGGAAGTCTTCACCGGCCTGCCAAGGATGGTATCCGGCGTGCCCGCCACAAGGGAAGGCTGCCACAGGTACTGCCCGTTGCCGTCCTTCAGCTTTCGGATGGACTTGATGGTGGAATCATTCAGCACCCACACGGACTTCTTGCGGTATGGGGATTTCAGGCTGTAAAACAGGTCAATCAGCTCATCCGCCGTCACTGACGCAGCAGACGCAGCCGTCACGCCCGTCTCCGCGCCTCCCGATGCCGCCAGCACGCCCAGCGGCTTGCCCTTGCCGTCCCCAACAAAGAACGCCTCCTCTTCCTTCGCCCCGATCCTGCGGGCAAACTCACGGGAGATATAGGACTGCAGGTCAAACACGCTGTCATTCAGCAGCTCCTCGGAGACCTTGATCATCGTCCCCAGCTTGTAAGCCCCGATGGACACCTGCCCGAAGGAATCATCGCTCTCCGGGAACGCCCCTTCCTCATCGATCCAGGATGCCGTACCCTTGCCTGCAACCACGGGGATCTTCCGGTCGCCGCTGGAAGTCCTGATGACCTTCGCCATCTGCCGGAAGACGTTCTCCTCCTCCAGAGCCTCCACCAGCGTGCGCTCATACTCATCCGGCACCAGGTAGCCGCCCTCGGAGTCCGTGCCCACCTGCAGGGCATTGGCCACATTCGGCATAGGAGCCTTGGAGCGCATGGCATTCCAGAAATTCTTCCGATAGTCATCAGAGGCACGTCCCGTCTTATCCCCCTCCCCGTCATCCGCCCTGCTGCCGGGCTTCGCCGTGATCGGCGTGCTGGTAGCCCTGGACAGCTCCGCGTCGATCGCCGCCTGCCGCTCCAGCCGCTCGATCTCCTTCCCCAGGTTCACCACGTCCGCCTCCATCCTGTCATAGGCAGCCGTGTCCTCCGCGGACAGCATCCCGTCCGCTCCCCTTTTGGCATCCAGGAACTTCTTTGCAGCATCCCATGCCTTTGCCCTCTTCTCACGCAGTTCCAAAATCTTACTCATAAAAAACCCTCGCTTTCTTGATTTGCGGCATCCGCTCCCGGGATGCCTGTTTCTGTACAAAATAAAAGAGCCGGTTCCTCAGCCCCTGGCTCCTTCTTCCTGTGGCGGCAGAACTTCCTGCCCTGTTCTTCCGCCTCAAAACGTTCATCCAGCGCACCGACCGTCCATCCCTTCCGGAACATCCCCAGCGGGGTCTCCCCGAACTGCCCCAGCGCACGCGCATCCATTTCAAGCATCCTCCCCCATAATTCTGGATGGTGCTTCCTTAACTTCCGCAGCTCATCTATCCTCTGGAACGGGCAGCACCAGCAGGAACACCGGTGGTAGATCTCATACAGCCCGCCCCAGTCAAAACCCTTCCCATAGCAGTACCGCAGGGCCTGTTCCTCCGTCACCTGCCACTCCACAAGCGGGTAACGCTCCCCCTTGCACCGCTCCTGTTCATCATAGGCAATCCCGACATAGGAGACAGCATCGTACTCCCCTTTCAGGCGGTTGACCTCCTTCGTGATCAGGTGTGTCTTTAACTGCCCCGTACACCACCTCACCCGGATGCCCGGCCAGCCATTCCCGCATAAAGGCACCCCGTCCCGGATGCGCCGCTCCACAGCGGATTTCTTCTGCTTCGGCTCATCAAACATCAGCCACTCAAAACCGCGCGGATGGCGCAGGACATGGATATGCAGCCCCCGCTCCCGGAACAGGTACGCATCCACTTTCCCGATATGCCGGTACATCTCCGGGAACTCCATGCCCGTATCCGCCCAGAACACACCGTCAACCGGCATCCCTTTCTCTATCATCATGAGGAGCATTGCCGTACTGTCCTTCCCGCCGGATAAGGACACTGCATGGTAATCCCCTTTCCCGGTCTTCTTCACCGTTTCCACCTCCCCCAGAAACAGAAAAAGAGCCGATTGCTCAGCCCTTATCCCATTCTTCCTGATTTCAGCAGAACTCCCTGCCTCCTTCTCCTTGTAATGTCTGGACTCCCTGCCCTGTCCATCTGCTTCAATGCTTCAAGACATCCGATGTGCCAGCCGCCCGCCTCTTCTAAACCGCCCCTAATGCAGGAGCAGGTTCAGCCTCTTCTCCAGCTGCTCCACCGGAGTCCCCGGCTTCTTCGGCGGGATGAGCCTGCCCAGCATGGAATTCATGACCGCCTGCCTGGAAAACATCACCGGCGCATCCATTTCATCCGAAAACGGCACGCCGCCCGCATCCTCCGCATTCTGTCCAGAGAACATGACCTCGTCCGCGAACCCAAGCTCCACCGCTTTCTTCGCATTGAACCAGCTCTCCGCATCCATCAGCCTTGAAATCTTATCCCTGGCAAGCCCGGTCTTGATCTCATAGGCGTTCATGATGGACTCCTTCACCTCGTCCAGCATCTTGACCGCTTTCTTCATCTCCTCGGAATCCCCAATCGCGATCGTGGCCGGGTTGTGGATCATCATCATCGCCACCGGCGACATCCGCACCTTCGTCCCCGCCATCGCAATCACCGATGCGGCACTCGCCGCTAAGCCGTCAATCACCACCGTCACATCATAGGGATAATCCATCAGCATGTTGTAGATCTGCGCCGCCGCGAACACATCACCGCCCGGGGAATTGATCCAGACATTGACCGGCCCTTTCCCGGCATTCAGCTCATCCCGGAAGATCCCCGGCGTGACTTCATCCCCGAACCACGTCTCATCTGAAATCTCCCCATTCAAAAAGAGCGTCCGCATCTCTGCCCCGCTCTCATCCTGGTTTTTTATCCAGTTCCAGAACTTCCTCTTCATCATCCACCTCCATAATCCGCTGCACTATCGCAGCACTTCTCCGGCCTCCAGAACCAAAATCCTGCCATTTCCCGCAGAAAATTATTATCCGGCGCTTGATCCATCTTCCGGCTTTCCAGCCTCCAAGTTACCGCCAGTCCCTTTCCCGGGATGCCTTCTGCCTCTCCCGGCACTCCTGTCCTTCCCAGGGCTGCTGCCGGAACCATCATCCCTTTCTGCTGCTCCCACAGCACCAACTCCCGGATTCCTCTGTCTTCCCTCCCTGACGGCTGGACCGCCGCCAGCTTCCGTGCCTCCTGCAGGAATGCCCATGCCATAGCCCAGCCCGGCATCCTCCAGCTTCATCATGTTCCCGTTCACCAGATACAGGTCACCTCCAAGCTCCTCCGGGATGCGGTCAAGGTTCTCCAGCTCCCGGATGTCATTTGCCGACATCCACCCGTTCTGCCGCCCCACTGCATACCCGTTCATGCGGCTCTGGTAATCGCCCCGGAGCAGTCCGTCCACGTTGAACTTCACGAAATACTCCTTTTTCTCCTCCGCAGTAAGCAGAGACCGCGACATGGACTGCTCCCACCGGGACACCCACGGGTCAAGCGTATATTTCACAAACTCAAGGCTCTGCTGCTCAATGTTTGAAAAAGAAGACTTATCCAAGTCCCCGACCATATGCGGCGGCACACGGAAAATCCTCGCAATCTCATTGATCTGGAACTTCCTTGTCTCCAGGAACTGTGCCTGCTCCGGTGAAATGGAGATAGGCGTATATTTCATGCCCTCCTCCAAAACTGCCACCTTATTGGCATTATGGCTGCCCCCAAAGGTAGACTGCCAGCTCTCCCTCACCCGCGCCGGGTCCTTGATGGTGCCCGGATGCTCCAGCACGCCGCTGGGCTGTGCGCCGTTGGCAAAGAACTTCGCCCCATATTCCTCACAGGCAATCGCCATCCCGATGGCATTCTTCGCCATGGCAATCGGCGAATACCCCACCAACCCGTCAAACCCCAGACCGGGGATATGCAGGACCTCCGAAGGCGGCAGCACCACCGTGCTGCCCTTCACCGTGGGCGCATCATCCACACCTAACGTATACTCATAATAAAGCTGCCCGCTGCCGTCCCGCTCCACACTCATCCTGTCCGGCATCAACGGGTACAGCGCAATGACTTCCCCCCTGCCGTTGCGGATGATCTGCGCATAGGCATTCCCCCAAAGGAGCAGGTGTGTCATCAACGTCTCCCGGAACACAAAAGAAGTCATCTCCGGATTGGGCTCATCATGGAGCAGAAAATACAGCGGATGCCCCGCCGCCTTCTCCTTCCCACCGTCCTCCGTATAACGGTAAAAATGCAGCGGCAATCCTGCCACCGCCTCCGAAAGAATCCGGACGCAGGAGTACACCGCCGTCATCTGCATGGAAGAACGTTCATTCACCCGTTTCCCGCTCGTGCTGTTCCCCAGGAAGAAACTGTAAGCGCTTCCTGATGTCCTGTCCTGAGGTTCGCCCCTCGCCCGAAACAACCCTCTCAATAATCCCATTGCTACCACTTCCTTCCTACTCCTGTCAGAATACCAGCAGCCCCCTTGTGTCATAGACCGACTCCCGCGTGTCATTCCCACACCGTATTGCCCTGTCCAGCCCCATGATCATGGCAATGGCGCCGTCAATCTTCTCCGTTGACTTCTCCTTGTCCGCCTTGATATTCCCCGCCGGATCCGTCCGAATGAAAATATTGTCCATCATCCACCGCAGGACAGGGTGCCCCCCGTGGGCTATCCCCTGCTCCAGCGTCAGCTTCATCAGCTCCTTGGTCGGCGGCGACATATCCTTGAACCCCTGCCCGAATGGGACTACCGTGAACCCCATCCCCTCCAGGTTCTGGACCATCTGCACCGCTCCCCACCGGTCAAAGGCGATCTCCCGGATATTGAACCGCTCCCCCAGCCGCTCAATGAACTTCTCAATATACCCATAATGCACCACATTCCCCTCCGTGGTCTCCAGGAACCCCTGCCTCTCCCACACATCATAAGGGACATGGTCACGCCTCACGCGAAGCCCCAGCGTCTCCTCCGGTATCCAGAAATAAGGCAGCACACAGAACTTATCCTCCTCATCCAGCGGCGGGAACACCAGCACAAAAGCCGTGATGTCCGTTGTGGAAGACAAATCCAGCCCGCCATAACACACACGCCCCTCCAGCCCCTCCGCGTCCACCCGGAACCCGCAGGCGTCCCACTTCGCCATCGGCATCCACCGGACAGCCTGCTTCACCCACTGGTTCAGCCTAAGCTGCCGGAAGGAATTCTCCTCCCCCGGGTTTTGCTTCGCCGACTCGCAAGCCGCTTTCACCTTGTCCAGCCCCACCGTAATACCCAGGGACGGGTTCGCTTTCTTCCACACCTTCGGATCCGTCCAGTCAGCCGCCTCATCCGCCCCATAGATCACCGGGTAGAAAGTAGGGTCAGCCTTGCGCCCCTCCAGGATATCCACGGCCTTCTGATGCGTCTCATAACAGATGGAATTCGTATCCGTCCCCGCCGTGGTGATCAGAAAATACAAAGGCTGCATCCTGGCATCCCCGGAGCCCTTCGTCATGACATCAAACAGCTTCCGGTTCGGCTGGGTATGCAGCTCGTCAAAGACAACCCCGTGGATATTGAACCCATGCTTGGAATACGCCTCCGCCGACAAAACCTGATAAAAAGAGTTGGTCGGCTGGTACACGATCCTCTTCTGGGACGCCAGTATCTTCACCCGCCTGTTCAGCGCCGGGCACATCCGCACCATGTCCGCCGCCACCTCAAACACAATGGAAGCCTGCTGCCGGTCAGCCGCGCACCCGTACACCTCCGCGCGCTCCTCCCCGTCCCCGCAGGTCAAAAGCAGCGCCACGGCCGCCGCCAGCTCGCTCTTCCCCTGTTTCTTCGGAATCTCCACATAGGCCGTGTTGAACTGCCGGTACCCGTTCCCCTTGACCGTCCCGAACACATCCCTGATGATCTGCTCCTGCCAGTCGATCAGCTCAAAAGGCTTCCCCGCCCAGGTCCCCTTCGTATGGCACAGGCACTCGATGAAGCTGACCGCATAATCCGCAGCCACCTTGTCATACACAGACCCCCTCGCCTTGAACTTCGTGGGCCTGTACTTCTTCAGCTTCCGCATCGCCACCAGCCTCACCTCCTTCCGTCATGCCCCGGCTTTTTCCCTGCCAGCATACAGAACCGCAAACGACAATCCCGCCCAAACAACCGGGCATCAAATTTCATCATGCAACAGAGCAGAACCAGCCCTCCTTCCTGCCGCATCCTGCCCCACATCAAATACACCATAACCATATCCCGGAAACACAGCCACCGGGACAGACAGCCACCGTTTCCTGGCAAGGGCAACCCATCCCGGCATGGCTCCATAGACGCAGGCACCCATTCAGCCCCGCCACCTGTCATTTCAGCCACTGCCAGTACACTTGCTCCGCAATCTTCGCCATCATCACCGGCGGCACGCTCATCCCACAGACATACTGCACATTCTGGTCCATGAAATCATAATCCTGCGGGAACGTCTGGCAGCTGATGATATCCCTGTCCGTCATGAGCATCCCGTCACACATGCGGAAATTATACCCTCCTGCCGTGATCGTCCTCACCGGCTCATCATCGTGGTTGATCGGGGACGTATAACCGCTCTCCTTCCTCCGCACCCTCTTGTTGATGTCTATAACCTTCCTGTCCGAAGGAAGCCGGTACTTCATCAGCTTCCCAAAAAGGCTGCCCTCCGGGACCGCTTTCCCATACGGCTCCCGGACATCCGCAAAGGGGATCGGCTTTGAATCAAAGGCCATGGACAGCTTCGGATAATGCAGGTCCTTCCTATGGGCGATGAAAAACACCCGCTCCCTCTTCTGCGGGACTCCCATCCGCGCGGCATTGAAGAGGAACACCTGCACGGCATACCCCGCCCCGTCAAATGCCTTCACGATCTGGTTCACCCAGCCTTTCGCATTGCCGGTGACCAGCCCCTTCACATTCTCCGCAATAACCACCTTCGGCTGCAAACGCTCCGCCATCCGGATGAAATAGAAAAACAGGTCATCCAGCCGCTGCTTCGCCTGCCCCTCCCGGAAAGCCTTCTCCACATTCCATCCCTCCTCCCGGACACCCGCCAGCGAGAATACAGAACAGGGCGGCGAACCGTCCAGGACATCCAGGCATTTCAGCTTTTCCGGCAGCTCCCCGTCCGGCAATTCAACAAAATCACGGATGTCCATGAGGAAACTGTGCTCCGGGTGGTTGTTCTTCCGGTATATCTTCATCATGTCCGGGTCGATCTCACAGTTGCCGACAACCTCATACCCCGCCAGCTTATACCCCATGGAAGAGCCGCCCCCGCAGCTGAAACAGGAAAAGACCGTATGCCCGTGCTTCGGGCGCTTATCCAGGTCCCCCAGCCGCCAGTCCCACGGGAAATCAGTTGAACCGGAAACCGCACGCCGGGCACTGGTACTTGAACTCTTCATCCCCGAACACCTCCGCATCATATTCCGTGGAGCCCGTGATCTCCCTGTCCGCGCCGCTATCCGTGCCGCCGCCCGCGCCATCCCCCGCGCCTGCGCCGTCCACGGGCAGCTCCTCCGCCATCCCGAAGAAATCGAACCCTTCCAGGTCAAGCCCCTCCAGCTCCACTTCCAGCTTCAAAAGGTCCCACGTTGCCTTTTCCCCGGTCTTGTTGTCCAGGTACCGGTATTTCCTCTTCTGCTCCTCCGACAGCCCCTCGCAGACCAGGCACTGCGCCTCCTCCACGCCAAGCGCTTTCAGCGCCTTGTACCGGGTATGCCCCGCAATGATGACATTCCCCTCATCCACGATGATGGGCGCAACATAGGAGCACTGCCGGATGCTCTCCGCCACGGCATTCACCGCCCCGTCATTCTTCCGCGGGTTATTCCCATAAGGGACAATATCCGCAAGTTTCAAAACCTCCAGCCTCATACTTCAAACACCTCCCCACAGCACGGGCACGTCTTCACCACAGGGCCTCCCTGCTCCCCTCCACCGGGAGCGGCAGGGGCAGGCTGCCCGAAATCATACCCGCAGAAATCCACGTCCGCCAGCTCCGCGCCCAGCTTCTTCTGGTCCCACCCGGCAAACTCCGCCGTCTTGTTGTCATAAAGCCGGTACTTCCTCTTCTGGCCCTCCGTAAGCCCGGCGGCTATGACCACGTCACACTCCTCATACCCCAGCTTCAAGAGCGCCTTATACCTGGTGTGCCCCGCCAGGATCACCCCGTCCTCATCCACGATGATGGGGGCGATATAAGAACACTGCCGCATGCTCTCCACCACGTCATCCACCGCCCCGTCATTGATCCTGGGGTTATTCTCATACGGCCTGATCTCCGCAAGCCTCTTCTTCACATACTCCATTCCATTCCTCCTGCTAAAAAATCCCTCTTTCCAGGAACTGTGCCCTACAGCCTCATCCCTTCCTCCTGCGAGCCGTCAGGAGTCGCTCCATCAGGTCATCGTGTGGGTTCGTCCCGCCATACCCGGCAGAACAGTTCTCCTTCACGATCTGGTAGATCTGGAACCAGCACTGGTTGACCTGCTTCAGGTAGTTCTGGCTCATCGTCACATACGGGCTCGTTATGGCCGCCCCCGTGGTGGGGTGCTTCGCAAGGAAGCCGTATTCCGAGATGCAGGTCTCGCACTGCACCCATCTGGACACCGACATCGCATACTGCTCAATGAGCTGGGAATTTACAAACTGCCCGCACCCACGCTCCTCCAGCCAGATATAGGTGCTCCTGAACACATCCTCCGCGCAGAGGTCTATGCCGCTCTTCTGGGCGGCCCTCAAAAAATCCTTCACCGGTGGGACATCCACGCCCTCCATGTCGGTAGGAGCCGGAAAGGCAGGAATGTCCGCCGCCATGCCCTGCGCAACCTTATCTGCCAGTGCCTTAGGCTTCCGCCCGGCCCCGACCCTGGACCCGCCCCTTGCAGTCCCATCCTTTGCCATTTTTCCTTCACCTCACTCCCGCAGGGGGATAATACCCCCTTTGATTTCCGCTTTTTGTGCGTGTGACCCCCGCCCCGTTCCCCAGGGGAGGGGCCATGGAGATTTCCATCCCCCTACCGGCCCCACCGGTCGCCGCGCTCCGCATGGATGCGCGAGTGACACGACTTGCACAATGAAATCAGGTTGCCTGCATCATGTGTGCCACCTTCACTCAGCGGTACCTTGTGGTGCACTTCCTCCACGGGCACGGCCGCACCCTTCTCCAGGCACTGCTCACAGAACGGATGCCGTGACGCATACCTGTCACGTATCCTCTTCCACGCCCTGCCGTACCGCCTTTTCGTCTCCGGGTTCCTCCCGTATTTCTCATACCTCCGGTTCATCGCAGCCGCATGTTCCCCACAATATCTGCCATCCGTCAGTTCCGGGCATCCCGGATACCCGCATGGGTGCTTTGGTTTCCTCGGCATCTGCCCCGCCTCCTTCCAGGCATAGGAAAAGCCCGGCAGGATTTTCTCCCGTCGGGCTTCCCCGTTTTTCATTTTCGCCACTTTAACATTACCACACATACCCCTTTGACATCTACTGACATCCAGTGACAACTTTCGGAATCTTGATCTCCAGCAGCGCCCTGTCATGAATCCGGTACAGGTGCCTTACATTGTACCCCATGTCCACGGCGATCTGCCCCCAGGTATGGAAGTTCAGGTACCTCTTCTCCAGAAGCGTCTGGAATTCCGGGTCATCCACCTGCCTGATCACTTTCATGATTTCCGTTTTCAGTCCCACCATCCTGTCAATGTCCGCATTGATCTCCGCCTGCAGGTCAACGATCCTTTCCACGGCATTGGCCATGGAGGACACCGCCCGGTCCGGGTTCCTGGGCATCCCGCTGATGGCACACCCGGCTTTCCTCGCCAGGTCATTCAAGGACTCCACCTGCTCAATCTTGCTGTTTATCCTCTGGTCCAGGTAATATGCCTGGGACAGATATTCCCTTGCTGTCATCCCGGCAGACCCTCTTCCATCCAATTCCCCGCCCTTTCCCGTGCTCACCTGTCCTGACTTACCCATACGCTCCCACCTCCGCTTTCACCGCATCGATCAATGCGGACTGCATGTTATCTTTTTCTGACAACGCCTTCATGATTCGCCCGTCTATGGTGCCATCCGTGATGATGTGCTGCACCACCACGGTCTCCGATGACTGCCCCTGCCGCCACAGCCTCGCCACTGTCTGCTGATATAATTCCAGTGACCAGGTAAGGCCGAACCACACAAGGGTGGAACCACCCGCCTGCAGGTTCAGGCCGTGCCCGGCAGATGCCGGATGGATCAGCGCCACTGGGATTTCCCCTGCATTCCATTTCCGGATGGTGGCATCCACGTCCAGCCTGTCATATGGGATTTTCAGCTTTTGGAGCCGCTCTGAAATCATCTCAAAGTCATGCCGGAACCAGTAAGCCACCAATACCGGCTTGCCGTTCGCTGCTTCAATGATGTCCTCCAGCGCATCCAGCTTCCTCTCATGGACGGAAACGGTCTCCCCTGTATCCGTATATATGGCCCCGTTCGCCATCTGCGACAGCTTCCCGGAAAGGGCCGCCGCATTGGCGGCTGTGATGTCCCCGTCCGGCAGCTGCAGGACAAGGTCTTTTTTCAGTTCCTCATATCTTTCCTGCTCCTTTTCGGAGAGGTACACCGTGTACCTGGAATTTACAAGCTCCGGCATCCGCAGGTGGTCAGTGGACTTCATGGAAATGGTGATGTCGGATATCCTGCCGTAAATCTGCTTCTCCGCACCCGGCAGCGGCTTATAGGAAAATACCACCTGCCCGTTCTGCTTATCCGGCCGGAAATAGGATGTCCGGTACTGACCGATGAACCGCCCAAGCCTCTCCCCCATGTCCAGCAGCCGAAACTCCGCCCACAGGTCCATCAGCCCGTTGCTGGAAGGCGTCCCTGTCAGCCCCACGATGCGCTTCACCTTCGGCCTCACTTTCATCAGCGCCTTGAAGCGTTTTGTCTGGTGGTTCTTAAAGGATGACAGCTCATCGATCACCACCATGTCAAAATCAAAGGGGATGCCGCTCTCTGAAACCAGCCACTGCACGTTCTCACGGTTGATCAGGTAAATGTCCGCCTGCCGGCTCAATGCAGAAAGCCTCTCCGCCGCCGTGCCGACTGCCACGCTGTACCTCATCCCTTTCAAATGATCCCATTTCTCCATCTCTGCCGGCCAGCTGAATGAAGCCACCCTGATGGGCGCTATCACAAGCACCTTATGGACCTCAAAGCTGTCAAACATCAGGTCATTCACCGCCGTCAGCGTTATCCCTGTCTTGCCCTCAACCCAAGCCCATATCCAACAGGACAGCCGCTATCGGATGGCTTTCAATATATTCGATCGCAAATTTCTGATAACTGTGTGGTACGAACTTCATCAGGCATCACCTCCCATCTCTGAAATAATCTTTTCAATCTGCGCCTCATCATCCAGCACATACACCCTGAACCCAAGCCGCCGTAACATACCATGCCTCGCCGCCTGCAGGGGTCTGGGCTTCTGCCCCGGCGCTTTCAGCTCCGCAAACGCAAGCCTGCCATGCGGCAGCAGGATCAGCCTGTCCGGCATCCCGGCAAAGCCCGGCGATGTGAACTTTGGACAGATGCCGCCGTTCTTCCGCACTTCCTGCACCAGCTTCTGCTCAATCTGTTTTTCCCGCATTCCGCATCCCTTTCTGGACAAAAGGACGGACAACAGCCCGATTTTTTCTATACGCGCGTATATACGCATATACACATGCACATTCCCATTTTTTCTTTTATTTTTTCTTTTATTTTTCCTTTATAGGTTTTGTCTTGTCCACTTGTCCCAATGTTGTTATTTTCCTTGATATACCGCCGCCCCTTTATAGGACAGAAGGCAGGACACTTATTCGGACGGCTTCCGCCTGTGCCGTGGTGTGTTCAGGACAGCTTCCGCCTGTACCCCCGCTGCCGTCCATAGAGCGGGTACGTTGTCCGCTCCGCTTTCTCCCAGCCTTCGATCTTGCGCATGATGGCGGCAATGGCATAGGAGTCCGCAGGCTTCATGGAGGAGCCGTCCCTGCCGAAGCACTCGCACCATATCTCCATGTTGCAGGTATACGCCCGCTGTACCGTGCCGTCCTTTTTGCTGACGCCGAAGTCAGAATCGCTGAGGTAGCTCCGCCGTTCAAACAGGGACATCTCCGCCCATTTCTCCGGGAGCAGGGTTTCCAGGTACTCACGCACCAGCCCTTCACGCTCATCCGTTTCCAGGGCGTCCGCCTGTTCCGCCACGGCAATCTCCGCATCCGTCCCTTCAAGATAGAGCTTCTCCCCCTTCTGGTACAGCACGAGCGTTTCCGCCCATATCTGCGCCACATCCTCTTTCGTGAGCTGCCACGGCTTCTTTTTAGAACTGCCGGACACGCGCACCGGCCAGAAGCGGCGGTTGCCCGTGATGTCGCGCAGGAAGCCCGTCTCCGCATTGGTGGTGCCTACAATGACGCACTGCCTGGGATGGCTCTCCACGTTGACGCCGTAAGAGGCGCGGTACTTGTCATCCACACGGCTGATAAAGGACTTCACGGTCTCGATGTCCGCTTTCCTCATGCCCGCCAGCTCGCCCAGCTCCAGTATCCAGTACCCCTGCAGCTTCTCCGGGCCGGATTTGTCCTTCATGTCCGTCAGCGTCAGGCTGTCGGAGAACCATTCCCCGGCAAGCCGCGCATAAAAGGTGGACTTCCCGATGCCCTGCGGGCCGTTCAGGATCGGGACGCTGTCAAACTTCGTACCCGGACGGTATACCCTTGCGATGGCCGCCGCCATCGACTTTCGGCTGACCGCCCTTGTGTAGCTGTTGTCCGCGGCGCCGAAATAATCGACCAGCAGGGTATCCACGCGGGGGATCCCGTCCCATTCCGGCAGGCCCTCCAGATAGTCCCGGACGGGATGGTATGCCCGTTCCGCCGCCACCGCCACCACGGCGTCCTTCGTCTTGGTCGGGGAATAGATGCCGTAGTTCCTGGAGAGGTACACCTTGAGTGCCGCGGCATCGGAATCACTCCAGCCGCCCTTGATCTGCTCCCAGGGCAGGCCTTCCCTTGCGTCGATCCCGTCCCGGTGGCAGTTGAATGCAATCCCCTTCAGCTCCTCATCGTTCTGGATGATCAGGACGATATTGTCCAGCGTGTCTTTTATGCCGCCTTTCCGGTCAAGCTCCAGCCTTTTCCTCCAGTCCTCCCTGTCTGCAAATTCGTCACCGGCCTGCCTGCGCCGCTCCTCCAACGCTTCCAGCTTTACGCTGTCCACGGCCAGTGCAAAATCGCACATCGCCTTGAACGATCCCTTCTCATCAAGCCCGCCGAATTTGTGGATGCGGACAAGGTCAAAGGCATTGCACAGCTTTAGGTAGGCGGGGTCTTTCGCATGGTGGCTGTAGGCGAATTTCCCTCCCTCCTTGATCTCCACGCCCGCCATGCTGCTGGACTCGGTCAGGTGGTAGCGGTCTTCCTTGTCCGTAGGCTCATACACATCCTGCAGGAAAGCGTCTATGGCAAGGCTTATGGGGAAGAACACCCGGTTGAAAAGCCCCACCACGCCCTCCTTTTCAAGCGGGTCCTGGACCTTCTGTATGATGATGGAATTTGCCCTGCTCTCCCTGGATGATGTCGGGAGCCTTGTCGGGTCCTTCCACTCCGGGTGCGCCGACAGGATTTCATCCGGGTCAAGCCACGCACCGCCCGTCTCCTTATAGACGAACTCACCGTTTGACGGCGTACTCGGCCAGTACATGAGCTGGTTGGGCTGGTAGGAGCATTCGTCAAAATAATCCATGCCCAGCCCCTGCGCCAGGTATCTCGCCACCGCCACATATTCCTCCGGGGACACATCCCTTGCCAGCGGGAACACAAGGCGCACCCTTGGTTCTTCCGCTGTATGGCTGTGGGTGCTGTAAAGCACAGAGGCATACGGCACGGCCTTTTCATATCCTGCCAGGAACTCCGGCTCTATGCGGTCCCCGTCCAGCGCCACCATGGAACGGGACTCCACTGTGTCAACCTTCCGCCTGCCGCCCGCCAGCACCCCGGCCACAAAACCGCCGTGGTCCTTTGCCGCATCCTTCTTCGATTTTGGAAAACGGGCGTATTCCTCTGCTGATTCCGGCGTGCGGATTGTCATTTTCAGGCGTTCCTTCAGTTCCTCAAACTGTATGGCTTTGTTCGACCACTGCTTTGCACTGCGGCTGTTCCCGTATGCAATACTCAGTTCACGCATGGCACTCCCTCCTTATTTCCGGCGTTTCCCCATGTTCAAACCGCGCCTGCCTTGCCAGTTTCCTCGCTGCCACTACTTTGTCCGTCACAAAATCCTTATAGCAGTACCTTCCGTATTCATGGGTGGCCATCGGAATCTCCACCGAACCACCCTCCACAAAGGAAGTCAGGAAGTACCTGTCCCTGCGGTCTGTGTATGCAAAAAGATGGGGCTTCCCGGTATCAGGATGGATTCCTATAGTCACCTCGTTCTCATAGCTGCCTCCGCCGCCGTCATCGGTTTCCTGGCAGAAAATGATAAGGGTATCGTCCATAGGATCGCCATAGGCTATAATGCCCGCCCATCTGTCGCAATCCATCCCATCGCTGATCTTACCCTCTGCCTCCGATCCCTGGTCCGTATACTGGATACCCTTTCTTTTCACCTCAAAATAGCAGTGAAAATCTATGAGATAGAAGTCCGGCAGATATTTCGTGCCATCGCTTAGGACAATGCCTTCCGGCTCATATTCCCATTCCACGCCGCAGGCGTCAAAGAACACCGCCCACCTCGCCTCCAGCCGGGACCGGAATAAATACCCCTTGTATTCTGTCTGTATAGCTTTCATTTCCCCCATCAGCCTCCAACCTCCTCGCAGTTTTCCGTGAAATAGCGGATGACCATATCCCGCTTCTCCGCCTTCTCGATCTCCGCCGCCATCCCCGTGGATACGGTGCTGCCGAACACCCACAGCTGGTCGCACTTCCCCAGGAGCACCAGCCCCGCGAATATGCCGACCGCCCGCTCCGCAGGCTTCCTGTCATCCAGGAACTGCGGGAACAGCAGATGCGGCGCAACAGGGATCGCGCCGTTCTCCACCGCAAACCTGCTGTACCGCCTGGCCTTCTGCACATTCCCCTCCATATCCCCGGCAAACGGGGAACATATATAGACAAGCGGCCTGTATGCCCGCTTCCCGGCCATCTCCTCCCTGCTGATCCCTTTCAATGCCTCATAAGTCGTGGGGTCAGGGTATCCCTCGCTGTTATACCTTCCGATCCCCATGAACCATACCTCCATTCCGCCTGCGCTGTTCTTTCCGGACCGTATCCGCAGGCTTGTAAAACGGGCAGTCCCTCCCGCCAAAGTCATTGTCCTTCAAGCAGGTACAGACGCCGCCCCTGTTTGCGAAACAGTCCCCATGCATCCTGCACCTCTGCATTTCCGCCTTGCTCATCTTCTCTTCCTCCTGAAATCAATCTGATATCCCATGCGTCCCCGCCTAATCTTTCTGGTAAAAATCACACTCATATCCATCCGCCCGCAGCAGCAGCCCTTTGGCCCAGGGCGGCGTCCTGCCCATCTGTTCACAAACCGCAGGAAGGGACATCCTCCTGTCCGCCTCAATGATGACCTCATCATGCACATGGGCCACAATCGAACAGTTCCGCAAAGTCCTCATGGCATAGCACAGGATATCCCGGCTGACTGCCTGCACGATGTTCTCCACGAATTTAGGACCGTAGCTTTCCAGCCGCTCCCACTTCTTCGTGCCGCCCACGCCCATGTATGTGACGGACTCCCCGCCGAACTGGTTCTCCCCGATCCTTGGCTTCACATAGGCAAGCCGCCTCCCGGAAAAAAGCGTGATGAACAGCATCCCTCCCTGGTAATCAAAGCGGATGCCGTGCGTCTCCGTCCCCGCCCTCATTTTGATGCATTCCTTCACGGCACGGTCAACCGCCCACCAGAACTCCGTGATGCATGGGTTGGAATCCCTCCACGCCGACACCAGCGGCTGCAGCTCTTCCTCCGCAAGCCCCATCTCCAGCGCGCCCATGGAGATCAGCGCGCCTACCGACCCGCCGTATCCAAGGGCCAGCTCCGCTATCTTCCCCTTCTGCCGCAGATGCCCGTTCACGCCGTGCTTCTCCACCGGGACATGGAACATCTGGCTTGCCGATGCGCAGTAAATGTCACCGCCGCCCTCGAACACTTTCAGCCGCCACCGCTCCCCGGCGATCCATGCAAGCACCCTCGCCTCAATCGCTGAAAAATCCGCCACAATGAACTTCCTGCCGTCCTGCGGCACAAAAGCCGTGCGGATGAGCTGTGAGAGCGTATCCGGGATATCCTCATACAGCATGGCAAGGGCATCAAAATCCCCCGCCTTTACAAGCCCCCTTGCCTGCGCCAGGTCAGGCATATGGTTCTGGGGAAGGTTCTGCAGCTGGATAATGCGCCCGGAAAACCTCCCCGTCCTGTTAGCACCGTAAAATTGGAACATCCCATGCGCACGGCTGTCCGCACACACCGCATTCTCCATCGCCTGGTATTTCTTCACGGAAGATTTGGCAAGCTGCTGCCGGAGTGCCAGAACCTTCCGCAAACACTCCGGTGCATCCTTCATCAGCTCCGCTACAGCCTTTTTATCAAGGGAATCCGTTTCCACCCCATTCCCCGAAAGCCACTGCTTCATCTGCTGCACGGAGTTTGGGTTCTCCAGCCCCGTCAGCTCCTTCATCGCCGCCGACAATTCCGCCTTGGAACGCCCATCAACGGCAATCGCATTCCTGACCATCTCCATATCCACACCGATGCCCCGGTCATTTATCTCCTGATCCTGCCAGTATTCCTCCCACACAAAATCCGGCACAGGGAATCTGGAAAGCCTCTGCTGTATCTGCATCTCCGCCTCCACATCACGCAGGTTGTAGGCTTTGAACCGCTCCCACTTCTCCCTGTCATGCCCCGGCAGGTTCCGCATCCGGCCGCCGTTTGCCTTGGTCGGCTTGCAAGGGACACAGAAATACCGGATCAGGTCTTTCCCTTCCGACAGCTTCTGCTTCTCCAGCCCAAGCACCGCGCCCACATTTTCCAAAGACAGGGGAAGCCCCAGAGTGGCAGACCAGACCATGGAGCACTTCCAAAATTCCGGCTCCAGCCATTCCCCAAGGTAATTTGATAAACAGACTCTCTCGAACATGGCATTGAATGCCCATTTGGTGACAGAATCATCCGATAACGCTGCCAGAATATCCGCAGGGATTTTCTCCCCCTGGCATAAGTCGATTACCTGCACATCCCCGCCATCCACACTGAATCCAAACAGCAGGATTTCAAAAGCCGCAGATTCCGCATATTTATAAACGCCGCATTTGGATAAATCCACATCTGAAAAAGTCTCCAAATCCAGTGACAAAGTTCTCAATTCCACCAGCTCCTTTCACCGCCTTAAGGGCAGCAGGGAAAAGGCAGATACCCGTTCCCCGCCACCCGGCGGCCATCCTTCTGTTTATCTGGTCATGACAGGAAATCCTCTTCACCCTCATCCGCAAAGTCATCCTCCGCACGGGATCTGCCGCCAAGCGGCTCCCCGTCACGCAGCTTCTGTAAATTATTCAAGCCGCAGGCGATTCCCTTATTTCCGTTGGAATTGAAAGCATAGAAATTGATGCTCGCCCTGCCATATACGCCGCTGTATACCTCGGAATGGTCAAGAATCGGCTGACGGTCTACATCCACAATTCCGGGAGCCGTGGAGCTGTTGGCATTGACGAAATAAGAATCCGCATAGGCTTCATCATCCGGGCGCTCCGTATCCCCGTCACGCAGCGGGGTCTTCAGGACAGATAATGCCGGGACGCTCCTGCCGTTCCCCTTCAGCTTCGCCTCGCCCTCACGGTATGCCGCCTCAATCGCCGCCTCGATCTTCGCAATGGTCTTCTTATCCGACTTCGGGATGATGAGCGACACGGAAAACTTCGGCGTGCCTCCATTGATTGATTTTGCTTCCCATGCGTTGCAGTAGCTCCACCGGGTATCCGGTCCTGTGATCACTTTCGTTGGATTGTTGACTGTGTTTGACATATGGTTTTCCTCCTAATCTTCCTTGAAATCTTCCTGCGCTGTGTTCAGTTCCGGCCTCTTGTCGCTCTCAGGCACCAGGGCCGGCTTGCCCTGCGGCTTCTCCACAAGCCCTTTCAATATCTCCGCAAATTTCTTCCTGCCCAGCAGCTTCTCCATGGCCGTGATGCCTAACAGCTTCGGCTCATACGGGTCATATCCCGCTTTCGATACGGTATCAGCCACCGCCTTTTCATCCGTGTACTTCCTGTTTGACCTTCCGGCCACAACCTTGAACCCGGCATACTTCACTCCAGAGAGCGCCTGCTGCAGTGCGAACTCCTTCACATCCGCCGCCCATGCCGCCAGCTCATCCGCTTTCACGAGGATCGCCGCGATCTCGTCATCCTCCAGCGTGGCGGGCATCTCAAAGTCATACTTCGCAAGCTCCAGGTTGTACTCCGCCCGCTTCCTGCAGACCGCCTTCGCCTTGCAGAACCGGCAGTGCTCCCCTGCACAGAACTCCCCCTCCCCGGCATAGGCCAGCTTTGCCTTCTCCTTAAGCTCACCCTCCGCCCACCGGAGCAGTTCCTCCTTCGCCATGACGCACACGCTCACATTCTCCCGGCGCGGCTGGTAGATCGCCATGCGGACAGTGTCGATATCATAGATGCCGTCAAACAGCTCCAGCGCACCCAGGGCATACAGCATCATCTGGGGGTTCCCATCCGCGGAGACCTCCACGCCAGTGCCGTGCTTGTAATCGATGATGTAGAGCGTCCCGTCCGCGATTATCAGGCAGTCTCCTGTGCCGAACCCCTCCTCCACATACCGGGAGAAGTCCAGCCGCTGCTCGATCAGCACCGCCGGGTCTTTACAAGACTTCTTTGCCTCCTCCACCAGCGAAAGGACATACTCCGCATACCCGCAGGCGCATTCCTCCATCTCCTCGTCATAGAAGGAAAGCCCCTCTGTCGGGTCTGTGGTCTCCATGCCCAGCAGGGCTTTCAGTTTGTGCTCGCAGAGGCTGTGGGCATCCGTGCCCTGCTGTGCGTATTCGCTGCCCGTGTCCTCATAACCCTCGCAGAGCCTTGCCGACGGCGGGCAGGCAAGCCACCGGTGGCTGGAAGACGCGGACAATAAAGCGTGCCTACCCATCACAGCACCTCCACGTCCGCAACCAGGGCCGCATACTCCGAAGGGTCGATCCCGGACAGCTTATCCGCCCCATGCTTTGCAAGCAGCTCCCTGACCTCCGCCGTGAAGCCCGCCCTGGACTTCTCCGCCAGGAGCGCCCTGACTTCCGTGAGGGAATACTGCTTCTCCGGTCCGGACGTTTTCCCCGCAGATTCCTTCTTCCCCGGCTTCTCCACGGCTTCCTTCTTTTCGCCTGAACCGGACAGAACCTCTGCCAGTTCCTCTGCGATGCACACCAGGCTCTCCCCGCACTTTTTCAGTTCCCGGAGCACCCTGTCCAGTTCACTCATCTTTGACATGCCGCACACCCTCCTTCCCTGACTTCCTTGATGTCAACCGATTCCACGGTCTGCCCCGGCGCTAAAAGGTACACCTGGGTGAAATCCCCGAACAGGAACCTCACAAGCCTTGCCGGGAGCTTCATGTCCGCGCCCTTCAGCACGTTCCTCTTCCTGCCGCCGGAATCCGAAACATTGATGACGACCTTGTGCTTTAATGCCATCGCCATTACCTCTCTTTCTGTGGGAATCTCCTTCCCCACACACCCCAGTCCGCGGAAAGCAGTGCTTTTAAAACCATTTCAGAATTTTTTTTCAAGTTTTTTCAGGCATTCCTTTTTCAGGGCGGCTTCCAGCTTTTTCAGCCTCTTGCTGACCGCCATCTGGGAGATCCCGAACTCCTTCGCAATCTCCGCCTGGGCGGCATCCTCCATGTAATACCTCTGGTAAAGCCTCTGCGAATCCCCATCCATTTCCTCCACGCACTCATGCAGGAGCTCCTTCAGCGGGTCTGCCTCTTCCTGCGCCGCCCTGTCCACTGCCTCCTTCATATACCGGCTGTCATCTGCCATGCCGCTGCCGTCCTCCCCCGTAAGGCTGTCCAGCGACAGCACCCAGTTCTTCGGCGGCTCCTCATCCGGATGCCGCTCCCTCCACTGCCTGGCCGCCTCCTCCTGCCATTTCTGGATGCCCGGCTTCCCTGTACTCAGGTTGTTCCTGACCTCGCTGTCATCCATCCGGTGCAGCAGGCTGACCGTCTCCGCCCCGTACTCTTCCGCGCTGATGCGGAACTTCTCCCCCGTCACGGACTCATAGCAATAGCTGACCCTCCGGCTCATGGGCGTCTTCCTGAACCTCATCTTCATGTCCTGCCTCCTTCCCCGGCCAAGAGGCAGCAAAGGCAGGACAGGCCCATGATCCAGGCCATGGCATCCGCAGCACAGCACAAAAAGAGCGCAGGAAAGCAGGGATGCCTGCATCCGGCTTCCCACAGCCGCCTTTATCGCGGCTGCAAGAAGCCCGGTATGTCGTATCCCGCCCCACTGCGCACATGCGGCCGGTATGAATTTTTTATCCCGGGTACCTCCCTGGATACCCATCAGGACGGACATCATCCGATATCCGCCCTGATCCGTAACCAGGCTCTTTCCTTGGAAACAAAAAAAGCCGGAGCCATACCCTGAAACAGGGAGAGTACAAAAATACTCTCTCTGCTGTCAGGATCATGGCTCCGGCGGTCGGTAACTCAGTATATCGGATCCGGTTGCTCGGTAGCTCTTACCCTACTGCATTCTTTTCCAAAAACTCATTTATCTGCTTCTGTACGTCCTCTGAATCCACAAAGGCGCTCCCCTTTATGTTCTGGGTGAAATACCTGTGGATCACGCCCTTCTCGTCAGCTTCCACGTCAAAGACCCTCTGCTTCTTCGGTAGTTTCCGGTTATAGATCGGTATATGCCACATACTGTGCCTCCTTCCTTAATTGAACGGCAGTTCCTCGTCCCCGTCCATCATGTAAAGGTCAATGATGCCCTTCACTTCGTCATTGATGCCAAGGTTGGAATCCGCATCAACGATCACTTTATACAGGTTCTGTATCTGCCTGGAAATCTCGCCGCATACAAAATCACTGCAGCCCAAAGGCTTTACGCTCCCCCCGTTAACCAGATAGACTTCAAACTGGTCATATCCTATTTCCATGTTTGCTATTTCATTATCCACCTTCATGATGTACAGCTCCGCATCAGAAGGGGAAAGAGCCGCATGAAACCCATCTCCCGCAATCAGCGTATCCCCTTCCGGAAAAAACCTGCTGCAGTAGCATGGAGTCAGATAAAACTTGCCCTCTCCACCCGCCGGGGTTTCCGTTACCGTAAACAAAGGATGCCGCACATACGCCTCACCACTCAGGTCATAGCCGCATTCTAAATTCAAAAGCTGCTTTTTGGTCTCCTTCTCCCACTGCAATTCCCCAGACAGCGTTTTTTTTATGAGCCTGTCCAGAAATTTCAGCATGTACTTCTCGTTGGAGCTCAGCCCCTCATACTCCGAATAGACCAGCATATCAATGGTAACGCCCAGAACCCTGGCGACAGCCACCAGCAGCTCAATGCTCGGCGAAGACGTGTTCTCCTCCTTGTTCAGCTTGGACAGATACCCCGTGCTCACGTTCGCTTCTTTCTCTAGGTCCCCTATCTTGACACCCTTTTCTTTCGCAATGGCGTATATTGCGGACATACATCTTCTCTTATCGAACTCCATTTTCCCCATGCTCGCACCACCTTTCTCCACAAAAATACCACTTACTGGATTATTTGTCAAGTCTATATTTATAATTGAATTATTATCCATGTTTGTGCTGTATAAATCCGACTCATATCCAATTACTCCAATTTATAAAATTTATCAGAATAAACTTCAAAAGACACAGGATAGTAGAACCCCTGTGCCTTATCCACGCCGCTCAACGCGCCTTTCCATTTGCCCTACTGGCCTCTTTCCGTCCGCCGCAGGCTCCGCCCTCCCTCACCTCAATCTGATACCTGTCATGCCCCTGTATGCTCTTCACCGCCTGCCGCAGGCTCCCCGCCCGGCCGTGCCTGTGGTATGGGTGGGATGCCCGGTGCTTGTGGAATATGATGCAGTTGCCCGGCTCCGGATACTCCGGGTTATGGATATACCAGACATGCCCGGTATTCTTCGACATGATGGTAATGTCATACGCATCCGCGCAGATGACCGAAAAATACGAACGGTCCAGGGACTCCAGCTCCTCCGTGCTAAACATCCGCAGCCTCCCTTCCAGCGCGCCCCATGTCAATCTTCCCCCTCAGGTAGGAATAGAAATTCCAGAGGTTAGCCGTGACCGGGAAGTCCCGCCTGTAGCAGAACCTCGTACAGTACCGCACCCCATGGCTGGCGCACCATCCGTAAATATCCTTCATCACCATCCGCTCCCCGGCCATGATCCTCTCTTCCAGGAAGGAGAACCACCTGCGCTCCCTTTCATCCTTAAGCAGCAGATAGAACCTCACATTGTAATACCGTATGACCGCGACCATCCTCATGCCCCCTTCCCCTCAAAATACTGCTCCAGTGCCGCCTCCAGGATGCCCTGCACGTCCTTCGCCGCCACATTGGTGAAATACCTGCTGTACAGCTTCGCGGGCAGCTTCACGCTCACCGGCTTCTCCGCATCCGTTTTCACCGGCCGGTCAACGCCCAGGATCTCCTGCGCCTTCCCTTCCGACAGGCTCCCCACCGCTTTCCGCAGCTCGCCCGCCTTGTCCGCTTTCAGCCGGATGCAGCTCTGGTCCATGACCTTCTTCACCGCCGCCTGCTCCTCCTCCGGCAGGTAGGACAACTCCACTGCCGACACCATGGTCAGGCTCCCGTCATCCAGCATGTCCTTGAACTCCGGGATGAGCTCCTTGCAACGGACATACCTTGCGACATGCCGCCCGGTCAGCCCCAGCTCCTTCCCCAAAAGCTCCCGGCTCTTCGCCTGCTGGTGGACATCATGTCCACCGCCCCCATTAAGCGCCTGCAGCTCCGTCAGTATCTCCTCCCGCTTCTTCGTGCCGCAGACCTTGTCATAGCGCTCCGCCAGGACCGCGATTCGTTCCGATATGCTCAGGTCATTGAAGGAGCGCTGGAGCATGTTGGTCTCTATCACATACACATACGCCTCTGCATCCGGCAGCCCCTCTTTCACAATGGCCGGTATCTCCTTAAGCCCCGCAAGCCTGGCCGCATTCAGACGGTTATGCCCTGCCAGCATCTCATATCCCCCGGGAGCCGTGCGGACAATGGCCGGGACCAGGACGCCATGCTCCCGGACGCTCTCCACCATGTCGTCCAGCCGCTCCCCTTCGTACAGATGGAACGGATGGTTACGGAATGGCTTTATACTCTCCACCGGGAGCATCTGGACTCCCTTCCCTGCTGCCGCAGGCTCCCCGCCTGTCAGCATATCCACTGCATCATTGAACACTTTCCTTTTCGGTGCATTAGCTTTCATCCGCAGCCACCTCCTTTGCCAGATTCTGATAAGCCACACATGCCCCGCTCTCCGGCGCATACTCCAAAAGCGGCTTGCTGTAATAGACGGACTCCCCCACCTTGACGGTACTCGGTATCCTGCTCTCAAATATCCGTATCTGCCCCTGGAATGTCTCCGCCACCTGCTCCGTGATGACCTTGCAGAGGTTCGTCCTCGCGTCGCACATGGTCAGCAGGATGCCCTCCACCTGTAGGGCGGGGTTGATGCGGCTCCTGATCTTGCCTACCGTTTTCAGGAAATCCTGTAGCCCCATCATCGCCAGGAGCTGGGGATTGACGGTGATGATCACGCCGTCCGCCGCCGAAAGCGCGTTGATGGTCAGGCTCCCCAGCGAAGGGCAGGTATCCACCAGTATGTAATCATATCTTTCCTTCAAAGGCTCCAGAATCCCGGACAGCATCCGCTCCGCCCCCATCTCCAGCCTCAGCTTTGCTTCCACCACGGACAGCATGATGGATGAGGGGATAAAATCCACGCCGTTCCTGCTCTGGATATACTCCGATGCATCGGGAAGTTCTTCGTCCTCAATCCTGTGCATCATTAGATGCCCGATTGTCACCGGCACTGCCGCTGTGTCCTCAATCCCGAAGCAGGTGGAGAGGTTCGCCTGGCTGTCAAAATCAACAGCCAGAACCTTCTTCCCTTCCTTTGCCAGTGCATATGCGAGATTGAACGTTGATGTGGTCTTCGCCACGCCGCCCTTCTCCGAACCTAATATTATGATCTTTCCCATATTTTCTTCTCCTCTCTTATGCTCCATACTGTGCTCGCCGCTCTGCCACAAACCTTGCGCGGATATCCTCTTTCTCCGCCTCAAAGCGCATTTTCAGCTTCCTTGTCTCCGCCTCCATGAAAGCCCTCTCCGCTTCCAGCTCTTCCTCCCTGGCCTTATCCAACAGGATGACCAGCTTCCCGTCCTCGCACTGCACCTTTATCAGCGACCCGATTTCAAACCCTATTTCTTTCAGCCACTGCCCGCTAAGCTTAATTTCCGGCGCCGGCTTACGATTATATCCCGGCTGCCTGCACACTTTGATGTTCCTTGTCTTTTTATCTGCCATATGGAAATTCCTCCTGATTTGATAGATACCAGGCTCTTCCCTTGGGCAAAGGAAGATGCCCGGATGATGATGTGGGCGGAGAACCCGGCGCCGTTGTTTCCCCCGCCAGTTACTAAAAGGACTAAGCCTGTGCGGCTCCCTGATTTCTGTCAGCCGTTCAGCTTAGTCCTATAATAACGCTATCACCGATAACAAGGATATTTTTATTCCTTGCATACTTTGGCTCTTTCGGCCTGCCTGACATCATCAGCCGCTCCGTCTGCGTCAGCAGGATATTATTCTCAAACACGGAATCCATGTAAGGCTCTATGTCCTTGGCATTACCCCACCTTGCGGAACCGTACTCCATGCCATGCCGGAATTTCTTGGCATTCTTGGCTTTGAAATACACGATAAAATAAAGTGCCGTTCCACAGACTGCGCCAATCAGCATATCCTTTGGATACATACTTGGGAGTGGGTTTTTAAATAAATCATTCAGCCCCTCCAAAACCGCCATCATCTTTGCGGAAGCGTCCTGCCCCGGCGATACCCGCCACAGACACGCCACTTTATCACAAAAATATCCGGCAAGGAAATAGGGGAGATTCATCAAGACAAATTTCTTTTTGTCAATATTCCCGGTCTTTGCCTTGAGTTTCTTCGGAATAGCTTTCAGGTCTTTCGCTATGCCATTGATGATATTGCTCATAGGCTCTGCCCCCTGTCCTTATTTTTCTCCCGGCTCCGTTCCCGGTTCTTATCCTGCGATACCGCCTCCTTGAAATGCTTCAGCTTCTCTCTCAGGGAAACCCTGCCTTTCTTTTTCTCATTACCATAAACAAATTCCTTGAATGCCTGTGCGATTGCATCGGCATCCCTGCCCTTGAAAAGCACCACATACTTAGGCGGTTCGGTTGTCTTGTCTTTCTTAATGGCAAAATCAACATTGTACTTTTTTGCGACACGCTCAAAAGATTTGATATTGCCATCTGTGATCTCAATAGACGATGCCCCCACGCCCTCGCCAACGAGCTTTTTCACAGAAGTCTTTCCATGTGTTTTCTGTGCTTTCTGCTTATGGTGGTTCAGGTACATCTTCATTGCAGCTTTCAGTACGTTGGCATCTAATTTTGCGGTCTTAATCACAAGGGCGATTGTTTTCTGTGTTACTTCCTCCTGCATGAAACACCTCCTTGCTACGTTCCTGTGAAAAGTCATGCACTAGGGTGGAATCCCCCGGCAGATAATGTAAAAGACAATCTTCAAAGCAAAATACATGATATTTCTCCTTCCCACTTCTGGACATGATGTCCAGAAGTTAATATAACGGGTAATCTGTCCTGATATAGTCCTCGTATTCTTTTAATTCCATATCTGTATCAGCTCCATAAGATAAACTGATACCAGTAAACCCACACAGGCTATCAGCAATTAGGAAATCTTTATAGATTCTGCCAAAATCAGCGGCAAACTTCTCTATGATACGCTCATGCCTGTCTTTATAGCAGAACTGATAATAAATTTTCCTTCCGCTACATTTCCCACGCATATCCGAGAGCGAATAACTTATTTCCCCTGACTGTTTTACTGAAACCTGTATGCAGTTGCCCCGCCTCCTTAACTGAAAGCAAACGACACTTTTCCTTGTTGAAACCGTAATGTTTGGATTCACCCCCGCTTTTCCACAGGCTTCTGCTATTTTCCCTAATAATTCAACCACCGCTTTTTTCTGAAATTCAATTCTTTCCATTTTGCTCCCTTTCCACTTCTGGACATCATGTCCAGAGGTTATCGCTTTTCATTTAAACAATAGATTGTGTGGAGATTGGCACATAACTGATTTCCCCCATACTCCACATTATCAAGCAATAATGCCTGAAAAAGCACATCCCCAACTCCGTCAAGCAGCATGATCTTCTGCTCCTGCTTTGAAAGGTGTTTGTACTCCGCCCCGTCCATAACAGCAGATTTCCTTGCAGCCTCACAACAGGTAAACAGACCGAGGATATATTTGTTTGACATGATAAAGGCATATGTTTCCTTTCCGTCATAAATCATCCGGTATTTATCTGCTTCTCCATCTGGAAACGTAAAGAGGCACTGCACCGTTTCCAGGCAAAGCCCGCTGTCATAATCCGGCTGTAACCGCTTTTTGTACTTCTGTACCCTTGCATAAATCCCCTCCCGGTCTAAAACGGAATGGGTACGCTTAAACTGCGGCTTTCTGCAGAACATATCCAAATCCATATATACGTTGTTGATTATGGTCTTTTCTGCAAACTGCCGGAAAGACTTTATCCTCAGCAGATAGGCAAGCACTTCGTCCAGCTTTTCCTCTGATGTAATAATCTGGAAAGGTGTGCCGCCAAACTCCAGCCTGTCAAACTTGAGCGGGCAGCTCCCCTTTTTTATCTCCCGTTCCATTGCCCTTTTTACATCCCGTAATGATTCCATAGTGATCTCCTTCCCGCTTCCTGATACATTGACCGGAAGCAATAAAAAAAGGGCGGCTACAAATCTACTGTGATCCATAACCGCCCTTACGCTGTTCTCAACCTATCATTTTTTTAACACAGGGGTCTTCCACCCCCGTACCCCTGGAAACCTTGCCGGAAGTGTGATTGAAAAGATAATCACACTTCCAACAAGGCTTGAAAGTGCTACCCACCACACTTTGGCAGACTTATCCGTTTTCTATTCCCACCAGTTCTGAGAAATGCTGTTTCCTGCCCATAGTAATATCGTACATGTTATATATAAATTTTTCCACCTCTGGACATTATGTACAGAAGTTTTAAGTAATTCCTTTTTCAGCCCACCCGCCGCCATACATATCATGCTGCACCTCCTGCTGGTAGTAATGGCTCATGGTTGAGGGAGCATTATAGAGGGCTGTAATCAGATACGCCCTGATGTTGGTAATCTTTGTGACCGTATTCTTCATACAGTCCATAACATACGCCACATGGCCGCTGTTCAGCTTCAGGAAACGGGATTTTACAAGCTCATAAGGGTAATCTTCCCCATTGATGCGGATCGTCCTGCGCTTCACACAGACCACATCGCAGACTGTTTCATAGATTTCCTCATACATCTCCCTTTCTCCATGCTGGTCATATTTCATGTGGAACTCATATTCCAGGTTGTCACGGATCAACTCCATATATGCGCTTGTTTCATCCATCATATCAATCGCATCAGCTTTTCCCTGTGTGCCTGAATTGCCCACCTCTCCCGTAGATTGACTGATAGGATTAGGATAACTCATATCAGTATGATTCTGTTCAGTCTGGTTATAGTTAGTATAATTAGTGTCTGTTTTTTGAACTTCTGCAAATTCAATTTCTGAATTTCTTGAAGTCTGTTTCCTGAACTTCTGCAAGTCTAAATCCTGAACTTCTTGAATTTCAGTTTCTGAACTTCCAGAAGTATAATTATTGAACTTCTTGAAGTTCAGATTTTGAACTTCTGTGGTTTTATCAGCATTTGCGGCTGTTTCGTCTGTTTTTTTATCTACAACTGCCGCAAAATTTTTCACATAAATTATATCCGGTTTGCCAAGCCCCCTGCGCTTTTTTTCTATCAGTCCGATTCCGTTATCACTGTCAAGCTCTTTTATGACCTTCACGCAGGTTGCTCTTGCACAGCCCAAATCTTCCATCATATTGTCAATGGTGTAGATGATGTATGCCCGGTTTTCATCGTCCAGCCACCCGTTTTTCATGGACAGCGACATCCTGTCAAGCATCAATCCATACAGGAGCTTAGCATCGCTGCTAAGCCCCTTGAAACGCTCGTCTTTGATCAACAGGCGGGGAACACGGTAAAAAGAAAACTGTTCTGCTTCAATGCCATAGTAATAATCAAATTTCAATGGCTCGCCCATTTTACCGCCTCCTTCACTGTTTCCTCTGCCACTCCTCCAAAAGCTCAAGAATGACACCCTCTATATCGTCATTGGAATAATCCTCTGGAAAATATCTGCTGATCTTATCGCCTTTGATTGTCACTTTTCTTTCTTTCGGTTTTTCCTCTGTCAATATAAGTCTTACCATTGCAGGCGTAAGCTCGCCGCTTTTGCCATATTCCTTCAGCTTTGCCGATTGGGAAGCGTTCACTCCCGCCCCTGTTTCCTCTAAAGTAGCAGATACCCACTGCTGGGCTTCACCAGACAGGAAAGAAATGTCCACGCCCTGCGCTATCCCTATCTTTTTCTTATCCACCATGTCAAGCAGCCCATCAGAGAGCCTTGCAAGCCATACATACCTCTGCACCGTCTTTCCGCTCTCCCCGGCAGCTTCCCCCACTTCGTCAAGGGTACTGCCGCCTTTGCTGCCCTGATGTTTCATCGCTTCGTACTTCATGGCATAAGCCCTTGCTTTTTCACTCGGTAAAATATCCTCTCTCTGGATATTGGAATCCACCATGATTATCGTGGCTTCATCGTCCGTGTAATTCCTGACAATGACGGGCATCGTGTCCAGTCCTGCCCTTTCAGAACCCCGTTTCCTCCGGTGTCCGGCTATGATCTCATAGCCGCCCCCTTCCCTCGGTCTTGCAAGCCCTGGCACAAGTACACCATACCTGCTGATGCTCTCCGTGGTTTCCTCCATCTTTTCATCATCGAGGACACGGAAAGGGTGGCCTTTAAATGTATGTAAATCGGCCAGCTTCGCATGGATAATCTGCTCCCCTGCCGTATTTTCTGCGCCGCCAAATAAATCATCAAAAGTGTTCAGTTTGACTTTTGACGCACTTCCTGCCTTACTGCCCACTGCCAAGCACCTCCTCCGTCAAAGACTGGTATGCACCCGCAACCCTGCCTTTCGGGTCATGCTGGTAGATGCTGACACCTTCCGCAGAAGTTTCCGCAGCTCTTACCGACATCGGTATGCTGTTCTCAAATATCCGTACCCTGCTCCCATACGTTTCAATAAGCAGCGCTGTAATATCCCTTGCATAATTGGTACGGTTGTCTACCATTGTCAGCAGAATGCCCTCAATCTCCAGTCTGGGATTGATCTGCCGCTTTACCTTGCCTATGGTCTTGATAAGCTGTTCCAGACCTTTCACGGGCAGATATGCGGCCTGCACGGGTATCAGTATACTGTCCGCACAGGCAAAGGCATTTATGGTAATCATGCCAAGTGAGGGCATACAGTCAATCAGGATATAATCGTACCGCTCCTTTACCATATCCATATAAGAGCGCATCATGATTTCTCTGCTCATCACATTTACAAGGGAAACCTCCAGGCCGGACAGCTCAATGTTCCCCGGCATCAGGTCAATCCCTTCTTCATGCTTTAAGATACCGTAGCCCGGTTCTATTTCTTCATCATTGATAACCTTTTCCATTACGCTTGCAAGGGTGACTTCCAGCTTGTCCGGCTCCGTAAAGCCAAGGCTTGCGGTCAGGCTCCCCTGTGCGTCTGCATCAATAAGTAAAACTCTTTTTCCCTGTTTTGCCAGCCCAATCCCCAAATTACTCGTTGTGGTGGTCTTGCCGACTCCGCCTTTCTGGTTTGCGATTGCTATAATTTTACACATGGTTTTATTCCTCCGTATTAGTTAGATTTTTCTTTGATGTTGGCTTTCTGCACTTCCACATAAGCCCGGTAATACCTGTTTGTACCTTTATTCTGGTACATCTCTGAAACTTCCGTCACAGCCACTTTGGGCTGTCTTTTCAAAATCTTCTCGAACCACTTAATATCATTCTTCGTTCCCATCAGTCGAATTTTCAGCACGTTTCTTCTCCATTTCTGCAAGGATCTCCTCAATGGACTTCTGCTTTTTGCAGTATTCCGGATAGCGGAGCTTGATCCCCTGCCAGAAGTACATCGCATAGCCGCAGCAGAAAATATCACTTACCGAATACTCCCTGCACTCTCTGATCTGCTCGTCCTTGCGCTTATAATCGTCAACACTCGGTGTGCCGTCTGTGTAAAGGTTAAAAGCAAGCCGTACCACACGGACACTGCCGCTTGTCTGCCAGCCCTGGTGCAGACATTCCGGCTTGATGAACCCAGACTTAATATCATAGATCTGACTAAAATGATTCCTTGTATCCTCTGAAATACCGAGAATGTAAATCAACGCCTTGTGATAGCAGTCCTGGTACCTTGCCTGCTCCAGTTTCTCATAATAAAACTTTTCATGTTCCTCGCTGTTAAAAACCATGTGTTTGTTGTTGGCGCTCTGCGCCTCTGCTCTTAACGCTGTGTTGTTCATCTCGTGAACCTCCTTTTCATTAAATAAAATGACTATTACCAAATGTGCATTTTAATTTGTTGGACTGGCCCGACATTACAATTTCTTCTAAAAGGCTGAAATCCTGTTTGAAAGGCGTAAAAAAGAGCGTTTCGATTATTTCCGAAACGCTCCTTAGGAATCTGTGGATTTACACTGATTTTGTTGGACTTCGAGATGAAAATTGCATTATTGCGTATTATGATGTACCAACGCAAAAAATTTTGTTGGACATTTGTTGGACTTCCGGTGTCTTTGTTGTACCTAAAATCCGCATCCTACTCAACAATTTTAGTCCGAATTTTGAATTGTTAATCTTCTAATAACACACGTTTTCTTTCTATCATTTCCCCGATTCTCTCGATATATTGGGCAACATCCTTCACATTCTCGCTTCGCTCAATCCGTCCATCTGGATAAACTCGCTTTGATACGCTCCCGGCTCCGCAGGCGACTATGGTCTGTTTCTCCTGCAAGATCTCCATATTATATCGCCCGCCATAAAAATTCTTCGCTGGTTGATCGTCCATTTCAGCCAATGGACCCGGATTCTCAATCATATTATATTGGTACTTGGCAATATCATCTGTTCCATAAATAACCGTAGGCTTTTTACTTCCGCGCCCAGCAACACTCCCCCAGAGCGCATCCACAGCCTTCCCGGCTCCATAGAACCCTGCACTTCCAAGACCGCCTGTTACTGCTCCTGTCAGCACATCCCTCAAAAAACCGCCGAGACTAAAGCCGCCTGCTCTGCCGTCGTGTCCTGCTCCGCTGCGGTATCCTCTTCCATTCCCCAGTCCACTGGACAAATCAAACGGATCGGCTGCGCCGCACATTCCCTTCGGGTCGCGTCCTGCATTTGTGGGCATTACGGCTCTGTCTGGCTTTTTCCCGAATATCCGCTCTCCTGCCACTCCGTAAAGTCCGACATGATCCGAGATATTATCTATCCCAGACATCATCGCGCCGGTTTTAGCTCCTCTGAGGAAGGCATCCTTCACGCCCTTGAGTTCACCCGTTCCATACAGAACCTCGCTTAAGGCATTCCCTGCCCCGCTTAAAAGGCTCTCCCCGATGTCTACGTGTCCTCTGCTGAATCCCTGCTCCAGGGCGCTTCCGACAGTTCCCGCCGCAAAATCTGCGGCAAAGGCTCCCAGTACACCCACGCCGCTTCCTACCATCGCGCCCTTTGCCGCGCCTACCACGAAGCCGTTGGCTGCCGCGCCTGCGGCTTTTCGCCAGTCGAACTTCCCGCCGTCCATGAGCTGGGAAGCCGCGTTTCCGAGGAATCCCGCCGCGCCGCCGAAGAGACCGCCGAGACCTGCTACCACGAGGATATTCGCGATCTCCCCTGTGGGGTCGTTGTAGTTGACCGGGTCATTGTCGCAGTACGGGTAAGGGTTTACGTTTCTCTTAACCGGGTCGGGCGAGAGCATCCTGCCCTGCGCACTGTCGTAGAATCTTGCCTGTGCAAAGTACTTACCGATTACGGGATCGTAGGCGAAGTTGGTAAAGCATATCTTTCCATATCATGCATTCAGGTTGTGTTGTTAAGATACAGTTTACTACACGTTGTGCTTAATTACAAATTTCTGAACATTCGATTTCCAATCTGGTGCTTGGTATTGGGAACAATATAAATTCTATTATGCCATAAAAAACAGAGATTTTCTTTGATTCACCATTGTGACCCGCGAAAATCTCTGTTTTTCAACTATTATGGTACTTTTCCCATACGCCTACTGCCCAATAAGTAAACCATTTAGAATTAATAGCAAAAACATTACAGTAGTTTTTCCTTAAAATGACTCTTGCTACATTCCCTTATTCACCTTTTAGAAATTGAACAGTATATTCCGTCTCCTCAATCTGCAATTGTCCATCTACAAATTTAATAATTAAAGTAACCTTTGGCATTGTTTCTTTATCATTTGTCAACCCTTTAGGCTTAACACCACTAGGCTGTGCAAAGCAGCATTCATTTGCAGATAAGGCAAATCGTTGCATTTGCAATTTTTCAATAGATAAACCATGCTCTATACAGTACTTTTTCGCATATTCAACTGCCAATGCCTTTTCAAGTTCTTCTTGCATTTTCCATTGACTCTTTCCCTGCATTTCATCCCCCTATTTCAAATAATGCAACCTTACCCTGACTATCCAAGATAACACTCCTTTTTTGTTTAGTGTCTAATCTCAAATAATACCAACAAAAGGAGCCCTTTATGAGTATTGTAAACACCTTACCATTAGAAAGCAATAGACAGATTAAAATAAATTTTGATGGAGGAGATTTATCCTCCGATGCAGGCTTACTTCTTATCAAAGAATTCGTAAGCAAACTTGCTATTGATAAGCTATTAGGCAAAACTTTCAAGACCAATGATTCTGCATTATTCAGATATCATACAGATCAGGAAAACCTGCTCCAGATGATATATATGATCATTGCCGGTTATTTCAAAGATGATGCTTCCGATGAACTGACGAACGACCCCGTATTCAAGTCCATACTTGAAAAAGATGCCCTTGCATCACAGCCTACTGTATCAAGATTTTTTAACCGTATGGATGAAGATACCTTAAACCAGTTTCTTACGATTGGTAGAATACTTCGGAATAAAATTTACAGTCTCCAGCTGCCACAAGCTGTTATTCTGGATCTTGATTCTACTCTGCTTGATGCATATGGTAAACAGGAAGGCAGAGCCTTTAACTTTCATTATCAAAGCAATGGTTATCATCCACTTGTCTGTTATGATGGAATGACCGGAGATCTGATAAAAATCCAGCTTCGTGACGGAACACAGTATTCCTGCACCGGAGTGGTTGACTTCCTGCAGCCGGTACTTGATGAATACCTGAATGATTATTCGGAAATCCGTATTCTGCTTCGTGGTGACAGCGGTTTTGCTACGCCTGACCTTTATAAGCAGTGTGAGGAAAACGGCACAAGCTATGTCATCCGACTGAAGGAGAATGGAATTCTCCGTGAAAAAGCATCCCACCTTGTGGATGAGCTTGATGAGATCACCAAAAATAACAAAGTCGATTATGCGGTAGCGTATGGTGAATTCATGTACAAAGCAGGTTCGTGGCCTTATGAAAGGCGCGTGGTATGCAAGGTTGAAAAGCCGGAAAACCAGATGGTCTACATGTACACATTTGTTGTCACAAACATGGATTCTTCACCAGAGTATCTCATCAAATTTTACTGCAGGAGAGGACTGATGGAAAACTTCATTAAAGAAAGCAAATCCGGTTTTGATTTCGCGTCCGTAAGCAGTCATACCAGAATGGTAAATGCCAACAGACTTCAGGTACATGCTCTTGCGTATAACATATTTAATTGGTTTAGACGGCTGGCGATATCAGCAAACATGCGAAAGCAGCGCATTGATACCGTCCGTTTAAAACTGCTGAAGACTGCTGCAAAAGTAGTTCGTTCAGCAAGATATATCACATTCAAACTGTGTAGCAGTTGCCCTTATAAGAAAGAGTTCTATGAGACGCTTTCAAATATCGGTGAGCTGAATGTACAGTTGGAATAGCAACTATTAACGAACCTTGACAGCTTAACAGCAGCTCCGAACTCTGCCACAGGGATTTTATACCCTTTTGACAGGTTAATTGAGTGATGTTATGTCTGCATGGATAAATTTTTAGATTCATGGCACAGTTATCAGTTCAGATACTGTTCCGTGAATAATTCAGGCTAAGTGTTAATCAATGAAAATAAGATTATTTTCTCAGTTCATGAGAGTATTTAACTTCACTTTTTAGTATACTGAACATATATTTACAAGCATCACTCTCATTATCAAACATATGATAATCATCTTTATTTCCTCTTTCATCAAAATAGAAATATTCCCATTTTTCATAAACCTGATTTAAAATACACGTATCTGGCAATAAGTCTCCATTTATAGAATAATATCGCTTAGGTACCCCTATTTCATCAAGTTTTTGAATTAAACAGGCAACATTCATGTTAACTTCCCCCTAACATTTTTATTATGCCTTTTTCTAATAGTATTTCTGCCTTTACCGCTGAACGATACTGAATACCTAGTCCCATCTTTCCAAACCACGGTTTGATAACTGACTCCTCAACTTCAAAGGGCTTTACTACTTCAAACTGTCTATATTGTGTTATGTCCGCACTATAGGGTAAAGCTCTCATCTCCAGCGGTGTACCTACAGGAGAAAAATATTTTCCTCTCAATGTACCATATCTATCAATTTTATCTCCGGGCAATAAATAAACTTTTCTCTCAGTTCCTAACACCACACCGTTATTGGACGGATAATAAGTTACTAATTCTGTGCTATCCACACGCCCAGCAACACTCCCCCTGAGCGCATCCACAGCCTTCCCGGCTCCATAGAACCCTGCACTGCCAAGACCGCCTACTACTACTCCTGTCAGCACACCCCTCACGAAACCGCCAAGACTAAAGCCGCCTGTTCCGCTGTCGTGTCCTGCTCCGCAACAATATCCTCTTCCGTTCCCCAGTCCGCCAGACAGATCAAAGGGATCGGCTGCGCCGCACATTCCCTTCGGGTCACGTCCTGCATTTGTGGGTATTACGGCTCTGTCTGCCTTTTTCCCGAATATCCGCTCTCCTGCCACTCCGTAAGAGCCGACATGATCCGTGATATTCTCAAGCCCCGACATCACCTCGCCGGTTCTGGCTCCTCTGAGGAAGGCGTCCTTCACGCCCTTGAGTTCGCCTGTTCCATACAGAACCTCGCTTTAGGCATTCCCTGCCCCGCCGAAGAAACCACCCGTACCTCTCACTTTAATTCGCGCTGTCAGAATATAGTTTACCACATTTTATAATGATAGCGAACCGCTAAAAATTTTATCTCTAACAGGTGTATGATACAATCCGACACCCAGACAGGGCAAATATCTACGCCGCCGCGCTCCCGCTCCGTTCCTTAAGATATGTGTCCTGTCCGGGCTGGGTATCGATATAGCAAAAATCGGAGATATCCTTCAACTACTTATAGTCTGTCGAATACTCCGATTTTTACTTTATGTTTTAGATAATATAGGTTTCCTAATGTTTGGTAAGTGAAATCAAATTATCGTACATATTTCCTCATGAGCTCCCCTACTTTTCCCCATTCTTCAACTAGCTTTCTATTTAATTGTCTTTCCACCTCCTCACTTTCACCACTGTTGCATATAGCAAACTCTTCTAAGCTTCCTTTGTGCCAAACCAAGCCTTTATAACCCTGTACAAGATATTGAAGTTTGCTTTTATCATCCTCATCTGAGTCAATGCATTTCACTTGGCTCATAAGATATTTTAATTCCACACTGTAACGCTCATATCCGCCATATTTTTGTACCAGCTTTCCAATTTCGATATATGACCTGCGTAACTGCAGCATTTCTTCCTTGCTAAGCATTTCATCCTCCTATTTTAACGTCATTTTTGCTACAACCTCAATCTCCTGAGGTAACTCAATAAATGTTTGCATTATGTCATATCCGCCTACATGTACACCTCCCTGTGGTCCAACGGGTCCTGTATATATCGTAGTCCCCTTTGGTATTTTGACTGCATACACACAGTTTATGGGGGAACTTCCTGTCCATATTCCTTTCGCCGGATCAATCCAGTAAGGCTTCACTGCCGTGTCAATCCTTACCTTGGCAACCGAGGCAGGCGGCTCACTTGTAAACCATCTTCCATATTCTTCTTGTGAATCTCCTGCGCGATACATGATCCGATCTTCCTGCAAGATCTCCATATTGTACCGTCCGCCATAAAAATTCTTCGCTGGTTGACGGTCCATTTCAGCCAATGGACCCGGATTTTCAATCATATTATATTGGTACTTGGCAATATCATCTGTTCCATAAATAACCGTAGGCTTTTTACTTCCGCGCCCAGCAACACTCCCCCAGAGCGCATCCACAGCCTTCCCGGCTCCATAGAACCCTGCGCTGCCAAGACCGCCTACTACTACTCCTGTCAGCACATCCCTCACGAAACCGCCAAGACTAAAGCCGCCTGTTCCGCTGTCGTGTCCTGCTCCGCAACAATATCCTCTTCCGTTCCCCAGTCCGCCAGACAGATCAAAGGGATCGGCTGCGCCGCACATTCCCTTCGGGTCACGTCCTGCATTTGTGGGTATTACGGCTCTGTCTGCCTTTTTCCCGAATATCCGCTCTCCTGCCACTCCGTAAGAGCCGACATGATCCGTGATATTCTCAAGCCCCGACATCACCGCGCCGGTTCTGGCTCCTCTGAGGAAGGCGTCCTTTACTCCCTTGAGTTCGCCTGTTCCATACAGAACCTCGCTTAAGGCATTCCCTGCCCCGCTTAAAAGGCTCTCGCCGATGTCTACACGTCCTCTGCCGATTCCCTGCTCTAAGGCGCTTCCAACGGTTCCCGCCGCGAAATCTGTGGCGAAGGCTCCCAGTACGCCCACGCCGCTTCCTACCAGCGCGCCCTTCGCCGCTCCTACCACAGCGCCGTTTGCCGCCGCGCCTGCGGCTTTTCGCCAGTTGAACTTCCCGCCGTCCATGAGCTGGGATGCCGCGTTTCCGAGGAAACCTGCCGCACCGCCGAAGAAACCGCCGATTCCTGCTCCCACAAGGATATTCGCGGTCTCTCCTGTGGGGTCGTTGTAGTTGACCGGATCATTGTCGCAGTACGGGTAAGGGTTTATGCTTCTCTTAACCGGGTCGGGCGAAAGCATCCTGCCCTGTGCACTGTCGTAGAATCTTGCCTGTGCAAAGTACTTACCGATTACGGGATCGTAGATGTAGTTTGCAAAACGTATGTCTGTAGCTGCTTCCGGGGAAGGCTGTGTCTCCACCCTGCCCCATGCGTCGTGTCCCGTGCGCCAGTCGGCATTGCCCTGCGCATCCGCAGTGTATAAGGGACTGCCCCAGAGGTCGGGCATTTCGTACATATGCCCTGCCGCGGTGGTATAGCCAAGGCGTTCATAGGTTCTGCCGTATACGGCTTTGGTGACGCTGCCGCCGTCGTGGTATGCCATCAGGTCATTGTTTGTGCCTCCCAGAAAATCGGGCACATAGGCAGTTGTCTTTACCTGTGGCGCTTCTGTCCCCGGAAGGGTGACAGTATGGGCGATCCGCATGTTCAGAGCATTGTAGGTATAGTCTGTCTGTGCCCCGGTAAGAAGATTTTTGCCCGTCGCCATACGGTTTGCGGTGTCGTAGACATACTGCCGGATCAGGGCATCTCCCTGTCTTTCTTCTGTCAGATTCCCCCTTTTATCATAAGTGTAGCTGTAAGCCGCGCCGTCCTGCTCCATGGAGGCAAGTCTGTTCATGGCGTCGTAGGTGTACACTGCCTTCCCGTCATTGTTGACTGACCACGCTGTACGGTTCCCCAGCGGGTCATAGCTGTAGCTCTCCCGTGTCGTTCCCTCTGTGCAGGAAAGCAGGCGTCCTGCGGGATCGTAGGTGTACACAGTATTGTATACGGGCGCGTCCACGCCGCTCTGTCTGCGCAGACCGAGCATACGCCCCATCGGGTCATAGGCAAAATCCACATCCATGACTGCGCCGTCGTCTGTCATATATTTTGCCATAGACGGCATCCCATCAGGGCGATAGCGGTAAGTGGCTTTGCTGCCCGGCTGCACCATGGAAAGGAGATTCCCCGCCGCATCATAGGTGTACTGCGTGCCCCTGCCTTCCGCATCCGTCACGCCGGTCAGACGGTGATTCCCGTCATAGGTATAGTTTACCACACTTTCGTCGGGATAGCGAATGGCAGTTCTGTTCCCAGCGGAATCATATGTATAGCCGACTGTACGCCCATTGTGGTCGGTCACACCGGTCAGTCTTCCCAACACATCGCGCTCCATGGTCATGACGCCGTTCCAGTCCTGCATCTCCACCAGCTCACCGCGCTTATTGTAACGGAAAGCTGCCTGTCTGCCGTCATGGTAAGTCATCTGCAGGGGCTGGTCGTTGAGGTCGTATGTCACGGTTGTTACATTGCCGTCCTCATCCGTGATCCCGACCGGGTTGCCGTTACCATCGTAGGTATAGCTTCTCTCCTCCTCCACAGGGTTTATCATACGGATCATGCATCCCCTCTTGTCATACTGATAGATGGCTGCATGGGACACTTCCCCGTCCTCTGATACGTATTCCTTAATCTGCCGGTTCATGGCGTCATATTCATAGCCAGTGATATTTCCAAGCGGATCTGTCACCTGAACCAGATTGCCGCAGGCGTCATAGGCATATGTAGTCACATTTCCACAGGCATCTGTCACCGTCCCGATCTGTCCGTTCGGCGTGTATGTGAATGTTATGCTGTCCCCTTCCGGATTTGTGACCTTCGTCACCTGTCCCAGCGCATCACGGGTATAGATCATATCACCGCCCAGCGCATCCGTCACCTTCGTCACCTGTCCTGCCGCATTGTAGGTATAAGTAACCGTATTGCCCTCCGGGTCTTTTCTGCCGGTCAGATTGCCCGCAGGAGAATAGGTATACGCAGTCACATTGCCTACAGCGTCCGTCTGCGTCAGCACTCTTCCCATGCTGTCATAGGTAAACGCCAGACTGTGCCCTGACGCGTCTGTCATTTTTAACAGCCGCCCCATATCATCATACCGGTAAGTTGTCTGCGCACCCTCCTTGTCTGTAACCTTCGCTACTTTTCCCGTGTTGGTATACGCAACCGTCAGACTGTCGCCATTCTGGTCCGTAACGCCAGTCATACGGTTGAGCGCGTCGTAATCGTAGCTCCAGTTGTTGCCGTTGGCATCGGTAAAGGAAATCATGTTGCCCGCCGCATCATAGGCGCAGCTCTTCGTATGCCCCTCCTCGTCCACTCTCTTTATGATACGGTTCAGGCTGTCGTAAGTGTATGTCTTAACACCGCCCAGAGGATCGGTTTCGCTGACCAGATTGCCGTTTGCATCATAGCACAGCGTGCTTCTTCCTCCTCTGGCATCCGTGACGGCTGTCATCCTCCCTGCCGCGTCATATTCGCAGGTCGTAGTCTGTCCCAGCGCATCAGTCACTGCCGTGAGGCGGTTGTTTTCGTCAAACACAAAGCTCCTGCTGTTTCCTTCCGCATCCGTGATTTTCGTGCAGTTGCCGTTCGCATCATACTGGTAGAGGGTTTTTCCGCCGTCAGGCGACGTAACCTCCGCCAGATGTCCGGCTTCATTGTAAACACAGACGGTTCTGTTATTTTCCGGGTCGGTCACTTCCGTCAGATTGCCGTCCGCGTCATAGACCGCCTCCTGCACTGACTCATCCGGCGCCTCCACCGCAATGACCTGCCCCGTCCCGTCATACGTATAACGGGTTGTTCCTGCCGCCGTTGTCTCCGTAAGCAGCCTGTTTTCCCCATCATAGGTATAGGTTGTAACGTTCCCGTCCTCGTCTGTCCTGGTCAGCAGATTGCCCGCCTGATCGTAAGTGAAGCTCACGCTGTTTCCCAGCGCGTCCGTCACGCTGATGACGCGCCCCTGCGCATCATAAGTATAGGTAGTCTGGCGCGCTAACGGATCGGTGACAGTCTTTACGCGCCCCATGACATCATAGGCATACTGCAGGATACCACCTGCCGCATCGGTAACCCGTGTCAGCCGGTCCGCCGCGTCATAGGCGTATGCCGTCACATTGCCGTTTCCGTCTGTCCGGGTTGTGGTATTGCCTCTCACGTCATAGGTATAAGCCGTTTCCTCGTCAAGGGGATTCCTCTCTCCAACCAGATAACCGCGCTCATCATACGAAAACCTATATGCATTCCCCACAAAGTCCGTTACCAGTGAAAGCTGTCCCATCCCGTTGTATTCCATACGCTGGCTGTTGCCCCGTCTGTCCGTGATACCTGTACGATTGCCATTCTCGTCGTAGGAAAAGAGAACCTCACCGTCCGCGTCCGCAATCTTGAGCAGATCCCCCGCTTCGGAATACTGATAAGTTACGGTCTTTCCTGTCGGAGAAGTGTAGGAAACAAGTCTGCCGATGGCATCATGGACATATCTGCTGACATTGCCTGCCGGATCACTCGCCTCTTTCAGATGTCCTGCCTCGTCGTAGGCATAGCTCCATACATTCCCGGTTCTGTCAGTCCATGTGATCAGGTTATCCTCCTCGTCGTAAGTGTAGGTGCCGCTGTTTCCGCGCTCGTCCTGCACGCTGATCAGATTATTGCTGTCGTCATATGCATACCGGCTTTCGGTGTCGTCCCGGTTTACGATCCTGACAGGCAGACCTCTGTCATTATAAGAAACCTGCTCTTTCGTTCCATCGGGGTAAGTGACACAGTTCATGCGTCCGCACGCATCATAGGACATCTTCGTGCTGTTCCCGAGCGCATCTGTCTGCTCAATCAGTCTGCCGTTCTCATCATAACTGTTTTGCATACTTTTTAGCAGAGGCTGAAATCTGTTTATCAATTCCAGCATAGCTTCCTCGTCCCCTTGCTGCGCCCTCGCCAACAATCTACAAATCATACCAAATTCCCCCTTTATTACAAAAGAGCAATGTCTGGTAGAAATGTAAATAGCCGGAAATAGATTTATGGAATATTAAAACCTTTACGGATAGATAGCCTGACCTCCCATCATTGAAAAACCGCCCGATAACAGGGGACTATCCTGTTGTCGGGCGGTCATCGTCTCTTTCCCTTCATATTGTCAACTTACTCATGTAATTCCAATATCCGCAAAATCCTTTCGCCGTCACCTACCTGCAAATATCATAAATAAACTCCGCATTCTTGTCCATCGCCTCATAAGCAGTCTTGAAGGGCGACATCTGGAACACATGCCACATCCCCTTAAACACGTCCATTTTCACGCTGACATTGTCCTTCAGCAGCTTCTTATAGAGCAGCGCCGCGTCATCCTGCAGAATTTCGTTGCTCCCCACCTGAATATAAGTGGGCGGGAATCCCTCATAATCCCCGAACAGGGGCGAAATCTGCGGGTCCGTCAGGTCCTGCCCCGCCGCATAATTTTTTATCATCTGCTCCAGATACACCGCGTTTAAGACGGGATCAATCTCCGCCTTGGTCACATGCGACTTGCCGGAGGACGTCAGATCCGTCCACGGCGACATGAGCACAAGCCCTCTCGGCATCAGCCGCCCTTCGCTTTTCAGTTTAAGGCAGAGGGAAAGCGCCAGATTGCCGCCGGCGGAATCTCCTGCCAGAATCACATCCCTCGCACCGTACCCCAAAAGCATCAGATAATCCCACACCTGCATGGCGTCCTGCGTCGCCGCCGGATACGGATTTTCGGGAGCCAGCCTGTAATCGAAACTGAGCACATCCATGGAAGTGGAGGACGCCAGCTTTGTCGTCAATGTTCTGGCATACAGGCTGCTGCCCGTGGAATAACCGCCGCCGTGACAGTACAGAATGATATATTTCTTCATATGCGCGCGGTTTACAGTAATCCACTCTCCGTGAATCGCACCGCCCTCCTCCCCACGCGCGGCAATCTCCACATTCTCCACAATCACATCCCTGCTGTTCCCCAGAAGGGCGCCGAAATGATCCTGCGACTGGCGGTGTTTCTCAATATCCACGTTCTCCACGACGCCGTGCATCCGCTTAATCAGATTCATCAAACCGGCGTTCTTTTTATCTGTCTTTCCCATATTCCCTCCGTTCTCTGTGCTTGTTTCACGAGCTGTCAAAATAACACTAGTGCTCCATTCATAAAGGCACTTATTGGTTCACCCATTTTACAGAAGATATCTGAACTGTTTCAACAATTTTACCATAAATATGGGAATTTGTGGTATACTTATTCCATGCACAGACAACTGACGAAAACCCAAGTGAATAAACCGGCCGTCCGAAGCAAAAAGGACGTCTGGTACAAGCTGGATCTGTCGGCGACCGTTTATCCCACCCTGCAGCGACGGGATTTTTCTTCGGTCTACCGTCTCAGCGTGAAATTAAAGGAAGAGGTAGACCCTGCTCTCTTACAGCGGGCGCTGGATCTTACGCTCCCCCGTTTCCCCACCTACAAGGTGGCGATCCGAAAAGGTCTGTTCTGGCGTTATCTTGAGCCGAATAACAGACCCGGTCCCTTCGTGCAGGAGGATATAAAAAATCCCTGTATGCCTATGCATTTTAAAAGTAACAATCGTTATCTTATCAGGATATATTACTACGGCTGCCGCATCTCCCTGGAGGCGCACCACTGTCTCGGTGACGGCACTGGCGGCATGAGCCTTTTGCAGACGCTGACCGCCGTATATCTTGGACTGCGGGGGCACAAAATCGCACCCTCCGGCTTTGTGTTAAAGCTGGACGAGGATCCTGACCCGGGCGAACTGGAAGACTCCTACATGCGCTATGCCACGGCGAAAGTCAAACCGCCTCGTCCGGCGGAAAAAACCTACCGTGTCCGGGGCACGAAGGAGCCTTTCTACACCCTGAACATCGTAAATGGGGTTTTGTCCGTAAAAGAGGTCATGGCGGCGGCAAAAAAATACGGCGCAACCATCACGGAATACTTAAACGCCGTACTGCTCTATTCCCTGCTCCAGAAACAGCAGCAGGAGTTTCATCTGACATACAGACCCGTTCGGATTGCCATGCCCGTAAATCTGCGCCGTTTCTTCCCTTCTAAGACTCTGCGCAACTTTATCACCATGGTATACCCTTCCATTGATCCCCGTCTCGGCGACTACACGTTTGAGGAGATCGTGACCGAGGTACACAATTTCATGCGTTATTATATAAATGCGAAATTCCTGTGCGGCGATATCACCACCAACGCCGCCACAAAGCACAACTTTCTGATCCGCATTGTACCGCTATTCATAAAGGACTTTGTGGTGCGCACCTTCTACACCCGCGTGCAGGACAAAAATTCCTCCGCCGGGCTAACAAACATGGGTGCGCTGGCGGTGCCGGAGGATATGAAACCTTTTATCGACCGCTTTGACATCTACATGGGACAGCCCTTTTCCTCCCGCACCAACTGCGCCATCATCAGTTTTGAAGATATCCTGACCATCAATTTCGCGAGCAGTATCGTGGAGAGCGACGTGGAGCGGCATTTCTTCCGCAAACTGGTGCAGGACGGCATCCATGTAAAGATAGAGAGCAACCGCTCGTCCGAAATATTATAACAATCGTTATGTAATGTCTGCATTTGATTTATATGTAATTAAATCTTGCTTTAAGAAAGGATAATCTATGTCATACTGTGTAAACTGCGGCGTAGAGCTGGAAGCTTCCCTGCGGGAATGCCCGTTGTGCCACACGCCTGTTGTCAACCCGGTCGAAGCGGGAAAAGAGTTCCCGCCTTCCCCCTATCCCGTCAACAAAGGCCAGGTGGAGGTCGTCAAAAGAAAAGATCTCGGCATCCTGCTCTCGGTTGTCCTGATCGCCACGGGCGGTACGTGCCTGCTGTTAAATCTGCTCGTATTTAACCGCTCACTCTGGTCCCTTCTGGTGATCGGCATCTGTATCTGCCTGTTTGTATTCACCTTCCCGGCGGTATTCTACAGCAAAATGCCGGTCTTTCTCTCCCTCTTTGCAGACGGGATGGCAGTGGCGGTATATCTGTACATGATTGCTTATCTGACTCCCTCCACCACATGGTTCTGGGAACTGGGGCTGCCCATCGTGGCACTCGCCACGCTCGGCATGGAAGTCTTTACTCTGCTCGCAAAAAAGGTGCCCTTCACGATTCTTTCGGGCGCCCTGTGCCTGTTTATTGAAATTCCTCTTTTTTGTACCGCCCTGGAACTGATGATCCGCCGCATGATCCAGTCGCCGCTGCACCTCACATGGTCCGCCGTGGTGCTGACTGTCTGTGTCATCATCGACGTGGCGCTCGTCACGATCCTCGTAAAAAAACGCCTGCGCAACGAGGTGCGCAGACGCCTTCACTTCTGACTGTTTATTTACTGTACCTTTCTTCCGCATCCTCTAAAGACTGATACCCATAAAACGCGGTTTCATTGGCGATGGTCTGTTTCAACAGGCTCTCGCCCTTTTCTTTTGCTTCCTCCGTCTCCTTTAAGATCAGCGAAAGGGTCTTCATGGAGTAGGTGTAAAGCTCGCCGCGGAGATAACTCTCCATGGAAGAGCCTTCCATAATGCCGTCCTCCGCCGTGGTCGCCACCCTGCCCCGCTTTCGCAGGTTCGGGTACTCTTTTGCCATTTCGGCGTCCCATTCCAGATTGACAGCTATAATCTGTTCCACGATCTCTTTCTTTTCGGACACATCGGGAAGATGCCCCTTAATTTCCTCAAACTCCTCCGGGTAGGTGCTCTCCATCATCCAGCCGTATTTCTCAAAAATTGGGTTACGACCCTCTTTTACGGCATCCCGGCAGTCCGCCTGATAGCTCAGAAGCACCTCGTCGGAGTAAACCATCCACTGGCTCATACGCATTTTGAAGAAGGTGTCGGGATCATCCTGACAGGAAGCTCTGCCGCCTGTATTGTAGACCTGCTGAAATAACTCCCACTCCATCTGTGCAATGTCAAATATCAACTGTTCCCGTTCGCTGACTTCCGCCATGATATCCTGCCCCTTTCGCTGTATGACTGCCGTTTCCCCGGCTCCCTCTTTCTCTGCCAATAATTCAGCCTTTGCTTCCCTGCTACTTTCCGTCTTCCGCCGCTGTCAGACGTGTCATCATTTCCCCGGGCGTATAGTCTGCCAGCGCCTCCGTATACGACGCGTGAGAGGTGACAAGTGTCTCTCCCTCCACTGTTATGTAAACCGCGTCGGCATCATAGTTCGATAAAAAGGTGTTGACAATCGAAGAAATAATAATGCACTCCGCCTCCATGGACATGGTCATCAGATACTCCCGAAAGCTCCCTGAAATATCCAGATACATAAGCTTCCGCCCATCCTCTTCCCGCACTTCCATGGAGAGCGCTTTCGTGTCCAGAAGCGGCACAATGTTATGTCTCGCCAGCGCATTTAAAAGCACATCCGGCGTGATCTGTTCCGCTGTAATCACTTCCTCTGTCAGCCCGGAATCCATATCTCTGCCGTAGCAGATCACCGTTGCTTTTTCCTGTTCTTCGCTCTCCTCCTGTATCCTGTCACTCTCTTCAACAGTCTTATCCGTCTGCGTCCCCTCTTCCTGCGCCTGTGCCTCTTCCCCGGTTTCCTCTTCCGGCTCTTCTTCCAATAAGTATTCCAAAGAATTAACCAATAACTCCTCCGAAGACATCTCCGGCACGACAATCTCTTCCTTCGTCACAACCGTGTCCGCCGCTCTGCCGCAAGCCGTCAACAGCATGACAGCCAGAAGCGCAAGCGCCGCCATGTTCCGCTTCTTCATAATCTCCTCCCCGAATGCAAATCCTCTGAATCGTTTTATTTTATCACACCGCATCCGAAAAGTAAATTAACTATTTATTCCTTTACCGTGCGCCCGGACTTAATCACCTCGAGAAGCGAAAACTCGCCGTCCGCGATCAGGATATCCGCCCGGCGACCCGGAAGCAGAGCGCCGCACTCTTCCGACAGACCGACTGCTTCGGCAGGATTGCGCGTGGCAGCCCTGACAGCCTCCTCTTTGGGAACGCCCATCTGAATCGCCGTTCTCATGCAGTCATACAGATTGGTGGCGCTCCCCGCGATGGTGCCGTCCTTCAGCAACGCCCGGTTGCCTTTAACGGTCACCGGCTGACCGCCCAGCGCATACTCCCCGTCCTCCATGCCTGTCGCCATCATGCTGTCGCTGATTAAAACCATCCGCTCTGCCCCGAAAAGCTTGAACGTGCTCTTGACCACGCAGGGATGGATGTGGATACCGTCACATATAAGCTCCACTCTGGTCTCTTCGTTCTCCGCCGCCGCGCCGATGACGCCGGGTTTCCTGTGGGTAAAAGGCGGCATCGCATTGTAGAGATGGGTCACATGATGCGCCCCCGCCTCCATCGCCTCCTTCGCGGTCTCATAGTCCGCGCAGGTGTGCGCGATGGAAAAGCGGAACGCTCCCCTGCACTCACGGATACAATCCATCGCACCCTCTGTCTCCGGCGCGATCGCCACCATGCGGATCATCCCCTTTGCCGCTTGCTGCAGCTTCTCAAGCATCTGTCTGTCCGGCGTTCTGATATATGCCGGATTCTGCGCTCCCTTTTTCTCCTCGGAGATAAAAGGTCCTTCCAGATAAATGCCCCGCAGGACATCCTTTAAGGGAATGCCTTCCTCCAGCACTTCCGTCTCCGCCGCCTCTGCGCCTGCCGCACAGACACCCAGAAGCAGCTCCTCGGAGAGCGTCATCGTTGCCGGGCAGATAGTCGTAGTGCCATGGGTCATCTCGTAGGACGCGATAGCGCGCACCGCCTCCGTCGTTCCGTCACAGAAATCATAACCCGCGCAGCCGTGGAAATGAATATCAACCAATCCCGGAAGGATATAAGTCTGCGCCTCCTTCTCCGAAAGCACGTCTGCCCCAACCTTCTCTACCTTTTCAATCCGTTCCCCCTCTATCGTAACCTCTCCCGGCTCGAAACACATCCCGGCCGTATACACCATCCCTCTAAGTACACGCATTCTACCCACTCCTTTCCCAATTTTCATTAATTATACTGACAGAGGCAGCCCTGTATGTGTCCTGCCTCTGTCAGTTTCTGACCTTGCTTTTTCATAAGCAGCTTCGAGAATACTATACTTATCACTAAAAGCCTGCAAGAGCCGCCTCGTCCCCGACCAGAATCACGTCATTGTGAAGCTGCAGCACGGATGCCTGCACATCGGGGGTAATCGGTCCCTGGAACGCTTTCTTCACGATCTCACGCTTGCCTTCCCCTGTGACGATCACAATGATCTTCTTCGCCTGCATAATGGAGCCGATACCCATAGTATACGCTTCCGTGGGCACTTCATCCATAGAACTGAAAAACCGTGCGTTTGCCTCCCTTGTGGTCTCCGAGAGAGTCACACAGTGCGTCTCCTTCTCGAAAACGCTTCCCGGCTCGTTAAAACCGATATGCCCGTTATGTCCGAGCCCCAGAACCTGCAGGTCAACGCCGCCGTGAACCCTTATGATCTCCTCATAGTCCCGGCATGCCTTCTCCTTATCCGGCTCCAGACCGTCCGGCACATACGTATTCTTCTTATCAATATTTATTTTGTCAAACAGATGCGTATTCATAAAGTACCGGTAGCTCTGGTCATTTTCCGGAGAAAGCCCCCTGTACTCATCCAGATTGATGCTGTGAACCTTCGAAAAGTCCAGGTCCCCTTTCTCATACCGCCTGATCAGTTCCTCGTAAGTGCCGATGGGCGTAGACCCTGTCGCCAGTCCGAGCACACAGTCGGGCTTTATAATCACCTGCGCCGAAATGATGTTCGCCGCCACGCGGCTCGCATGGTTGTAATCCTTTGCACAATAAACTCTCATCCTTTACCTCCGTTCTGTTCCGTTCCCCAATGGGTATTCCGATATTCACCGGCTGACATTCCTTCCATCTTCTTAAATACACGGGAAAAATGCGCCAGATCCTGAAATCCCACCTGCTCTGCCACATCGCAGATTCTCAGGGACGGGTCTTTTAGCAGTTCCTTCGACTGATCCATGCGGGCGCCGTTTAAGATATCGGAAAAAGTCTTTCCGGTATGCTTATTTAACAATTTCGACAAATGCCACTGGCTGACGTACACCTGATCCGCCACATCGGAAAGACGCAGCCTCTCTCTTGAATTTTCCCGGATGTACTCCAACGCGTTTTTCACGATAAAACTGCTCGCCTCGCCATTTTCATCCTCCGTCCCCGAAGTCATCCCGGTCTCACCCACTTGCTCATATACTGCCTCCGATGCAGCTATGGGCAGACCCATCAGATCCAGACGCGCCGTCACAGCGGCAATTGCTTCTTCCAGTTCATTCATTTTAGATGGTTTCAGTAAGAATCTCGTCACGCCCAGCTCTATCGCCCGTCTCGCGTACTCAAATTCCCTGTAACCCGTCAGGATGATAAGCTGCATTTCGGGAAATTCCGATTTCAGACCCGCGATCATCTTCAGCCCGTCCATCTTCGGCATGCAGATATCCGTGATCACGATATTCGGTCTCTTTTCACGGATCAGCTCCATACCTTCCTTCCCGTCACCAGCAGTGCCTGCCACCTGACAATTCCACTTCTCCCACGCGATCGTCCTGGACAATCCCTCTACGATCAATGGTTCATCATCGATAATTGCCACTTTGTACATGACCATCCCCCACATGGTATCACTACTCTAATGATACCCAAGTTTCTTCCAAATGTCCATTCGTTCTTTTATCCTATCCAAATTTTTAGCCTTTGACCGCCCCCGCCATCAGATCTCCCAGCGGCACCGTCACTTTGTTATGGAAGAAACGCATCATCTGCACCACAAGCGGTATCATAAAAAGGAAGAGAATCAGGAAAAAATACTGCATAACAGCCATCTCCGCATAGGTTACGCTGTTGTCCAGGCTGACCAGGAGCACCATGGTTCCGCCGTAAATTTTGATTCTGCGGTATGCATGGGAATAGCCGCCGCCTTTGTACTCATACACCGCGTCCCGTTTCCCGAGCACATCCATGATATACGAATATCTGTGCTCCGGGTGTTCCTCATGTTCTTTTATTCCGGGTACAAGCAGCTCCCCGTTCCAGTACAGTGCCGCGTCCGCATAGCCCCATATCCCTGTGTAGCTTTTCATCAGCGAGTCCTGATCCAGCTCCAGAGCAAGCACCGCATAAGGGACAAATTTGGAGGTCACAAGATTCCTGACCATATAAATTTTTCCGTCGATCCCTACAAGCGTTGTGCCTGTATCAAGCGTCTCCGCCACCTCCAGTATCTTCTCTCTCGCTTTCGCCTGAAAGAAACGAATATCCTGATAACTGCCGCCATTGCTTTCATTCAGGGCATAATAACAGCTTCCCGGCTCAAGTTAGCAACCCCCATTTCAAATGGGGGTTTAATTGTAACCCCTCTGGGGTCTA
>ERZ779622.95-NODE-95-length-62458-cov-7.449626_pt1 | contig 62458 bp, 60 predicted proteins | sample MGYA00514188_ERZ779622 | MGnify/ENA primary metagenome ERZ779622 (study PRJEB29562, sample SAMEA4376702) | mouse gut metagenome | isolation source: Cecum | study: EMG produced TPA metagenomics assembly of the A DSS colitis mouse model was used to assess the microbial... | reverse complement strand
GGTTCCATACTGTTTGCAGGCTGGGCGGTGCTTGACGCCGCCACCATTCCGCGGTCAGGGCGGGCGGGTCCCCAATGCAGGCATTTTCGCCCCCGCCGGGGGGGGGGGGCCACTTGTACACAAATCATACCTTCCATCAGAGACAGTTTTAAGTTCCGCATAAAGGTCTGGTGAGGAATGGCAAAGTTTCCGGTGACTGTCTCCCCGGCAGGAACATCTTTAGTCACAACCGCGCCAATCGAGACCCTGGCATGGCTGCCAATCGAGACTCGGTTGGACACCACCGCGCCGGCGCCGATCCAAACGTCATCTCCGATTTGAGTATTGCCGCAGCACAGCCCCCCCGCAGCAATCAGACAGTTCCGCCCTATATGTGTGCTATGGGCAATGAAGCATCTTGTGTCGATTCGGCTGTTTTCTCCAATGACGGTCTTTTCCCATGGAAAAATACCCGTGCTGACGGAAGCCAAATCGAATATTTCTGCATCTTTTTCTATCACGATGCGCGCGGTATCAACAACGGGAATATTTGCGTCGCTCTGGTCCTTGGCAAATGAAAATCCTTTACATCCGATGACCGCGCCGCTGTGAATTACAACGCCGTCACCGATACTTACCCGCCCCTTAACAACAGCAAAGGGTTGGATGGTCTAATTATCTACAATCTTTACATTTTTGGTTTCAATGGCTGCCAGGGGACTGATATTGCAGTTCTTCCCTACTTTTGTTGGAAAAGACGGTCCCACATACTCTTCATTGGAGATCATCTGGTTGTGGATTTCAAACAGTGCAGCTTTCGGCCGTTCGCAGGCAAAAACGCCTTGAATATGTGCGGGAACTTGGTCCGCTAAAACGGGCGAAGTTAGCACACAGGAGATTCCGGGATTTTCCAGGGAGGGCAGAAATTGTTCTCGTTCCAGAAATGTCAGGAAAGAAGTCTGCTCTTTCTCGGTGGCAAATGCCAAACAACGAAATTCTCCGTCAGAGACCAGCCGTCCAGGTACATTTCTAACCGCATCGGAAAGCCTCATTTACACCGCCTCCAAGACCGCCCGAATCACCTCGGCCTGTTCCGCCTCCGTCAGATACGGGTGCATAGGCAAGGAGAAGGTCCGGGCACAGTAATCGTTCGCATTTCGGAACTCCTCGCCGTACCGGGGCTCGTTTTGGAATACCGGCAAGGCATGCTGAGGCTTTGGGTAGTAGATCATATTGGGGATTCCCTTTTCCGTCAGGTGAGCAATCATTTTATCCCGCTGGATACTATCCTCCGCCAGCAAAGCGTACTGGGCCCAGGCAGATATGCAGCCCCCCGCCACGAAGGGCGTGACAAACTTCCCGGCGAAAGCGGCGTTATACCGCCCGGCCACGGCCTGCCGCCGGTCCAGCTCATAATCCCCAAGCGCCTTGAGCTTTGGCAGGAGAATCGCCGCCTGAAGGTTGTCCAGCCGGGAATTGATGCCTACACGAATATTGTCGTACTTCCCACCGGGACCCTTGCCGTGGACGCAGAGGGAGCGGAACAGCTTGTCCAACTCACCATCGTCTGTGAACACTGCGCCGCCGTCGCCGTAGCAGCCCAGCGGCTTGGCGGGAAAGAAGCTGGTTATAGCAATCCGACCGAAGGAGCAAGCCTGCTTCCCGTGATAGGATGCGCCGAAGCTCTGGGCTGCATCCTCGATGAGGGTGAGACCGTACTTCTCGCAGATGAGGACAATAGCGTCATAGTCGCAAGGATTTCCCAGGATATCCACCGCCACCACGGCTTTCGGGTTCAACTTCCCCTCCCCCAACACGGCCTTGATCTGCCGCTCCAGGCTCTCCGGGTCAAGGCAGTAGGTGTCCGGGCGGATATCGCAGAAGACGGAGACCGCACCGAACATGTTGGCCGGCTCCGTGGAGGAGACAAAAGTCATATCCGGGCAGAACACGGCGTCTCCCTCTCCCACTCCGACAGCCATGTAGGCCAGTTGGAGGGCGTCGGTGCCGTTGGCGCAGGTAACGCAGTGCTTCCGCCCTACAAAGGCGGCGAGTTGCGTTTCCAGTTCCTTGACATAGCTACCGCCAATAAACTCGGCGGAGTCCAGGACACTTTGGATATTGGCGTTGATTTCGTGCTTTAACGCCTGATATTGGGCTTTTAGGTCGATGAATTGCATAGTTTACTCCTTCCCACTAAAAGGTTTAGCTGGATTTCCCACTACAGTCTCTCCAGGAGGCACATCCCTTACCACCACAGCACCTAGTCCCACAAATGCGTTTACACCAATAGTGCACTGGTTCCGAACAAGCGCACCAGCGAGGTATGCGTTCTCACCCACAATGACGCTACCATTCGTCCTGCATGGTGCGGCTGCAACGGCATTTTTCCTATAAATACAGTTGTGGGCAATGTGGCTTAATGCATCAATTTTAACTCCGCTTTCAACCACTGTATCATCAATAGTCCCCCGGCTGATACAAACATTCTCGCCAACTAGCACCTGATCGCCAATGATCACACCACCGAAGTGCTTTACCATCGTCTTTTGATGTTCCGCGTTCTCGGTATAGGCAAAGCCGTCGTGACCGATGATCACGCCGGAGTGGATGTCGCAGTCCTTCCCGATTGCCACTCGGTTTATAATGACCACGTTGTTCCAGATCACGGTACCGTCCCCAATGATAATGTCTCCGTCCAAGGTGCAATTATGACCAATACGAACGTTTTTCCCCAGCTTCACCTTGGGAGAGAGATAAGTAAATTGTCCGATGGTGGGCCGCTCTTCCTCCTGAGCGTAAAAATGTTCAATTGTGGAAAAGAATGCCCGCTTGCTCTCCGGGGAGCGGATGACGTTGGGAGCGTCTCCGACGTCTACCCCCTCCGCCGCGAACACCAGGGCCAGCCGGGACAGGTCCACCCCCTCTGGAATGTTTTTCTGCGTCTTGATCCAGGTGAAAGAGCCTGATTTGTATTGAGTCAGAGAAGAAAAGCCCTCCGCCGTGCCCTTCGGGTCTCCGGAGAATGAAAAGGGGCAACCGTCCGTCCGGAGAAAGTCCAGAATCTCGGAAATTTTCAAAGCGCGTCCTCCTCTGTGAGAATCAAGGCGATATCCGTGATATTTTCCGCCATCTGCCGGTAGCGCTCCAAGCCCGCCGAACGTACGAAGTTCCCCACAGTCCGGGAGATATCCTCTTCCGCCTCGTGATACCAGAAGGCGTGGGTCAGGATGTGCAGGCGGTCAAATTCCCCGGAGCGGATGATGTCCAGCACCGGCTCCCGCCACCTCCGGCGGCTGTCGGAGAGGTACTTGAAATCGTGGAAGAAAGTCTTACCATAAGAGTTTACGATGCCGGGAATCTGGAAATCCGCCTCCAGCGTCGATTTGGACGGACGGTGCATGGAAACGGTCGAGACCCGGGTCTCGAGGAGTGCGGACAGGAGTCCGCACTCCTTAATAATGTTCTGTACCACTTCATCTGGCCTCAGGGCCGGAACGTAAGACGCCTCGTCAAAATGAAGACCGATCTCATGACCCAAGGACCGGATATGTTGGAGAGCCTCCGTTCCCGACTTGGAAAAAACATTGTCGAAATCCGTGCGCAGCAGAACGAACCAGGTAGACTGAACGCCCTCTTCCGTCTCTAACTCCGCCAGCTCCACTGCCTGTTGTAAACTGTAATCAATATCGTGGCGAAGAATCACGCAACGAGGCGCGTCCATGTAATTATGGTAATTCCGGACGGCGTAGCCCCTCTCCCGCAGGAGGGACAGCAAGTCCCGATAAGCGGCGTAGGTGAAGTTCATTTGCGTCACCCCTTCTCTATGACCTCTATGAGCTTCCTGGTCAGATTTTTAAAATCATATTCCTCCGCAGCGCGGCGGGCGTTTTCCCGCAATGCTGCCCGTTCCTCCTCCGGGAGGGCCACTATGCGTTTGATCCCCTCTGGAATTTCCCCGGCGCTGTTTACCACGATTCCCGCCCTACATGTTACCAGCGGGTTATACTTGGCTAGGAAATCCATCAGCGTGAGCTTTTCCGCGGCAAAGCAGTCGAACATTTTATTCATGCTGATTCCGAAGCGCATCAGCGGCGCGCCTTGCTCTCCGCTGTGAATCAGGTTCACATCCGCCTGACTGACGATATAGGGAATGTATGGCTTCTCCACGTACCCCTTGAACACGACGTTTTCAATGCGCTCCTCCGCCAGCCGCCGCTCCAGGTCGGCGCGTTCGTTTCCATCGCCCCAGATGAGGAACCTGACTCGAGGGTCCTCTACCTTCTTGGCCGCATCCAACAGCAGGCCTAGATTGTTAATCCGCCGGATAGATCCGACATAGACGACCTTAAAAATATCCGGATTTTTCAAGTCAGGGTCATCAATCTGGAAATGCTCTCGGTTGTACCGAAACATCTCCAGATCCACGCCGTTGTTGATATAATGCACCTTGCTTCTGGAAACCTCTTTGTCCCAGCCTTGCTCCTTGATATAGTCGTAAGCGCCCTCTGCGGTGAAGACCACGGCGTCCGCATTCTTATACAGCCATTTTTCTAGCCAGCGCAAGGCAATGACTGCCGGGTTATGGGGGCCGGCAATCCCATAGACCACGATGCTCTCCGGCCAGAGGTCCCGGACCTCCACGATGGAACGGCAATGGTACTTCTTCGCCAGCCGCACCGCCAGCAATGCCGCCAGAGGGTGCGCAGAAGACCCAAGAATGGCATCTGGTTTTCCATACCGTTCTGCGGCCCACTTCGCCGCCTTTTTCCCGTTGCGATAGAACTGGAACATAGTCAGGACCTGCTTTTTTCGACTATTTCCATACTTCGCCGTCTTCACCAGTATCCATGGAAAGGGTTCCTCCTGGAAAGCCCGGAACTTCTCCGGCCCCTCAATCAACTGCACGTCCGAATTGTGAGGATGGCTACCTACAAATACCACTGGGGACCGCCCCATAGCCTTTAAATTTTTTCCAAAATTATAGCTTCGTGCGAACTGCCCATGCTCCGGCAATGTATTATAATTGTTGATTAACCAAATATTCATCCATTCATTCTCTCTTTTCTCCACATAATCAATCCACATCTTATTTTACAACCAGTTCCTCCTTTCGCCTGAGAGAAAGGACTCCCTTCACCAGAGGCCGATCTTTATACCGCTCCTCCCCCAGCAGCACAACACCTATCGTCCGGAACAAAATCCGGATATCCAGCCACAGGCTGAAATGCTCCACATAATACACGTCCAGTCGGTAGCGCTCCGCCAGCGTTATGTAAATATTCCCGCTGACTTGGGCAAGTCCAGTCATACCAGGGCGCACATTCAACCGCTTGGAAATTTCTTCATCATAATCCGCCAGAGACGCAATCCGTTCCGGCCGGGGGCCGATCAGGCTCATTTCGCCCTTCAGCACATTTAGACACTGGGGTATCTCGTCAATTTTCGTCCGGCGGATGAAATGTCCCACCGCCGTCACCCGGGCGTCGCCTTCCATGACCTCTACGCCCCTTACCATTTTCTCCGAGCCCAGCCGCATACTGCGAAATTTATACACTTTAAAAATTTTACGGTCTTTCCCAGGACGTTCTTGAAGGAAAAACACAGGCCCCGGCGACGTAATTTTAATCAACAAGGCTACTACCATCCACAGCGGAAACAATAGTATCAGCACAGCCAGAGAGACAAAAACATCAAACAGCCTCTTAATTGCCATCTGTATTCTTGCTTCCATACTCTTAGCACACGCCTTCCATTTCAAACTCCACCGGCTCCAGCCAGCCGTCTCGCAGACGGATGCGGCCCTTCTCCGGAGATATCCGTGCGGACCAGATTCGCAGCACACCGTCCTTCTCCCGGTAAAACGCACCGGGATAGGGATGGGCCACAGCCCGGACCATTCGATCCGCTTCAAGCATGGTCATCGATGAGGTAATTTCTCCGTCTTCCGGTTTCCGTCCGGGCCAAACAGTGGCAGCAGCATGGTCCTGAGGACGGAGCTGAACGGTTCCATCCGCGATATCGTTCCAATACCGATGAATCAGGGCAATATGGGCCTGATTCACCTGCCTGTACAGTTCTGTGGCTGTAATCCCTTCTCTCAGCTCAATGACCTCTTGGCCAATGATATCCCCGGTATCAACCCCCTCGTCCAGCTTAAACAAGGTAACACCGGTGCGGTCCAGACCCTTCAAAATAGCCCAGGGCACCGCAGCCCGGCCCCGTCCCAAAGGCAGCAGCGTGGGGTGCATTCCAATGCAGCCGAAAGACGGCGCGTTCAGGACCTCCGGCTTTGCAATCTGAGACCATCCGATAATCAAAAGCCAGTCAATCCCGTACTCCTTCACTCTCTGGAGCATCGCCGGTTCATTGATATTTCTGATTTTTAACAGCGGAATCCCATACAACTGGGACAAATCGTCCAGGTAGATTCGGCCCGATTTATTCTTTGCCTGCTCGTCCTCTAGAGTGATCAACAAGTCCAGCTTGCCGCCAATCCGTAAAATTTCCTCAATACAACTGCGCCCCAACTGGACGCAGGTAACAAACGCGACCTTCACTTGCGTCTCTCCCTTTTTCTGTCAAATCCCCCGGCGGAACACGCACTGAAACGCCTCCGCGTACTCCATCCCCGCCTGGCCCCCTCGATATGCTGCCAAGCCCATGAGGGCCTCGGCGCTTCTGGGATGGGGATAAGGCCGCATAACGCCCCGGTACTGGCTCAGCGCATCAATCTTGCGCTGCACCCCCCCCCGACCCACCTCGATAAAAGTATTGGGCGTAAAGGGCTGCATCGCTTGGTTTACACTCCAGTCTGTAGCTGAGGGGACCTCCATATACCAGAATTCTTTCACCGGCTTTACATCTGTCCGACGTTGAAAAAGCCGAATCGCCGCCTGACATGCCAGAGAGGTCTGTAAATGGTCATTATTAGTATCTGCTGGATGATGGGTAACTACGATATCAGGTCTTACTGTCTCAATAGCTGATTCAATAAACTGCACCATCTGCAAATGGGGTACCGTGTTCATCTGAATATTGGGAAAATCTCCCCGCAGTACCCGAGCGACACCCAAGGCGGCCATGCTGCTGGAAATATCATGGTCCAGTGCGGCATCGTCAGGGCGGGCACTCCTAGCTTGAACGCTCCCGTCCATCACACACACGCTCACCGCGCTGCCCTCCTGAGATAACTGATACATCAGCGCTCCTGCGCCCAATACCTCATCGTCTGGATGCGCCACTACCACTAAACAGTCCATAAACGTTTCCTCCTCCTTGCTGATCCTTACGCACTCTGAATCGGCAGAGGCACAGCGCTGGAATCCGGACAACCGTTCTTCTCAAACTCCAGAAGTGTTTTTACCGCCGATTCATTAACCTCCTCCGGCTCGCGGAAGGTAGGCACCACCTGGTGCAAGGCCTGTCGGACAGCCGCAGGATCGTTCACCTGTAGAGCCTTCTCTAATATTGCCAGCTTGCGTTTTAACTCTTCTCCGGTAATCGGAGGCTGACGCTCCACAAAAATCAGGTCGTGCTCCGTCGTTTCGATATCCCGGCTTTGAATCAACAGCTCTTCATACAGCTTCTCGCCCGGACGCAGGCCGGTCTCGACGATGTCGATATCCCGGTACGGTACGTAACCGGACAGCCGGATCATGTTTTCTGCCAAATCAAGAATCTTGACCGGCTGTCCCATATCCAGCACATACAGCTCATTCTGCCGGGCCATCGCTCCCGCCTGAAGTACCAGCTGGGCGGCCTCGGGGATGGTCATGAAATAGCGGATAATCCGCTTGTCTGTAATTGTGACAGGCCCGCCCGCACGGATCTGCCTTTGAAACAGGGGAACCACCGATCCATTGGAACCCAGAACATTGCCGAAGCGAACCGCCGCGAAGGTGGTGGCGCCGCGGCCCTTCATAGATTGCAGGATCATCTCGCACAGTCGCTTGGTCGCACCCATCACATTTGTGGGATTGACCGCCTTATCCGTAGATATCTGAATAAACTTTTTTACGCCGTAGCAGTCCGCCGCCCAGACCAGGTTTCTCGTGCCAAACACGTTGTTCCGTACTGCCTCCTGGGGGCTTGCCTCCATCAGCGGAACATGCTTGTGAGCGGCGGCGTGAAATACCACGTCGGGCCGGTAGGCGGAAAACAGCTGCTCCACCCTCTCCCGGTCGCGAATGGAGGCAATCTCCACTTTCAGGTCCAGCTTCGACCTATACCGGTACAGCAGCTCCTGCTGAATATCGTAGGCGTTGTTCTCATAGATATCCACGATCACAAGCCGCTTCGGGTGGCGTTTCGCGACCTGACGGCACAGCTCCGAGCCAATAGAGCCACCGCCGCCGGTGATGAGCACAACCTTCCCGCTTAGATAGGCGTCCACCGGCGCCGGGTCCAGCTGGACGGGGGAACGGCCCAGCAAGTCCTCAATCTGTACCTCACGAAGCTGAGACCGGATACTCCTCCCCTCCAGAAGGTCCAGCGTACCGGGCAGTACGGAAATCCGGACGTGATTCATACCGGACAACTCCGCCAATATCTCCTGACGTCTCTTCTCGCTCAAGGATGGAATCGCCACAATGACATTTTCGATGTTCATCGCCCGCAGGCACTCCCGCATTTGGCTGACCGGCGCTTTGACCACCACGCCATGGATACGGCGGCCGATTTTTCCCGGATCGTCGTCAAAAAAGCACTGGACACAATAGGGACTGTCCGGATTATTTTGAATTTCCTCCAGCATCTGTACGCCCGCGGCCCCCGCCCCTACCAGAGCCACCGGACGCTTCTGCCGTACATCGGAACGGTTTCTGTAATTGCGGTAATAGCGGTAAACAATCCGCAGAATCAACATACCCAGCACCCACGTCCCCGCCACGCTTGTCAGAAGAAGGAAGGGAATTACCGATTGCAGTACGGCTCGGCTGATTACCTCATACAGCGCAAAGCCAAAGCCTGCCGCCGACAGCAGCATCAGGTATTCTCGGCTCTCGGCATACCGCCACAAGCTGTCATAGGTACGGAAAACAAGCTCAAACAGAGTCGTGCAGCCGTAGAGCAGCAACAGATTCTCCAACAACCGTACAGGGGGCTCTTTGGGGTTCCAAAAATAGTAGCGCTGAGAAAACCAGTAGAAGAACGCCATGAGCGCGATAAACATGACAGTGTCACACAGAAACAGCGCCTGTCTGCGAAATCGGTTCATAATATGCGCCACCGTCCTTTCTTTCTATATATCCGGTCCATCTCTCCCGGAGCCGCGATGGGCCAGCCGTATGCCACGAACCAGCCAGCACAGCAACAGGAAAACAACCCCGCCGGCCAGGTCCACCGCCACGTCCCGAAGCTCACCGCTCCGCCCTGGAACAAAACGCTGATGTATTTCATCAACAGCGGCTAAAATGCCGCACAAGCCAAGGACACAGCCGGCTTTCAGACAAAACTTGCAAGGCCAGCCGTGCAGCGCCAGCAAAAGCAAGCCCGTCAGGACAAAATAGAGAAACATATGGGCCGCTTTCCGCTCAAATAAGGAGAGAAACAGCATGATGGCCCTTTTCCCCTCTTCTGACTGCTCCCGAAAGACGCCGCTCAGGGCCTCCAGAAGCCGATAGAGCAGTCTGTCTGACAGCGCTCCGGAAACAACGGCTGGCTGCGCGGAGAAGCGCCATATTACAAGATACCAAGCCGCCGCGGGACAAAAGGCCAGTGCTCTGGAGAGAATTTGACGTGACCTCATTGCGTAAAACACCCCTCAGGCATTCAGCCGCGGATCCGCTCCAGGAAAGCCAGATTCTTTTCACTCAACACAACCGTCCCCAGGTGCTCCTCGTTCCAAGCATCCATTCGCGCCGCCAAGCGTTCCACCTCTGCGCGGAACTGCTCGGTATCCTTTTTATGCCACTCCAGCAGATCAAACGCGTTCTGCCACGTCGTGCTGTCTGAGGCCGTGTAGTCCGTATACTTCTCCAGCATTCTCATTCCTGATTCTATCCGCCCTAAAGTCAGATAATAGTCCGCCAGATAGAACGGGATTGAGTTGGAATCCACCTTGGACAGACGCTCCGCATATTGCTCGGCCTGAATGCGGGTCTCATCCTCTATCTGATCGTCCACACTGGAGACCACATAGGCGAGCATATAGTCCGCCCATTCAAACTTGTCCAATTTGGCGGCCTTGGCCAGATCGTCCATCGTCGGCTTCTGCGCAGCCAGCGCAGCGGCTTGCATGTTACCCACCAGCAGTAGTCCAAATACCGCCATCAAGGCAGAAATTCCCAGCGTGGCCCCGGTTTGGATCGCCCGCTCTTTGTCAACCCTGGGCATCGCGTCCTGGGTGCAGAGACCGATCAGGCCAAAGGTAACAAAGGCAACGGGGAGATAGGAGTACATGGAGAAGTCCACCTCCGCGCCGCCGTGAGCGGCCATGAACATAAGGGCTCCCCCCAGTGCGGAGATCATCGGGTCAAATCCATCCTTCTTGCGGGCCCGCCATATGGAGATCCCGCAGGCCACGAATATGCCTACAAACAAAAGGAGTCCGACAATCCCAGTGTCCAGAAGCGTCTGCAGATAGTGATTATGCAGGTACTTTGTCTCGTAATAGTAGGACTGCACACTTTTTAAGCCGCTCTCAAAAGCGCCAAGGCCCAGACCAATAACAGGGCTCTTTTTGAAGAGCTTCATGCCGTCCTCAAAAAACACGAGACGTTCCATAACACTATGGTTCGCGAACAGGCCCTGAATACGGTTCGCCATGAATCCGGGAAGAAGCCTGTAGCGTAGGGGGACTTCGATTGTCTCTTCGACACTTGAACAGCTAATTCGATCAATATTAACTGGCTGATCTGAGGTCATCCTAAAATAGACGACTTCGCTTCTCTCCGGGACAGTAAACTTTGCCTCTAATGCTACCCCCCGGTAGAGCGCTGTGGAACGCTCCAGCACGATCCCCTCTTTGTCATAACAGTATATTTGGACACTCACTGGGCCGTCCGCCTGGATATCCACAGTATACTCGCCAGGCTCCGGGTATATAGAGCGGAATAGATACTCACCCGGCTCCAAGCTGGCCGGACCGGTGAGCTGAAACGCCAGAACCGCATAGACGGCGACAGCGGCCGCCGCTCCGCCCAAAAACATTGCTGCGATCCGGCCGTGGCCGCGCAGCTTATTGGACAGTCTCCCATTGATCCCAACCTCCATCGCCGGCAGGACCGCCGCGTTCAGGACGGCGCACGCCAGTGGAATGGGTCGTTGGGCTACCCATGCGTTGAAGGAGGTGGTGGAAATCACCATGGCAGAGAGCAGCGTCACAACCAGCGTCTCCGCCATAAGGAGAAACAAATGGGGGCGGCGCTCCCGGCTCTCCAGAGCCAGATAGACCAGAAAAGCCAGAGCAATGGTGCCGCTGCCGCCCATACTGAACGCCAGCACGAAAGCCAGGGAGGTCACGGCCAGACAGGAGGTATGGACGGCCCGCTCCTTCCTCCCCGCCGAGGACAAGACCAGTCCCAGGGAGAGCATCACGCCGATGCCGGCGATTCCGGCAAACACGTTTGGGTTCGTAAAAATGGAGTTTATCCGAGTCCCGGGGACCAGCGGTTCCAGCTCCAGATAGTCCGGGGTTATTTTGGAGAGAATAAAAAGGATAAGATCACTGATATAATGAGTGGAGATCATGTCAATACTGACCAAGGCGGCCAGCGCAACAAAGCCCTCCAGAATGGATGCGATCCAGCGCCCGCTCTCCATCCCCGGTCCGGGGGCAACCGCCAAAACGATCATGGTCAGACAAAAGGCGCACAGGATCTTCAAAAATTCATAGAGGGCAAATTTGCCGGACGTTGCGTACAGGGTGGACATCCCATTCACCAGTACATACAGCGCCAGCGCTATAAACGGAACCGTCACTCGGCTCCGAAGTTTGGAAAAACACAGGAGCACCAGCACGAAAGTCAGCGCGACCAGAATCAGGGCGGCCCGCTTCACGGTAGAGGCCGAACACAGGCATACCACAAAAAAGAACACCACAGAAAGGGGGACGCAGAGCAGCATCTTTGGTGTTGACATCCAGGAGTCCGCCAAAGCCGGTACTCTATTCCTTCTTTTACTGATAAAGCTCACCTCCAGAGGGAGCGCTTCCGGCCCCTTCTCCGGTTCTCCGCCGCGCGGCGGAGGACTGGGGAAAGCGCGGAGCCGAAACCCCGTCCCTTTCACGGGACAATGATTGACAGTTTACCTCGGAACATGAAAGTAAGAATCTCGCCGCTAGAACAGGTCTTGCCGGGAGAGAATGACTTGCTTGCCTAAGCAGGCGGCGTATGAAGATTGCAAAGTAACGCTATTATTGTAGTTTTTTGAATTATAGCACGCCGGCATAGCAAAATCAATATGTATATTTTATATATTTTTACTCTTTATGACTGCATTGGGAATATCATTGACAGTGCTAGGCTTGCTAATTGTCACTTTTCATAACAATACCCCCTATGTAGTCTTATTATCCTGCATAGGGGGCTTTGTCTATTGTCTGTTTTTACCGGGGCGGCTCAGCTCACTTTGGGGACACTTCAAATGGCCGGTGGATTATTATTTATTCCATAGCCGAAAAAGGGAAATTATTTGCCCTCAGCCCGGGCCATGGCCAGCTGGAAGTCCTTCTGATCGGTAAATATTTCGTTCTTATAGGGATTCTTCTTCTGCTCGATGGAGCGCTTGATAATGATACCCAGCACCACCACGTTCACCGCCAGGGCGATGACGGCCACCACGCCTTGCATGGTGGGATTAACGGCGGCAGGCCGCACCGCCGGATTCATCACACCGTCGGCGTACAGCACGGGGATGACGGTAAAGCGGCTGGCGTCCTGGAACAGGGGGAACACCTGGGCGAACATACACCACAGAGCCAGGGTGTTGGCCCGGTTCTGTATCCAGCCGCCCTTGTTCCAGAGGGCGTTGGCAAAGGTGGGGGCCAGCAGCAAGGCCAGGCCGCAGTACCAGGCGTGAGTGGGCAGATTGTTGTAGGTATACTCAAAATTCCACAGATCATAGGCCACGATGTACAGGATAGTCATGTCCGGCCAGAGCATATCGTCGTGTTTTTTGGAGGTGTAGATGCCCCACCAGCCCGTCATGCACAGGATGTTCAAAATGCCCGCGATGCCGTTCACCCAGTTCCACCAGCCGCCGTACAGCCACACGTTTTCGCTGGACAGCCACCAGCGGTCGCCGTTCTGGGCCAGGGACATCAGGCCTTTCACGCCGGACTCGAAATCGCTGACCACGGCGATCATAATATTGATGGCCACAATCACAAAGGGGAACACCTTGAACCACTCGGTCTTGCCCACGCTCCACTTGTATTTCAGCATCATGAAGCCGATACAGCCCGCCGTGGCGGCATACAGCTTGGCATAATGGAACCAACTGCCCATGTGGACATAGGTCTGATTGTTCAGCGCCCAGTCCATGCCCATCCCGGCGCAGACGTAGATGGCGATGAAGTACACGGTGAGCACGCCGGGCAGGATCAGGAAGCAGATGATACCGCCCTGCTTGCTGCGGCGGGCAAACTCGTTGGCCAGGATCAGTGCCGCGAATACCAGCAGCCAGCCCAGAAGCTGCCAGCCCGCGCCGTCGCCATAGACTTGAAATAACATTGTTTTTCCTCCTCTTTTGGGGGAATACCCCAGTTTCTCTCTCTACCTTTTTAGTACGCCTCTATCTCCTTGATATTCATCTCGTTTCCGGTCAGAAGCCATGTGCTCCCGCTCCCGCAGCAGGGGCAGGTCCTGCCGTGGGCCACAGTGGGATAGTCCCTACCGCAGACGCCGCAGTGAGTGATTGCGGGCAGCGTCTCAATCCGCAGCTCCGAACCTTTCACCAGCTCCGTTCTGGCCGCAGCCCATTTCCAGCAGTCGGTGAGGTAGTCCGGCACTACGCCGGACACCTCCCCCAGCTCCAGCACCACGGCGGACACCTTTTCCAGATGATTGTCCTCCGCCAACCGCTCCACGCTCTTTATCACGTGAAATACAATGCCCAGCTCGTGCATGGCCTACTTCCTGTTCCTTTTGGAGGCACGCTTGATCCTGATCTCCCGCTTCACCATGTTGGGCAGGATAGCCTTCATCTTGTCCTCGCTCTTTATCATGGTGGAGCACTCCGGCCGCTCCCGGTGGAGGTGGATGGCGTCGAACTCGCACCGGGTGGTGCACAGCCCGCAGCCGATGCACTTGTTGGGGTCCACAATGGATGCCCCGCAGCCCAGGCAGCGGGCTGTCTCCGCCTTGACCTGCTCCTCGGTGAAGGCGCGCTTGGCATCCCGGAAGGATCGTTTCCAGTCGATGCTGTCATCCATGCCGGGAATCTGGCGCTGGGTGTTGTCATACTGCTCCACCTTTATATTTTGCTTATCCAGCTCCACGAAATACCGAGGGTCCCGGCCAATGGTCATGCTGGTGTTGGGCTGGACAAAGCGGTGGAGGGAGACGGCGGCCTCCTTGCCCGCCGCGATGGCGTCGATGGCGAACTTGGGCCCGGTGTACACGTCGCCGCCCACAAACACGTCGGGCTGAGCGGTCTGATAGGTTTTGGCGTCCGCCCTGGCCCAGCCGCCCCGGGCCAGCTCGACCTTGCTGCCCTCCAGCAGACCGCCCCACTCCACGCTCTGGCCGATGGACAGCACCACGTGGTCACAGGGGACGGTAACGGTGTCCTGCTCGTCATACTGGGGGGCGAAGCGGCCCTGATCGTCCCACACGCTGGTGCAGCGCATGAACACGATACCGGACACCTTGCCTCCCTCGCCCAATATCTCTTTTGGCCCCCAGCCGCACTGGATGGCGATATCCTCATCCTCCGCCTCGGCGATCTCCTCCAGGGAGGCGGGCATTTTTTCCCGAGGCTCCAGACAGAACATCTGCACGCTGTCCGCCCCGCAGCGGCGGGCGGTACGGGCGGCGTCAATGGCCACGTTGCCGCCCCCCACCACCACGGTCCTTCCAGGAACCTGCAGGCCCTTGCCCTCCGCCGCCGCCCGCAGGAACTCCACGGCGGAGTACACGCCGGGGGCGTTCTCGCCGGGGATGCCGGGCAGACGGCCCCGCTGGCAGCCGATGGCGATATAAAACGCCTCGTAGCCCTGTGAGCGCAGGTCGTCCAGGGTCAGGTCCCGGCCCACCTCCACGCCGCATCGGAAATCTACTCCCAGGGCGCGGATGATGTCGATCTCGGCGTCGATGACGTCCTTCTCCAGCTTAAAGGATGGAATCCCGTAGCGGAGCATCCCGCCAAGCTCCCTGTTCTTCTCAAACACGGTGGGCTCGTAGCCCTTGAGGGCCAGATAGTAGGCGCAGGACAGTCCCGCCGGGCCGCCGCCGATAATGGCGATCTTCTGGGAGAACTCGCCCTGAAGCTTTGGGATAACCTTCTTGGGCACAAACCGGCGCGACCCGTCCAGGTCCTGCTGGGCGATGAACTTCTTCACCTCGTCGATGGCCACGGCCTGGTCGATGGTCCCCCGGGTACAGGCGTCCTCACACCGGCGGTTGCAGATACGGCCGCACACCGCCGGGAAGGGATTCTCCTTCTTGATGAGCTCCAGCGCCTGGGTGTACTTGCCCTGAGCGGCCAGCTTGAGGTAGCCCTGGACGGCGATGTGGGCGGGACAGGCGGTCTTACAGGGGGCGGTGCCCGTGGCGTGGGTGTTGATCCGGTTCTTGTCCCGGTAGTCTACCGACCACTTCTCCGGGCCCCACTTCACCTCGTCGGGCAGCTCCTGCCGGGGGTATTGGATGGACGCGCCGTCTTTGGTACACAGCTTCTGGCCCAGCTTGGCCGCCCCGGCGGGGCACACCTCCACACAGCCGCCGCAGGCCACGCACTTCTCCTGCTCCACCTTGGCCACATAGGCGCTGCGGCTCATGTTGGGGGTGTTGAACAGCTGGGAGGTGCGCAAGGCGTTGCATACGTTCACATTGCAGTTGCAGATGGCGAAAATCTTCTCCTCGCCGTCGATGTTGGTGATCTGGTGGACGAAGCCGTTCTCCTCCGCCCGGCGGAAGATGTCCATTGCCTCCTCATAGGTGATGTACCGCCCGCCCTTGTCAGTCTCCACCACGTAGTCGGCCATATCGCCCACCGCCACGCACCAGCCCTCGGGGTCATCGCCGCAGCCCTCTCCCATTCTGGCCCGGCTCATCCGGCAGGAACAGGGGGAGGCGGCAAACTTGTTGTACTTTTTCAGCCAGTGGGAGATGTGCTCGATGGAGATGGACTGGTTTTCCAGCTCGATGGCCTTCTCCACCGGAATGACGTGCATTCCGATGCCCGCCCCTCCGGGAGGAACCATGGGGGTGATTTTCTCCAGGGGCAGGAAGGTCATGCGCTCAAAAAAGGCGGTGACCTCCGGGTGTTCCTCAATCTGAGAATGGCGCATATTGAAAAACTCCGCGCTGCCCGGCACGAACATGGGCAGGACATACCGCTTTTCGTGGTTGGGGTTTTTGCCGTCCAGGTTCTCCCAGTGGTACTCAATGAGGCCGATCAGGCTCATCTCGTCCAGCAGCTTTTGCAGCTTTTCCGGCTCCATGCCGGTGAGCTTTTGTATCTGGGCAAAGGTCTTGGGTTTGCGCACCTTCATCTTCAGGGCCACGTCGGCCATCTCGTCGGTAACCAGCCCGGCCAGACCCCAGTATTCCGGGTCCTCCCCGGTGACGCCGTGGAGCTTGGCGGGCACCCGGTCGGTAATCATCCGGCTCAGCTTGAGTATCTTTTCCCGGGGGTGGTCCGTCTTGGGAATCTCAAAGGGCAGTTTGCTCTCGTCCAGGGGGAATTTCGTCTCGCTCATGTTGTCTCTCCTCTCTCTTTCAGCTCCGCCAGTCCTTTACCTGCTCCCGAAGCCAGTCCGCCCACTTCTCCACGCCCTCGCCGGTCTTGGCGCAGATGGGGATGACCACGGCGTTAGGATTACGCATTTTGATGTATTCCTGGCACTTGTCCAAATCAAAATCGAAGTAAGGGGCCACGTCGGTCTTATTGATGAGCACAACGTCGCACACCTGGAACATCAGAGGATATTTCAGCGGCTTGTCGTCCCCCTCGGGGACGGACAGGATGGCGGCGTTTTTTACCGCCCCGGTGTCAAACTCGGCGGGGCACACCAGATTCCCCACATTCTCCAGAATGACCAGCTCCACGTCGCCGTCCACCAGCTCGTCCAGCCCTTGCCGGGTCATGTCGGCGTCCAGGTGGCACATCCCTCCGGTGTGAAGCTGGATTGCCTTTACCCCGGCCTCCGCCATGGCCCTGGCGTCCACATCCGAGTCAATGTCCGCCTCCATCACGCCGATCTTCAACTCACCCTTCAAAAGCTCTGCCGTGCGGCGCAGTGTGGTGGTTTTGCCGGAGCCGGGAGCGCTCATAAGGTTAAGCAAAAAAATTCCCTTCTCCTTCAACTCGGCCCGCAGCTCCGCCGCGCGCCTGTCATTGTCGGCAAAGATGCTCTGCTTGACCTCGATCACACGAACCTGATCCATGCCAATCCTCTCCTCTCTCTGGTTCAACCAGATATTGTTACAATTTTATCATTTTCCTCCTTTTCCGTCAACTGCCCGAAAATCTTTCCGAATTTTTTGTCATTTCCACAGTTTTACCAGATTGCTTTTGTGAAAGATATATGATAAACTGCCCTGTGTGATATATGGTGTGACCAGAACCAGAAGGAGGTAACAGTATGGAATTTACAAAGCTCTCCTCCCCCAGCCTGAAGGACCTGTTTGTCCAGCAGCTCCAGGGGATGATCCTGTCCGGAGCCCTCCCCGTAGGCGCGCAGCTCCCCCCGGAGCGCGTCCTTGCCGAACAGATGCGCGTCAGCCGCACCGTGGTAAACAGCGGCCTCGCCGAGCTGTCCGACCAGGGCTTTCTTGAGGTGCGCCCCCGGCTGGGCACCTTCGTGGCGGACTACCGGCGCCGCGGAAATCTCAGCACCCTGATAGCCATCATGCAGTATAAGGGAGGGGTACTCGGAAGGGACGAGATCCGCTCTATCTTGGAGGTACGCCGGGCCCTGGAACACCTGGCGGCGGAGCGTGCCATCCGATACGCTTCCGATGAGGCGCTGGACCGGCTGGGCAGCGCCCTGGCCCAAATCGCCGCCGCATCCAGCGCCGAACAGGCGGCAGAATCCGCCTTCGAGTTTCAGCACGAGCTGGCACTGGTCGGGGGAAACAGCATTGTACCGCTGATTTACTATTCCTTTCAATCACCTGTAATCACCCTATGGGTGCGCTTCTGTAATCTGCACGGCATTCCTGCCCTGGTGCACAACACCCAGATTCTCTATACGTTCATCCGAGACCGGGATGAGACCGGCGCGTCTCAATGGATCGACGCCTACCTGGAACAGGCGATCAGCGGAAGCCAGCAGATTTACGAATTCCGTTGATTTTTATCCTCTTTCTCACGTTTCCGCTTTAAATTGATACATTTCATCCCCTCTGCAGGTACTGAGGAGCTGGGGCACATGGAGATGGTGGCGGCCATTGTCCACCAGCTGACCCGGAACCTCACCGACGAGGAGGTACGGAACAACCCCGCGTTCGCCCCCTACTTTGTGGACCACACCACCGGCGTCTACCCAACCGCCGCCTCCGGCTTCCCCTGGACCGCAGGCTCTATCCAGTCCACCGGCGACGTTATCGCCGACCTGACTGAGGACCTGGCCGCCGAACAGAAGGCCCGGCTCACCTACGACAACATTCTGCGGCTGTCCGACGACCCGGATGTGAACAACGTGATCCGGTTCCTCCGGGAACGGGAGATTGTCCACTTCCAGCGCTTCGGCGAGTGCCTGCGCCTGTGCAAGGAGAAGATGGACGCCCGGAATGTCTACCTCACCAACCCGGCCTTTGACAAAATTCAGCCCCGTGGCTAAGTTAGGGACATTCTGACAGAACGAAAAAATGGACCGCCTGTCAGGCGGTCCATTTTTCATTCATCCGTAGAAGTTGTGATCTCCGAAGGTGGCGATCAGCTGCTTGTTCCGCGCAGCCCAGCTGTTGTTGGTGCAATCGAAAAACAGCGCGCCGCGGGTCTCCTTCACCACTCCGCCATCCAGCACCAACTTGGCAGCAATGATGCTTTTGGCGGAAGGCTCTGTCTTGCGCAGAACTCCGGACTTGTAGGTAGTGAACTGGTTCTTCTGGGCCAGCACCCCCTCCACCGTGTCGGGGAAGGCGGGGTCGGCCACCCGGTTGAGCACCACATTGCCCACGGCCATCTGACCCTCCAGGGACTGGTTGCCGCTCTCCCGGTAAATCACTCGGGACAGCCAGAACAGGTCGTCCTGGTTGTAGAAGCTGTCGCCGGAGAGGATAGCGCCCGAGCCGCTGGTGACAGTAGCCACACCTGTGGCGGCGTCATAGCCCACCTGCGCGCCGAAAGCCTCAGCCGCGGCCCGTAAGGGTACGGCCGCCTGGCCCGCCTCAGTCAGCTGCACCGCCTCAGGCACATAGAGATACCGCCCGTTGGCCTCCACATAGAGCTGGCCCACTTTCGCGGTCATGGTTAGCTGATCGGTGACGACCGTCATGGTGGCGCCATCCCAGTTAACCTGGACGGCCGGCGCCAGCTCTTTCGCCAAAACTTCCAGGGCCACATAAGTGGTGCCCATCTGCACATACCGGCTGATCCCCTCGGGGGCCGGTTGGCCGTTGATCAGCAGCTTGGAATCTCCAGCCGCTGCCGGCGGCGCCTCAGGAACGGGGTTCCCAAAATCCTCCAACGGCGTCTCGGGGACAGAGTCTCCATTCTCCTCCGACGCGGGAAATTCCTCGGGCAATTGCGCTTCAGTCTCAAGCTCCATCTCCTGAGAGGCGGGGCTCTCCTCCTCTGCCAAGAGGGCATACGCCGGGTTTGGTTCCGCGGCGGCGCCCATCAGGAGGAGCAAGGCAAAGGCGCTCAGCATTGCGGAAAATAGCTTACGCTTCATTGTCTGCACTCCTTTTTGATACGCTTTTGTCAGAATTATGACAACCAAAAGCAACGTCCTGTTACTTTTGTAACCACATTGTAACCAATTCCAAAGTGCAAAACAAGGGCAAAACTGCCCAGAAATAGCAGTGGATTATTGTCTATGTTGTATCAAATTAATAAGAATATCCTCTTTTTTTCCTGTTTTTTACCGTCTTTCCCAGAATACAGCGTACAACGACAGGAAGAAAAACTGCCCTCCCGGCTCAAAAAGCCGGGAGGGCAAGCAAGTTTTTTTAATTGAGAAAGCGCTGAATCAGTTCCTCCCTAAATCCCCCGGTTCAGGGTCTTGCGCAGGCGTATCTTTCCGGCCAGGGCCTGGTCAATCATGTCCAGAAATTTTTCCCTGTCCTCGGGCAGACCGCCCTTCAGCGGCAGATAGTTGGAGGCGTGGTTGCTGGTGAAGTGGAGCGGGTCCACGTCCAGGTGCTCAAGGAGCAGCCGGCACTCCTCCAGTACATGGTCGGCGGAGCACACCTGGAACCGTCCGGCCAGCATGTCCTCCCCCAGAGGGGTTCCCTTGGCGGGGGCGAAGGTCATAGCCGACAGGTGTCGGGGCTTCATCTCGTTTATCATCCTGGCGGTGGACAGGATATGCTCCTCCCAGTCGCCCCCCTCGCCGTTGGCCCCGGTCATACCTAATATAATGGTAACCCACAGGTCGATGCCCGCTTCCACCAGCCGCCGGCCGGCCAGCAGCATCTCCTGGGCGGAGCAGCCCTTGTGGATGAACTGGAGCACTCGGTCGCTGCCGCTCTCCACCCCCAGATAGGCCCGGGACAGACCGGCCTCGTGGAGGGTGCGCAGTTCCTCCGGCGTCTTGGATAGGGTGCTCCTGGGCCCGGCATAGAGAGTGACCTTCTCCAGCGCGGGGAAGCGGCCGTACAGCTTGCGAAGAATCTGGAGCAGCTCATCCGTCTTCATAATGATGGCGTCCCCATCCATGAGAAACACCCGCCGCAGCTCGGGGCCGTAGTAGTCCCGGGCCATGTCGATGTCCTCTAAAATGTCCGCCACCGGGCGGATTCGGAATTTTTTCTCCTTGTACATCCCGCAGAAGGTGCACTGGTTGTTGGAGCAGCCGATGGTGCACTGAAGCAGGTAGCTCTTCCACTCCCCCGGCGGCCGGTAGAGCAGATCGCTGTCGTAGCGCATATAGTATGGCTCCTTTCCTTTACAAGAGATATCAAAACAGGTCGGCCAGGGGGCCGACCCCTACAGAGAATGCGTAGGGGCCGCCGCCCTCGGCGGCCCGGTATTCAACCCTTTATAGGCCCTCAACGCTCTGACCGTCCCGAAACACCTTTTTGATGTTCTTCTCCGCCTTGCTCCGGGGGAGCATCACCTCGTGGCCGCAGCCCTGGCACCGCATCTTGAAGTCCATGCCCACCCGCAGCACCAGCCAATCCTGGCTGCCGCATGGGTGGGACTTCTTCATCTTTAGCATATCATTGACATGGATGTCCATAGCAGCCTCCCTGTTCATACAACGCCTCTGCCCCAGTCAATATGGCGAATTATGCGGCGTATAGCGCTCCAAAATTTCCAGAATGCTTTCCTGACAGACATTGCCGCCCAGTACGCCGCCGTCCGGGTCGACACAGACGGTCCGGATGTCCTCCGGGTCCTCCTCATAGGGGTCTGCATATTCCTGTTCCAGGTCATAGTATTCGCTCAAGTATTTGAGCGCGTTCCCCTGGGGGATAATGATATTCCCGTCCGACTGCAAGATTCCCATTTTCTCAAACTCTGATACAATTTCTGCTGTCTGACGGTTAAAGGAGTTCTCATGCTGCCGGCCGGCCACCCAAGCGGGATGGGTCCGCAGACTGACGCCCGCCCTGACCGCCGCCTCGGCAAAGGCTTTGACCGGCTCCAGTGGGATGGCCTCCTGATGGAAGGCGTCCACGGACAGGAGGATATCGTTCACACCGGACCTGGCCAGCTCCTGGGCGGTGCGTTCAATGGCCTCACCGTTCCGGCTGAAAAAACCGTTGGTAATGAGCTGACGCTTCGGGACCCCCAGTTCCGCCGCCGCCGCATGGACGGCGCACACCGTCTCCGGGTGGAGCAGCGGCTCTCCGCCGAAGGTCATAACTGACGCAATCGGAAATCTGCCTGCCGCGTCCCGCACCACCCTGGCCGCGGTTTCCGGGCCGAGATACGGACCGGAGCCGCTGTGGTCCCCCTCTGAACAGTGCTTGCAGCGGCCTGTACAGGCGTAAGTGACCACAAACTCAATCCGATTCAGATTTTTTACATCATGGTTCATCCGGTCACGCTCCTGACTGCCGCAAGGAGTGGGGCTTCTTCATCTTTGGTATATCGTTGACATGGATGTCCATATCAATTCCTCCCAGCTATTCGCCCACATCGATTCGCTCAATTTTGAAAATGACCGGCCTGGTGCCATCGGAGGAGCAGGGAATCATTGTATTTTCTTCCTTCATCCAGCCTCTCATAATGGAGCCGCCCTGGAGTCCGGTATAGATATAGCGGGCAATGGCGTCCCACGCCTCCGAGCAGTGGGGTATTTTCGGGCCGCCCGCCACAGTATCAGGGTCGGCATCCGTTTTCACAAGGGTGTTCAATCCCCCATGCCAGAAATGGTCCTGTTCCTCATCCCGCTCAAAGATAAATTCATCTCCCACGTTATAACAGGGACACATGCCCGCGTCCGGATCGGCGCAATACTGCTTCTGCAATTCAGGATATAACTTTTTATCAATGACGGTTACTTTTACCTTATATTTCATGCCGTACCTCCAGAACCTGTGTCAATCAAAGAATTTCCCGGTGAAAAAGTTTTCATTCCCTGGGGGTCTTGCTGTCAGGCGAAACATCACACAGCCGTCGGGACAGACAACTACCTTGCTGTATTTGTCATCGCCCCCCATCTTTTCCAGGTCGCCGCCGCTACGGACCGCTTTTTCATACAGCGTACCTCTTGATACCAATGGCAACATTATAATATAGTGCGCTCTCCCTTGTCAACGCTCCCTTTTTATGGTAAAATAGCGTATCAAATTGAGGGGGTCTCACTTATGAGCCTGACGATTATCCCCGCTTATAAGCATCCCAAGGAGATCGGCGCGCTGTTTTCGGAGTATACACAGGCGCTCATTGCCGGGGAGCCCTCCTTTGCCGGCTATCTCTCCCTACAAAATTACGATGAGGAGGTCCAACATCTGGAGCAGAAATACGGCCCGCCCGAAGGGCGGCTGTATCTGGCCCTCTGGGACGGGGACCCGGCGGGTTGTATCGGCCTGCGGAGGATGGACGAAAGGAACTGCGAGATGAAGCGGCTCTATGTCCGCCCCCAGTACCGGGACAAGCACATTGGCGGGAAACTGGTCCGGCAGGTCATTGACGACGCCAGAGCCATCGGCTACTCCCACATGCTGTTGGACACCTTTCCCTTTCTGGACAGCGCCATCCGTATGTATCGGGCCCTGGGGTTTTACAACATTGAACGCTATAACGACAATCCCATTGAGGGCTGTATCTATATGAAGCTGGACCTTTAAAAACGCCGGGCGCTGTTGAGCGTCCGGCGTTCAGGCTGTGTCCTGCTTACTTGGCCAGCTCGGCGGTGTCGACGGCGATCATAAGCTCCTCGTTGGTGGGGATGAGCAGCACCTTCACCTTGGAGTCGGCGGCGGAGATGACGGTCTCCTTGCCCCGCACGTCGTTGGCGGCCCCGTCCAGCTTCAGGCCCATGAAGTCCAGCCCCTGGCAGACCATGGCGCGGATGGCTTTGTCGTTCTCGCCCACGCCGGCGGTGAAGATGACGGCGTCCACCCCGCCCATGGCGGCGGCGTAAGCGCCCACATACTTGCGGACCTCGTAGGCGAATTTCTTCTGGGCCAGCTCAGCCTTCTCATTGCCCTCGGCGGCGGCGTTCTCCAGATCGCGGAAGTCGGAGCTGACGCAGCTCAGTCCCTCCACGCCGGACTTCTTGTTCAGCACATTGAGCATCTTGTCGATGTCCATGCCGTACTTGTTCATCAGGTACTGGAGGATGCCCGCGTCGATGTCGCCGCAGCGGGTGCCCATGGGCAGGCCGGCCAGAGGAGTGAAGCCCATGGAGGTGTCCACGCTCTTGCCGCCGTCCACGGCGGCGATGGAGGAGCCGTTGCCCAGGTGGCAGGAGATGAGCTTCAGCTCCTCAATGGGCTTGCCCAGCATGGCGGAGGCCCGCTGGGTGACGTACTTGTGGGAGGTGCCGTGGAAGCCGTAGCGGCGGACCTTGTCCTTCTCATAGTACTCATAGGGCAGAGCGTACATATAGGCGGCTGGGGGCATGGTCTGATGGAAAGCGGTGTCAAACACGGCCCCCATGGGGGTTCCGGGCATGAGGGCCTGGCAAGCCCTGATGCCGATGATGTTGGCGGGGTTGTGGAGGGGGGCCAGGGGGTTGCACTCCTCAATGGCGGCCATGACCTCATCGGTGATGAGGACGGATCTGGCGAACTTCTCCCCGCCGTGGACCACCCGGTGGCCCACCGCGTCGATCTCCTTCATGGAGCCGATCACGCCGTTTCCGGGGTCCACCAGGGCGTCCAGCACGGCCTTGATGGCCTCGTTGTGGGTGGGCATGGCCACATCGGCCTCCTTGACCGCCTCCTTTCCCTCGGGCTTGTAGGTGAACTTGCCGTCGATGCCGATACGCTCGCACAGGCCCTTGGCCAGCACCTGCTGCGTCTCCGGGTTGAGCAGCTGATACTTCAAAGAGGAGCTGCCGGCGTTAATTACCAGAATATTCATGGGGATCGTCTCCTTCTCAAATCAAATTTGGGTTGCCTCGGGCCAGGGAATGTATTACAATAGAGACAGCCCGGTCGATATTCCTATTCTAACGCTTTTCCTTCCTTTGGACAACCTCTTTTTTACTTTTCTTCCAAATATTTTTTACTTGATTCCCAAAGATTTTTTGACGGGAGGACCTTCCTTGAAAACCATCGGAATTGTCGCGGAGTACAACCCCTTCCACGCCGGACACGCCCGCCATATCCGGGAGACCCGGCGGCTCTTCCCGGAGCAGACCGCCATTGTGGCCGTCATGAGCGGAAACTGGGTACAGCGGGGGGAGTGCGCCATCGCCGGCAAGTGGGTCCGGACGGAAATGGCCCTTGCGGGCGGCGTGGACCTGGTGCTGGAGCTGCCCACGGTGTGGGCGGCCGCCTCCGCCGAGGGCTTCGCCAGAGGGGCGGTATCCATTCTGGGGTCCACAGGGGTGGTAGACGTGCTCTCCTTCGGCAGCGAATGCGGGGAGATTGGCCCTCTGTTGGAGCTGGCCCGGTCTCTCAACAGCCCGGACTTCCCCACAGCCCTACGGCGGGCGCTGGGGCCGAAGAGGTCCTTCGCTCAGAGCCGCCGTCAGGCGGCGGAGGCGCTGCTGGGTCCGGACAGGGCCGCCTTGCTGGATTTTCCCAACAACAACCTGGGCGTGGAGTATCTGCGCTTCCTGCCCCCTGGAATGGAGGCGGTCACCATCCCCCGCCTGGGGGCGGGCCACGACAGCGACACAGAGCGGGACGGCCTGCCCTCCGCCTCCCTCCTGCGCCGGCGGCTGCGGGCTGGGGACATGGCAGGCGTTTCTCCTCTTCAGCCCTTGGCCTGGAAGGGAGAGGCGGCCGATATGAAGTATCTGGAGCGGGCCATCATCGCCCGGCTGCGCTCCATGACCCTGGATGAAGTGCAGTCCCTCCCCGACAGCGGCGGCGGCCTGGCCGCCCGGCTGCTGTCCGCCGCCCGGCAGGCGTCCGGACTGGAGGAGCTGTACGCCCTGGCAAAGACCCGGTCCTACGCCCACGCCCGGGTCCGCCGTCTGGCCCTCCACGCCTTTCTGGGCCTGCGGCGGAAGGACGTTCCTCCCGCCCCGCCCTATATTCGTGTGCTGGGCTTCAATGGCCAGGGTCAGGAGCTGTTAAAGGAAATGGCCCGGAAGGCGGCCCTCCCTCTCCTGGTCAAGCCCGCCCATTCCCGCCGGCTCCCCTCCCAGGCCCATGCCCTCTTCGCCCTGGAGGGGCGCTTCACCGACCTGTTCGCCCTCTGCTTCCCCACTCCCCGGCCCGGCGGGCTGGAGTGGACCACCAACCCCGTCATCATGAGATAAGGAGACCCCATGGAAACCAAAAAAAGGGACCGTTCCGTTGATTTGCTCTGGCTCACCCTAGGAGCCGCTGCCATTCCCCTGGCGCTGGCAATCCTGTTCCAGCTGCTGAAAAGCAGCCGGGGTATTATGAGCGGCTGGGTCTGGTTTGTCATGGCCCCGCTAGAGCAGGCGCTGGGACGGCTGTGGTCTCTGTTTCCCTTCTCGGCGGCCGAAGTCCTTGCCGCCCTGTTCCTGCTGGGCTGCGCGGTGTGGCTGGTGCGGGCGGTGGTCCTGGTATGCCGGCAAAAAGCGCCTCTCCCCTTTTTGCGCCGGCTTCTGGCGCTGGCCTCCGTCTGGCTCTGGCTGTGGGCGGGGCTCTGCTGGCTGTGGAACGCCGCCTACTATATCCCCTCTTTCGCCCAGCGCGAGGGGTTATCCGCCGCCCCCTGCTCGGTGGAGGAGCTGGCCGCCGTCACAGAGTATTTCGCCCGGCAGGCCGCCGCCCTGGCCCCCCGGGTGCCCAGGGACGGTGAGGGACATTTCGCCGCGGAGCGCTCGTACTGCTTCAACCGCGGCCCCCAAATCTACCAGAACATCGTCTGGGAGTTTCCCTCACTGGATGCAAAATCCGTAAAGGCGAAACCCTTGCTCTGCTCCAGGCTGCAAAGTATTCTAGGCTTCACAGGCATCTACTTTCCCTTCACCGGAGAGGCAAACGTCAATGTGGACGCCCCCGCCTGTCTGCTCCCCGCCACCATCGCCCACGAGATGTCCCATCAGCGGATGGTGGCCTCTGAGCTGGAGGCCAACTTCGTGGGCATTGCCGCCTGCGTCTCCTGCGACGACGTGGTCTTTCAGTATTCCGGCTATCTCATGGGGCTCATCCAGCTCTGCAACGCCCTCTACCCCGTCGATGACGCCGCCTGGTACGCCATCGCCGAGGAATATTTCAACCGGGAGCTGTCGGTGGACTGGAGCGACAACAGCAAATACTGGTCCGCTCTGGAATCCCCCCTGGAGGACGCGGCGGAGGATGTGTACGACTCCTTTCTGAAAAGCAATGACCAGAAGCTGGGCATCCGCTCCTACGGGGCCTGCGTGGACCTGCTGGTCAACTACTTTGGGGAAAAGCTGTAAGAAGCTGTACCAATAGCCTCAGCACAAATCTTTGCGGCCAAAATTGCCGCTGACCGCGTTAAAAAATCTTGAAATACACAAAGTATTTCCGCGATTTTTTGCCTTGCCATCGCCAATTTTGTCTCGCAAATCTGTAAGCTTCGGCTAATGGTACAGCTTCTAAAAAACCGCAAAAGGGCGGCGCTTCTTTCGAAGCGCCGCCCTTTTATATTTTTGGAATTACTCCTCAGCGGGAGCCTCTTCCTCTGCGGGGGCCTCCTCATAGGAGGGCTCCAGCAAGGCGCGGATAGACAGGGAAATCTTCTTGTTCTCCATATCCACGTCAGTGATCTTCACATCTACCTTGTCGCCCTCGGCCACCACGTCGCCGGGCTTCTCCACCCGGTGATCGGCCAGCTGGGAGATGTGGATCAGGCCGTCCACACCGGGGACCACCTCGGCGAAGGCGCCGAAGGTCATCAGCTTGACGACGCGCACATTGGCGGTATCGCCCACCTGGTAGGTGGTGGTGAACACGGTCCAGGGGTCCTGGCTGTGGTCCTTCATGCCCAGGGAGATCTTCTTCTTCTCCTTGTCGGCAGAGATGACGTACACGTCCACCGTGTCGCCCACCTTCACCACCTCGGAGGGGTGCTTGATGCGGCTCCAGGACAGCTCGGAGATGTGGACCATGCCGTCCACGCCGCCGATATCCACGAAAGCGCCGTAGGAAGTCAGAGACTTCACGGTGCCAGTGTAGCGCTTGCCGTCCTCAATCTCGGCCCAGACCTTCTCAGCGGCGGCGGCCCGCTCGGCGCGGGTGACCCGGCTGATGGAACCCACCACACGGCGGCGGGCCCGGTTGACCTCGGTGATGACCAGACGGACCTTCTGCTTGAGCAGCTCGCTCATGGGCGTCTCACGGGGCAGGCCGGTCTGGGAGGCGGGGACGAACACCCGCACGCCCTTGACGGAGACGACCACGCCGCCCTTGTTGTCCTCGGTGACAAAGCCCTCCATAACGGTCTCGTTCTCCCGGGCGGCCTCGATCTCCTCCCAGCCCTTGTTGATGTCCAGGCGGCGCTTGGACAGCTTGACCATGCAGTCCCGGTCGCTGACCTGAACCACGATGGACTCGATCTCGTCGCCCACCTTCACAATCTCCTCAGGCCTGACGGTGGGGTCGTCGCTCAGCTCGGTCAGGGCAATGTAGCCAGGGTACTTGATGCCCAGCTCAACCTGGACTTCGGTGGGCGTGATGGCCACAACGGTGCCGGTAACCTTATCTCCATTATTCAAAGTTTTGAACGACTCCTCCAGCATCTCCTGGAAAGATTTGTCCATCTCTAAGATTTCTTCGCTCATTTTGTCAATGACCTCCTTTATTATCCACGCGGGCGTGGACGCGCCCGCCGTGATGCCGACCATATCCGCTTGAGACAACCGGCCCAGCTCCTCCGCCCGCTCGATCAGCAAGACATCGGAACAGGATTCCCGACAGATTTCCCCAAGCCGCCTGGTGTTGGAGCTCTGTCTGTCGCCTACCACCACCATCAGGCCGCATTGCGCGGCAAGCTGGCGGGCCTCCTCCTGGCGTTTGGACGTCGCTCCACATATTGTATCAAAAAATTCCGCGTTTGTACATAGTTTTTTTGCTTTTTTCACGCAATCATCCCAAATTTTCTGGGTGGAGGTGGTTTGGGAAACAAAGGTAAGAGGTTGTTCCGTGCGTTTTTCGTCCTCTTTCAGCCATTTTTCAAGGTTTTCCGCCCCGGAAAGTACCACCGGGCCCTCACACCATCCCGCAATTGCCAGCACCTCCGGATGGTCCGGAGTGCCCACGATCACGGGCTGCCGGCCCCGTTTTTCCGCCTCCGCCACGATTTCGTGGATGCGGGTGACGTTGGGACAGGTGGCGTCAAAGACCTCCACCCCCCGCCGGGCGAAGGCCTTGTGGACAGCCCGGCTCTCTCCGTGGGAGCGGATGATGACGGCGCAGCCGTCAGGTACGTCCTCCGGCCGGTCCACCGTCCGAAGCCCTCGAGCGGCCAGGCGGCTGGTCACGTCCTTGTTGTGAATGAGGGAGCCCAGCATGACACAGGGGACACCCTGGGCGGCCTTCTCCTCGGCCAGCTCCACCGCCCGGCGGACTCCGTAGCAGAAGCCGGCGGATTTGGCCAGCGTAATCCTCATCCCACGCCCTCCCCCAGAGCCTTTACCCGGCCCATCAGGTCCCGGGCCATGGCTTGAAGCTCCTCCTCGGAGGGCTTGCGGCCCTCATACTCCGGATAATAGGGTTCCCCGATCACCACGGTATTACGCCGGAACCGCCGTTTTTTCCGCTGTATGTACACCGGCAGCAAGGGCACGCCCGTTCGGGTGGCAAACAGCGCCGCGCCCACCTTGGCCTCCACGTCCTCGTCCCCCCGGACACGGGTGCCCTCGGGGAACATAAGCAGCTTATCGCCCTCCTTGAGGAACTTCATAGCGGTGCGCACCGCCTTTACGTCGGTGGCGTTCCGGTCCACGCCGAACACCCCCGCCTTGGACAAAATCCAGCCGATAAAGGGCACCCGCATGATCTCCACCTTGGCCATGGCCCGCATGGGCCATTTGTAGCCAAAGGCGAATACCACATAGAAGGGGTCGCCGGCGGTGGAGTGGTTGGGGCAGATCACCGCGGGACCCTCCGGGATGTTCTCCCGGCCTATGGCGTACACCGGATGGATCAGCTTAAAATAGGGGTAGATGATGAGATAGAGAAAGTGGAAAAACCAGTCCATCCGCTTTTTCCGATGCTCCGGCGTCTCCTTCACTCTCTTCTCCGCCTTGACGGCCGCTTCCTCGCTCACGTAATCTTCTCCTTTACCATGGACAGCAAGGCCTCCAGGCTCTGCTCCAGATTTAAACTTGTGGTGTCCAGCAAGGCGGCGTCCTCTGCCCGCTTCAGCGGGGCGATGGGCCGGTGCTCATCGCTGTAATCCCGGTCCCTGATGTCCTGGAGGACGGTCTCATAATCCGCGCTCCGTCCCCGCTGCTCCAGCTCCAGCAGCCGGCGGCGGGCCCTGGCCTCCGGGGCGGCGGTGAGGAATATCTTCACGTCCGCGTCCGGCAGCACCACGGTCCCGATGTCCCGGCCGTCCATGACCACACTGCCCTCCCGTGCCAGCCTGCGCTGATAGTCCAGCAGAAAGGCCCGCACCGCCGGGATAGCGGATACCTTTGACGCCACACCCGAGATCTGATGCTCCCGGATGGCCGCAGATACGTCCTCCCCGGCCAGATACATCCGCTGTACGCCGTCTCCGCCGTAGGCCATTTTCAGGTCCAGCCCGCCCAGCAGGCCGCCTGTCCCCGCCTCGTCCGACGGGTCCAGCCCCGCCCGCAGGACCGCCAGGGCCACCGTGCGGTAGATGGCCCCGGTGTCCACATATAAAAAGCCCAGCTTTTCCGCCAGCTTCCGGGCCAGGGTGCTTTTCCCCGCCCCGGCCGGGCCGTCGATGGCAACGCTTCTGTAATTCATGCTCATTACTCCGTTCCTGCTTCATAAGCCCTCCCCTTCAGGGGAGGGTGCCCCCGAAGGGGGCGGGTGAGGCCGTCCAGCGGAGAGTTCCAATGATCGGCCTCATCCGTCACGGCTTCGCCGTGCCACCTTCCCCTAAAGGGGAAGGCTTTATTCTCCCCGGCCCAGGAGGTAATCCGTGGTCACACCGAAGTAATCGGCAAAAAAGTTCAGGGTCGTCGCGGGGACGTTTATCATTCCATATTCATAACGCTGATACTGACGGTCTGTCATTCCCATAATATCAGCCATATCAGTCTGTTTTAGACCTTTTTCTTTTCTCAAAGTCTTTAGGCGTTTCCCAAATTCAACTAATAACAATTTTTTTTCCATAATATCACCCAAAACCCTTGACACGAATAATTTAGTTGTGTATAATACCAATAAATAAGTCGTCTGGAGGTATTATCATGACGGAACTAATGCGCTGGATGTACGACCATTATATCAAGCCCAACATTGAAAGCCAACCTATAGATGAAGGTGAAGCCTTGCAGATCGACCTGCTGAACAATGAGCTTTCCCCTCAGCTTCAGAAAACCCTCCAGGAAGTTCTGGCCCTATACGCCGCACAAGGCTTCCGCCTGGGGGTGCGCACGGGGGTCACTCTGGGCGCTGATTTATAAAGGCGGCAGCGCCTTCCCCGGCGGCTCTCCCGGTGGCCCAGGCAATCTGCAGGTTGAAGCCGCCGGTACAGGCGTCCACGTCCAGCAGCTCTCCGGCGAAAAACAGGCCGGAGACCTTCTTGCTCATCATGGTTTTCGGGTCCACCTCGGACGTTTTTACCCCTCCGGAGGTAATGATGGCCTCTTCGATGGGCCGGGGTCCGGACACCGCCACGGTGAAGCTTTTAAACAGCTCCAGCAGACGGCGGCGCTCCCCCTTTGTCAGGTCGTGGGCCTTCTTGTTTCCCGGAATATCCGCCCGCTCCAGCAGGACGGGGACCAGCAGCCGGGGAGCCAGCGCCCCCATTAGATTGTCCATATCCTTGTTGGCCCCGGCGGTCAGCTCCCGCACCAGACGGGCGTCCAGGTCGGCCTCGTCCAGGGCGGGCTTCAAGTCGATGGCGCAGGTGTACTGTTCCTTGTCAAAATCCCGCATGTGGGCGCTGGCCGACAGCACCAGCGGCCCGGACAGGCCGAAGTGGGTGAACAGCAGCTCCCCCTGTTCCTGAAAAACGGTCTTTTTCTTCTGGTTTTTCACCGTCAAAGCGACATTTTTCAGGGCCAACCCCTGCATCTTTCCGCAGAAGGGGTCGGGGGACTCCAGCGGCGCCAGAGATGGTTTTATGTCAACCACCGTATGGCCCAGCTCCCTGGCCAGACGGTGGCCGTCGCCGGTGGAGCCGGTGGCCGGGTAGGACAGTCCGCCGGTGGCAAGGATCACCGCCTTACAGGAAAGCCGGTCTCCGCTCTCCAGTTCCACAGCCTGGGCGTGAATCCTCACAACCCGCCCCTGAATGACAGGCACCTTGAGCCGTTTCAGCTCAAAGAACAGGGCGTCGATGATATCGGCGGACTTGTCGGAGACGGGAAACACCCGATTCCCCCGCTCCACCTTCAACGGCACGCCCAGCGCCTCAAAAAACTCCTCTGCCCAGGCGGGAGGCGTATGTTCCAAAGCGCTGTAAAGGAATTTCCCGTTACGGGAAACCGCCGCCCGGACCTCCTCGGGGGAGCAGTGGTTGGTCACGTTGCACCGGCCCTTTCCGGTGATGTACAGCTTGCGCCCCACCTTCCGGTTGCGCTCTACCAGTGTGACCGACGCCCCCATCCGGGCGGCCGTGACAGCCGCCATCATGCCGGCGGCTCCGCCGCCCACCACAACGATGTCCGTCATTCGGGCACCTTCTCGTACACGTTATACTCCTCCCATATCTTCTCCAGGGTATGGAAGGTATTGGACAAGTCTTCATTCTTCCGCTGGCTCACCGCCACCAGCAAGGCGTTCACCAGGGACAGCGGGGCCACCAGGGAGTCCACAAAGGAGGCCATGTCGCTGCGGGCCATGAGGGAGTACCGGGAGATGGGAGCCAGAGGGGAGGTCTCGCTGTCGGTAATGGCGATGGTGGTGGCTCCCCGATCCCGTGCAAAGCTTATGGCCTGAACGGTGCGGCTGGAGTACCGGGGGAAACTGATGCCGATGACCGCGTCCCCCTCCCCCACCCGGAGCAGGCTCTCAAATGTCTCGCTGGCGGTGTTGGCGGACACCAGCACCACATTGTCAAAAATCAGATTGAAATAAAAGTGCAGGAAGGAGGCTATGGACGCGGAGGAGCGCACGCCGATGATGTAAATTTTCCGGGCCGACACAATGGCTTCCACCGCGTTGTAGAAGCTGTTCCGGTCCAGCTCCTCCAGGGTCTGGCGGATCTTCTCGATATCCGACTGGAGCACCATGGACAGCAGGTCCTGATCCCCCAGCCGGTCGCGGGTCACCTCGATGCGCTGAACGGTGGTCAGCCGGCTGCGGATCATCTTCTGTAGGGACCGCTGCATATCCGGATAGCCGCCGTAGCCCAGCTCAAAGGCGAAGCGGACCACGGTGGATTCGCTCACCCCCACCTTCTGGCCCAGACGGCTGGCCGTCATAAAGGCAGCCTTGTCGTAAGACTCCAGGATAAAATTGGCGATTTTCCGCTGTCCCTTGGAAAAGGTGTGCATGCTGTCCTGGATTACGGTCAAAATATCTCGGCTCATACGTTCCATCCTCCCAGTCGAATCACCAAACTAATCATACTCGCTTTCCGGGAGAAACGCAAGAGATTTTTGCGGGAGCTTCGTGTTTTTCCCGCAAAAATCTCTCATCTATCGCTTAACGGCCCTGTAAGCTCCAATAGCTCCCTGTCGGTGAGAGTTCGCCACTGGCCTGCTTTCAGGGAGCGGTCCAGGGACAGCGGTCCCTCCCGCACCCGCTTGAGCCGCAGCACCTTCAGCCCGGCCTGGGCGCACATCCGGCGCACCTGCCGGTTTTTCCCCTGATGGACGGTAACGGACAGCTGGTGGACCCCGCCGCTGTCCCTCCCCCGGCGCACCTGGGCGGGGGCCAGCCGCTCCCCATCCAGGGTCATGGGGGCGGACAGGATGGGCAGCGCCTTGTTCACGTTCCCCGTCACCCACACCAGATACTCCTTGTCCACCTCGTGGCTTGGGTGGAGAAGCTGGTGGGTGAGCGCGCCGTCGTCGGTGAGAATGAGCAGCCCCTCCGAGTCCATGTCCAGCCTTCCCACCGGCCACACCCGGGTCCCGCAGCCAGCCACCAGGTCAATCACCGTCTTTCGCCCCTTCTCGTCGGACAGGGTGGTCACATACCCCCGGGGCTTGTTCAGCATGAGATAAGTCCGTCCGCCCCCGGGGGCCAGAGGCTTCCCATCCACCAGGACGGTGTCCCGGTCCAGGTCCGCCCGGTCCCCCAGGCGGGCCTTTTCGCCGTTGACCGTCACCCGCCCGGCGGCGATCCACTCCTCCGCCGCCCGCCGGGAGGCCAGCCCGCAGGCGGAAATCAGTTTTTGAATACGCTCCTCCAAAGCCAGCCCCCTCCCTTCGGCGCTGAACAATCAGGAATATCCTGGCCAGTGACCAGCGGCACTCTGGCCAGCTCCTTCCGGTTTACATAATATACGATCTCGCCCACCTGGGTCCCCTGGGTTACCGGAGCAGTCAGCACCGCTTCTGACAGCTCCCAGACCCGCTCCGGCTTCTCGCCGGGGGCCAGGGCGGCGGTGAGGCCGGCAGCCGTCTCGACGGGGCAGGCGGGGGCCAGACCTCCGGAGACAGGCAAGCGTCCGATTCGCTCCCCTGTCCGGGACAGGGAATGGGCCTTGTAATTGGCAAAGCCCCAGTCCAGCAGCGCGGTGTGGTCCGCCCAGTCGCTGGGGGCGTTGAGGGTGACGCAGATCAGGGTGAGCCCGTCCCGTCTGGCGGCGGAGACCAGGGTGCGGCCCGCCTCCTTGGTGTAGCCCGTTTTCAGTCCCACACAGCCCTCGTACCGCCACAGCAGCTTGTTGTGGTTGGTAAAGGCGCGGACGCCCAGGGTAATGGATTTCGTGGCGGCAATCTTGGCCAAGGTCTCGTTTTCCAGGCAGGCCCTGGCTAAAACGGCCATGTCGTAGGCGCTGGAGCGGTGCCCCTCGGCGTCCAGGCCGTTGGGGTTGGCAAAGCCGGTATCCTTCATGCCCAGTTCCCGAGCCTTTTGGTTCATCTGGGAGACAAAGCTGTCCACCGTCCCCCCGCAGTATCCGGCGATGGCCAGGGCGGCGTCGTTGCCTGAGCGGAGAAGCAGGCCGTAGAGCAAGGTCTCCAGGGTGACCTCCTCCCCCGGGCGCAGGTAGATGGAGGAGCCCTCCGCCCCCGCCCACTCAGGGGCAACGGTGACCATCTCCTCCAAGCCGTGCCCCGACTCCAGGGCCACCAGGGCGGTCATCAGCTTGGTGGTGCTGGCAATGAGCCGGGGCGTATGGCTGTCCCGCTCCCAGAGCACCCGACCGGTGCCGGCATCCATCAGCACCGCGGCCGCGGCGGAGATTTTCACGGTTCCCTCTGCCCGGACAGTGGGCAAGGCGCACCACAACAGCTCCACAATCAGGAGCGCAGAAAAAAGTCGCTTCAACATTTGCCACCTTCTTTTTTGCGGATAGCAATAGTATGGAGCGGCTTTTCTCCGTTATTTCCAGGGAAATTTTTGTTTTTCCGCGGTCTACTCGGCGAAGTCCCCTTCGGCCTCCTTCCGGGCCTTCTTCTCCTGCTGCTTCTCAATGAAGCCAGTCACCTTGTCCACCACCTCGGGTACTGTCTCAATGACCCGGTCCACGGTGGTGGCGGGGGGCGGAGCCACCGGGAGCAGCTTCACGCTGCCGTCCTCCCGGACAACGAGAAACGCCACCGGCTCCAGCTTGGCGCTGGCGGCAGAGCCGCCGCCAAAGCCCTCCTTGGGCGCTCCGGCCTTGGTGGAAAACTCCGTGCCGCCTCCCCCCATGCCGAAGGACATCCGGGACACAGGAATAAGGGTGACCCCCTCCGCGTGGATGGGGGTGCCGATAATGGTGTTGGCGTCCGCCATAGTCTTGATATGCTCCATGGTAATCTTCATCAGTTCACCCAGAGAGTTCTTCTGTTCCATAGGTCATACCGCCTTTCTCTGCTGTCGTTTTATTTTCAGCCGCTTTCGTGCGGCAAGCGCTCTAAACAGGGTCTTTACGCACGCCCGCATACCAACCCAGGTCACCGTCCCGATCTTGATGGACAGGGCCGCCTGGCCGTACACCGTCGTACCCAAGGCGTCGAAGTCCAGCTTCACCCGGGCGGCGCCCTCCTTTACATGGAAAGCCTCGGTCAAAGGGCTCCACAGCGCCCCCAGAACGGCGTTGGCCCGGCCGTAGAGCATGGCCGCGTCCGCCGGATCGCTCCCGCCGGCGGTGAGCTCCAGCTCCAGTGTATCCACCCGCAACCCCCGCCACATGCCTCTCCCCGCCTCCAGAACTACGGGCAGCAGCTCCTGGGCATACTCCAGCGCCCCGCCGATCTTCTCCGGGAGCGGTACGGGCTCCTTCTCCTTTTTGGGCTTTTGGGGTTCCTTTTTTTTCTTCGGTTTTCGGGGCTTTGCGGGCTTTTCCTCTTTGGGGGACATGGGGAGAATTTTGATCTGAAACAGGCCCAGCCGGACCCAGAGGAAAAAGCCCTGGGCGTTGAACTCCGCCCGGCCGCCCACCCGGACCTGCCCGATGAGGAACAGAACCAGCGCCACGGCGGCCAGGATGTAAACGGCCCTCATGTCCCCTCTGCCGGGGGCTCCGGCGGCTCAGATTCGCTCTCCTCCAGCACTTCCGCTTCCCGGAGACGCTGAAGACTGGCCTCCAGCTCCAGGGTCATCTGACTGCCCTCCTGAGACGGTCCCGGCAGTTCGGGCAGTTCGTCCAGGCTGGACAGGCCAAAGGAGCGCAGGAAGTTTTTGGTGGTCCGGAACTGCATGGGCCGGCCGGGGACGGCCAGACGGCCCGCCTCCTCAATGAGCTCCCGCTCCAGCAGCAGACCCATGGTGTAGGAGCTGTCCACCCCCCGCACCTGGTCCACATAGGCCCGGGTAACAGGCTGGTAGTAGGCGATGATGGCCAGCACTTCCAACGCCGGCTGAGACAGCCGGGCCGGCTTGCGGCTCTCCAGCGTCTTGCGGACGTAACCGGCAAATTCCGGCGCGGAGCACAGCTGATAGCTGGTATCCAGCTTGACCAGACGAATGCCGCGGCGGTCGTAGCTGTATCGGTCCATCAGCCGCTGGGCCACCGCGTCCAGGGTAGGCCGGTCCACCTCAAGGCCCAGGCACAGCCGCTCCACCGCCACCGGCTCTCCGGCGGCAAACAGCACCCCCTCCAGGGCGGATTCCAACTCTTTTACCTCCATCGGGGGCACCCTCTTTCATCAATAATTCTCCGACGTAAACTCCACCGCGCCCTCCTCCCGGGTGCAGGTGACGGTGCAGTCCGATTCGGTGCCCGCCAGGTGCAGGCGGCGGGCCTTGCACAGCTCCAGCACGGCCAGGAAAGTAGCCACCACCTCCGACCGGCTGCGGCTGCCCTTGAACAGGGCCCGAAACCGGGTGACGCCGAAAGCTACCAACCGCTTGATGATCTCCCCAGCCTTGTCGGCCACAGGGTAGGGCTCCCGGCCCACGATACCCTGGAAGGCGGACACCGGCGGAGGCAGCTTGTTGTCCAGCCGGCCCAGCACATCGGTCACGGCCCTGAGCAGGTCGGTTCTGTCGTGGACGTAACGGTATATTTTATCCGGCTGGACCGCCTCGGGCACCTTGGCCAGGTAGTCCCGGCCGATCTGATACCGGCCGTCCAGAGCGGGGATCACCGCCTTGATCTTCAGATAGTTCTCGTTGCGCTGGTGAGCCTCCAGAGTGGCGATGAGCTGTTCCATCTCGCTCATGGCCTCCTCGTCGTGGATGGACAGCAGCATCCGGGTCTTGATGTACACCAGGTGGGAGGCCATGGTCACGAACTCGCTGGCTATCTCCAGGTCAAGCTCGCGGCGCTGATTCATCCACTCCATGTACTGGTCCAGGATGAGGGCGATCTGGATATCCTTGATCTCCAGCTTGTTCTTGCTCAGCAGGTGGAGGATCAGGTCCAGCGGACCCACAAAATCCTCCATGCTCTCCTCCTTCGCCTTCACCACCCCTTCCAGGTGGTAAATGGGTGCCTCCAAGGGCCCACCTCCCCATTTTAGGTTTATCTTTCCTGTTATTATAACAGTTTGTCCAGGAAAAGACAAGTTAAATTCCGAAGAAGTCACAGAGAACGGCGGCCCCCTACGGAGGCCGCCGCGTTTCTCTATTCTATCCCCGCAAAGATGGCTGACAGCAGCTCCTCCCGGCCGGTTCCCTTCTCCGCCGAGAAAGGAATCAGCAGATTCTCCTCCCCCAGCCCCAGGGTGTCCCGGATGAGCTGGAGGTTTGGCTCTATCTCTCTCTTTTTCAGCTTATCCAGCTTGTTGGCTACAACAATCAGGGGACAGCTGGTGTCCTTGAACCACCGGAGCATGGTACAGTCGTCGGCGGTGGGCTTGTGGCGGGAATCCACGATCATCACCCCCAGGGTGAGCAGGTCGGGCCTGGCGAAGTAGTCCTCCATCAGCCTTCCCCACCGATCCCGCTCCGCCTTGGACACCTTGGCGTAGCCGTAGCCGGGCAGGTCCACCAGGTAAAACGCCCCGTCGATGTCAAAGTAGTTCACATGGACGGTCTTTCCTGGAGCGGCCCCCACCCGGGCGAAGTTCTTCCTCCCCAGCAGCCGGTTGATAACCGAGGATTTGCCCACGTTGGACCGCCCGGCAAAGGCCACCTGAGGCCGGCCGTCCTGGATGAAGTTTTTCGGGGAGACAGCGGACAGCACAAACTCCGCCTTCTGTAGATTGACAGCCATATGGGCCTCCTTATTGGCTCAGACGGGAGCCGCCTTTCCCCTTGGCCGTGGGGGGCAGATCGGGCAGAGCCTCGCTCTTTCTGGGACGGCCCCTGCGGCGGGGCGCGGCGGCCTCCACCGGACGGTTCAGGGCGTGGGAGAGCACCTGGTCCGCCCGCTCCACCAGAATAAACTGGAGGGCCTTGCGCACCGTCTGGTCGATCTCCTCCAGGTCCTTGCCGTTGTCGGCGGGGATAATCACCGTCTTGACGCCGCTGCGGAAGGCGGCCATGGTCTTTTCCTTCAAGCCGCCGATGGGCAGGACCCGCCCCCGGAGGGTGACCTCGCCAGTCATGGCGATTCCCCGGCGCACGGACGCCCCGGTGAGGGCGGACACCATCGCTGTTGTAATGGCGATGCCGGCGGAGGGGCCGTCCTTGGGGACCGCCCCCTCGGGGAAGTGGACGTGGATATCCTTCTCCTTGTAGAAGTCGGCGGGGACATTCAGCTGGTCGGCCCGGCTGCGGATAAAGCTCAAAGCGGTGTGGGCCGACTCCTTCATCACATCGCCCAGGTTGCCGGTGAGCTCCACCTTGCCGGAGCCGGGGACCACGTTGACCTCCACCTCCAGCAGTTCACCCCCCACGCTGGTCCAGGCCAGGCCGTTGACCACGCCCACGCGCTCCTCCAGAGCCTGCCGCTCAGGGTGGTAGCGCGGCACGCCCAGATACTCCTCCAGGTCTTTTTCTGTCATGCGGATAGACTTTATATCCTCTGCCACCACCTTCATGGCGGCCTTTCGGCAGATGGCGGCCAGCCGGCGCTCCAGAATACGGACCCCCGACTCCCTTGTGTAGGCGGCGATCATCTCCCGCAAGGCGCCGTCGGTCAGCTTGAGCTGCGCCTTGGTCAGCCCGTGGCGCTTCAGCTCCTTGGGCAGCAGGTGCTTTTTGGCGATCTGCACCTTCTCCTCGTCGGTGTAGCTGGACAGCTCAATGACCTCCATCCGGTCCAGCAGGGGCCGGGGGATGGTGTCGGTGGTGTTGGCGGTTGTAATGAACATGACCTGAGACAGGTCAAAGGGAATTTCCAAAAAGTTGTCCCGGAAGGTGGAGTTCTGCTCCCCGTCCAACACCTCCAGCAGCGCCGAGGAGGGGTCCCCCCGGTGGTCGTAGCCCAGCTTGTCAATCTCATCCAGAAGGATGAGGGGGTTGCAGCTCTGGGCCTGATTGATGGCGGTGATAATCCGGCCGGGCATGGCTCCCACATAGGTCTTGCGGTGACCGCGGATTTCCGCCTCGTCGCTGACGCCGCCCAGAGAGATGCGGGCCAGCTTCCGGTTCATGGCCCGCGCCATGGACATGGCGATGGAGGTCTTGCCCACTCCCGGCGGGCCCACCAGACAGATGACCTGCCCCTTCAGCTCTGGGGCAAGCTGGCGGACGGCCACGAACTCCAGCACCCGCTTTTTCACCTTGTCCAGACCGAAGTGGTCCTGATCCAGCGCTTTTTTCACGGCGGCGACGTTGACCTTCTCCCTGGTGGTCCTGCCCCAGGGCAGCTCCAGGCAGATGTCCAGATAGTTGCGCAGTACGGTGCTCTCCGAGGAGCTGTAGGACTGCTTGGTCAGACGGCCCAGCTCGCGGTTCAGCTTCTCCCGTACCTGGTCGGGGAGCTTGGCCTTGGCAATCTTCTCCCGGTACTCCTCAATCTCGTCGGCCTCCTCCCCCAGCTCGGCCTGGATGGCCTTCAGCTGCTCCCGAAGGTAGTAGTCCCGCTGGTTCTCGTTCACCTGCTCCTTGGCCCGCTCCTGGATTTCCTGATCCAGGGTGAGAATCTCCACCTCCCGCTCCAGCAGGCGGTAGAGCTTCTCCAGCCGTCTGACGGGGCGCAGCTCCTCCAGGATGGACTGCTTGTCGCTGTTGCGCATGGGGATGTTCTGGGCGATATAGTCGGCGATATGGCCCAGGTCCTGGCTGGCCAGCACATGGACGATCAGATCGGGGGACAGCTTGGGAGACAGCTCGGCGTAGTCCTGAAACAGCTCATAGGCGGAGCGCATCAGGGCCTCTGTCCGGGCGCTCTCCCGGACGGAGGCCTCCTGAATTTCCCGTATCTCCGCCTCCAGATGGGGTTCGGTGCCCAGCAGCTGGAGCAGACTGCCCCGGGCAGCCCCCTCCACCATTACCCGCACATTGTCTCCGGGCATACGGAGAATCTGCCGGATGTTGGAGATGGTGCCCACCTGATACAGGTCGTCCGCCCCGGGCTTTTCCACTCCGATGTCCTTCTGGCCTACCAGAAATACCGGGCTGCCGGCGGTCATGGCCGCCTCCAGCGCCCGTACGGAGGCCTCCCGGGCCACCTCAAAGTGGATCAGCACGTTGGGAAAGACCGTCAGCCCCCGCAAGGCGATAACGGGCATGGTACTGGTGTGGAGAATGTCCCACTCTTTGGACATAGTCGTTCACTTCCTTTCGAGGAATAGCACAGACGCCCCGCGCCCCGCTGTGGGGGTGCCGCGGGACGTCTGGATATATTTTATCTCAACCTGCGTGGCCATAGCGGCCGTTTGGACCGGATTTCTCTACCTGGACGGCGGCTTTGCCCAGCTTGGGCCGCTGGGTACGCTCCGGGTCCCGGACCAGCTCCGGCCCCGCCCCGTCCCTGACGCAGCTCTCGGTGATAATCACCTTGACGATGGTGGGGTCGGAGGGGATGTCATACATGATCTGATTCATGACCTCCTCCAGAATGGCCCGCAGGCCGCGGGCGCCGATCTCCCGCTCCACCGCCCGCTCGGCCACTGCCTCCAACGCCTCTGGAGCGAACTCCAGCTCCACCTGATCGTAGTCCAGCAGCACCTTGTACTGCTTGACCAGGGCGTTCTTGGGTTCGGTGAGGATGCGGACCATCTGACCGCGGTCCAGTGACTCCAGCGTCGTCAGCACCGGCATACGGCCCACCAGCTCGGGGATGATGCCGTACTTAAGCAGGTCCTGGGGCTGGATTTCCTTCATCAGCTCGCCCATGTTGCGCTCCTTGCGGCTCTGAATCTCCGCACCGAAGCCCAGGGAGCGCTTATCCAGCCGGTGCTCGATGATCTTGTCGATGCCGTCGAAGGCCCCGCCGCAGATAAACAGGATGTTGCGGGTATCGATCTGGATGAACTCCTGGTGGGGGTGCTTCCGTCCGCCCTGGGGGGGGACGTTGGCCACGGTGCCCTCCAGAATTTTCAAAAGCGCCTGCTGCACGCCCTCGCCGGACACGTCACGGGTGATGGAAGTGTTCTCGCTCTTCCTGGCAATCTTATCCATCTCGTCAATATAGATGATGCCCCGCTCGGCCAGCTCCACATCGTAGTCGGCGGCCTGAACCAGACGCAGCAGGATATTCTCCACGTCGTCACCCACATAGCCGGCCTCTGTGAGAGTGGTGGCGTCGGCAATGGCGAAGGGCACCTTCAGCACCCGCGCCAGGGTCTGGGCGAAGAGGGTCTTGCCGCAGCCGGTGGGGCCCATGAGCAGGATGTTGCTCTTCTGCAGCTCCACATCCTCCGCTCCGCCGAAGTAGATGCGCTTGTAGTGGTTGTATACCGCCACCGACAGGGCCACCTTGGCCTTCTTCTGGCCGATGATATACTGGTCCAGAACGGCGTGTATCTCCTTGGGTGTGGGGATGACGTCGGGGATTTCCCCGGTGAACTGGGCACCGTCTCCCTCCAGGAAAAGGGCGTCCTCCCCCATGGCCGCCATGCACAGGCCCACGCACTCATCGCAGATATACACACCCGGACCGGCGATGATCCGCTTTACCTGATCCTGATGCTTGCCGCAGAAGGAACACCGTATTCTTTTTTCCTCATTTCTTGCCATGGCAGTACCTCAATTTCAATCTCTTACCGTCTGTCCAGCACCTTATCCACCAGGCCGTACTCCATGGCCTCCTGAGCGGTCATGAAGTTGTCCCGCTCGCAGTCGGCGGTGACTACCTCGATGGGTTTGCCGGTGTTTTCGGACAGGATGCGGTTCATCCGGGTCTTAATGATCTCCAGCCGGCGCAGATGGATGGCCATATCGGTGATCTGGCCCTGTGTGCCGGCGGAGGGCTGATGGATCATAATTTCGGCGTTGGGCAGAGCCAGACGCTTGCCCTTGGCCCCGGAGGACAGCAGGAAGGCCCCCATGGAGGCCGCCATGCCGATGCAGATAGTGGACACGTCGCACTTGATATACTGCATGGTATCGTAGATGGCCATGCCCGCCGTGACGGAGCCGCCGGGGCTGTTGATATAGAACTGGACATCCTTATCCGGGTCCTGGGCCTCCAGGTACAGCAGCTGGGCAACCACCAGAGAGGCGGTGGTGTCGTTGACCTCCTCGGACAGCATGACAATCCGGTCGTTAAGCAGGCGGGAGAAAATGTCGTAGGAACGCTCGCCCCGGTTGGTCTGCTCTACTACATAGGGAACTAAGCTCATAAAAATACTCCTTTTTTCAGTGGGATACCAGAGTATACCCACACCGCTGGAAATTCATTCCTTGTGATATTCTTACGCCCGGGGCGGAACGTGCCGCCCCGGGACGTGTGCTTTCATTACTCGGCCGCTTCCTCTTTGGACTCCTCGGCCTTCTTGGCACGGCTGCGCTTGGGCTTCTCCTCACCCGCGTCTTCTTTCTTGCCAGAGGCAGCTTTCTTCTTTGCCTTGCCCTCCTTGGCGCTGGAGAGGACCACATCGTTCGCCTTGCGCAAGGACAGGTCCTTTCTCAGGCTATCCATGGTGACAATGGCTTTCACCTGGTCGGCCTCCATCTTATACTGCTCGGCCAGCTTGGCCACCTCGGCCTCGCACTCCTCGTCGGACACCTCGATCCCCTCCGCCTTGGCCACGGCGGTAAGGGCCAGCTCCACCTGCACCTGCTTCAGGGCGGCGGGCTTGGCGGAGGCGCGCATCACCTCGGGGGTCATACCCATCATGGACATATACTGGTCCATAGGGATGCCCTGACTCTGCAGGCGCATGGCGTAGTCGTCCATCAGCCGGTCGGTCTGGGCTTCCACCATTCCGTCGGGAATCTCGCACTCCATGTTCTCCACCAGCTGCTCCAGAACAGCGTTCTCAAAGTCGCTCTTGGCCTGGGCCTCCTTACGCTGCTGCAGCTTCTCCCCCAGGTCCTTGCGGAAATCGGCCAGGGTATCGAACTCGGACACGTCCTTGGCAAACTCGTCGTCCACCTCGGGGGCCTGGGACTCCTTCACCTCGTTGACCTTCACATGAAATACAACAGCCTTGCCGGCCAGGTCGGCATGGTAGTCCTCGGGGAAGGTGATGTCGATATCCTTCTCCTCGCCGGCCTTCATGCCCACGACCTGCTCCTCAAAGCCGGGGACAAACATACCTGCGCCCAACTTCAGATCGTAGTTCTCGCCCTTGCCGCCCTCGAAGGGGGCGCCGTTGTCAAAGCCCTCAAAGTCGATGACGGCGGTGTCGCCCTTCTTGGCCTTGCGCTTCACGCTGACCAGACGGGTGGCCCGGTCGATATAGGGCTTGAGCTCCCCGTCGATATCCTCCTCGGTGACCTCAACCTTCTCCTTGGGGGCAGTCAGGCCCTTGTACTCGCCCAGCTTGACCTCAGGACGGACGGAAACCAGCGCCTTGAAGGTAAAGCCCTCCTTACCCGCCTCCACGATCTCCATTTTGGGGTAGCCCACATCGTCCAGGCCCTGTTCCTTCACGGCCTGCTCATAGGCGGCCGGATAGCACTCGTTAATGGCGTCCTCGTAGAACACGCCGGTGCCGTACATACCCTCGATAATCTTCCGGGGGGCCTTGCCCTTGCGGAAGCCGGGAACGTTGATGCGGCCGCGGTTTTTCAGATAGACCTTCTGGATGGCCGCCTCAAAGACATCGGCCTCCACCTGGATGGTGAGCTCTACGGTGCTCTTCTCTTTCTTCTCAACACTGGTGACCTTCATTTGTACAATTTCCTCCTGTCGGTCCCGCCTCCGGAACGGCCGGCGGAGGGGCCCTTTTACTTTCGCCACGATATTCTATCAGATACGCAGCGGTTTGAACAGTCTTTTTTTGAAAATTTTCCAGATTATTTCCTTTTGCATGGGAAGCAAGGCTCTAGGACAGCAATTTGACGGGCGTAAAGCCCACATAGTCGGCGGCGACAAGGCGGTATTCCACATCTCCCCGCTGTCCGGTGACGGCCAGCCGGTGGCTCCCCCCGTGGAGATGGCCGTAGCAGCACAGCTTTACCCCGTACCGCTCCAGCAGGCCGATGATCTCCCCGCATCGGTAGCCCTGGTACAGGGGCGGGTAGTGGAGAAAGCATAGCTTCTCCCGCTCCCCCGCCGCCTTCAGCGACGCCTCCAGCCGGATCAGCTCCCGGTTAAAGATTTTGGCGGAGTGTTCCCCCCGATCCTCCTCGTAAAACCAGCCCCGGGTGCCGCACAGGGCGGCCTCCCCGTAGAAATGGCAGTTGTTGTGGAGGATGTCCAGGGTGGCAAAGCCGTTCTCCTTAAAAAACGCTTTCATCTTGGACGCGGTAGTCCACCAGTAGTCGTGGTTGCCCTTGAGCAGCAGCTTCCGTCCCCCGGGCAGAGCGTCCAGAAAGGCAAAATCCGCTTTCGCCTCCTCCAGGCTCATGCCCCAGGACACGTCCCCGCAGACCACCACGGTGTCCTCAGGGGACACCGTGGCCTGAAAGCCCTCCCGCAGCTTGTCCACATATCCGTCCCACCTGCCGCCGAACACGTCCATGGGCTTGTCGCAGGCCAGGGACAGGTGGGTGTCTCCTATGGCGTACAGGGCCATGGGCTCACTCCAGCAAGGACCGCACCGCGTCCAGCATGTGGTCCTTCTCCACCACTTGGGTGAACCGGACCGCCTTATCCCGCAGCCCGGCCAGAGGGGCTGGGGCTGGCTGGCCCGTCCGGGCGGAGAGCTGGTCCAGGGCGTCCAGGCCGGAGGCGGGGGCTTGCTCCCCCAGAGCCTCCAAGACGCTGGCGCAGAACTTGAAGGGACTGGCAGTGGAGGCCACGATGGCGGGGGCGTCGTCCCCGGTCTCCTGCCGGTATTGCCCCAGAGCGGAGAAAGCCACGGCGGTGTGGGTGTCGATGAGGTAGCCGTATCGGTCGAACATGGCGCGGATCATCCGCTGGGTCTCCCGGTCATCGCAGAAATAGCCCTTGAACCGCTTCTGCAGCTTGGTCTTTACCCTGTCGCCCACCTGATACCGGCCTGTCTCGGCCAGCTGAGCCATGTATCCTCTCACCTCCGCCGTGTCCTGGGTGAGAGAGTAGAGCAACCGCTCCAGGTTGGAGGAAATCAGGATGTCCATGGAGGGGGAGATGGTGTTGTAGAAGGTCCGGTTGCGGTCGTAGACCCCCTCCCGGATGAAGTCGGTAAGCACGTTGTTGCTGTTGGAGGCGCAGATGAGCTGGTTGATGGGCAGGCCCATCTCCCGGGCATACCAGGCGGCCAGGATGTTGCCGAAGTTGCCGGTGGGGACGCAGACGTTCACCGCCTGTCCGGGGGCGATCTTCTCATCCCGGAGCAGGTCGCAGTAGGCGGAGATGTAATAGACGATCTGGGGCAGCACCCGGCCCCAGTTAATGGAGTTGGCGGAGGAGAAGAAACAGCCCTTCTCGGCCAGCTCCCGGCGGACGTCCTCGTCGGAGAACAGCTCCTTCACCCCGGTCTGGGCGTCGTCAAAGTTGCCCGCCACGGCGGCCACGCCCACGTTGTCCCCCTCCTGGGTGACCATCTGCAGCTTCTGGACCTCAGACACCCCGTCCTTGGGGTAGAACACCAGAATTTTGGTCCGGGGCACGTCCCTGAAGCCCTCCAGGGCCCCCTTGCCCGTGTCGCCCGAAGTGGCCACCAGGATACAGGCCGTCTTTTCCTCCTCTGTCTTAATCAGGGAGGCGGTGAGCAGGTGGGGCAGCATCTGCAAGGCCATATCCTTGAAGGCGCAGGTGGGGCCGTGCCACAGCTCCAGGCAGTGGGTGTCGCCGTCCACCGTATGAACGGGGGCCACCGCCGGGGTATCGAACTTGTCCGGGCTGTAGGCGGCGTTGACAAAATTGGTGAGCTCCTTCACGGAAAATTCATCCAGAAACTGCTTCATCACATACACTGCCCGCTGCTGATAGGCCATATCCCGTAGGTCCTCCAGCGCCTTGCCCGGCAGCTTGGGGATGAAGAAGGGGGTCAGCAGCCCGCCGTCTCTGGCCAGCCCCTGGGTAATAGCCTGGGCGGCGGAATACTGTATGGTATTGTCCCGTGTGCTGATATACCGCATGGTAATCCTTCCTCACTTCAATCATTGATGGGTCCTATTATGCCAGCTTTTCTCCTCCGGGTCAAGAGATTTTGGCGTCAAAAGGCGTTTTCCAGGTGAAAAAGCTCCGGTTTTTCCGTCTCCACTCCCTGGGGAGCGTATATCTCAACAACGTCGAACCGGGGCTGGAGGTCCGTGGGATACCGGGACAGGTAGAGCATAGCGGCGGCGCGCAGCTTCTCCTGCTTGCGCCGGTCCACAAAGGCGGCCGCCGGGCCGTAGGCGGCGTTTTTCCGCAGCTTGACCTCTACAAAGCAAAGGTACGTCCCGTCCTCCGCCACGAGGTCCAGCTCCCCGAAGCGGCATCTCCAATTGGCGGCGAGGATGCGATACCCCTTGTCCCGCAGATACTCCGCCGTCAAGTCCTCCCCCCACCGGCCCAGCAGCCGGCTGTCCCGGCCGCTCATGGCGCCATTCCTTTCAGAAAGGTCCTCCGGTGGATGGGGCAGGGGCCGTACTCCCGCAGCAGCGCATAGTGGAGCTTGGTGCCGTAGCCCTTGTGCCTGTCAAAGCGGTACTCCGGGTACTTCGCCGCCATCCCCCGCATAAAACGGTCCCGGCTCACCTTGGCCAGGACGGAGGCCGCGGCCACGGAGGCCGACAGGCTGTCCCCCTTTATAATACAGCGGTGAGATGTTGTAATGGCCGCGCTCCTGCCGTGGTCCCGGTTGCCGTCGATCAGGGCGAAATCCGGCTTCCGGCTCAGCCCGTCGATGGCCAGCTGCATGGCGCGCATCCGGGCGCTGAGGATATCCGTTTTATCAATCTCCTCCGCGCTGACAAAAGCCGCCGACCAGGCCAGGGCCCTCTCCTGAATGACAGGGAAAAGCGCTTCACGCCGCTTTTCCGTCAGCTTCTTTGAGTCGTCCAGGCCGGGAATATCCTCTCCAAGGGGCAGAATCACCGCCGCGGCGTATACCGGGCCGGCCAGCGGCCCCGCCCCCGCCTCGTCGCAGCCGCAGACGGCGGCATAGCCCTCTGCGGCCGCTTCCTTTTCATACTGCCAAAGGTCCATCGTCACATTCCCTCCGGAAGCTCCAGGGTAAACCGCCCCAGCCTGCCTCCCCGGTACTCGTCCAGAAGGACCCGGGCCATGCGCTCGGTGTCCACCTCCCCGCCGGAAATACGCATTCCCCGCTTGGCCGCCGCCGCCTGAAGCAGCCGGTATCCCCAGGCCGCGTCGTTCTCCCCCTCCTCCCGGGCAGGAAGTTCAGGAAGCCTATAGCCGTCCATGAGGGCCTGGGGGTAGCGCTCCCCCAGCAGCGCCATGAAGTGACAGCCAAGGGTCTCCACATCCATGATCTCGTCCTTCACCGCCCCGGTGTAGGCCAGATTCATGCCGGTGGCCTCGTCCTCAAACTTGGGCCACAGGATGCCCGGAGTGTCCAGCAGGTCCAGCCCCTGGTCCACATGGACCCACTGCTTCCCCCGGGTGACGCCGGGACGGTCGCCCGCCTTGGCGGACTTCTTCCTGGCCACCTTGTTGATGAAGGTAGACTTGCCCACGTTGGGCACCCCCACCACCATGGCCCGGACGGGCCGGCCTATCTGCCCCTTTTCCCGCCACCTGGCAATCTGCTCGCTGAGCGCCCCCCGGACGACATCAGAAAACTGGTTGATCCCCCGGCCGGAGCGGGCGTCGGTCTCCAGGACGGAGCGGCCCTGACTCCGGAAATACGCCCCCCAGGCCCTGTTCTGGGCGGGGTCGGCCTGGTCCGCCCGGTTGAGGACGATGAGCCGGGGCTTGCCGGCGCAGATGGCGTCGATGTCCGGGTTGCGGCTGGACGCCGGGATACGGGCGTCGATGATCTCCACCACGATGTCCACCAGCTTCAGGTCGGCCTCGATCTGCCGCCGTGTCTTGGTCATGTGGCCTGGATACCATTGGATGTTCATGGGATGTCCTCCTGAAGATTCAGAGATTTGTAAGAGATTTATCCGCTTTTTTGTAAGAAATATCTGGTATCCTCTCTGTACCCAAAACAGAAAGGAATCTGATTGCCCATGAGCTTTTTCGCCCTGAAAACCGTCGCTCTGCTGTCTATGCTGTGGGACCACGTCACTTATGTCTGGCCCCTGGCCCTGACATTAGAAGTCTTTTTCTTCCCCGACGCCGCCGAGGCCGTTCCGGCGCTGCTGGTCCTCCAGCGGGCCACCGATTACATCGGGCGCATCGCCGCCCCTATTTTTCTATTCTCCATCGCCAACGGCTACCGGCACACCCGGGATTTTAACCGATACGCCTTGCGGCTTCTGATCTTTGCCTGTCTGGCGGAATACCCCTACTATCTCCTGTTTGGCTTCCACGGCAACATCATGTTCACTCTGCTGCTGGGCCTGCTCACTCTGCGGCTGATGGACTGGGGCAACGAAAAGCGGGCGGGGCTGGGGTATGCCCTGGCCGTCTGGATGGTGATTGCCGCTGAGTACTTCAGACTTACCGAGGGCGGCGGGCGCTATATCCTGTTTGTTCTGGTCTTTTACCGAACCGAACTGTGGCCGGTCCGGAAAAAGACTCTGCTGTGGCTGTTCCTCATGCCCCTGGCCCGGTACAGATTGATCTGGATGCTCTTTTCTGAACAGTTGTTTACCTACCGCTGGTTTCATATGCTGTGCATCAACGCTGTGGGCCCCCTGCTGGGTGTGGCGTTCACCTTCTTTTACAATGGCGAGAAGGGACGTTCTTTCCCCGGAGACAAGTACCTGTGGTATGTCTTTTACCCCGCTCACCTGCTGGCGCTGGGGCTGGTCAGCGCCGGACATCTATAACTCGACCCTTTTGCTTTGAATTATATCATTGTAAACCTAAAACGTCAACGTATGGGAAACTCCCTCTTGACTTAAACCCGGCTTCAAGTGATAAGATGGCTCCATTCAAAAGCAAGGAGGAATCCCATGAACTACCGTACATTGGGCCGCACCGGGTTGGCGGTCAGCGAGATCGCCATGGGCTGCGAGGGCCTGGTGGACAAGAGCTATGAGCAGGTCCTGGCGTTTGTGGATAAGATGGAGGAGCTGGGCGTCAACTGCATCGACCTGTACTCCCCCAATCCGGACATGAGGGCCAACCTGGGCCGCGCCCTGAAGGGCCGGCGGGACAAGTTTGTCCTCCAGTCCCACCTGTGCTCCATCTGGGAAAATGGCCAGTACCTGCGCACCCGGGACATCACAAAGGTAAAGGCTGGCTTTGAGGACATGCTCCGCCTGCTGGACACCGGCTTCATCGACATCGGCATGATCCACTACTCCGACGCCCTTTCCGACTGGAGCGAGATCGTCAACGGCCCTGTGATGGCCTACGCCAAGGAGCTGAAAGCGGCGGGCAAAATCGGCTGCATCGGCCTGTCCAGTCATAACCCGGAGGTGGGCCAAGCGGCGGCGGACAGCGGCCTCATCGATGTGCTCATGTTCAGCGTCAACCCCTGTTACGACCTCCAGCCCGCGGGCGAGGATGTGGAACAGCTGTGGGCAGAGTCGGCATATGCGCGCAGGCTGGTGAACATGGACCCCCAGCGCCAGGCCCTGTATGAGAGCTGCCAGCGCCAGGGGGTGGGCGTCACGGTGATGAAGGCCTTCGGCGGCGGCGACCTGCTCAGCCAATACTCCCCCGCCGGGGCAGCCCTTACCCCCTTCCAGTGCCTGCACTACGCCCTCACCCGGCCCGGAGTGGCCTGCGTCATGGCGGGGGCCCGGACGGTAAAGGAGCTGGAAACCTGCGCCGCCTATGAGGACGCTCCGGACAGCGAAAAGGACTACGCCGCCGCCTTCGCCGCCATGCCCAAGATCAGCTGGGAGGGCCACTGCATGTACTGCGGCCACTGCGCCCCCTGTCCCCAAGGCATTGACGTGGCCTCTGTGACCAAGTTCTTCAATCTGGCCCGCGCTCAGGGCCAGGTGCCCGAGACGGTGCGGGAGCATTACGCCCTCCTCCCCCGCCACGCCGGGGAGTGCGTGGCCTGCGGGGCCTGTGAGAAGCGGTGCCCCTTCTCGGTGTCCATCATTGAAAACATGAAGCGGGCCGCAGAACTCTTTGGAAAATAAGCGAAAACCGCCGGCGGCGCCGGCGGTTTTTTACAGCATCGTCTCCATGGGAATGGAGACGATATAGTTTTCTCTGTCCAGATACCGCAGCAAGGCAGGCAGCACCCGAGCAGCGTTCTCCCCCCCCTCCAGGGTGAGGCAGACCGGCTGGCCCTGCTTTCCCAGCTTCCTGACGGCGTCGGAGGCGTAGGTGTTAGGAGCTGCCGTATCATCGGGGCGGAGCAGAACGGACTCCTTCCAGCAGACCCACCCCCGCTCCTCCAGGCTCTCCTGCTGTCCGGGGGCGTAGGCCAGGGTCGTCCGGGCGCAGGCCGCCCGCTCCAGGGCCTGACCGCCCCGCTCCAGCAGCGGGAGCGCCTCTTCCTCGTCCGCCAAAATCCCCACACTGTGGCCGCCGCCCAGAATGCGGCGCACCAGATCGCCCTCCTCCAGCATCTGAGGGGTCAGGAAAAACACGGCGCAGCGTTTGTCCTCTCCCAGAACGTCCAGAATGTCCGCCAGCCCGGCGGCCGTCTCACAGCGAAAGGCCAGATAAGCCGCCGTATCGTCCTTCCCCACCTGGGTATTCTCGCCGGGGCCGGAGGAGTTGGAGGGGTTGGAGTCTGGGTTGGTACTCTCCGCCGGGTTCAGGCTCTGAGTATACTCCCGCAGGCGGTTGCTGATTACATTCTTGGCCGCATCAATGAAGTCGGCGTCGCTCATCGCGGTGTCTCTGTTCTTGATGCGCACCAGATAGCCCTGGGGGACATCGGGCAGCTGGCTGTAGCTGTACTCCAAGTCAAAATGGGAGCACACCGTGCTCAGGGCCAGGTAAGGCCGTCCCCCCCGCATGATAGCCCGGGAAATATAGGTCGTCCCCGTCACATCGTCCCGGCAGGTCCCGCTGTTCAGATCGAAAATCAGCATTTGCCGCAGATTAAACAGGGTCACCGTGCGGCTGTCCCGGTTGTAGCTGGTGTACAGACCCAGCCCCACCCCGATCTTGTTCAGGCTGGCGTCAAAAATGCTGTAGGGCACATAGAGGGTTCCCCCGGACCAGAAGGGCATTGTGTCCGAGGTCAGCGGGGCCACGCTGTTGTTGACAGCGGTGAAATACAAGGTGGCTGCCGAGGCGGGCACAGGCGGGAACAGCCCCAGGATCAGCACGGCGGCCAGCAGCAGCCGCACAGCACGGCGTTTTTTCCCCATCGGCTTTCCCTCCCTTTTGACCGCTTCGCGCACGAGCTTTGATCTGTGCTTCCCCCGCCCCCGGCGGAGGCGGCATGTCAGCTTCTTTTGTTTGCCCTTTCGATTATATCATAGTATAATCATTTGAGCAAGCGCCACTATTTTTAAGAAAATCTTAATCTTCGCTAAACGGTTCTTCAACCCGGCGGTGGTACAATAAGGGCACAAATCAGGAATACGATCCAGAAAGGAGCCATTTAATGGAGATCACACTGGAAATGGTGGAACGCCTGAGGGAAAAGGCCAATGTCAGCTACGCCCAGGCCAAGCAGGCCCTGGAGTACAGCGGCGGCAATCTGCTGGACGCGCTGATCTATCTGGAGGAGAAGGGGGCCATTCCCCGAGAGGAGGGAGCCTACTACTCCACTAAGAGCGAAACTCCGCCCCCCCCTCCTTCCGCCGAGCCTCTGCCCGTCCAGCTTCCCGACAAGAGGAAGAAACCGAAGGCCCCCAAACAGCCCCGGTCCGGAAGAGGCGGCGCCCGGCGGTTTTTCAACACGCTGCGCCGCTGGCTGGTGGACAATGAGCTGGAGATCTGGCGCCGCGACCAGCCCGTCACCGCTTTGCCGGTGCTCATTCTGGCGCTGCTGCTGTGCTGCGCTTTCTGGGTCACGGCCCTGATTCTGATGCTCGGCCTCTTCCTGGGATTCCGCTACCGCTTCTCCGGCCCCGACCTGGAGCGGGATAATCTCAACGGTATGATGGGCGATTTGGCCGACACCGCCGCCGACCTGGGCCGCCAGGTGATGAACGAAATCAAGCACGACTGGCACTCCGATGAGCAGGAGAAAAAATAATCCCGTGAGGTGAGAGAGATGGCAGAACGCATCCTCCTGGTGGAGGACGAGGAAAAGCTGGCCCGGATGGTGGAGATGGAGCTGAAATACGAGGGCTACCAGGTGGAAAAGGCCCTGGACGGCCGGAAGGGCCTGGAGCTGGCTCTGGGCGGCTCCTTTGACCTGGTGCTGCTGGATATCATGCTGCCCCAGCTGTCCGGAATGGAGGTGCTGCGCCGGCTGCGCCGGGAGAGTCAGGTTCCGGTCATTATGTTAACTGCTCGGGACAGCGTGGTGGACAAGGTGGCCGGCCTGGACTCGGGGGCCGACGACTATATCACCAAGCCCTTCGCCATTGAGGAGCTGCTTGCCCGCATCCGGGCCGCTCTTCGGAGCAAGGGCGGTCAGGGGACACAGAACATCCCCCTCTCGGCGGGTCCCCTGGTGATGGATGTGGACAAGCACCAGGTGACCGTCCGGGGCCGGAACGTGGAGCTGACCAAGAAGGAGTTCGACCTGCTGCGCCACCTGCTGGAAAACAAGGGCCGGGTCCTTACCCGGGAGACCCTCCTGGATGCGGTGTGGGGCTTCGACTTTGTGGGTGAAACCAACTCCGTGGACGTCTATATCCGCTTTCTCCGCTCCAAGCTGGACGACGCCTTCGATCTCAAGCTTATTCACACCGTCCGGGGTGTGGGATATGTGATTAAGGAGGAGTAACTATGGTCATCGTATACCGCTCCAGCACCGGCTTTACCAAGGAGTACGCCGAAATGCTGGCCAAGGCGGAAAAAATGAAGGTCTGCCCCCTCTCCGAGGCCCAGGGCAGGGTGGGACCCGGGGAGACCGTCTTTTTCATGGGTCCCCTCATGGCGGGCCACATCTCCGGCGTCGATCAGGCCGTGAAAAAATTCGCCGTCAGGGGGGTGTGCGGCGTGGGTATGTCCCCCGCCTCCCAGCAGACGCTGGACACCCTGGCTAAGGCCAACTACGTTCCCGGCGCCCCCATCTTCTATCTCCAGGGCGGCTGGGCCCCTAAAAAGGTGGGCTGGCTCAAGCGCCGGATGGTGGGCATGGCCACCAGGTCCATGCGGGAGGCCCTCCAGAATAAAAAGCGCACCCCCGAGGAGGACAAACAACTGGACTTTCTCCTCCACGGAGGCAGCTTTGTGGCCTTTGAGAATCTGGAGGCCATCCGGGAGTGGATCGAAGAAAACAGGTAACGTTCTTTCCGGTTCTCTTGCTTTCGAGAAAGAAAACGCCCTCCCGGACGACTCCCCCTGTCAGGGAGAGATATTGCGAAGCGACAAAAGTGGTAGGGCGAGGACGCTGAGGAGGTGAACCCCATGGCCCGAAAACACCACAAATTTCAAACGCCGCCCCCGGCGGACCCCATTGCCGCCGCCCGGGACTCCTCCCTGGCTCTGCGGCTGAACATCGGCTTCTTTCTGCGGCAGCTGGGCATCTTTATCGTGATGGACCTGCTGCTGCTGGCGCTGGCCGTTTTCGGCATGTCCCTCTACGCGGAAAACCGCTGCGCCGACGTGGTGGAGCTGGTCGACCGGCGGGGTGTGCCTTCTCAGGAGGCCCTGGCCTGGATGGAGGCCAGCGACTACACTATTACCCCCCTGGACCGCGCGCCCGAGGGCTACGACTACGCCGTGGTGACCTGGCTTCCCACCGCCCGCTGGGAGACGGTGGACGGTCTGCGCTCCTGGAATCTCAGCAGCTGCTACACCGTGGAGATGCCCAACGACGGCCAGCCCTATGCCGTCACGGTGGACACCTCCGGCATCTTTGCCAGCCTGTACTGGGCTGGGGTGGTCATCCTGATCTGCCAGGGGCTGTCCCTCATCTCCGGCCTGTTTCGGGGCGGCCGGTCCATCCGCAAGGTGCTGCGGCCCATCCAGGACCTGGCCGCAACGGCGGCCCGGCTCAACTCCACCACTCACATGTCCCGGCGGGAGATTGAGAGTCTGGCCGGGGAGCTGGACAAGATCGACGCCGCCCATCTGGACAGCCGCATCGACCTGCCCCCCACCCAAAAGGAGCTGCGCTCCCTGGCCCAGTCCATCAATGAACTGATGGACCGGGTCAACCAGGCCTACAGCGCCCAGATGCGCTTCGTCTCCGACGCCAGCCACGAGCTGCGCACCCCCATCGCCGTCATCCAGGGCTACGCCGCCCTGCTGGACCGATGGGGCAAGAGCGACCCGGACGCCCTCCAGGAGTCCATCGACGCCATCCGGGCGGAGGCCGCCTCCATGGAGCGGCTGGTGGAGCAGCTGCTTTTCCTGGCCCGGGGGGACAACGACTCTCAGCCGGTGAAAATGGAACCTGTTGACCTCGCAAATCTTGCCGGGGAGGTGCTCCGGGAGGAGGAGATGATTCATCCAGAGCGCACCTTCCTTCCCCGCTGGGGGGAGGACCCCGTCCGCGTATACGCCGACCCCGGCCTGATGAAGCAGGTGCTGCGCATCCTGATGGACAACAGCCTGAAATACAGTCCTCCCGAGGGGCGTGTCTACCTGCGGGTCCTGGAAAATCAGGACCATGTGCGCCTCACTGTCCAGGACGAGGGCATGGGGATTCCCCCCGAGGACATCCCTCACATCTTCGAGCGCTTCTACCGCACCGACCAGTCCCGGGACCGGAAAACCGGCGGCACCGGATTGGGGCTGTCCATCGCCAAATGGATTGTGGAGCGCCATGGGGGCTGGTTTGAGGTGGTGTCCCGCCCCGAGGCGGGCACCCGCATCACCGCCGTCCTGCCCGCCCTCCAGGACGCAGCTGACAAGCCCTCCACCGCCGCAGTATAAGGACACGGCCTCTCCCGCTCCCTCGGGAGAGGCCATTTTTTCGGACATACCCGCCCCCGGCCCGGCATAGGATGGAAGCAACAGACCCTTTGACGACATAGCCAGCGCACTTGAAAAAGCGCATTTGCGCTTTTTCATCCAGCGGGCCTTTTGGCCCGCTGGGTGTGCAGAGCACGCGAACGCTGGCCATGAAGTCCAAAGCAAGGCCGCCTTTGCGGCCTTATGCGGCGTGAAACGCCGCAAGTTTCAAAAGAGGTATTTACCTCTTTTGAAACACTTTGACTATAGGAGTGTTGCATCCATGCAGACCAACAACATGATCTTTCTCCGGGGACGGCTGGCCGCCGCCCCCGCCTTCTCCCACAACAACCACGGGGTGGACTACCTTGTCTTTCCCCTCTCGGTACGCCGCCTGTCCGGAGCGGAGGACCGGCTCAACATTGTCGCCAGCCGGGAGCAGCTCAGCTCCCTCCTTCCGGAGGCGGGCAGCTCCCTCACCGTCCGGGGCGAGGTGCGCACCTTCAACAACCGCAGCGGCGTGGGCAGCCGGCTGGTGGTCAGCGTCTTTGCCCGGGAGCTGTCCCAGGAGGAGGGAGAGGACGAGAACCGCCTGGAGCTGTCCGGTACATTATGTAAATCTCCCATTCTCCGCGCCACTCCCCTGGGCCGTACCATCTGCGACATGATTTTAGCCATCAACCGCCGCTACGGCCGGGCCGACTACCTGCCCTGCATCGCCTGGGGCAGTCTGGCCTACCGCTGCGGCTCCATGGGGGTGGGGGACCGTCTGTCTCTGGAGGGCCGGCTTCAGAGCCGGGTCTACACCAAAGAGGTGGACGGCCTGCTCCAGGAGCGCACCGCTTTCGAGGTATCGGTCATGTCGCTGACCCAGGAAGCCGACGTTGACAGCCACTCCCCTTTCGGAGTATCATAGTACCAGCCTTTTCCGGAAAGGACGGATTGTTATGTCAACTATATACGACAGCGTGGAGCAGCTGGTGGGCAATACCCCCTTGCTCCGCCTCTCCCGACTGGCCTCGGACCACGGCTGGAAGGGGGACGTGCTGGCCAAGCTGGAGTACCTCAACCCCGCCGGCTCCGCCAAGGACCGGCTGGCCCTCACCCTCATTGACGACGCCGAGGCCCGGGGCGAGCTGACGCCCGGCGGCGCCATTATCGAACCCACCTCGGGCAATACCGGCATCGGCCTGGCCATGGTGGCCGCCGCCCGGGGCTACCAGGTCATCCTCACCATGCCCGACTCCATGTCCGCCGAGCGGCGGGCCATGCTGGCCGCATACGGCGCCCGGCTGGTTCTCACCCCCGGGGCGGAGGGGATGCAAGGGGCGGTCAAAAAGGCGGAGGAGCTTCTTGCCTCCACCCCCGGCAGCTTCATGCCCCGGCAGTTTGAAAATCCCGCCGGACCGCTGGCCCACTACCACTCCACCGGGCCGGAGATCTGGCGGGACACGGCGGGCAGGGCGGACGCCCTGGTGGTCTGCGTGGGCACCGGCGGCACCCTGTCCGGGACCGCCCGGTATCTGCGGGAACAGAACCCCAAGCTCCATGTGGCGGCGGTGGAGCCCGATGCCTCCCCCTTGCTGTCCGGCGGCCAGGCCGGGTCCCACGGCATCCAGGGCATCGGCGCCAACTTCATCCCCACCGCCCTGGACCGAGGCTGCTATGACGAGGTCATACGGGTCAGAGACCAGGACGCCTACGACATGGGCCGGGAGGCCGTCCGCCGGGAGGGCGTTCTGGTGGGCATCTCCTCCGGCGCGGCCCTCTGGGCCGCGGGGCAATTGGCCCTCCGGGAGGAGTTTGCCGGTAAAACCATCATAGCCGTCCTTCCCGACTCCGGAGACCGCTACCTCTCCTCCCCCATGTTCTCCTGACGGCGCGCGGACCGCCCTGTGGCGGCCCGCCTTTTATTTTCCATTTTTTCTCACCGCATAATTCCCCTCTGCGGGAAAAACAATAGGGATATATCCATTTTAAGGAGGTATCCCCATGAAACGCAATTTTCTCCGCCGGGCTGCGGCGCCCCTCCTGGCGCTGAGCCTGATCTTCTCTCTGGCTCTCCCCGCCTCCGCCCTCTTCTGGAATAAGAAGCCAGAGGCCCCCTATGTAGAGGATTTTTCCAAAAATGGGCTGGTCGGCTCCGCCATCGTCTTTGACCCGGCGGACTTTGTGGTCAAGCCCGATGAAAAGACATCCCTCGCCGGCATCACCGTGGATCAGCTCCCCGACGCCGGGGCGGGAGTGCTGAACATCGGCGGCCAGCCTCTGGAGCCGGGCGCCCGCATCGACGCCACCGCCCTGTCCGGCCTGCGGTTCCAGTGCGCCGAGCACCCCTCCGTGACCACTGCCTCCTTGCTGTTCACCCCCGCCTTCTCCGACCATCAGGGGGAGCGTCAGACCATCGTGACCCTCTACCTCCTCACCCAGGAGAACAACCCTCCAGTGGCCCGGAACATGGAGCTGACCACCTATAAAAACGTGGCTATCACAGGCTACTTCGACGCGGTGGACGGCGAGGGGGACTCCCTCACCTTCCAGCTCACCTCCACCCCGGCCCGGGGCGCGGTCACTCTGGCGGAGGACGGCTCCAGTCAGTTCGTCTACACCCCCTATGAGAACAAGACGGGCCGGGACTCCTTCACCTATGTAGCCATCGACCCGGCGGGCAACACCTCCCCCGAGGCCAAGGTATCTCTGCGCATCGACAAGCCGGACACCAAGGTGACCTACTCCGACCTGGCCGGACACCCTGTCCAGAAGGCCGCCATCCGCCTGGCGGAGGAGGGGGTCTATGTGGGCCGGTACGTCAACGGGCGGTACTTCTTTGACCCTGACCAGCCCGTCACCCGGGCCCAGTTCCTCACCATGGCCATGTCGGTGGCCGGGCTGGAGGACCTGGAAGGGATCACCCTTACCGGCTTCTCCGATGACGACGCCATCCCCACCTGGGCCAAGGGGGCCGTCTCCGCCGCCCTGAAGGCGGGGGTGGTCCAGGGCTCCCGGGATGAAAGCGGCGCACCCGTATTTCGGGCAGACAGCTCCATTTCCCGGGCGGAGGCCGCCGTAATGCTGGACAACCTGCTGGACATCACCGATGTACCGGTGGCCGTGTTCTCCGCCGGCGGCGGCCACTGGGCCACCCAGTCGGCGGCTAACCTGTCCGCCTCGGGGATCATCCGGGCGGAGGACGCCGGCTCCGTCCCCCTGTCCGGCACTCTGACTATGGCCGACGCCGCCGAGATGCTGGACGGCGCGCTGGACATGACGGAGGCCCGGAACAGCGGAAGCTGGCTTCCCTGGGCATAAAGAAACCGCCGGAGCATATGCTCCGGCGGCTTTTACTGCTTAGTAGAACTTCTTGCGGTTCTTGCGGGCGGCCTCAGACTTCTTGCGGCGCTTGACGCTGGGGCTCTCGTAGTGCTCACGCTTGCGGACCTCGGCCAGCACTCCGGACTTGGCGCAGCTGCGTTTGAAACGCTTCAGGGCGCTCTCCAGAGATTCGTTTTCTCTCACTCGGACTTCCGACATTTATATTTCCCTCCCTCCGCGCGCGGCGGGGTAACTCCCGCTCACGTAGGGCCATGTTTATGGCTTTAACATTGTTATTATATTTCCTTTTGCCCCATCTGTCAAGAGAAGATTTGTAAACAGCCTGTGAATGTTACTGCGGCTTGAAAATCAGGCTGACCAGCTTGCCCTTGACCACGATGGATTTGACCAGGGTCATTCCCTCGGCCAGCTTGGCGATCTTGGGCTCGGCCAGGGCGGCGGCCACCACGTCCTCATCGGAGGCGTCGGCGGGAACCGTGATGTTGGCCTTCACCTTGCCGCTCACCTGCACGGCCATCCTGGCGGTGGCGGCTACCGTTTTGCTCTCGTCGTACTCCGGCCAAGGCTGGAGGCACACCTGCCCGCCATAGCCGTTCATCTCCCACAGCTCCTCGCACAGGTGGGGGGCGAAGGGGGACAGCATCAGCAGCAAGGCCTTGTAGTCGCCCCTGGTGACTCCCTTGGCATAGAAGTCGTTGACCAGAGACATCAGCGCGGCGATGGCGGTGTTGAACTTCATGGCCTCGATATCGTCGGACACCTTTTTAATGGCCTTGTGGATCGCCTGCTCGTTTTCGGCGGAGTAGCCGCCGCCGTCTTTCAGCTTCTCGCTCAGGTTCCAGACACGGTCCAGGAATTTCTTGCAGCCCCGGACGGACTCGTCGGACCAGGTGGCGGTCTTTTCAAAGTCGCCGATGAACATAATATACAGCCGCATGGTATCCGCGCCGTAGTCCCGGATCACGTCGTCGGGGTTGACCACGTTGCCCAGAGACTTGGACATCTTCACCGAGGGCCGGAGGGCCTGGCTTCCGTATTTGTCGATGAGGGCCTGCTTCTCCTCCTCGGTCTCCACGTTGCCCACATAGTGGGGGTTCCTGCCCAAAATCATGCCGTGGCTGGTGCGCTTTGCGTAGGGCTCGGCGTAGGGGATCACCCCGATGTCGTGAAGGAAGTTGTTCCAGAACCGGGAATAGAGCAGGTGTAAGGTGGTGTGCTCCATGCCGCCGTTGTACCAGTCCACCTGGCCCCAGTAGTCCAGCGCCTCCTTGGAGACCAGGGCCGTGTCGTTGTGGGGGTCCATATACCGCAGGAAGTACCAGCTGGACCCGGCCCACTGGGGCATGGTGTCCGTCTCCCGGCGCGCGCTTCCTCCGCAGCAGGGACAGGTGGTGTTCACCCAGTCGGTCATCTTGGACAGGGGAGACTCCCCGTCGTCGGTGGGCTCGTAGCTGGCCACATCGGGCAGCAGCAAGGGGAGCTGATCCTCGGGCAGAGGCGCCCAGCCGCACTTGTCACACCACACCATAGGGATGGGCTCGCCCCAGTACCGCTGGCGGGAGAACACCCAGTCCCGAAGCTTGTAGTTCACCTGCTCGTGGCCGATACCCTTCTCCTCCAGCCAGCGGGTAATGGCGGGGATGGCGTCCTTGACGGTCATACCGTTGAGAAAATCGGAGTTGACCATGATTCCGGTGTCATCCTTCGCGGTAAAGGCTTCCTTCTGCACGTCCTCGCCCCCGGAGACCACCTCAATGATCTCACAGCCAAACTTCTTGGCGAAGGCCCAGTCGCGGGTATCGTGGGCGGGGACGGCCATGATAGCCCCGGTGCCGTAGGAGGCCAGGACGTAGTCGGAGATAAAGATGGGAATCTCCCGGCCGTTGACGGGGTTGACAGCCCGCACGCCCTTCAGCATCACGCCGGTCTTTTCCTTGTCGGCGGACAGCTCGGTGCGCTCAAAGTCGGACTTCCGGCCGGCCTCCTCCACATAGGCGGCCACCTCGTCCCAGTTGGTCAGCTTGTCCTTCCACTCCTTTACAAAGCGGTGCTCCGGAGAGATAACCATATAAGTGGCGCCGAAGAGGGTGTCGGGGCGGGTGGTGAATACCACAATATCGTCCCCGGTAGTGGCTTTGAAGGTGACCTCCGCGCCGGTGGACCGGCCGATCCAGTTGCGCTGCTGGACCTTCACCCGTTCGATGAAGTCCACGGTGTCCAGCCCGTCAATAAGCTTCTGGGCGTAGGCGGTGATTTTCAGCATCCACTGGGACTTCTCCTTGCGGACCACAGGGGCGCCGCACCGCTCGCAGACCCCCTCGACCACCTCCTCGTTGGCCAGCACGCACTTGCAGGAGGTGCACCAGTTCACCGGCATGGTAGTCTTGTAGGCCAGGCCGTGCTTGAAAAGCTGGAGGAATATCCACTGGGTCCACCTGTAGTAGTTGGGGTCGGTGGTGTCCACACAGCGGTCCCAGTCGAAGGAGTAGCCCAGCATGTGGAGCTGCCGGGTGAAGTTTTCAATGTTCTGCCTTGTGACGATGGCCGGATGCACATGGTTCTTGATGGCGAAGTTTTCGGTGGGCAGGCCGAAGGCGTCGTAGCCGATGGGGAACAGGACATTATAGCCGTCCATCCGCTTCTTCCGGGCGATGACATCCATGGCGGTGTAGGGCCGGGGGTGTCCCACATGGAGCCCCGCCCCGGAGGGGTAGGGGAACTCCACCAGACCGTAGAACTTAGGCCGGTGGTCGCCGTTTTTGCAGGCGAAGGTCCTTTCGTCCTTCCACTTCGTCTGCCACTTCTTCTCAATGGCGGTAAAATCGTACTTCAATGCAAACACTCTCCTGTATCGTCTGGCCTGAAAGGCTGAATCGACCGTAATTCTATGCCATTATAGCGGAATGGTGCCGCAATTGCAAGGGTTTTATGAAAACAGCCGGCCCATCGGGCCGGCTGTTCATTACAGATTCATTTTCGGAATGGGGAACGCGATGGCTCCGCCCACCTCGTCGGCCCACTCCAGCAGAGTATTCACGCCGGTCCGGACTTCAGACAGTCCCTCCTTGACTTCGCATAGTTCCTGCTCCACCCGATCCAGCCGCTGATCTACCCGATCCAATCGCTGATCTACCTGATCCAGCCGCTGATCTACCCGATCCAATCGCTGATCTACCTGATCCAGCCGCTG
>ERZ779622.94-NODE-94-length-62972-cov-39.571690_pt1 | contig 62972 bp, 58 predicted proteins | sample MGYA00514188_ERZ779622 | MGnify/ENA primary metagenome ERZ779622 (study PRJEB29562, sample SAMEA4376702) | mouse gut metagenome | isolation source: Cecum | study: EMG produced TPA metagenomics assembly of the A DSS colitis mouse model was used to assess the... | reverse complement strand
CTGAAGAATGTCTTACATTCTTCCCGCTGTCGCCATGCTTTAAATCATTTCCGCAAGCGACTTTCATATAATAGCAGAAGAATAATTGAATGTCAACGGGTTTTTTGAAATTTTTTTGAAATTTTTTCAAGAAAAAAATCAAAGCACATAAATTCCGAAATGAGCTAACACTTTATAGAAAAAATATGCCAGCAGACACGCTTCTGCAGCTCCCATTACCGCACCCAGCAATTTGTTAATTCCACTCACTATCGATATGCTCCCGACCGCTAAAAGCGGAGCGAAGATCAAACGAAAAAGTTTGAAAAGAACCCCCAGCAAGATCAGCGCAATAATACAGGCCGTCAATATATGTGTTGATTTGTTCATTGCACTGGTGACCGCAAGAAAAGCCAGCGCCACACACGCCAGAGAGATTACGCCCGACAAAAGATTGACAACTTCCTGCATCATGCCACAGGCATACCCTCCCCGAATCCTCCATATAAATAGTAAAAGCACAACCGCCGCAAAGGCGAACGTTAACATTTCCTGTCTCATTCTGATTTATCTCAATTCTATTGTATCAATGGAATCCGGCGTCACTACCATATAGGTATAAGACGCATTCTGCGGTATCAGCATCAAAGCCGTTTTGTTAAATTTCCCTGCATATTTCTGCACACCTCTGCTGTTATAAATCTGGCAGTCGGATTCATTATATATAATGATCTGGTCCCCATGGAACAAAATATCCCTGCACTCTATATCATACGCAATAGAACAGACAAAGTCACCTGACTTATGGTATACATCCAGCCGGTATCTGCTGCCGCTCTCCCTACTGTTAAATACCAGTCCCACATATTCGCTCCCGTAATAAACACCCCTCACTTCTTCATCCAGCAGTTTCTCCGCCATGGTGACTGGTTTCTGCGCGCCGCCGAAAAACATAATTCTGTCGTCAGACACCGCAAAAAGAGAACGGTTGTCAAGAAAGCGCGCAAATGGCACTACCGTATCTATGTAATCATAACCGCTCACATAATTGTCCGTATTATTCTGACCCACCGCGCCGAAATTATAAAAGGCTACGCTGGATTTCATATGTCCGCTGTCTACATACAAATAAGAAACGCACACAAGCTCGCCGCTTGGCGAAATAGATACCTCCGCCGGATAGCCGCTCTCTTTCATAGTTGTTCGGAAACGCACCAGCTCATTCCCCTTTGCATCATAAAGGCAGATCAAAGTGACATTCGTGTCATCCAGTACCGCCGCCACTACGCCGCCCGCAGACACGCAAAAATCACGTACCGGTCGGTTGGTTGTGATCCTTCCAAGCAAGGATTCCGTGTTCATCACATAAATCTCTCTACCGTTATAATCACCGACCGCCACTACACTCTGATTAATATCCACCATGGGATTCTGCATTTCAAAAGTCTGGTTCCACACTGCATTGCCCTTCGTGTCCATACAGCTGATTCCATCTTTACTATATGTAAGAAGATTTGACGCGAAGGGCATCATCTGTGCGTCGGACGGAATCTTGATTTCCACGTTTGAAAGTTCTATGCTCTCCGTATAAACCTTGTTCTTCCATTGTATAAAAACCACAGCGCCAATAGCAGCAAGAAGCAGCAGAACAAGGGTCACCCTGTAAAACACAGTAAACTTATGGCTTTTGATCTTTTCCCGGTAGCTGATTCTGAGCGGCTTTTGTTCCTTGTCCCGCTTTTCCTTATTTCTGAAATATTCTCTGATATTTGCCATCTGTCGTATCCTTAAATTCTGGTTGCAGCCGCAGTGCCTTATTCCATGCACCCCGCAGTGCCGCTCGAAAAACCTTCGGTTTTCCTCGCTCGCGGGCTTCGCCCTATGCATCCATTCGGATAAACGTTTCGGTGAGCAAGCTCCCCTCTCCGTTCTCTTCAGTCTGCGCACTGCTCATTGCCAACGCGTACATTATACCACAGCCCTAACTACTTTTCTACGGCAGGATTATTCTTTGCCCGGACCGAATCTTATCGGGATCGGAAATTTGGTTCATTTCGCATATTTTTTCCACCCGGGAGGTATCCCCATAAATCTTCTGACTGATTGTAAAGAGTGTGTCCCCCTGCTCCACTTCATAATACCTGGTAATACTTCTGGAAAGCGCTTCCTCATTTTCGTCTTCGGGCTCCTCTGTCGATTCCTGAGCATCCGCCTGATCAGAAGTTTCCTGCACAGACTTCAACATCCCTTCCTCTTCCGCTGCCATATCTTCCACGCCGGAATCGTTGCCGGAGTCATTCGCCCCGTCAATACCTGTATCCCCCGATTCCATATCCGTATCCTGTGCCTGATAGTCTGCCAGTTTGTCCGAATCCGAAGTCTGCGCAGTTTCCTCCATCTTCTTTTCTTCCTGCTCCGTATCTTCAAACGATTCCGCCGACCGTTCTATTACGATATCTTTCTCCCCTGCCATATCCGCTTCGCCGTAAACTTTATTCTGTTCTTGGTCATCCGCCTCTTGATTTTCTATAGCAAAGAAAACCTCTCTTGCGGAACGGTTCAGTTCCTCCATCTTGTCATAACTGTCCGTAGAAGTGATTACAATAGCTACCAGCACCACAAGAATCAGGCACAGCTGCACAGACATGGCGCCGTGAGGCATGCGCTTCTTCTCTTCTTCCGGGAATAGCAGCGGCGCAGGCTGCTTTTCAGACATGCCTTTTCCTTCCACGGTCCACTTCTTGCCCGTACTGCCTGTCCACTCTAACAGATAATTCTGCATCGCTTCATTATTATCATAAAATACCTGAAAGCCGGTTGCCCTGCATTCGCCATCCTTTTCCCTCACGAGAAATACAGGACCTGCCTGTGTAAGGCGGCACACCAGTTCTGAAAGCGGCTCGTATCCTGCAAACGCTTCAATCTGCTTATCTCTCCCCGCCCCATAAACATAAAGTTTCCTGCCGTTTTCCTGACGTGACCCATAGAAATAGATCTCAGACAATTCCAGCGAATCCGACTCGCGCCTTAAATATGACAGGACATATTCCTCCACATAAATATGATACTTTTTCTTTCTTTCATCTCTCCCAACAACTGCCGACCCGGATTCCATCTCTTCCTCCTGCACCTGTTATATATTTTGCTTTTGTGAGGAGTATACCATAATTTTTCTGCAAAATATGACGCAAGGCGCGATGGATAACAAGTTGTGCTTTCCGACTCTGCTTATGCGAACAAAAATACCGCCGTGTTTTATACACGACGGTATTCCGCTGCCACATCATACAATAACCAGTAAATGAAGCCAATCAGCATACCCAATTATAAAAACTGATAGATCGTCTCCGATTCATAATCCTTCCCCGGTCCAAATACTGCCTGCGGGAAATTGGGATGATGAATGTTGTCAGGGAAATAATGTGTCTCCAGACAGAAGCCCATTCGCGGCGCATAATGCACACCGCCTTTCCCCTCCTGTTCGGCGATGCAGTTTCCCGCATAGAACTGCATGCCCGGCAGAGTAGTAAACACCTTCATTTTGCGCCCGCTCTTCGCATCCTCCGCCTCTGCAGCCTCCCGCATCGTGCCATCTGCTCCATCGATCACAAAGTTATGGTCATAGCCCAGCACCAGTTTCAGCTGCTCGTTGTCCGCACCGATATCCCTGCCAATCTGTTTCATTTCGGTAAAGTCCAACGGTGTGCCCGCCACAGGCGCAATCTCGCCCGTAGGAATTGCCCCTGGAAGCACCGGTGTAAAATTAGAAGCACGCAGCCGCAAAAACTGTCCTTCTATACTGCCAGAATCATGTCCCGCCAGATTAAAATACGTATGATTCGTCAGGTTGAGGAGCGTATCCATATCAGAAGTCGCATGATATTTGAGTTTTAACTCATTGTCATCCGTAAGCGTATAAATCATGGTGACCTTCTTATTCCCCGGGAAACCCAGGTCGCCATCTTTTCCCTCAATCGTAAGCTTCAGACTGTCACCGTCTTCCTCCGCTTTCCAAAGCCCTTTATGATAGCCGCCGTCCATGTCACTGTGCAGATTGTTCGGTCCGTCGTTTACAGGCAAATGATACTCCTTCCCATTCAGTGAAAAAGCTGCCCCGCCGACACGGTTCGCATTCGGTCCTATAGTCACCCCAAAAAAACTGGGATTAGAGAAATAGTCCTCCCCCTTGTCAAACCCGAGAACCACATCCGCAAAATCCCCGTTTTTATCCGGCACCATAAGGCTTACTACCGCCGCACCGATATTCGTAATCTTTGCTTCCAACCCGTTCTTGTTTTTCAATGTATACAGGCAAATCTCTTCCCCTGTTTTCATTGTTCCGAACTTCTCTTTTACGATCCCCACTTCCCATACCCTCCTTCGTCTTTGCTCTAATTTAGCTGCCATGGTTATTGCATATTTTCCAATGATACCTTGATTCCATATTTGACATATTACAGTTCCACTCTGCCTTCCAGCGCCCGAAGAAGCGTCACTTCGTCGATATATTCCAGATCGCCTCCCACCGGTACGCCGCTGGCTATTCTCGTAACCTTAATTCCCGTAGGCTTAATCAGTTTGCTGATGTACATCGCCGTAGTCTCGCCCTCCAAACTGGAATTAGTCGCAATAATCACCTCCGTGACATCACCTTCCAGCCGCTTCATCAGCTCCTTCAATCTGATATCTCCCGGTCCGATTCCCAACATGGGAGATATCGCGCCATGCAGCACATGATAAACGCCCGTATATTTTCCCGTTTTTTCGTAAGCAGCCAAATCTCTCGTGTTCTCCACTACCATTATGACGCTGTGATCCCTGTTCACATTTGCGCAGACCGGGCAGATTTCTTTATCCGTCAAGGTAAAACATTCCTGACAGTAACGAACGTTTTCCTTCGCCTCAACAATAGTCTTCGCCAGCCGCTCCACCCGCGACTGCGGCATATTGATCAGGTGAAAGGCGAGCCGCTGTGCCGACTTATGCCCAATCCCCGGCAGCCCCGCCAGCTCCTCTATCAGTTTATTGATATGTCCGCTGTAAAGTTCCATGTCAGAAAAATCTCAACCTTTCGTCAGGCATCCCATTTATGATAATGCCATTCCTTCTTTGTGGACATTTAGAACGGCAGTCCTCCGCCTAATCCCAACCCTCCGGTCATTTTATTCATAGCCTCGGCATTTGCCTCCTCCGCCATGCGCAGCGCCTCATTTGCCGCCGCCATCACCAGATCCTCCAGCATTTCGATATCATCCGGGTCCACTACCTCCTCGGAAAGCTTCACCTTCGTCACCTCGCGCTTACCCGTCACGGTGACTTCCACCGCACCGCCGCCCGCTTTAGCCGTAAACTCCTTTGTTTCAAGTTCTTTCTGGCTCTCCTCCATCTGACGCTGCATCCTCTGCGCCTGCTTCATCAGATTATTCATATTACCGGGCATACCACCACCCGGAAATCCGCCTCGTTTCGCCATTTTTTCTATTTTCCTTTCCTATTCTTCCTCTATTTCCATATGGATCAGCTGTGACAAATCCACATAGCTCTGCTCAAAAGTTCCCCTGTCCGGCACCGTCTGTACCGTCACGTCAATCTCCCTGCCCGTCATGTCCGCCAGCATCTGCTCCAGCAGTTTTTTATGCCCTTCCTGCCGCAAAAAATAATCGGAGGCAAGACCATCCTCCACAACCACCAGCAGCTGACTGTCTCCGCCCAGGCTTAAACGTGCCTCTTTAAGATACTGCTTCATGGGCATATCCGCACCCGCCACGATATCCTGCCACCGTTCCACCGCCGCCTGCACGTCTTCCGAAATCGCCTTAGGCAGTGGCGGGTGTTCCTTTGCCGGAACAGGTGCCGAAACACTTTCCACGGCTCCCGCTGCCGCCACAGCCACAACGCCGTTTTCCAACTGTTCCTCTATCACTCTAACCCGCTCCGCCACGGAACCGATATCCCGCTCCATATCAGGTCTGCAAAGCTTAATAAGGGCAATCTCAATCAAAATTCTCTTCTGCGGCGCATACTTAATCTGTCCCGACAGCTCTGAAAAGATGCGGATATAGCGCATGAGTGTTTCCGTTTCCAACATCCCAGCCTCTTCCTTTAAGCGAACCAGATTATCAGAGGACACGTCTATAATATCCTCAATGTCATCCGAAGACTGTAGCAGAAGAAGATTCCTTAAATACCATGTAAAATCCGTTACAAACTGAGATAGTTCCCTGCCCTGCATAACAATCTCTTCCAGAAGCCCGATGCAGCCATTCACCTCACGTCCGATCACATGGCGTAAAAGTCTGCTGAATACTTCCGTGTCCACTGCACCCAGAACATCAAGCGCCTTATCATAAGTCAGTTCCTGCCCGAAATGAAATGCAATACACTGGTCCAACAGGCTCAGCGCGTCACGCATGGAGCCATCCGCAGTCTTTGCAATATAGCGGAGCGCCTTCTCCTCCACCTGCACCTGCTCTTTTTCCATCAGCTCCCGCAGTCTTTCCGCAATCGTCTCAATCGAAATCCTGCGGAAGTCATACCGCTGGCAACGGGAGAGAATGGTAATCGGTATCTTATGCACCTCGGTGGTCGCCAGAATAAAAATCACATAGGAGGGCGGCTCTTCTAACGTCTTTAGCAGTGCATTAAAAGCGCCTATGGAAAGCATATGCACCTCGTCAATGATATAAACCTTAAACCGTCCCTCCGCCGGAGAATAGGACACCTCATCCACAATCTCACGGATATTGTCAACGCCATTGTTGGAGGCGGCGTCAATCTCAATCACATTCATACTGACGCCCGCCGCAATCGCCTTACAGCTCGCACATTCCCCACATGGACTCCCCTCCACGGGGTTCTCGCAGTTCACCGCCCGCGCAAATATTTTCGCTATGGATGTCTTTCCGGTTCCCCTTGTTCCGCAGAAGAGATACGCATGACCAATGCGGTCCGCCTTAATCTGATTCTGCAGGGTGGTAACTATATGCTCCTGCCCCTTGACGTCCTCAAACCGGCACGGGCGGAACTTACGATACAGCGCTGTGTACGACATAAATTTTAATCTCCAAAACTGATACCCACCATCTTCGCCTCCTGAACAATGGTGGCATCAGGTGATACCATTTTCAGCTTGCCTGCCACTTCCTCAAGCGGCACTCTCACGATCTCCCTGTTCTTATAACCTACCATGAAACCGTATTCACCCTGCAAAATCAATTTGCCTGCCTCCGCGCCCAGTCTGGTGGCAAACACTCTGTCATAAGGACAGGGGCTTCCGCCGCGCTGTGTATGACCCGGAACCGTAACACGCACATCCATGCCTGTCTTTTTCATAATCTTATCCGCAATTTCATAGGAAACCGAAGGGTACGGATAGTCCTTCATCTTCTCCTTGTATTCCTTCTTGGAAAGCTTCGCGTCCTCCTTGGAGATCGCACCCTCCGCTACAGCCATAATGGTGAAACGGGAGCCTCTCTGCGAGCGCGCTTTGATCGCCTTAATCACGCTGTCGATGTCATAGGGAATCTCAGGAATCAGAATAATATCTGCACCACCTGCGATGCCGGCATTCAGCGTAAGCCAGCCGACCTTATGTCCCATGACTTCCACGATAAAGATACGCCCATGGGACGACGCTGTGGTATGAATACAGTCAATGCAGTCTGTAGCTATATTCACCGCGCTCTGGAAGCCGAAAGTCATATCAGTTCCCCAGAGGTCGTTGTCTATGGTCTTGGGCAGAGTGATGACATTGAGTCCTTCCTCACGGAGCATATTCGCTGTCTTGTGAGTTCCGTTACCGCCCAGAATAACCATGCAGTCCAATTTCAGCTTATAGTAATTCTGCTTCATCGCCTCGACCTTATCAAGCCCGTTTTCATCCGGCTCACGCATCAGCTTAAAAGGGGTTCTGGAGCTGCCGAGAATGGTGCCGCCCTTCGTCAGAATACCCGCAAAATCGTGCCCTGTCAAAATTCGGAAATCCCCATAAATCATACCCTTATAGCCATCCAGAAAACCATAAATCTCCACGTCCTCACTGCTGCAGGAAAGGCACTTCACCACGCCTCTCATCGCGGCGTTTAACGCCTGGCAATCCCCACCACTGGTCAACATTCCAATTCTCTTCATTACGCTTCCTCCTTATCTTCCCACTTTTTTATTTTTGATCCCTTGCCATTGCAATCTTATCCAGTAATTCTACAATCTCATCCGCCTTATGATAATTATAGTAAATGCGGAAAACCCGGTCAAGGTATTTTGTTCACATCCGCCTGCTTTTCCCTCCGCTGCTGCTTTTCTATTTTATTTCTCTCCCGCAGCTCCTGAAAAAAACGCTTCAAAATCGACTGGCATTCCTCCTCCAGAACGCCCCGGCGCACGATCACCTGATGATTAAATTCCTGCATCTCCAGAATATTTAAAATGGAACCGCCGCAGCCCGCCTTCGGATTCATGGCTCCAATCACCGTCTCCGTCACCCTCGCCTGTACAATCGCTCCCGCGCACATCTGGCATGGCTCCAGTGTCACATAGAGTGTACACTCCTCAAGCCGCCAGTCCTTCATTACCCGGCTGGCTTTATTGATCGCCGTAATCTCCGCATGTGCCAGCGTATTCCTGTCTGTGTTACGGCGGTTATACCCTCTGCCGATGATCTTGTCCCGGTATACGATCACACAGCCGATCGGCACCTCCCCGAGCGCATAAGCCTTCTTCGCCTGCTTTATGGCTTCCTTCATATACTTTTCATCCTGCGTCATGCCGTCCTCCATGTGAGAGCCGCAGACTGCTCCGTCTGCGAAAGCGCTTTTTCTGGATTTTTCTTTGTACCATTATATTTTACCACACGTACCATATTCAGGACACAAAAAAGATTTCATAAAAGTTTTTTGGAAAAACTGTAGACAAGGATTACTTTTCAACATATAATCTTATTCGTACGGAGATGTATCGAAGTGGTCATAACGGGGCGCACTCGAAATGCGTTAGCCCTCCGGGGCACGAGGGTTCGAATCCCTCCATCTCCGTTTCCGTGCAGCCGGGGCGTTAGCGGTGCCCTGTACCCACAATCCGCTCTAGTGGGGGTGATGCTTTATCGAGGGTCTGCTCCTGCGTAGCTGCCCTTTATAAGTGGCGTTGAAGTTTGGGTCTCACGCAATGAGAATCCATGAACCGTGTCAGGGTGGGAACACAGCAGCACTAAGTGGAACCTTTCATGTGCCGTGAGGGTGCCTGGCGGAGTTAACTGTAAAGGTAACGTACATGGGTTACGATTCGACATAAAGCGCACGGTTTTGAATTTCATGGCATATTTCTGCCGCAAACTCACTATTATGGAAAACAGAAATGAAAAATACCGACCAGACATTTTACGAAAGCGAAACGTGGCAGGAATTGTCGGACTGCACACTCTGCCCGCGGGAATGCCACGTAAACAGAAACGCCGGCGAAACCGGTTACTGTGGGCAGACCGCAAGGCTTATGGCTGCAAGAGCGGCGCTCCATTTCTGGGAAGAGCCCTGCCTGTCCGGCAGGAACGGTTCCGGCGCTGTTTTTTTCAGCGGCTGTAATCTCCGCTGTGTGTACTGTCAGAACCACAAGATTGCGCAGGGGCATACTGGTCAGGACATCACGGCATCCCGCCTATCCGATATTTTTCTGGAATTGCAGGAAAAGGGTGCACACAACGTCAACCTTGTCACGCCCTCCCACTTTGTCCCTCAGATCATAATTGCATTACAGTCGGCAAAAAAACAGGGACTTTTCATCCCTGTTGTCTATAATTCTTCCGCCTATGAAAAGGTGGAAACACTCCGCGAGCTGGAAGGACTGGTCGACATTTATCTTCCCGACCTGAAATACTTTGACCCCGTTCTGAGCGAAAGCTATTCCAACGCGCCGGATTACTTTGAAACAGCATCCGCTGCCATCGCCGAGATGGTCCGACAGGTCGGCGCTCCCGTTTTCGCGGATGGAGAGGATTCACTGATGCTGCGAGGGGTAATTGTGCGCCACCTGCTTTTACCCGGCTGCGGCAAGGACAGCCGCCGAATACTACGATTTCTCCATGAGACCTTTAAAAATGACATATATGTCAGTATTATGAATCAGTATACGCCGCTTTCACAGGTTTCCAGCATACCCTCATTAAACCGCCGGATATCCGACGAAGAATATGAGCGAATCGTTGACTTCGCCATCCGTATTGGCATTGAAAATGGCTTTATCCAGGAGGGAGAAACCTGTCTGGAAAGTTTTATTCCCACTTTCGACTATGAGGGACTTTAATATGCCGTGTGCACTTCCTTTTACTCCGTTTCGCTGCCACAGAGAAAAACGGCGCCGGCAGGCACCCTGTACGCCGCCGAAATCATGTTCACAGCTCTACTTTCCTAAGATAATAACCAAACTCACCCGTTTTCGACTCTCCGCTCTCACACTCGAACGCCTCGAAACCGAACATTAGCGCCACCATCTTCTCTCTCTCATAGAATACGCCTGGAACGCCCATATAATATACCTCTCCTTCTTTCCCCAAAATTACATGCCGGTAATTATAAAATCCGTGCAGCAAAAAGCTGTTGTTTACCAGATGCTGGTATTTTCCGGACATAATGATAAAATCCTTCGGCTCCAGCTTTACATAGACGCGTTCGTCACCGTAGGGATGAATGTTGTCGTAGGTGTCAAGTATCTGCTCCCACTTATCCTCTTTCAGCCCTTCTATGACAAGGGCATCCGCCATCAGGGGTTTCTGTGTCTGCTCCGCGACATCGCCTCTCACCCTGCCGCCCTGTTTCTGCACGACAATACGCTCTACTTTGGGTGGTTCCGGCTGAAGCACAGACGGTTCCGCAGCGTTCTGCTGTTCCGGGGCACGCACTATGGACGTCACAGATGCAGACCGTTCCGGCACAATTGGCTCTGTCTCAGTTGGCTCTGCCGCCAATTTCACAATAGCAGCCGATTCCTGCCGGGGCGCGGCCGATTCTGCAGCCGATTCCGCAAAGGCAGACTGCTCTCCCATGAGCTCTGCCCGTTCCTGCTCCCTGACTGGCTCCGCATCCGGCAGCTGTTCTGCCTTCTCTTCCTCTTTCACGGCAGCCGCCTGTCTTGCAGCTTCCTTGCTGATGCCCTCTACCAGATAGCCGCCTGGCAGCATAATCTGCAGACGTACCCGCTCCAGAGAATCCGGCTCCTGTTTTTCCCACTGTCCGCCGCCTTCCCGCACTGTAATGCCGTCCGCCTCTTTCCATTCCGAGCCGCTGTAATACCGTACCGAATACTTCCCGTTTATGGAGTGCGGCACATTTTTTACCACCAGCGAAAGATTCGCGTCCTTGTCCCTTTTTTCCACCTTGAGAAAGCCTGCGCTCCCCAGGCGGTCCCCGTCCTTGTACAAGCCCAAATATATGATTTCCTTTTGATACATAATAACCTCCGTTCCGGAGCGCCCGTGCGACCAGACGGCGCAAAGATGAACCTATTACAATTTATATTCCTCTGTTCATATATATGCATGTCGTTTGTAAAATAGAACCTGTTTTCCAGCTCTGCTTATGCGCCAAAGGAGCGGCCCGTCCGAGCCGCTCCTTCGTCTTATATTCACACTTATCTGCATCAGAAATCCAACGAATCCAGATAGCGCATATAATTTACCACCATCAGCGCAATCTTGAATGTCAGCGCATCGTCAAAGACACGGATGTCCAGTCCCGTGCTTTTCTGCAGCTTCTCAATCCTGTACACCAGCGTATTGCGGTGTACAAAAAGCTGCCTTGACGTCTCGGACACATTAAGGTTGTTCTCAAAAAATTTGTTTATCGTCGTCAGAGTTTCATCATCCAGTTCAGCCGGCACATTCGATCCGAAAATCTCGTCAATAAAGAGCCTGCAAAGATTGATCGGAAGCTGATAAATTAAACGGCCGATTCCCAACGTATTGTAAGCTGTCACCTTTTTCTCGGCATAGAAAATCTTACCCACATCGAGAGCCATTTTCGCTTCTTTGTAAGACTTCGACACTTCCTTAAGTTCCCCGACAATTGTGCCGTATGCAACACGCACATTAAGCATCGCCTCCATGTTCATCATATCCGCAATCGTATCGGCAATCTGCCCCAGCCTTTCATAACCATCCTCAGGGTTAAGTGCCTTAATCAGGATCACATTGCTTTCATCAACCGCCGTAATATAATCACCGATCTGCGACGTAAACATACCGTTCAGAAGCTCCATCGCCGTGCTGTCCTTCTCTTTATCTGTCTCAATCAGGAACACCGCGCGTGGAACCGCCGCCTCAATATGCAGCTTCTTTGCCCTGTTATAAATGTCCACCAGAAGCATATTATCCAGCAGAAGATTCTGGAAAAAGTTATTTCGGTCGTACCGCTCCTTGTAGGCAACAATCAGGTGCTGAAGCTGGCTGACTGCTATCCTTCCAATCATGTAAGTATCTTCGCTGCCGCCTTTTGCGTCCAAGACAAAAAGCACCTCCTCTTCATCCAGAACCTTAAGAAGATGGTGCACCCCAATCACCTGACTGTCGGCAGGAGAATCCACAAAGCCCGAAATCAGCGACGGGGAAATATCGTCTGTCTCAAAGGTCGCTGCAATCTCCTTTCCCTCCGGATCCCAAACCGCAAGGAAAACCTTGGAAATCGCCGAAAGTTCCTCTATACTCGCCTTAATAATCTGACTTGAAATCATATATTCCTCCATACGCGAAAGGGGAGGGATGCTTACGCCTCCCTCCCCTGCAGTTACTTTTATTAGTTGGTGATGGTCTGCTCTGTCTCTTTGTCGAATACGTGAATCTTCTCAACATCAAAAGCAAACTTAACTGTGTCACCGGGTCTTGCTGTCGTACGGGAATCTACTCTTGCGGTAATCGGGAACTCAGCGAGATCAAAGTATAAGTAAACTTCTGCACCAAGCAGTTCGTAAACCTTAATGGTAGACTCAAATACGCACTTAGCGGTCTCAATGAACATCTCGGAATCATATACGTCCTCAGGACGGATACCAAATGTAACGGTCTTGCCTACATAACCGCCGTCAATCAGCTTCTTGGACTTAGCGGGCGGTAACGGAATGGTCTGACCTGCAACCTTAAGGTTAGCGGTATCACCGTCTTTCTCAACAACCGCATCAAGGAAGTTCATCTGCGGGGAACCCATGAATCCTGCTACGAACAGATTCTGAGGCTTCTGATATAAGTTCTGAGGAGTATCAACCTGCTGTACCACGCCGTCTTTCATAACAACGATTCTGGTACCAAGGGTCATAGCCTCTGTCTGGTCATGTGTTACATAGATAATAGTAGTGCCCAGTCTCTGGTGCAGCTTGGAAATCTCAACACGCATCTGAACACGAAGTTTTGCATCCAAATTGGACAGCGGCTCATCCATCAGGAATACCTTAGGGTTACGAACGATAGCACGGCCCATAGCCACACGCTGTCTCTGACCACCGGAAAGAGCCTTCGGCTTACGATCAAGGAGAGCTGTCAGATCAAGGATCTTCGCTGCTTCTTTAACCATCTTATCGATCTCATCCTTCGGAACTTTTCTCAGCTTAAGACCAAACGCCATGTTATCATACACGGACATATGCGGATACAGAGCGTAGTTCTGGAATACCATTGCGATATCTCTGTCCTTAGGCTCTACGTCGTTCACTACTCTGTCACCGATCTTCAGCTCACCGGAAGAAATATCTTCCAGACCAGCGATCATACGAAGAGTGGTAGACTTGCCACAGCCCGAAGGACCTACGAAAATGATGAACTCCTGATCCGCGATTTCAAGATTGAAATCTTTTACTGCCTCGAAACCGTTAGGGTATACCTTGCAGACATTCTTTAAAGATAAACTTGCCATGATTGCCTCCTAAATTATTTGTATTTTTTTAGTTTCTTTTCCGCCCGCGGAAATCGTTTCCCGGACGATTAATTCTGTAGATAAGTATAACGGACTTTTGTCCCCTTTACTATACCACTATTCCACAAAGATTTCGTTCCCGATTGTAGATTTTGCTTACATTATTAAGATTTTTTTAAGACACACGGCAATTTGACTAAGAATATACCGCTTTCCTGTGCATTTTGCCTAAACAGACAGACAAATCTATTATTGCCCGACTCTTCCACCCGCTATTTTACGCGGTTCTGCACCCTTTTACCTCATATCCCGCCTCCGTCACGGCGCCAGCAAGCGTTTCGTCTGCGATCTCATTTTCCATTGTCACGCTCGCCGTATTGTTATCCAGACTGACCTCCACCGCCGTCACCCCTGCAACGCCCTCCAAAGCCTTCTGCACATGTGCCTGGCATTTCGCGCACATCATTCCCTCTACATCCAATACCTTAACCATACCCTTGTTCTCCTTTCCTTTTCCCTTATTCGTTTCCTTATTCTCTATCCCCGTAAAGCCGTCTGTCAGATCCGGCATAGGAACCATATGCGCCCTTCTGTCTTTCGCCGTACTGCGAACTGAAAACAGATTCAGCCGCAGGGCGTTCGTGACCACGCAGAAGCTGGACAGACTCATCGCCGCAGCCGCAAACATGGGATTTAGCGAAAGCCCGGTAAACGGTACGAGCACGCCGGCAGCAACAGGAATGCCGATGCAGTTGTAGAAAAACGCCCAGAACAGATTTTCATGAATATTTTTCAACACCTGTCTGGAAAGGCGCACCGCTGCCGACACATCAGTCAGCTTTGACTTCACCAATACAATATCCGCTGCGTCCAGCGCCACGTCAGCGCCCGCACCTATCGCTATACCTACGTCCGCCCTCGTCAATGCGGGTGCGTCATTGATGCCGTCCCCGACCATTGCCACCTTCCCGTGCTCGGAGAGCCGTTTGATTACCGCTTCCTTATCGCCCGGAAGAACATCGGCAACCACAGCGTCAATTCCTACCTGCGCGCGGACAGCCTCCGCCGTGCGTCGGTTATCCCCCGTGAGCATAATGACATGGATGCCCATATTTTTCAATTCTTCCACTGCCTGTGCGCTGTCCGGCTTCACCACATCCGCCACGGCAATCATACCAAGAAGCGCGCCGCCCGCCGCGAAATAGAGCGGTGTTTTTCCCTCTTCCGCCATGCTTTCTCCCAGCCGCCTAAATTCTTCCGCGAGAAGACCTCGTTCCTCAAGCAGAGCTGCCTTTCCGCCAAAAGCCAGACCCCCTGATTCTCCGCTTGCCACACAGCCGGGACCGTGCTGCTGCAGTACACCTTCCACACCCCATCCGGGAAGCGCTTTAAAGTCCGTGATATCGTCCGCCGCAATTCTTTCTTCTGCGGCGTGTTCACAGATCGCCCGCGCAAGAGGATGCTCGCTGTTCTTTTCCAGAGATGCCGCCGACCGCAAAAGTTCTTCTGCGGAAACGCCCTCCGCCGGACAGATATCTGTCACGCGCGGTTTCCCCTCCGTCACGGTTCCCGTCTTATCTAACACCACAAAATTTGTCCTGCCAGTCTGTTCCAACGCCGTCGCGTTTTTAAAAAGAATACCCTGCCCCGCGCCTCTGCCATTTCCTACCATGATCGCCACAGGCGTCGCCAGCCCCAGCGAACAGGGGCAGCTGATCACAAGCACGCTGATCGCGTAGGACAGCGCCTTCCCGACACCCGCCCCCGCAAGCAGCCAGACCGCTCCCGTGATGAGTGCAAGCGTAATCACTACCGGCACAAAAACGCCGGACACCCGGTCCGCGACCTGTGCGATCGGCGCCTTCGTCGCCACCGCATTTTCCACCATATCTATGATCTGACGCAAGGTCGTGTCACCACCCACCCGCGTCGCCACGCAGGTCAGCGCGCCGTTCTGGTTCAGTGTCGCCGCGCTGACCCTGTCCCCGACCCCTTTGTCTACAGGAAGGCTTTCACCTGTGAGCGCCGCCTCATCCACCGCGCTCTCCCCGCCGATTACTTCGCCGTCCACAGGAATGCTCTCACCCGGCTTTACGATAAAGGTATCTCCCGCCGCAACCTCGTCCGCATCTATCGTCACTTCCACACCGTCACGGATCACATGGGCGGTTTTCGGCGCAAGATCCATCAGGCTTTTGACTGCATTCGTCGTCTTTCCCTTGCTGTATGCTTCCAGCATCTTGCCTACGGTAATTAAAGTAAGAATCATTGCCGCCGATTCAAAATACATGTCGTGCAGGCAATGCGCAGCCATTTCCATATTGCCTGCCCCGTACGCGCCGCCCATGCGGAACATGACCGCCGCACTGTACACAAAAGCCGCCGCGCTGCCGAGCGCCACCAGCGTATCCATGTTCGGCACTCGGCGCATCAGCCCGGCAAAGCCGCTCACGAAAAATTTCTGATTAATGACCATCACAAGTCCCGTCAGAAGAAGCTGATACAGTGCAATCGCCCACGCATTTCCCGCCAACCCTTCTGGCACCGGCCACCCCCACATGAGATGCCCCATGGACACATACATAAGAGGGATCAGGAGGCAAAGGGAAGCGATCAGTCTGCGGCGCAGCTTCGGTGTCTCGTGGTCCGCAAAAGCATCCCCTCCGGCGGCTGTGCTCCCACCGTTCTTCCCATTTAGGCTGCAGCTCCCGCCACCGCAATTTTCGGCTCCACCGCTCCCGCCCGCAGCAACTGCGCCATACCCGGCTTTCTCCACCGCCCGGCAGATCGCTTCCGCCGTAGCAGGTTCCTGAAACGACGCCACCATACTATTCATAAGTAAATTTACGCTGACCGTCCCGACGCCTTCGACGCCGCGCACCGCTTTCTCCACATGCGCGCTGCAGGCAGCACATGTCATGCCCGTCACGTTGAATTTTTCTGTTTTCATACTTGACTCCCAATTATCATTTATTCCCAATCTGCTATTTTATTTTTTTCATCAGCTCCACAGCTTCCGCAAGCATCTGCGTGTCGCCCTGCTGTACACCCTCCGCCACACATGTCATCATGTGCTCCTCCAGAATCACATAACCAAGACTCTGGAGCGCGCTCTCCACCGCGCCGATCTGTACAAGAACATCACCGCAGTAGCGGTTGTCCTCAATCATTCCCTGAATCCCTTTTAACTGACCGATAATCCGATTGATGCGGTTCTGTAAATTTTTCTGTTCTCCCGCCTCCCGCGGCGTGCTCTTGTGGCGGCAACAAGCGCACACGTCGCCCACTGCTGTTTTTTCTTCACCCATTTATTTTCTCCATTTTCATAAGTTTATGTAATGATCCCGTGCAAATTGGACACTTTTTTGCTTTCAGCACAATGATTTGATATAGGCATTATATACCCCCATGGGGTATATGTCAATAGCGCAAAATGACCGGGGACAATTTCTCATCCCCGGTCTGCAACTCCCCATATAATGAAATTCAACTCCATGAAATCAATTAGCCCTTCACCGCTCCGGCAACCATACCTTTGATGATCTGCTTGCTGAATGCGAAGTAGAAAATCACGATAGGAGCCATGGTGATCAGCATCGCCGCCATGATCTTCGGATAATCCGATGTGAACTGACCCGTAAACTGTTTCAGTCCCAGCGGCACCGTGTACAGCGCCCTGTCCTTAATCAGAATCAACGCAAATGAGAACTCATTCCAACAGCTGAACACGTTGATTATCGCAACCGTCACCAGAATCGGCTTGCACACCGGAAGGATGATGCCGAACATCGTCTTGGAAAAGGTGGAACCGTCAATCGCAGCAGCCTCCTCAAGCTCCGTCGGAATGCCTTTCACATAGCCCTGCACAAGAAAAATCGACATGGGCAGTGCGAACGAGACGTACGGCAGCAGCAGCGTGTACCAATGGTTGGACAGCCCCATCTTGGAAAAGATGATGTAAATGGGAACCATCAACGAGTGGATCGGAATCAGCATTCCCATCAGGAACATCACATACAGAGGCTTATTTAGCGCAAAGTCAATTCTCGAAAGAATATAACCCACAATAAATGCGATAATCACAATCAACAGAACCGACAAAATCGTCGTCCTCGCGCTGTTACCCACCGACTGCATCAGACGGTAGTCCTTGTTGGACAGAATTTTCGTATAGTTCGCCAGCGTCGGCTCCTTCGGCAGACTCATGATATCCCTGTTGAACACTCTCTTCTCTTTCAGGGAGGAATAGAGCATCCAGAAAAGCGGGAAAATACAGGTCAGCGAGAAGAACCACAGGAAAAAGTTAATCACTACCGTAAGCACGCCTCTCTTTGCGCGGGTGCCTGCCGAATTATCTTCCACTTTTGTCATTTTCATATCTTTAGCCATAGCAGATCCCCTCCTTTACATGTTGGCCTTGCGGGCTTTGATTGCCTGTTTTCTTTCCTTCTCAATCTGTTTCAGATGCTTTGCCTCCTGACGGTCGTAGCTGTCCGTCATAAAGTAATTCATCAGAAGCTGGGAACCGCCGATCACGGCCAGCGCCAGAACGAAGATACCCACGGAAATACAGGAACCGTAGCCTAAGTTGGACTGTTCGAAGGAAACCTTATATCCGTACATCGCCATAACCATGGAGGAATAACCCGGTCCGCCTGAGGTCATGACGTAAATATTATCGAATGCTTTCATGTTACCCGCTACGCAGAGGGTGATACATACAAGCAGCGTATTCTTAATCAAAGGTAAAACTATGTAACGCGCGCGCTGAATTCCTGTCGCGCCGTCAATCTCCGCAGATTCCAGAACCTCCGTACTGATCGAGGAAACCGCAGACAGCAGGATCACCATATAGTAACCGATAAACTGCCAGATCAGAGGGATGGACACCAGAAGCATTACCAGCTTCGGCTCATTGAGCCATACCTTCTGCAGATCCTCCCTGCCAATCTTCTCTAAAAAGTAGTTCAGCAGACCTCTCTTGGAATCGTAGATCATCTGCCAGATAAAGCCGATGCAGACTGCCGAGATCGTGCTCGGGAAAAATCCAAATGTCCTGTGGATACCCTGCAGCTTGGTTACCTTGGAGTTGATTAACAGCACAACGATAAATGCCAGACCGATCTGTCCGATGATACAAACGATCACCAGAAAAATATTGTGCCAGAAAGAACTCCAGAAAACTTCGTCGCTAAACAGCTGCGCGTAATTGGCAAAACCATTAAAGGTTTTAACCGGTCCGCCCTTCCATTCAAAGAAACTGTAAAAAAGAGCTGCCACAAGCGGTGCAAATACCGTGAACACATACAGCGCCACGGGCACGGCAAGATATGCAGCTACTACCCATTTTTTCGGTTTAATAGATTTCAGCATAGATTCGCCCCCATTTCCTTTTTGCTCACTATTAACGTAACTGAGACATACCCCAAAAGCGAAACGAAGTCGTTTTCTACGCTTCGCCACAATTAAGCATGTGCTTAATCAAAGACCCTGTCAGGTAAGCGTCCGCCTAGGAGAAATCCCCTAGGCGGCGCAGCCTGTTTATGTTGTAAAACCCTCTCGACCATGATAAGCCGATTATGTGCCGAGCCCGCGTCAGCAGCGCTCGCAATGAAAACCTAAGACTCATTTTTCGCCGAACCTGCGAAGCAGTGCCCGCAATTGAGCGCTTGCGCTCAATTTGTTACTGACCCAAGTATGCCTTGTATGCAGCCTGTGTATCTGCCGCAACGGTTGCGGGATCTTTGTCGCCGTTAACCATTTCCTGCATCTCGGTATTAAGTACAGACCAAACGGAACCGTCTACATAAGAGTCATAAATCTCACAGCCCTTGTTGTCCACATAGGAGAAGTTGTAGAAATCCTGTGTGTACTGGTCGAATGCGGAAAGGTCTACATCGGAGCTGCAGAAACCAGCCAGTGCGTAGTTCGCGCCTACATACTCGGAGAATGCAGGACCTGTCAGATACTGGCAAAGATCGATACAAGCCGCAAGCTTATCAGGATCAGAAGCTGCCTTTGCACTGATTGCCATACCGTAACCAAGACCGATATTCTGGAAGTTCTCATACTTGGTAGCGTCTGCTGCCTGAGGAAGAACTGCAAACTTGGTGGTATCCTTCTTCGGATCGCCTTCCAGTGTAGCCTGGATATAAGAAGCATCCCAGTTACCGCCGATGAACGCTGCCGCGTCGCCAGAGATATAGTACTCACGAGCGTCCTCATTGGATACTGCGTTGAAGTCCTTGTTGAAGATGTTGGTGTCGTGGAACAGACGCTGTGTCTCTGTCAGAGCCGCCACAAACTCAGGAGCCTCGAAGTTGCCTGTGCCTGCAATGATATCAGAAAACCACTGTGTGCCAGTGTACTGATAGCCAAGGCAGGATACGAAACAGGAATTCATCTGCCACTGACCGGAGTTACCGAATGCGATGGTATCGATACCCTGACCGCTGAAGTACTCGGCCGCCTTCTCTACGTCAGCCCAAGTGGTGGGGAAGGAATCAAAGCCAGCCTCTTTCCACATAGCCTCGTCGTAGATGACTACGGTACAGGTACCGCCTGTCAGAGCAGGATAAGCGTAATACTTGCCGTCCGCGGTGAAGGGTACAAGATAATCCATGTTGTATTCACCCGCATAAGGGGAATTCTTAATGCTGTCTGTCAGATCATATACAAGACCCTGACCTGCCCAGCTGATGGTGTTCATACCCTGAAGCAGGAATACGTCCGGAAGATCGTCCGCTGCCGCGCGTGTAGCAATCTGTGTCTTATAGTCGTCGTTTGCCAGAACTTCCTCATCCAACGTAATGTTACCGTGGTCATTCTGCCAGTTAGCAAGGCATGTTCTGAAGCCATCAGAACCGCCGTTACCCTCAGACTCCTCAGATGTGGAGAAGTGCATGATGGAGATGTTTCCCGTGTAAGCGAGATCGCCGGATGCTGCACCGGTATCTGCCGCGGGAGCCTCCCCCTCTGCTGCAGGAGCCTCTTCCTCTGCCGCAGGCGCTTCCTCTGCCGCGGGAGCTTCCTCCTCTGCTGCAGGAGCTTCAGCTGCCGGAGCGGGATCGCTGCCGCATGCTGCAAGCGTCGCTACCATAGATGTTGCCAATAAGATGCTTACTACTTTCTTCCTCATACTTTTTCATTTCCTCCTTATTAAAAAGATAAAAGGTGTAATGGTTACACGAAACGCGTTTTTACTTAAACGTTTTCGTAATGTTAGTCTAGCACACATTTCCTATATTGACAACCATTTTTTTAAATATTTTTAGACATTTTTTATATCAATTTTCTTTTTTGACTTTCATTTCCGTGTTATTTCTCCACATTTCGTCAAATTATAAAAATAATTGCGATAATATACCCCATTCTTGCTAAATGGTTTTCGTAGCCGCAATTTCGTGCAATCGAACCCTGCGCGGATATGCCGGCTCGCAATGCTCCGCATTCCCTGCACCAAAAAAGAAGGACGGCATAAAATCCGTCCTTCCCGTTTTCTCAAACACTGCGCCCTTATCTATTCTTCCGCTACACCGGCCGCCGCGCCCTGTTCTACCGGCTCCCTGTCCCTGTAAAACGCAAGCTGGTTCTTTCCTCTCTTCTTTGCCTTGTATACACCCTGGTCAGCCGCTTTATAAAGCGTCTCAAAGTCGCTGCCTTCCTGCGGGAATACCGCCACGCCAATACTTGCCGTAGCCTTATACTTCACGTACTCGCCCGCCTGAAAGTTCTTAAAAAAGACTTCCATCTTTCTGGCTTCCTTCAGGATCGCCTCCTCGGTCGCAATGTCCTTAAGAAATACCATGAACTCATCACCGCCCACACGGCCTATGATATCGCTGGCACGGAAAATCGCCCCAATCTGGATACCAAGGGAACGCAGCACCTCATCGCCAAAAGCATGTCCCATCGTATCGTTGATCTTTTTAAAATTATCTACGTCAACCATAAACATCATGCACTGTTTATCGGGGTTCTTTGCCATATAGTCCTTAATCTTGCGCTCCGTCGCCAGCTTATTGTTCAAACCGGTCAGAAGGTCTGTATCCGCCTTGTCTTCCAATTCCTTCTTCTTATTATTGCTGCGTATCTTTCCGATAATATTGATCACCATAACAACACAGAAGAACACGGCGATCGTAAGCGCCAGGGCAAGAACCATGTCCCGTGTGTTTTTTCTGATATAATTCGCCTGTCTCTCCGCATAAGACCCACTGACACCAAGTATCAGACTCCAACGGTTTGTGCCAAGCGGCACAGAAGTCAGAACCTGTCTCTGTTTACCTGTCTGGATATCTACACTGCCGCGGGAGCTGCTGTTCAGACGATTGCGGATGGTTCTGGCATTCTCCTTATTCTCCGCCTCCATCGCCGAAAAGATATTGCCCCCCTGCACACAGGCGTTCGTCGCCGCACCGCTCACACCCAGTATATTTCCTTCCAGATCCACAACAACGAGAAAGCTCGTGGAATCGTATCCCGACTGCAGCAGCATGTCCCCAAACCGCTCCATCGGATAGTAAAGCATCAGATATCCGTGTTCCGCATTCGCCCCGACGTGCTTCACCACAATCACAGACTTTTCTTCGCCTGTATATACATAGGGAAATTCACCTACAAGCGCCTCCGCAAACCAAGGTTCCTGACCGACATCGATCGACGTGCCTGTCTGGTCCACAGCCTGTCCGTCAGCAGTACAGTACAGAACTTTATCTACATCCGCGCACTTCGACGCAATATCCAGCACTCCCATCACGTGGGCAGTTTCTTCCGTCCCAATTCTCTCAAGTATTTCACCGGCTGTCTCGCCGACCTTGCCCACCTTTTGCAGTTCGTGAAGAAAACGATCCCCGTACCCTTCCGTCGAGGAGATCAGCGTCTTCGAAACTGTCGCCTCCGCCTCCTTATTGCTCTTCGCCGAAAAGCTCAGCAACATGGCAACAAGGACCACCATCATGATGCCCGTTGGAATAAGCCACTGTAACACACTAGACTTGTCTTGATTATCCATCGATTTCCTGATTCCCCTCATCAATTCTCAGAGAAAAGTCCATATCATCAGTAACTTTCTCTGTCTCCGGCTCCAGCTTCTTAAAGATGCCGCTATATATCCATGCCGCCGCGTAAGCCGGCGCCGAAATGCCAAACAGAAATACAAACAGGAGCGCATAATTTGAAAAGTACGCGATCACAAGCGGCAGTACATAGCATCCCACCATCAGCAGCGTCTTTGGCAGATTGACAAAAGCCAGTATCATTGCATTCTTGAGCGTGTTCTTCACCGTATTCTCAAATCTTGCCTGTAACGGAAAAACATAAACCGCTGCCATCGCAAGCAGGACAGCCACCGCCACCACCGCAATTACAAGCGGTTTCGGAAAAGTCAACCCCGAATAATTAAAGATTAATGAATCTCCCACATAGACCAGAATCACCAGAAGCATCAAAAGCCATATGGTGGTAGCCTGCCTGAAATTCTGCTTAAAGGACTTAAAGAAACCTTTGATCAGATATCCCTCTTCGCCGCGCACGATCTTAAGCAGCACATAATGCATCGCTGTAAAAGCCGCTCCTGCAGTTATAACAGGAATACAGCAGAGAATCATTAAAAAATTCATAATCATCAAATCCCCCACACGGTTTAAAACCCGCATGAAAGGACTGTCCATATCAAAAAATTTACCCACGTCTGTCACTCCAAAATTTGCTAGGCTATATATAAGATTATATATCACCAAGGCGTGAAAATCCATATAAAACATAAAAATATGTAAAAAACAAACTAATTTAGATTTTATATTTCGTACTGACCTGCTGATACTGCATGTTAAGCGTCTGGTACATTTTAAGGATTCTGGCGGTTTCTTTCTTTACATGCGCCATAACTTCATCATAGGACTCCACCAGCACCATAACCGGCTGTCTCTTAAACCGGTTCTTATCAGCCTCTTCGTTCAGCAGCCGGAGCACCTGCTGCTTCGACACGGCATCCCGGTAGCTCCGCTTGTTCACCAGGGCGCTGACCACATCCCCCACCTGCAATACACCCTGTTGGAGACTGATCTGCTTGTCAGTCAGTCGTTTTGGATATCCGTTACCGTCCCCTCTCTCATGGTGCGCCAGCGCAATACTTACCACCTCGGCATCCACTTTATGTTCCAGCTTCTCCTGCGTAATGCCCACGTGTGTACGGACATGCTTGATCTCTTCCGGTTTCAGCTTGCGGGGCACCTGCAGAATATCCTGCGATATCCCGAGCATCCCCAGATCGTGCAGCAGCGCCGCATAGTAGATCATCTCCCTCTCCTGATCCGGCAGGAACAGGCGGGAGGAAATTTCCTCACAAATACAGATCGTGGTAACTGTATCCAGCACCATGCTCTCGCGGACGAAACCCATACAATAAATCAGCATATCCATGAAAGTCTTTTTATCTTCATTGGAAAAAATCATATATTCAGCGATCTCATCCAGCTCTTCCTTATAGGAATTATCCTTAATCTTTTCCAGAATATTATACTTCGCGTCACACTGGTAAAAACGGTCCAGACCCGTGGCAGAAAGTTTCGTGCCCGCCTGTTTCTGAAACATGCGCGGATCAAACTGCGCACCCATGGTATTAGAATAAATGTCAATCTTCTCAGCGATATTAACGTAAGCCGCCACATCCTTATATGCGTAATCTACCGTCTGCAGCTTCTCGTAGTCCCGGCAGTGGTACATCAACACTTTTGACATGTCCGGCACCGGGGAGAGATACTTAAAGAACAGGTAGCCATAGATGGAATGCGCCATGCTGTCCCTCGTCTCGTACTGCAGCATATCATTGATTCTGGATTTTTCCGTTTTATACGCTCCGATATCATGCATCGTCGCAACCATAACGATATCCGCCAGTTCAAACTCCTCGTACCTGTTTTCTTCCTGCAGCATCTTATACACAATATAAGCCACTCTGGATCCATGTTCCATCAGCGTGGGATTAATCAGTTTCAGAATATCCCGCATCAGCAGATATATGTCCTTGCTCCTAATATACTCCATAAATTTCCCCCGTCTCCGATTCCGTCACAACACAAACTCCATCGGCGTATAAATAATGCCGTCCCTCTTCTCCTGCGGCCGCAGGTCCCGAAACCCCAGCCTGTGATAAAACTCCACCCCATAAGGCGAAGAATTGACCGTCACACGCGTTTCCTGCAGCTCCGTTAAAAGGTAATTTGACATATACTGGATCAAGGCACGTCCAATGCCCCTTCTGTGGTATTTTTCATCCACAAACAGCAGAGAAATATGCACTCTGTCGCGAAGCGTCAGCATCCCCACGAGCTTTTTCCCGTCAAGCGCCACGAACATCTGGTACGCGCCCATGACAAACATTCTGTAGAGCGTAGAATCTGTAATAAAATTCTCGAAATTCTTCACACCTTCGGGCGAATAGACATCCGCCTCAAACCTCATAAAAGTACGCCATGCCAGCGACATGGCATCTTCCCACTCTTCCCGGTATGCACTTCTGATTTCATACGGTATCCCCAAAACAATCAGTAACTCCTTTGCTGTCTTCCCATTATTTTATCGTACTTTCTTCAGAATTACAACCTGTTGCGTGGATTCATCCCCTCCCCTTGTAACTATTCAGTCTTCGACTTCATAGTTACTGAATCCGACCTATTCCAGTTTTGCCTTCGGCAAAGAGGTCGGATTCTTCTTAACCTTTACCTGTTCTCACGGACTTTGCCGCAAGAGCAAAGTCCTAAGCCGAACTGTTACCTCCCCTTCAAAAGCACCTCCACCGCCTTCTCCAGCTGGTTATCCACATCCTCATCATAGTATGCGTCACTGTCAAACTCGCAGACCACATCAGGCTCAATGCCGACCCCGTGGATATTATTGCCCTTTGGCGTATAATATGCGCTGATTGTAAGCTTTAAAGCCGTACCGTCAGTCAGAGGCAGCACCCGCTGGACAATACCCTTCCCAAAAGTGGTCGTGCCGACCAGCGTCCCTATATTATAATCCTGAATCGCGCCCGCCAGGATCTCAGACGCACTTGCAGAATTACCGTTCACAAGCACCGCCAGAGGCATATCCATTTCATGCCTGCCGTCGCACGTATACTCGTCACGCTCGCCGTACTTATCTTCGGTATAGACAATCAGCCCCTTGGGCAGAATCTGTCTCGCAATATCCACCACCACGTTCAGGCTGCCTCCGGGATTGCCGCGCAGATCCAGAACAAGCCCTTTCGCACCGGAACCTTTTATCACGGCAAGCGCTTCGGTAAACTGATCGGTAGTTACATCATCAAACTCGGTAATCTGAATATAACCAATATCATTTTCGAGCATTTCATATTTGACCGTGGGCGCTTCGATCTGCCGCCGCTCCACATCGATCTCCAGATAATCGCTTTCTCCCTCGCGGTAGATGGTCAGGTGGACTTTCGTGCCCTCTTCACCCTTTACAAGCGACACAATCTCGGAAAGCTCCATCCCCATCGTGCTCTCGCCGTCCACAAGGTAAAGCAGGTCGTCCGCACGCAGTCCAGACTCCTCGGCAGGTGTCCCCTCTATAATGCCCGATATTTTGCCAAGTCCGGTATTGGGATCTATCATCAGATAAGCCCCGATACCATAATAGATACCTGCCGTATCCTGCATCATATCGCTCCACTCTTCCTCGGTATAATAGACGGAATAGGGATCGCCCAGCGCACTCACCATGCCAGCGTACATGCCTTCGGTCATGGCATCCACGTCAATATCCGCATCCTGATAGTAGTACTCGTCGATCACTTCCTCGATCGCCTCAAGTTTCTTCTCCGTCTCCTCGCTGACAACGCTGGACGCCGTTCCTTTTTTTGCCACTTTTTTGCTGTCCACCGCCTCATAGACCTTCATGCCCACAAAAGTAAATCCACAGATAAGTGTCGTCAGCGCCACGCCGAGCAGCATACCGAGCAGAAAACTGCCGCCTCCCTTGCCATTCCCCGGCTGGGATGTCTGCTGCGGCACGGAACCGCCGTTATAACCACCCGGCGCGCCATTGTAATAGGGGGGTGTCTGCTGTCCGCCACCCTGAATAGGGTAGTCATTATAATAACGGTTGCTATCATTCCTTGAATCCAAGTTGGGTCATCTCCTTATACACAATATAATACTCCGTCCATGCCATTCGCAAATTGCCTCTTCGAGTCAATTTACTCATGTACGGCTTTCGCCGTATAGTCCGGCGTAAAACAGCCTTCCGAAAGCAAGCTTTCGTCTGTCTGATTTCCGTCGGACTGCATGGACTCAATGCTAATTCAAATAATTCCACGGGCTCACGTAGTTTCCGTTCAGGCGCACGCTGAAATGCAGATGGGGTCCGGTGGACCGCCCGGTGGAACCCACCGCCGCAATGTTCTGTCCTTTGGAAACGGTCTGCCCTTTGGAAACATACAGGGCGGAACAGTGCATGTATATAGTATACAGTCCACTGCCGTGGTTGATCATAATATAGTTGCCCATGCTGCCGCTGTAATCCGCAGCCACCACGTCACCGTCATACGCCGCCAGAATAGGCGTTCCCGAGGACGCCGCCATATCCAACCCGTTGTGGAACTTCTCCACGCCGAGGATCGGGTGCATACGGTTGCCGTACTCGTCGGAAATGCGTTTGTAGCCGGGGCATGGCCAGGCAAACATGCCGCCGTTATAGATTCTTGCCTGCGCATTCTCTGCTTCCAGCCTCGCACGCTCCTCCGCCACCGCCTTCTCCAGCGCGGCAATCTCGGCGTTCTCCTGGGCGATCATATCCTCATATTCCTTGATTGCCGCCTCTTTATTGGCAATATCTCCGCTGACGGAAACAATCTGCGCCTCCTTCTCCCCGATCAGACTGCTGACATTAGCCTCCTCCTGCTTTACCGCCTCTCTTGCCTCATCCAGAAGCTCTTTTTCCACCTCCAGCTCCTCTTTGCAGAGTTCCACGTACTTGCGCGTCTCCACATATTCATTCAGCTTATCCCTGTCATAGCGCGACAATGCCTCGATATAATCGGCGCGGTTCACAATCCCTGAAATACTCTCGGAGCCGAAGAGCGTTTCCATATAAAAAGAATCACTGCGCTCATACATGAACTGGATGCGTTTTTTCATGGCGGCATACTGCAGTTCCTGCCTCGCCTGTGCTTCATCCAGGTCTCTCAATGTCTCCTCGATCTCTTTCTCTTTTTCGGTAATCATTGTATTATATTGTGCGATCTTCTCCTGTATGTCTGCAAGCTGCCCATCCAGCTGCTGCACAAAGGCTGTCAGGTCACTTTTTGACTGCTCCAGTTCTTTTTTCAGCCTTTCCACGTCGGTCAGACTGCTCTTCAAACCGGAAACCTCTTCCTTTGCCTTCTCGATCTCACGCTCCTTCTCGCGGATGCTCTCACTGGTAACCGCCTGCACGGAAGGCGCAGGAATCGCACAGGAGAGCACAAGCGCAAGGCATAATGTAACGCCCGTTATTTTTTTAATCTTTTTTCGGATGTGTATCTTCAATCTGTAACCTCTACATAATCTTACTCTGCCGCTTATTTTTCTTTTGCTGCTGTCACACTCTCAAATGCCGTCTCACCGTCACGATACTGCCCAGAAAACCAATACCCACGCCCAATCCGAGAGATACGGGGACAAGCACGTTAAAGACTTCCCCCACTGACACAAAGCTCAGCAGAGAGGAAAGCTGCGGAAAACGGTCCGTCACATAAGATAAAACCACATTATATATTGTATAAATAAAGCCGAGCGGCAGCGCCGCACCGATCAGCCCGATCATAATACCTTCCACCACAAAGGGAGAACGTACGAAAAAATCGGTAGCTCCGATGTATTTCATAATGTTGATTTCCTCTTTACGGACGGAGATACCAATCGCCACGGTATTGCTGATCAGGAAAATGGACACTGCCAGCAGAATCGCAATAATACCGACGGAAACATAGGCAATCAGCGCGTTGACTCCGGTCAGGGTGGTTGCCACCAGCTCCGAGCGGTTTACCATCCGCACACCGTCTATGGATTCCAAATAGGTCACGAGCGCGGACTGCATGGACACGTCGTTCAGATATACCTGATAGTTGGCGGAATTTTCCAGCGGGTTCTCCGTAAAGCCGTCGCCATACTCGCCCAGATACTCATCCCGGAAACTCTCCCACGCCTCCTGTGCAGAGATAAAGTCCATCTTCGCCACCTCGGGACGCTTCGCAATCAAATCGCCGATCTGCTGAATTCTTATATCCTCAATACCCTCATCGAAGAACACCCAGACGGAGACACCCTCCTCCGCGCTCTTCACAATATGCTGGAAATTCGCAAGAACCGCGTAAAAAATACCGAAGAGGAAAAGGCACGCCGCAATGGTTGCTATGGATGCCAGCGAAAAAAGCTTATTGCGGAAAATATTGCGGAAGCCCTGCTTCAGCGTGTAAAAAAAAGTACTAATCCTCATCAATGTACCCTCCCTTTTCCTCGTCGCTGATAATGACGCCGCGGCGCAGGGTTACCACGCGTTTCTGCATTGCGTTCACAATTTCACGGTTATGGGTAACAACGATAACAGTCGTTCCGTTTTCATTGATCTGCTCCAGAAGTTTCATAATCTCCCATGAATTTTTCGGATCCAGATTACCCGTAGGCTCGTCCGCCAGAAGAATCGTGGGCTGGTTCACAAGCGCGCGTGCAAGCGCCACTCTCTGCTGCTCACCGCCGGAAAGCTGTCTGGGCTTCGCCTTATATTTGCCGGCGAGTCCCACAATCGCCAGAATGCTGGGCACATTCTTCTTAATCTCCTTATTGGATTTCTGGATAATGCGCTGTGCAAAGGCAACGTTCTCATAGACGTTCCTGTCTTTCAGAAGGCGGAAATCCTGGAATACAATCCCAAGATTTCTTCTGAATTTCGGGATTTTCCTGTGCTTGATCTTGGAAAGATCATAACCCATCACATTTATGTAGCCGCTGCTGATGGTAAGTTCTCTCAGAAGAAGCTTAATCAATGTGGATTTACCCGATCCGCTGTCTCCCACAACGAAGACAAATTCCCCCCTGCTGATATGGAGATTCACATCCTTCAATGCCGGCGCGCCGGTCGAGTAAGCTTTGCTCACATTCGTCAGGTTGATAATTTCATTTTCTACTGCTGGGGCTTTTCTTTTCTTTTTTACTGCCACGTTTCTTCTCTCCTACTTTTCTTCCGTTTTCTTATCTACACCGTCAGAAAGCTCATTCACTTTCCTTTTCGCTTCATCCAAATCCTTACATCCGTCTAAAATCATGGAAATCATTTTAATAATTTTATCAAACTGTTTGTCTGTCATAATTTCTACCATACCCTTTCCTCCATACATTAGAATTCAAACGATTCCATATACTTCATATATTTTACCACCATCAAAGCGATTTTAAAGGTGATGGCATCCTCAAACACGCGCAGATCCAACCCCGTGCTCTTCTGCAGCTTATCCAGACGGTAAACCAGCGTATTCCTGTGGATAAAGAGCTGTCTGGAAGTCTCAGACACGTTCAGGGAATTTTCAAAAAACTTGTTGATGGTAACAAGCGTCTCCTCATCGAACTCGTCGGGGCTTTTGCCGTCGAAAATCTCTTTGATGAACATTTTACACAGGGGAATCGGAAGCTGATAGATCAGTCTGCCGATACCCAGTTCACTGTAGGCAATCACGTCGCGCTCACCGAAGAAAATCTTCCCTACGTCCAGCGCCATTTTCGCCTCTTTGTAGGAGCTGCTCACGCCCTTGATCTCATTTACCACCGTGCCGTATGCCACCCGGACATTCTTAAAGCTTTCCTTGCGCAGATAAGCCACCACCGATGCCGCGCACCGCTCGATCTCCCGCGGGCTGTCGTCCTCAGAAAGGTCTTTTACCACAATCACGTCGTTTTCGTCCACAGCTGTGATAAAGTCCTTATTATTCACGCCGAAATATGCGCGCACACTCTCAAGCGCATTGTAATCCTTGACATTGTCCGTTTCCACAATGAGCGCGACACGTCTGACATCCGTCTGTATATGTAACTTCTTCGCGCGGCTGTATATATCTACCAGAAGCAGATTGTCCAAAAGCAGGTTCTTCACAAAATTATCCTTGTCAAACCGCTCCTTGTATGCAATCAACAGATTCTGAATCTGGAACGCCACCATCTTGCCGACCATGTAAACATCCTCACCCACACCACCGGCAACCAGAATATACTCCAACTGCTGCTCATCAAAAATCTTAAAATACTGATACCCCTGAATCTCCTGCGAATCCGCCGGAGACTCCGCAAACTCCGCCGCCGCCTTACCGCAGCGCTCCATCTCCTCTGTCGTCATCGCCGCAGCCTTCCCATCCACGTCCATGACACAAAGTTCCACTCTGGCGATAGCTTTCAGACCCTCAATCGTGTTTTGCAAAATCTGATTTGAAATCATTACCACACCCCTCTTATGTTTCGTAACAATTCACTATGCCTTTTCGCCCCATATTTTCCGAAAATGCAAAAGCTAGGTACTATTTTAATCTATATCTACAAAAAAATCTACCTGCATTCGTGAATTTTTTGTGTATTTTTTAAGATTTTTGGCGACTAAAAGGATTCCGCAGCATTGTTAAAATTGCATATTGTTACCGCCGTCGGTGATATGGTAGAATAGATTTGAAGAAAGGTTGGTGATTATTATGGATATTGCAGGATTATCTGTTGCCATGTCCAGCGCCAAAACAAACGACGCCTTCGGCGTAGCGATGCTTGCCAAATCTCTGGATCAGGCGGAAACCACAGGCAGTCAGGTTGTCGGCATGATGGACGCGGCGGCAATGGAACTGTCCGTCAATCCCCATATCGGCGGAAACTTTGACATGACAGTCTAAACCAAAATAGCGACCCTTTTGGGTCGTTATTTTGGTGCAAAGCATCTCGATACTGCCTATGCAGCGAGCTGCTTTAGAGACCCTTACGCAAGCAGTATCAGTTCCAGGCTCATATACCCCAGACAGAGCACAATCGCAATAATCAGCGGCACACTCAGCAGGTATTCTGCACGCGGCGGCTGCGGCTGACTCCACTGCTGCCAACTCTGCTGCCGGGGCATCTGGTATGGCGATATTGACGGCTGTGGCTGCAGATTCAACTGCATCGGCGGCTGCGTCATCTGGTAAGGCAGTGGCTGTCGGTTCTCCGCCACCGGTCTCCTGTCACGCCTTCGGAACAGCTCCGAAAACGCCGCCTGCCGTCCCTCATTTTTCGCGATCCACACGATCACACAGACCGCAATGGGCGTTGTGACTGCCGCGATCACCAGATAGATGGAAAGCGCCGCCAGAAGATCCTGCGCTGACAGCTGCTCCGCCGTCTCGTTCGCCGCCTGTCCGTACGCACTGTTCAGAAGGCTTTCCGATACATACATAAGGACAACCTGACAGGAATTAAAAAACATATGACAGAAAACGGAAGCCCACAGACTTCCCGCCGCCTCCACAAGCAGCACAAGAAAAATGCCGATTGCAAATGCATAAACCGCCTGATTAAAATTCATATGCATTAACCCGAAAAGCAGCGACGATAAAATCATTGCCGAGATACCATTACTCCGCGCGTTCCCGTAACGCGTGCTATTTTCTGTGCATCCGCTTCTCCTGTAACTCCTGTATATGACACCGCGGAAAACAAATTCCTCACAAAAAGGACCGAATATCCCAATCATAAAAAGCATGACCAGAAAAGACGTGCTCACAATATCGCCCTCCAGCGCCGCTACCGCATTGTCCGTGAAAAACATAGTCAGCGCGTTGAGTACCGTGACGAGTGGCATAATCAGAAAAGTGCACAGCATGATCATCAGAAGCGTGGAAATCTTCACCTTATGAAACGCAGCAGCCTCAAACCGAGTCGGCGCACCTGGCATCCGCGTTCGCGGCATACCATACGCAGGCGGCACGTCCGGCATCTGGGACCGTGACATACCATACGCCGGCAGCGTGCCCGGCATCCGCATCCGGGATACTGGCGCCGTCTCCCTGCGCTCAAAAATCAGCAGAAATATAATCGTAGGCACGATCAATATGCTCTGGCTCAGGAAGAAACTCAATACAAGGCTGTCGGGAAGAAGCGAACCCCAAAAAATCAGAAACGCTATCACCCCAAAATGCACCAATATGATAGTCAGAAACAACCAATTCGCTCTTTTACTCGTCATTGCGTCTTATCGCTTTCTCTGTTATTGTAATTTTACCCGCTTTCAGCAAATTACCTACCGCCCGTTTAAACTCGTTCTTGCTCATCTGCATCTCTCTGCGGATCACTTCGGGTGACGCTTTATCGTTAAACGGCAACGCCCCGCCAAAACTGTCAATCGCCTGCATCACCTTCTCCGCATCACCCGCAATCTGCAGATATGCTTTCTCGCGAATGCTCAGGTCCAGCTTCCCGTCCTCTTTCACCGCCGTCACGCGGGCGTTTACAGTATCTCCAATCGAAACATTCCCGTATAATTCCCTTTTCGGAATCAACCCTGAATACTGATCGTCCACCGCCACAAAGGCGCCGAAATTAGGGCTGATCTCGTAGACGGTGCCGCTGACTCTGTCATCCTTTTTATAACCACTGTTATTTTTCAGGTAAGGATACACGTTCATGGTGGCGCAGAGTCTGTCCGACTTATCAATATAAAGCGCGGCAAGGCACTCTTCCCCCGCGGACACTCTTCTCGTCTGCTCTTTGAAGGGAAGAAGCAGATCTTTTTCCAGTCCCCAGTCCAGAAACGCGCCGATCTTCCCGACCTGTGCCACACGCAGCCTATTAACCCCGTGCAGAGTAATTTTCGGCATATTTGTGGTGGCAATTAGTCTGTCCTTTGAATCGCGGTACACAAAAACCTCAACCTCGCCGCCGTTTGCCGCGCCCTCCGGCACCTGTTTTTTCGGCAGAAGGACTCTTTCCTCCGTATTTGCTCCATCATACAGATATACGCCGAACTCTACCTGCTTTATTACTTTTAAAGTCTGTATTTCACCCAGTTGAATCATTTTTCTCTCCATTTCCTTTGTATACGCTCAGCACGCGCCATTCACAAAATCGCACATTAAGCTGGTGAACTAAACTCCACAACGCAGTAGGGGCTGCCGTCCGCCCCGTTCAGGGAAACCGTGTACAATTTCCCGTCCGCCCCCGCCGCCATCACGGGACAAATTTCATCCCCCAGCAGCGCCTGACTCTTATACTCTACGCGAAGCTGCCCTATTTTGAATCCACCCGGAATGCAGTCCATCGCCATGCGCACATACTGTCCGTTATTGACATGATGATTGGTGTCCAAGTGATGCGGTTTGACCGTGAATGTCTCCATCGGCTGTCCGTCCGCAGGCCCTGCAATCTTTCTGGGCGCATACTCCATCGGATATTTCTCCTCTGGCACATATCCCGCCAGCATATCCTCATTTGGCTTTACCGGGCGCATTTTCTCCCTGTCCATCAGCGTCCAGATTGAATTTGCCCATGCAAGCGCCTCCCCCTCTTCCGTCTGCATCAGGAAATTACGAAATCCCATAAAGCCGCGAAACTCATAGGGCGCCGTACCGACCACAATCCGCTCTCCGTATTTCGGATACCGCGCAATGCATATCTGCCACGCGGACAAAAGCCATACCTGCCTGATTTTATCCATATAGGAAAGCCCCAGCCCGATATCTTCGGAGTGGAAAGTAGAACAGTCCTGAAAATAGTCCAGCAACGACTGCAGGCTTAAGCAGCCGTCCTCCCCCACCTCGCTGTACCGTACTCTTCCGTCAAATGTATACATGGTAATCCGACCTCTCTATACCGCATTGTTTTCCGTCTTTACAACGTTTCCGCCACCGGCGCAACGCTCCTTGCCAGAATCCCTTTCATCTGCGCTATGGCAATGCCATAGTTCGTGACCGGCACGCCCTGCCTTTTTGCAAAGCGCATCCTCCGCAGCACTTCCCGCTCATTTAACATGCATCCCCCGCAGTGGATCACCAGCGCATATGGCGTCAAATCCTCAGGAAAACCCGTGCCCGAAGCGGTTTCTATGACAAGGTTCTTTCCTGTATATTTTTTCAAGAAACGGGGTATTTTCACCGTCCCGATATCTTCACATTGTCTATGGTGCGTACAGCCTTCCGCGATCAGCACGCGGTCACCGTCTTTCAAACTGTCTATGGCTTTCACGCCCTCCACCGCAATTTTCAAAAAGCCTTTATAACGCGCCATTAAAATAGAAAAAGATGTAAGCGGAATATCCTCCGGCACAATTGCCGCCACTTCCTCAAACGCCTGACTGTCCGTAATGACAAGCGCCGGCTTCTCTGAAAGTTTGTGAAGCGCCTCCGCCAGCTCCTTCTCCCGCACCACCACAGGAACCGCCCCCGCCTCCAAAAGATCGCGTATCGTCTGCTGTTGGGGGAGAATCAGCCTTCCTTTGGGCGCCGCGGAATCAATGGGAACTACCAGCACTACAATATCCATAGGCTTCACCAAATCTCCCACAAGGCGGCGCTCCTCTTTATCGGGACACATTGCCGCCAGCCTTTCTTTCAGTTCGTGGATGCCTGCGCCTGTTTTTGCACTCACATATATAACATCCGCTATTCTATTTTCGTCCTGCCCGGCATCCGACTCTCCCGTCATCGGCTTCCCGGTCACTTGCAAATCCGCGCTGTCCCGCTCCGTGTCCGATCTCATCGAGCATTTGCCCGTCGTGTCGAAAAAAATATCTGGCTTCACTATATCATTTTCAGAGTCCCATATATCGGACTTTGTAGTTGCTATAATAAACGGTATCTCCCGCTCCCTGAAAAGTGCAAGCAGCCCCTCATCGCACGCCGTCATGCCCTCCGCGGCATCCACCACCAGCACCGCAATATCTGTCTTTTCGAGCACCTGTTTTGTCTTTTTGACGCGCTGTTCCCCGAGCGATCCTTCGTCGTCAAAGCCGGGTGTATCAATCAGCATGACGGGGCCCAGCGGCAAAAGCTCCATCGCCTTATATACCGGATCGGTGGTCGTTCCCCGAACCTCCGACACCACGGAAAGCTCCTGCCCCGTCACCGCATTAAGCAGACTGGACTTGCCCGCATTGCGCCTTCCGAAAAAACCGATATGTGCCCGCTCCCCCGCGGGGGTGTTGTTCATACCCATACTTGCGCTGTCCTTTCCCCAATTTAAAACCGGAAGTCCCGAATTCCTTCCTCGATCTTCGCCAGATGATCCTTCGCAATCTCCCGCACCCGCTCCTTTGGGATATTCGCAAGTTCCGCCTGTATCAGCGCCTCACCGATAGCTTTCGTCTCCTCAGACGCATAGTCCATCAGATACTCCTTCAACGTCATCAACGCGTTGGGATGACAGCAGTTCTGTATCTGCCCTGTCTTGCACAGGCTCATAAAACGGTCGCCCGTCCTGCCCTCGCGGTAACACGCCGTACAGAAGGACGGAATATAGCCAAGCTCCATCAGCCACTTAATAACTTCATCCAGCGTCCTTTGGTCGGACACGTCGAACTGCTCCGTGTCGGTAGGACGCTCCTCCTCCGAATAACCGCCCACGGATGTCCGGGACGCCCCGGAAATCTGGGACACGCCCAGACGAATCACCTTCTCCCGCACCGCCTGACTCTCCCTTGTGGAGATGATCATGCCAGTATAAGGAACCGCAATGCGAATCAAGGCGCAGAGCTTTGCAAAAATCTCATCGTCAATGCCGTTGTCAAATGCCGCTGGGTCAATATCGTCGGCATGTTTAATCCGCGGCACACTGATAGTATGGGGACCTACCCCGTGTACGGCTTCCAAATGCTCCGCGTGCATAAGCAGCCCGGCGAACTCGTATTTGTACAGCTCCAGACCGAACAGCACGCCAAGCCCCACATCATCAATGCCGCCGTCCATCGCGCGGTCCATCGCCTCGGTATGATAGTTGTAATCATGCTTTGGCCCGGTAGGATGCAGCTTCAAGTAGCTCTCCTTATGGTAAGTCTCCTGAAAGAGAATATAAGTGCCGATGCCCGCCTCTTTGAGCATACGGTACTCCTCCACCGTGGTCGCCGCAATGTTCACGTTGACGCGGCGAATGGCGCCGTTTTTATGATTGATGGAATAAATCGTTTTGATACATTCCAAAATATACTCGATCGGATTGTTAACCGGGTCCTCCCCCGCTTCAATCGCCAGACGCTTGTGCCCCATATCCTGCAGGGCGGTTACCTCCTGTTTTACTTCCTCCTGCGTCAGCTTTTTTCGCGGAATATTTTTATTCTTCATGTGATACGGGCAGTAAACGCAGCCGTTCACACAGTAATTCGACAGATAAAGGGGCGCGAACATCACGATGCGGTTGCCGTAATAAGCGAGCTTAATCTCCTCCGCCAGCGCATATATCTTTTCGAGAATCTCCTTGTCCTCACAGGCAAGAAGCACCGACGCCTCCCGGTGGGAAAGACCTGCGCACACCGTGGAATTTCCCTCTTTTCCGGGTCTTGCCTTGTCCAGAATCTCGTTGATGAGGGCTTTGTTATTCTTGTTTTCCTCCGCGTATTTCAGCGTTTCAAGGATTTCCTCATGGTTGATAAAATCGTCTGCACACAATGATTTTGGATCGTACATTTTATTTTACCTTCTTTCTCACATGCCTTTTAAGTTTATTTCCCTACGCTTCCTTGGTTTTCGCGCAACCCGTTCCATCACTAAATAATTATAGCTATTTCATTTATGATGTCTGTACTGCGTCCCCTCTGCTCTCCACCACGCGATACCCCGCCTGCGCCACACTCTCCTTAAGCGCCGCCAGCCCTTCCGCCGCTTCCTGCCCGGTACACACCTTATTGTCATATAGGCTGTACTGCCCTCGCACATTTACAGGTGACAGATTCGGCATTACCACATTGGCACCAGCTTTCAATCCCATCTCCCGCCCCTGCGGATGGATGGTGCCAAGCGCCGTAGTCGCTGGAATCAGCGCCTTCGGCAGTGTCAGTCTGGTAAGCGCCACCATAGTCAAAGTGTGCTCTAGGCTGCCCGCAGGCTCCCCCGCAAAAGGCGTGTCGTGATGGGGGATAAACGGTCCGATCCCCACCATTTCAGGCTGAAACGCCTGCAAAAACCGCATATCCGCAATCAGCTCTTCCGTTTTCTGAAAGGGAGAACCTACCATTAAGCCAGCCCCGGTCTGATATCCAATCTGCTTTAAGTCCCGCAGGCATTCCATACGGCGCAGATAAGACTGTCCCGGCGGATGCAGCTTTTCGTAATGAGAGCGGGATGCCGTCTCATGCCGCAGTAGATACCGATCCGCTCCCACCTGATGCCAGCGTTCATAATCCTCGCGCGGTCGTTCCCCCAAGGAGAGCGTCACCGCACAGTCAGGATATTTTTCCTTTATACCGGCAACCACTCTCTCCACCCACTCCCCCGTGTGGTAAGAGTCCTCGCCGCCCTGCAGCACAAACGTGCGAAATCCCAGCGCATAGCCCTGTTCGCAGCAGGCAAGAATTTCCTCCCCCGTAAGCCTGTAACGCGATATGTTCGTGTTGCTCCGGCGGATACCACAGTAGAGACAGTCATTTTTGCAGAAGTTTGATATCTCAATCAGCCCCCTGATGTAGACATCCGTCCCATAATGCCAACGGCGCACCTTGTCCGCTTCATTAAATAACAGTTGTTTTTCATAGTCGCCTTCGATAAGATACCGCCACTCATCGTCTGATAGCTCCCCGCCCACGATGAGCCGGTGTGTCAGGTCTGTCATAAAACCTCCTGTGCGCCTTTTATACCCAACTGCTTTTCAGCCTGCTGATATTATAGTATAACACTTTCTTTTAAAAAGCGCGATAGCCAGATTCTAAAATAGGAATCTGACTATCGTATTTCATCATCCTCATAATATTGCGCCTGTGCGCGCCACAGTGCATAATACTTCCCATTTTTGTCCGCCACCAGCTCTTCGTGGCTCCCCATCTGCGAAAGCTCTCCCTCATGGAACACCGCTATTTTTTCGCAAAAGCGGCAGGAGGAGAGCCTGTGAGATATATACACCGCCGTCATAGTTTCCTGATACGGCAATATTCTGTGCCAGCGGAAACGGGTACAGGGTGAAATCCTGAAACACCACCGAAAACAATCCGCTGTACTCCTCCTGCTTAAATTTTCTGATATCCACGCCGTTTAAAAGGATTGCGCCTTCCTGAGGGTCGTACAGCCTACACAACAGTTTGATCATCGTCGTCTTGCCGGAGCCGTTCATCCCGACGATCGCCAGTTTTTCTCCCACCGTCAGCTCCATGGACAGATTTTTCAGCGCATATCTCTCCGTTCCTGGATACTTAAAGGACACATTCCGAAATTCGATCCTGTATACGCCGTCGCTCCGTTTCTCCACCGGGAGTTTTCCACTGTACATCTCGTTTTCCATATGAATCAGCGCAAGCGTACTGAGCTGCTGTCGCGACGCCTGTATCATGGGATCACGAAATCCCTTATGCCGCAGGACCTCCGTCGTCCAGCGCTCCATCAGATCGTAGCCCCCGTAAATGCGGATGTCTTTGCCGTTCCTGTAGTTGCAAGATTCCTGCCCGGCAAAGTCCCAGGCGAAGCAGAACGTCTCTTCCTTCTCGCATTTCCCGAATCGCCGTATGCGCGCTGATACCGTCCAGAATGTAGGCAGTCAGCAGTAACTCCGCATAGGGGACCGCCGTCTTAAGCAGCAGGGAAATTGCCATACCCGGAAAATAATGGCGATCCATCTCCCGCACATACTTCACTATTTTCACAATATTCTTAGCATGTTCCCGCATCGGAAGCTTTGTCAGCAGATAATCTGTCGTCATATTTCCTCCATACCGCATTCTTTTTCCTGTAAAAGACTTCCATTTTAAGTCGAAACCATGCTGTCCGTAGACACATCAGCCTCCTTGCGGTAGTAACTGCTCTGCACCTCAAACATCCGCGCGTAATTCCCGCCCGCGCGCATCAACTCCTCATGGGTTCCCATCTCTGCAATCTCTCCATCATCAAGCAGAATGATGAGGTCGGAAAATTTCGTGCTGGCAAGCCTGTGGGAGATAAATATCGCCGTTCTGCCCTGCGTGTATCGGTTGTACTGTTCGTATACCTCGCTCTCCGCAATCGGGTCAAGCGCCGCCGTGGGCTCGTCAAGAACCATGACCGGCGCATTCTTATACAGCGCCCGCGCCAGCAGAAACCGCTGCTTCTGCCCGCCTGACAGCTCCACGCCGTCCTCCATCATCGTCTTTGTCATATAACTGCGTATGTGGATGCCCCGTTCCCGAAACGTCTGCTTCAGCCCCGCCTGCTCCAGCGCCTTCCACGCTTTCTCCTCATCCACCCTCTCCGCGCGGTCCATTGCGAGGTTTTCTCCCACCGTAAAAGGCAGAATCAATGTCTCCTGAAACACAATAGAAAACAGCCGGTACCACTCCTCTTTCGGAAAGTCGTTCCTGTCGATGCCGTTTATGAGAATCCGTCCTTCGTCGGGTTCATACATCCCGCACAAAAGTTTGACCAACGTCGTCTTTCCCGCACCGTTTGCCCCCACAAGCGCGAGCTTCTCCCCGGCGCGGATGGTCAGGTTTAAATCGCGGAATACGGTTTTGTCCCCCTCCTCCGTATTTTGATAGGAAAAGCCCACATGCTGAAATGTGATTTCCGGCGGGAGAGAAATACTGTCGATACGCCCGTCTCCGCTCCTGCGGTTTTCCTCCGGCAAATCCAGATACGCCCTGATGTAATCCGTGCCGTTTGCCGCGCAGCGCAGAATAGCGAGGGAACTCATGATATTGTTGACAAAACCCGAAAATCCCGTTATGGCTCCGAAATACAGCACAAACTCTCCGGCGCTCACGCTCCCCGCCTTTCTGCATACCAGCGGCGAGCATGGTAAGCAGGCTGAATCCGCCCAGAACCAGAAGCGTCCGCCCGGACGCCGCCCGCCGCTCCACCAAATCTATGGCGACTTTCGGCAGATAGATTGTAAATAACGGCATAATCGCCCCAAAAATAATCTCCGCCATGCCAAACACAAGCACAAACGGCTCATGCTCCTTAAAAAAGCGGATAAAAAACCAAATATCGCTTATGACAGAGTTGTGTCTGCATCCCCGTTCACTGTCTTGTGTTTCCATTTGTCCCCCTGCACACCAATAACATACGTTATTTATATAATGCAAATCCATTACAAATTTCGCAAAACGCGGCATGATATCTTCCGTCAGAACGATGCCCTGTCTCACGCTCAGACAACCTGCCTGTAAATCATAATAGCACAGTGTGCTTTCTCGCAAAAAAATATGCACGAGCGGTCATACTCGTGCACGAATGGTATTTCCCTATTCACAAGGGCAGCATAATCTCCGTGGCGAACACCCCCTCCTCATGCTGTCTTTCCAGATAACCGTGGTACTTGTCCACCACCTTGTCAATCCGCATCAGCCCAAACCCGTGACTGCCCGCATTCTTATCGGACAGATAGACGCCGCCCGCCTTTTTCGGATTCTCGCCGATTGCGTTTATCATATAAATATAGAGCTGTCCTTTCAGAATATCTATGATAAACGCGGATAAAGCGCTGTCCCTCCTGCCGTATTTTCATACAAGCCTCTATGGCATTGTCCATCAGATTTCCGACAATCAGGCAGACATCCACTTCCGACAGGGAAGTATCCAGCTTTTCCGGCACCACCGCCTTCGCCTCCACCGCTATTCCCTTGGACGCCGCCACAGAAATCTTGCTGTTAAGAATGGCGTCCACCATCACATTGCCCGTCTTGATGACCGTGTCCACCGTGGTCAGGTCATGATCAAGCTCGTTCAGGTAAGTCTCCAGCTCTTCCAGCTTCCCCATCGCCAAATGTGCTTTCATAGTCTGAATATGGTTGTGATAGTCCTGCCGGAAATGCGCGATAAACGCGCGGTTCACCTCCGCATACATCCGTCTGCTGACAGGTATCACGCTTCCGCTGTCCAGCGTAATCTCGGTTTTTCCAATCCGACAGATACTTTCTATACGGCACAAATAAGAGCGGTGGCATCTGATAAATCCGTGCGATCCGAGCTGCCGCTCCATCTCTGAAATACTTTCTGCGATTTCTACCTGCCCGCCGGAACCGTCCCTGGCACAAGTTTCCATCACACAGCCATGCCCTCTCGCCTCGACATAAGAAATGTGACCGACGGCAATCTTCACCGTTTGCTCCCTGCCATGCACCAGCGCAAAGGCTTCGCGGCAGCTCCGCTGCATCACCTTATCCATACACTGCCCGACTTTTTCCTTGCTGATCGGTTTCAGCAGATAGTGAAGCGCCTCCACCTCGTAGCCGCATCCCATATAATCCGCAATGCCTGTCGTGAACACGATGGCGATTTCCCTGTCGCACTCCCTCACTTTCTCTGCCATCTCAACACCGTTCATTTTCCCCATCTGGATATCCACGAAGAGAATGTCAAAATCGTTCGTCTCCTCCCAGACAAAGAGAAAGCTTTCCGCGCTCAAAAAAGTCTGTATCAAGACAGCCTGTCCCTGCGCCGTGCCCCATGTCCGCAGATACGACGAAAGCAGTTCCGTATGCGCTTGTTCGTCCTCAATGATGGCGATCTTTATCATTTGTTCCAACCTTTTCTCACAGAGCGGTCCGCCGCCGTCTCTTACCCCGCATCAGCCTCGGAGAATCGAGATATTAAAGAAACCCCGGCAAGTCATCCTCACCGGGGTCATACAAGCTGGGCTACAAGGATTCGAACCTTGAAATGACGGAGTCAGAGTCCGTTGCCTTACCGTTTGGCGATAGCCCATCAACAATTAACGATTATAGCGGAAAAAGGGCTGTTTGGCAAGCCCTTTTTCCCACTTTTTTTAAAAATTTTTAAATTTTTTAAATTAAATCTCAAACATCAGCTCTCCGTAGGTCGGAATCGGCCAATATTCCTTATCTACGATCATTTCCAGCTCATCCGCCGGGGCGCGCAGTTCGTCCATAGCCGCCTTCACCGTGTCCTTGTAGAAGAACGCCTGCTCCTTTGCGTCCGCCATCAAGGAAGCCTCTTTCTCCGCCTTTTTCAATTTCTCAAGCGCTGTCTGCATGGCCGTCAGTTTTCCGCCGGCGCTGCGCAGAATCGCTTCCTGCGTAGACGCGTCCGCGCCCGCCGCCTTCACCGCGTTCACGGTGTCCGCAAGAAGCTTCGTATAACGGATAGCCGCAGGGATGATCTGCTTGCCCGCCATGTCAATCATGGTGAGCGCTTCTATGTTAATGGATTTCGCATAGGTCTCGTAAATAATCTCCTCACGGGACTCCAGCTCCACCTTTGTGAAGATATGGAACTTCTCAAACAGCCTTACCGCCTTGTCGGTGGTCAGTGTGCCCGCCGCCTCGATCATGGACTTGATGTTCGGCAAGCCGCGCCTTTCGGCCTCCGCCACCCACTCGTCGGAGTAACCGTTGCCGTTGAAGATGATTCTCTGGTGCTCAGTCATGTATTTCTTGATCAGGTCGTGGATCGCCAGCTCTCTGTTATCCGCTTTCTCCAAAATGTCAGCCGCCTCGCAGAAAGCTTCCGCCACAATCGCGTTCAGCGTGGTATTCGGGCTTGCGATGGAATCTGCCGAGCCCACCATACGGAACTCAAACTTGTTGCCCGTGAAAGCGAATGGCGACGTCCTGTTTCTGTCGGTGGCATCCTTCTGAAAATCGGGCAGGGTGCTCACACCCGTAAGGAGCTTGCCGCCCTCCTTGACAGAGGTTGCCTCACCCGTCTCGATCAGCTGTGTCACCACATCCTCAAGCTGCTCGCCGAGGAAAATGGAAATAATTGCCGGGGGCGCCTCATTCGCGCCAAGTCTGTGGTCGTTGCCCACATCCGAAGCGGACTGGCGCAGCAGATCCGCATGAACGTCCACCGCCCGCATAATGCATGCCAACACAAGGAGGAACTGCACGTTCTCGTTGGGTGTGTCGCCGGGATCGAGCAGGTTCACACCATTGTCCGTGGTGATCGACCAGTTGTCATGCTTACCGGAACCATTCACTCCTGCATAAGGCTTCTCATGCAATAAACAACGCATGTTATGTTTGACAGCCACCCGTTTCATGGTCTCCATCACAATCTGGTTGTGGTCTACCGCGATATTGGCTGTCTCGTAAATCGGCGCAAGCTCATGCTGCGCAGGAGCTACCTCGTTGTGCTGGGTCTTTGCCGTCACGCCGAGTTTCCACAGTTCCTCGTTCAAATCCTTCATGTACGCGCCCACGCGCTCACGAATGACGCCGAAGTAATGATCCTCCATCTCCTGTCCTTTGGGCGCCGGCGCACCGAAAAGGGTACGTCCCGCAAACATCAGGTCAGTTCTCTTCATATATAAATCTTTATCTACCAGAAAGTATTCCTGCTCGGGGCCGACGGAAGCGGTCACCTTGGTGGCGTCGGTATTGCCGAACAGCCGCACAATACGCAGCGCCTGCTCGCTCAGCGCCTCCATGGAACGGAGAAGCGGCGTCTTCTTATCAAGCGCCTCGCCCGTGTAGGAGCAGAATGCGGTGGGAATGCAGAGAATCGTACCGCAGCCGGACTCCTTCAAAAACGCGGGAGACGTGATATCCCATGCGGTGTAGCCTCTCGCCTCAAAAGTCGCCCGCAAGCCCCCTGACGGGAAGGAGGACGCGTCCGGCTCGCCTTTGATCAGCTCTTTGCCGGAAAACTCCGTCAGCATCTTACCCAGCTCGTCGGGGTGCGACACGAATGCGTCATGCTTTTCCGCCGTGATGCCGGTAAGCGGCTGAAACCAGTGCGTATAGTGTGTCGCTCCATTCTCCACCGCCCAGTCCTTCATCGCCTTTGCCACGATATTCGCGGTACTCATGGACAGCTCTCCACCCTCATTCATTACCTTGACGACTTCCTTGTAAGCGTTTCTCGTCAGACGCTGCTGCATCTTGCCAAGCGTAAACACGTTTTTCGCAAATATCTCTTCCACATTGAATACTTCGCTCATAACAATCATCCTCCTCACCCGGTTTCAAAAAAATGCGCTCCAAAAAAACTCCTTTTTTGGAACGCCATCGTTCTGAATACCTGTATACAATTTACGTCTATAAGAATACCCTACTTCTTCTCAAAAAGCAAGCATAAATTTTACTTTTTTTAGAAAAACTCTCCCGCACAGTGCCAAACTCAGGTTTCGAACCATCGGCTGTCCACCAATTTCCGATTTTGATTATTGTAAACGACAACGTGTAAACCACTGTTTTCAGAATAATAATTTTCCGTTCCAAAGAAAACGGACGTCTCGCCGCTGTCCCATTCCGTCCTTGTACTGCGCGCATACATCGGTATATGTCCATCGGGCAGCATTCCCTGATATTCGGCTTCCTCAAAGGTAAACTGCTCCGTCAGCACTTTGCCATCGGAAATCACCGCCAGATAATTGCCCCCATCCTGACCAGCCAGATCCGCCGACAGTCCCAGCTCCCTCAACGCCTCAACTGTTGAGTCCTCCAACATATAAACGTCATTTTGGCAGGCAATCACAATCGTATACTGCGCATAATTCAACAGCGAAAGATAAGCGTCCACCTCCCCCACATGCCACCGCTCGCAGGCGTCCCTGGTAAAGTCATAATCCCCTCTCGTCGCCTCCCACTGTGGTTCCGTCCTGCTTTCTATACCGAACTGTCCGCTCAGAACGCTGCCAATATAATCAGACACTTTCACCGCGCCCCAGATATTGGGATGTCCGTCGTCACAATTATCTACATCCATCTGATAATCCATCTGCCGGTAAACATTCTGCTCATTAAAGCTGATAAAAGCGCAGCCCTCCCGGTCTGCATAAGCCCGCACCGCATTGCACATGTCGATGTTCGCCGAGACTGCCGGCGTAATCGTTAAGATCAGGGAAATCCCCTTTTCCTCGCATAATTCATTGATTTTGTCAAGGTATTCCAACATCAGAGGCGCCATTTCCGCGCAGCCTTCCGCTGTCTCCATATCGTGCGGCTCAAACCCTTCCCCTTTCTCGCCAAGGTAAAAATGCAGGGGCGAATATCCTTTCAGCTCAGAGTGCCCCGCCATCGACCGATAGGAATAATCGTTTCTGTCCGGGTTGTCCCAAAGCCATCTCTCATGGTAACGCAGATGCGGAAGGTAATAGCTCCACGCATCCTGATTGTCATCTATCTCACATATGGTTCTGACCGCCTCAGCCTTTATCGGCGACCATTTCATAAAATCAATCGCCTTTCTGGTGTAACTCTCATCCGAATTTAACGGTTCGTCGGCAATATAGGGGAAGCAGAAATAACATTCCAGAACCACCGCCTTCGGCATCTGATAGCGGAGCGCTTCTTTCAGCCAGTAATAGGACGTCACCAGCCCCTGCTGGTCACTGCTCAGATTATAGCTGGTAATCCCGTACTGATTGTACACTTCCTGCGGACAGAATGACGTAACTCCATGACTGCTCCCCAGAAAAAGCACATCCACACTGTCCTTATCCAGATCATAAAACCCGGCAAAGGTGGTCGTTGTCGGCCAGTCCGTATCTGTAAAAAATTTCGGCGTAATCCATCTGCAGTAAGCATAATAACAGCTCCCCAGCAGTATGAAAAAACATACGAGTCTTACTGCAAATCCCAATTTTTTCCTCATTTGTCAAAAACCCCCGTAAATAAATGCCTGCGCATCATATCCCTGTCCGTAGCCGCCATAAGTCATGATGCCGAAGATGGCAGCCAAGTACAACAGCCACCTCACGTAAAGGGGCTGTCTGAAAATAAGCTCCGAAAACGAGACACCCTGCTCCTGTTTGATACTGACCACAAACAGAATCAGAACGGAAACGCCAAGTACCATCCACTCCTTCCATTCTAACCCCATTTGAAGCAAAGAATCATTGGTAAAAATCCACAGGTTTCGGACCCGGAACATACTAAAGAGCATCTGCAGCCCCTTCTTAAGACTCTCCGCCCGGAAAAGAATCCACGCTGCCATAACGCACAGGAAAGTCCATACCCTGCGAATCCACAGCGTGAGCCCTGCCGACTCCCCAAGCCCCAAAATTCTTGCCGCTTTCCGCTGTATATTCCGCGTCAGATCCCCGATGATCTGATAGGCGGCGTGCATCATTCCCCAGACGAGAAACCGCAGGCCCGAGCCGTGCCAGATAGCACTGACCAGAAAAGTCAAAATCAGATTAATATATGTCCTGATCCTGCCCTTTCTGCTGCCGCCTAACGGTATATAAATATAATCTTTCAGCCACTCACTTAAGGATATATGCCATCTGTGCCAAAAATCCTTGACAGAGACTGCCAGATAGGGATGGCGGAAGTTATCCGCAAGTTCAATGCCAAACAGATTCGCCACTCCCTTGGAGATAGAAATACATGCCGCAAAATCCGCATACAGCTCAATGCTGTACAAAATTCCGGCAACCAGAACATAGTACCCTACATAGATCTGGTAAGATTCGTAGACACAATCGACAAACCGTGCCGCCTGGCTGGCAATCATCAGCTTCAGGAAAAATCCCCACAAAATACGGTAAAAACCGCCCACCACCATTCTCTCGTCGAAACGGCGCCCGGCATAAAGCTGATCCGCCAATCTGTCATATCGTGGAATGGGTCCTTGTACAATTTGAGGGAAAAATAAGACAAACAGGATAAATTTTGCCGGATTTTTCTGCGCCGTAATCCTGCCTCTATAGATATCCGCCAAATAAGATATCACCTGTAATGTATAGAAAGAAATGCCAACCGGCACAATCCAGTTCACCGCACTTTTGTGCAATAAGATTTCCAGAATATAATTTCCGTTTTTTACACATAACCACGGAAGGACCATCAGCAATACGGCGCCCGCCAGTATGCTTTTGCTCTTCCACCGCTCCAGAAGCAGACCCGCGCCGTAAGCGGCTGTGACGGTCACTAAAACAACTGCCAGCCCCGCACTGTTCCCCATTGCCTGTCGGTAAAAGAAGATACTGCCCAGAAGCAGTACAATCCATCTGTATCTCAGCGGCAAAATATAATAGAACAAAAGCGCTGCCGCCACAAACAGGTAAAATGTTATCGAAAGGTATGTCATGCGTTTTCTCCAAAGTAAATATTTTCTATTTTTCTACCCGCAGAATATCCCCCACTTCTGGCGTTTCCGACAGCCACACGCCGATTGTCTGCTTCGGGTGCGGGCAGGACTCCACGGGATTCCCCTCCGCATCATACATTGCGAGCACTTTGACGGGAATATTTTCTCCGCGCGGTTTCATAATCTCTATACTGTCTCCCACGCTGAACTTATTTCGCTGCTCAATTCGGGCGCAAAACCGTCCCTCTCCGCTCTCTAAAGAAATACCGCCTTCCGCCACGTCCCTGCTGTCCGCCGCGCCGCATTCTTCCACTACCGCGCCCACTGTTCCCAGATAAATATACTCGCTCACATAAGTACTCTCATCGTATATCTGTGTATTCTCATCCGCTTTCCCAAAATAGAACCCCGTTGTAAACTTTCGGTAGGTACACTTGGCAATTTCCGCCCGATACCAGTCCAAATTGGCACGGTACTGCTCCTCCGAGACAAAATAATCGTCAATGGCACGCCTGTAGGTACGCGCCACAGTCGCCACATACAGCGCCGTCTTCATCCTGCCCTCGATCTTAAAGCTGTCAATACCCGCATCCACCAGTTCGGGAATGTGCTCAATCATGTTCAGGTCCTTGGAATTGAATATAAATGTGCCCCTGTCGTTCTCAAAGACGGGCAGATACTCTCCCTGTCTCGTCTCCTCCACCAGTGCGTACTTCCACCGGCAAGGGTGGGTGCACGCCCCCCGGTTTGCGTCCCGGCCGGTAAAATAATTGCTCAGGAGACACCGCCCCGAATAGGAAATGCACATGGCGCCGTGCACAAAGCTCTCGATCTCCATCTCTTTCGGAATATTTTCCCGAATTTCCTTTATTTCCCGCAGAGAAAGCTCCCTTGCGGACACGACCCGCTTCGCCCCCTGTTCATGCCAGAAGCGGTAGGTCATATAATTCGTATTGTTAGCCTGGGTGGAAATGTGGATGTCAATTTCCGGGCAGATTTCCCTCGCCAGCGCAAACATGCCGGGGTCAGCTATGATCAGCGCATCCGGCTGCAGTTCTTTCAGCTCCCCAAAATAATTCCTGGCTCCTTCCAAGTCATAGTTATGTGCCAGAATATTCGCAGTCACATACACTTTAACGCCCTTCCCATGGGCAAAAGCAATCCCCTCCGCCATCTCCTGTGCCGAAAAATTTTTCGCCTTGGCACGCAGCCCGAAAGCTTCGCCGCCGATATATACCGCATCCGCGCCAAAAATAACAGCCGTTTTCAAAACTTCCAGACTGGCGGCAGGCACCAGCAGTTCCGGTTTTTTCTTTTCGCTCGTCATCCTGCTTTCACCTCTCCCCGCAGCTCTTCTCTCATTCCTGGTGTTCCATTCATCCCAGTTTATCGTCTTTCCCTGCTCAATTGGAACACTCTACCCATTACCCGTCTTTCTGTCAAAATGCCGCGCGGATCCGTCCGATGTGACTTTGACGCTTACCGTCACCCCGTCGCCGACAGGCAGCACTACCGTCCGAAGCGCTTCATTATGCGTCAGCGCAAAAAGATACTCCCGCATTCTGCTGTGGATCGTGCGGTTCCTCCGTTCCACGGCAAACCGTGACTCAATAATATCGCCGTCCTGCAGCACGTTATCGGACACAAGAAGCCCTTCGGGTGCGAGGAGCCGCAGGATTTCCGGCAGGAAATGGATATACTGCCCCTTTGCTGCGTCCATAAATATAAAATCATACGGTCCCGCAAGTTCTTTCAGAATATCTGCCGCATCCCCCTCCAGAAGTGTGATAGCGTCCTGCTTTCCCGCCCGTGCGAAATTTTCCTTCGCCACAGGTATTCGTTTTTCATACTTTTCTATGGTAGTGATCCTACAGCCTTCAGGGGCGTACTCGCTCATTAAAAGAGCAGAAAAACCAATGGCGCACCCCACTTCCAAAATGGACATGGGTTTCCGCACCGCAAGCAGGAACCGCAGCAGTCCCTGTGTCTGCGTGCGTATAATAGGCACATTGGTTTCCAAGGCTTCCCGTTCTATCTGATCCAGAAAAGGAGTGTTGCCCGCGTCCAGAGAAGCGAGAAAGGTATTCATGCGCTCACCTGAAATCACTGTGAATCTCCTTCCGCATCCTCTTCGCCCTCTTTTGGGGCGTCAGCCGCCATCACATCCATCATCTCCTCCGCCGTCATGGCGGTGCTCAGATCATAGATGCCCGGCTGCATTTTTCCGTGGTTTTCCGATAGAAGCTCCTGCAATACAAAAAGATTCGCGTCGCGGATCAGTCCCCGTTCCTCAAGCATTTTACCTACTTCCATGGCAGACACCGGTTCCTCCACGCTGACGCTGATGATTCTGCCCTCACCGAGCGAGACGGGTTCCTCGGTAAATATGCGGTATCCGTAATCATAGGCTGCCGTTGAGGCCCTGATAATATAAGTGACGGCAAAAATCAAAGCCACTACTTTGATAATCAGTTCCGCCGTGGAACCAATAATTTCTTTTATACTCATAGTTATACCTCGAAATCCACTTCATCCGCCAGCAGCACGTAGACCTCCTGCATCATGCGGCAGAATGCAAGCTCCGCCCGCAAAAAGTCGTCCACGAGTGGATTCTCCCGGAACTTCTCATATTCCCTCTCAAAAGCTTCCATTCGGTCAAGCATGTCATCGCTGTCTGTCTCATTCTGTAAATCAAAATTGCGCTGCCGGAATTCATTCACCTTCTCATAAAGCTCCGGCTGCTTCTTGATTTTTTCTCTCTGGTAATAGTATTGCCTGTAAGTATCCGAGGTCATAATCTGATCTGCAAAAGCTCTGGCTGCCTCTATGATCTCTTTATCTGACATAATGTGTTCTCCTTTTCATGATACCGTCTGGCACGCGCCCATTCGCAAATCCGCTAGACTTCCATAATGATCGGCAGTATCATCGGCCTTCTCTTCGTCTTCTTCCAGACAAAGTCGCTCAGCACATCTTTGACAGTACCCTTAAGCTTACCCCAGTCGGTCTTACCTCTGTCAAGGCAGTCCTGCACTGCCTCCTCCACGAGAAGCCTTGCCTCATCAAGAAGCTCGTCGGACTCCCTCACATAGACAAACCCCCTCGACACAATATCCGGTCCGGAGATAAGCTGGTCGCTGTGGGATTCCAGCGCCATCACCACAATCATAATGCCGTCTTCCGCCAGATGCTGTCTGTCCCGCAACACCACATTTCCCACGTCGCCCACGCCAAGACCGTCCACCAGGATAGCGCCCACAGGCACTTTTCCGTTAATAACCGCCCGGTCGTCATCCATCTCAAGTACGTCACCGGACTGCAGCATAAAAATGTTTTCCTTGGGAATCCCAAGCTGCGCCGCAATCTTTGCCTGCGCCTTACGGTGTTTATATTCCCCGTGAACGGGAATCGCATACTTGGGTTTTACCAGTGAATAGATCAGCTTAATCTCTTCCTGGCAGGCGTGCCCGGACACATGCACATCCTGGAAAATCACATCCGCGCCCTTCATCTGCAGTTCGTTAATGACGTTCGTTACCGCCTTCTCATTGCCCGGTATCGGATGGGCAGAGAAAATAACGGTGTCTCCCGGCATAATGGATATCTTTTTATGATTGTCGCCTGCCATGCGGCTTAATGCCGCCATACTTTCCCCCTGGCTTCCGGTCGTAATGATAACCGTCTTCTCGGGCGGATAATTTTTCAGTTCCTCCACGTCGATCAGCGTCCTGTCCGCGATCTGCAGATAGCCGAGTTTGGAAGCCGTGTCAATGATATTTACCATGCTGCGGCCTTCCACTACAACCTTCCTATTGAATTTTTCCGCCGTATTAATAATCTGCCGCACCCTGTCCACATTAGATGCAAAGGTGGCAATTAGAATACGAGTATCCTTATGTTCCAGAAACAGGGAATCCAGCGTCTTTCCCACTGTTTTCTCGGAAGGCGTAAAGCCGGCACGCTCCGCGTTGGTGGAATCGCACATAAGCGCCAGCACACCCTTTTTCCCGATCTCCGCAAATCTCTGTAAATCAATGGCATCGCCGAACACCGGTGTATAATCCACCTTGAAGTCTCCCGTGTGCACCACCACGCCCGCCGGGGAATAGATCGCCAACGCAGCCGCGTCCACAATGCTGTGGTTCGTCTTGATAAACTCAATCCTGAACTGTCCCAGATTAATGGACTGTCCAAACTTAACCACCTTCCGCTTGGTGGTCTTCATCAGCCCATGCTCCTCCAATTTATTCTCTATGATGCCCATAGTCAGCTTCGTCGCATAAATCGGTATATTCAGTTCCTTTAATACATAGGGCAGCGCCCCGATGTGATCTTCATGTCCGTGGGTGATCACAAACCCCTTCACCTTGTCCGCATTTTCCTTTAAGTAGGTGACATCCGGTATCACCAGATCAATTCCCAGCATCTCGTCTTCCGGGAATGACAGACCGCAGTCCACCACAACAATGCTATCCTCATATTCAAAGGCAGTAATATTGAGCCCAATCTGCTCAAGTCCGCCTAATGGGATAGCCTTCAGCTTACTCGCTGACCTTCCTTCTTCATTTTTTCTCAAAAAAATTTACCTCCACTTTCTACTTAATGATATCCACGTCATCCATTATCTTTTCAAACACGGCTGCCACCGCGTTCAATGTTCCATCATCATCCACGATTTCATAAACCGCCTCCGGGTCTTCCGGCGCGGAAACATCGCACAGAATAAGCGCTTCGCCATCCTCACCTTCAGAATCCGTCACCAGAAGATAGTTCACGCCGCCGATCATCGTCTGCTCCATAATATAAAACTCGATGTCGCCGCCCTCCTCCGGCGTAAATGTAATTTTCTCCATAAAACCTCCTATCACCAACATAGGGAATGCGCTTTTTGCATTCTCCGGTGCAAAATTTAGAATTTCTTAGCGAAGCGTCCAATGGCGCGAACATTAGAAATTCTTCTTGCACGGTTCTTTTTCGCGTTTATCCAGATACCCTTGCAAAATCAGACACGCCGCAATTTTATCCACATAGTCCTTACGCTTTTCCCTGCGGATTCCCGCCTCCATCATCGCTTTATCCGCCGCCACCGTCGTCAGTCTCTCATCCCACATCACGACAGGAAGACCCGTGCGCCGCTCCAGCTTCTCCTTAAATTCAAGCGAAAGCTGCGCCCGCTCCCCCAGCGTATCGTTCATATTCTTCGGCAGGCCCAACACGATCGTGTCCACCCCGTACTCCTCGATCAGCGCCTCAATACGCGCAAGCGTTTGTCTCAGCTTGTTCTCTTCCTTGCGTCTGATAATTTCGATCCCCTGCGCCGTAATAAGCAAGGGGTCGCTGATGGCTACCCCCACCGTTTTGGAACCGAGATCCAGCCCCATAATTCTCATTTGTTGTTCCTCTGCCATCACATCGGCTTCTTAATTGAGTTTTTGATATACTCTACCAGCATTTCCTCCACGAGCTCATCACGCTCCACCTTCATAATAAGGCTGCGCGCACTCTTATGGCTGGTAATGTAAGTAGGATCGCCGGACATAATATAACCGACGATCTGATTGACCGGGTTGTATCCCTTCTCCGTCAACGCCTCATATACTGTGGACAACACAAGCTTCACGCCCGTCTCCGGCTCCGTCTCCACAGTAAAAAATTGTGTATTCTCCAAATCCTGTTCCCGCATACTCTCACGCCCTTATCTATTGTTATTATTATTACCATTATTTGCAAAAAAAATCAACTGCTCTGACGCTGCACACTCCTATGGCATATTTTACCACAAGCAGCGTGCCTCAGCAACATTCTATTAATTTTGCGCAAGTTTTCGTGTGCGGAAGTTGTACGTTATCGCTATACTTCTATAACAGCTTTTTTATGACAGGCACCTTTCTCAACATGTATGTGATCATGCCCGCCAGGATAAATACCATAATACAGCTTATGAATATTCCATACTGTTTTCCAAAAGCAGAAGTCTGCTGTATATTTTTTCCGAAAATAACCATTTCGCGGTGGCAAATATAGTCACCGCATTGATTATGCAGCCTGTACACAAAAAAACTTCGCTATAGCTTCCCGGCTCCCGGCATAAATAACAGTATTCCGCCCTCTCGCTCACCAGAAATGCCAGCGCATCCGCCATCCACAACGCCAGCATATATTTTCCGGGAATCCTCCTGACGTCGACGCGATTGTCTATAAAATAGCCCAGCAGCGGATAAATAGAAATATCCGCAAACATCCACGAAGGTTTCCAGCTGCTGCTTACCGGCATGGCAAAATATTCAATCACAGGCATAATCCCCATCAGAAAGACTGCCAGACCATAGAGCAGGACAGCATTTTTTAATTTCAGGTTCCGTGCGAAATCCCTGAGAAATGGCATGGTAATGAGGAGCGCCACATAAGAACACAGGTACCACAAATGCCAGTAAGGACCTGTAATCAGTTTTATCAATGTTTCCTTTAACGAAAACGGGCTCCCTGCAAGATAGGCGTCACAGCCATAATAGACCAACGAGAAAATAAGATAGTCCGCAATAATTCTGGGAATCCGGCGGTATGTCGCCAGAGCCGGCTCCTCTTTTCTTATAAGCATTGAACCGGATATCATAAAAAATATGGGCACTGCGGATTTACATGCGATGGAAAACAGCAGGTTCCAGACGGCCGCCGGCGTCCCCGGCACATCCGTTACATACCGTAAAAATCCTCTTTCATTAGTATGGTTAAAAATCACCATCAGGCATGCAATAATCCGCAGGATATCAATGTGCTCTGCTCTCAGCACTTATCCCATGATTCATTTTTATATACCACCCTTAATCGGAATTCTTATGAATTTTATGGTTAAGTTCAGAATTTATTTATCACCATGACAGTTGCCCCTGTCGCGCGGGCTGCCTCAATTCCTACCTTTGAATCCTCAAAAATAACTGTCCGATCCGAAGATGCACCAAAATAATCCATAGCTAGTACAAATCCCTGCGGATTTGGCTTAATCCTTGTGGTGTCCTCTTGTGTTACTATAAACTCAAACAATTTTTCATGTGAAAAATATTTCAGTATATCCGTCACATTCTTTCTTGAGGCTGTTGTTACAATGGCAGTATGATAAACCTCCGCCATTACCTTTATCATTTCAAATAAATGCCTGTTCTCACGTGCCATGTGCAAATTAGAAGCATATATATTCTTTTTTGCCCTGTGAACATCCTCCACATGCTTTTTACTCCCCATAATTTGTGGCAGGAATTCCGTATAATGCCGTCCGTTACACTCCTTTAAAAAAAAATCTTTATCTAGTCCTACCTCAAATACCGCCAATGCCTCTTTATAAGCATAATAGTTTACCTCCCTCGTGTCAAAAAGCGTTCCGTCTAAATCAAAAATCGCCAAAAAATTTTTCTCCACCTGTCTCACCCCTCTTTCCCGTACATTTCAATTACATCATTCATCACCATCAGCATTCCCGCATAAAATATCATTGCCCTTCTGTCATCTTTCTCTATCTTATACGGCATGAGTCTCAACCAATGGATAATCTCATGAAAATAAATACTCCTTATTCTCCCTCTATCAAAATTATTTTCCATGTACTGCTTGAGTCTCACGTGAAGTTCCATGTATTTGGAAGACCTAGGGAACAGAAAATCAATCCTGTTTTCATTAACTTTGACATCCTTTGCTGCCATTAGAAATTCATATCCCCCATGTATAGACTGGAGCAGCTTTCCATAATCGAGATTAGGTGAGTCATGTATATTTCCTGTGTTCGGGTCTATCAGGTAAAAACCGTCATTTCCCTTTTCGTCACGGGTACAGATAATGTTTTCTATCGTCAAATCTCCATGTATCACTGCGTAATCGTCATTCAAAAATACCTTTTCCAAATAATCCATGGAAAAATATTCCTCATAAAACCCAAGATTTCTATACTCCGTCCCATTAATGACAATGGTCTCATACCTCTGTAAATTTCTTATTCTTTTTTCCTCTTTTATTTTTTCAAGATTCTTTTGTACTTTCACCGAAATATAACTGGCTACCGTCTCTTTGTCAGCTTTCCTGACATTTACCTGATAAATCGTTTGTTCTAGACTTGCAAGCGCCTTCCGAAGCACTTCCCAAGTGCGTTCTAACGGCATGGAATGTGCATATTCAAACATTCCTACCGCATTTGGAATATAAGACATATCATAAAAACAGTAAACCGATGTCTTTTCCTGATTCGTGATCTCCGGCAGGGCAAGAACTCCTTTGTTTTCTTCCAGCCAGCGTATCTGCTGGTAGAGTTTTTCTCCATCCGTTCCGTAAGCATACTTCCTGAAAAAAGTTCTGTTCCCCTTCATGCACAACATTGTTCTGGCATTAGACCCGGCAGAAAGATCTCTTATAATAGAAATATCCGAATTATTTGTTATGTAGTTTTTTATATATTCCCTGTTTATATCTGAAAAATAGTTTTCAAGAAACGCCAGCCGCTCACGCGGATCCAAATGCGGCATCAGCTTAAGGTAATCTTCATCATGCATGGAAGTATCTTTTTTCATTACCATAGATATGGCAATCAGCAGAAACAGTGGAACAATAAAATATAGAATTATAAATATCAGATTGATTCCAAGATTATTGCCGCCAGACAGCATAACCATGCTGGCGCTTTCCTTAATTCCGCCTTGTTCAAACAATAATATAAATACATCCTTCCAAGTAGCCTCATTTCCCGAAAAATATGACAACTGCGCAAATAGGGTATAGGAAACAATATAGGCTGCCCACATCCCCGTCGTCGCTAACGCTAATTTTAGCCCATTTATCTTTTGAAAAATATTTTTGAAATTCCATATCAGCGCCCAGGAAAACTCAAGCATGGCTGTCTCAATACGTTCATTGAAAATACTTGCAAATACCATCACCATCCTCTTTACGGCTCCTCTAAATGCGAATATGGTCAACATAAGCGCCAGAAGAAGCATCGTCATGGCAATATAGAAAAATGTCGTGCCTCGTATATCCTCTCCGCCAATACCGCCAGCAACAAGCAGCATAAAAATGATACCCACACAAATGACATCCAGATACCGTTCCACAATAACTGTTGAAAATCCCAGCGTGCTTCCCGTCTTCATCTTCTTCCCGGAAATCCATGCCCTGGCTATATCCCCCAGCTTGAACGGAAAAATGTAGCTCAGGAAGTAACCGATTGAGAGAGCCTGAATAAGATTTCTGCGATCCGGTTTTTCATAAATATTTATGAACATTTCCCATCTGAGTACCCTTATCATATGAGCCAGGCAGATAAAGAAAATCGCGCTTAATAAACAAACATAGTTCATCACAACAGCCTACCAAGCCTTTCGTCTGTTATTGCTGCATCATATTCGTCAGGTGTTCCAAAAGAAATATGCTCATCTACCGGAAATGTAATAATCTTTTCCTGGCTGCCAGTCATCTCATTATATACACCGCTCATAAACAGCTCTTTGTACACGCAATTCTCCAAATAGCTCCTAGCAGCCGTCTCAAATATTTCTTTATTTCTAAAATAATATGCCCCACAGATAGCTTCGTGGCTGACAACCATCTTTTCTACCGTTCCAAGCACATTTCCATCCCTGTCAAATCTTACATAACTGTAATTAGGACTGTCCGAGTAAAAGGTGAGTAATGCCCCGTCTATTTTTTTAAAATCCGCTTTTTTTATGTATTCATAAAAGAGAGGGCTTATAAAAGCATGGTCACAGTCGTTAAATAGCAGAGGCAGATCATCATCTACAAGCCGACATCCTTCACAGCAGGTCAACACAGCCCCATTTAACACTTTCGGTATAATCTGAAACTGTGCATTTGGATAAAACTCCCTTATTCTTTCCGTAATATTAAACTTATCTATATGTTCCAGCAGGACGACAAAGATTACATCCTCAACTTCTGCAAATTTACATATAGACTGAACCGCCCAGTAAAAAAAGGGCTTGCCCTGCAATTCAATAAGCGGTTTTGGAAGATAAAAACCCTTGTTCCCAAATCTGGTTCCCCCGCCCCCCATTGGCATAATCAAATGAATCTTTTCCATGACTTACTTTTCCCCTAATTTACTTAATAATTCACACTCGTTTTTAATAACCCTGCGTAATCCTTCTTCCATACCAATTTCCGGCACCCATCCATATTTTTCTTTTGCGTAAGTATTATCGCAGAGAGTATACTTATTAATTTCGCATTTAAGTATCTCATTTTTAATTGAATAAGCCCCCTCGAAAAGCGCCGGATATTTTCCCCAATAGTGTTCATCATTCGCGTAATCCGCCTTAATCTCCTTCCCCATTATCCTCAAGGCGACCGCATACATTTCATTTACAGAATAATTAGTATTGGACGAAACATTTACACAGTCAAAGCCCTCCCCATCCTGTACCAGAAGTGCAAGCCGCACCAGATCGTCCACATAAATATAATCCCTTCTCTGGTTTCCATCTGAATGAAAAACCGGGATCCTGTCATAAAAAAGCTCTCGGATCATATAAGCCACAAAAGGTGGCTGTTTCCTTAAACAGTCAATGTGCGGTCCATATACATTGGCAAATCTGAGACAGGTAACATTCATTCCATAAGTTTTACAAAAAGACTCACAAAATCGCTCAGCAGCATATTTTGTGTTTGGGTAGATCAGGGTTGGCTGCCTAAAGTTATTTTCGACTGTGGGAAACTCTGTCTCATTCTCATACATCGCTGATGTACTTGCAAAAATAAATTTCTTGATACCATATTTTCTTCCATTTTCCAATAAATTAACTGTACCAGTCACGTTAACATCTATTGCTTCCTGCGGGTTCAACTGGCAGTCCGGAAGCGGGGCAATCCCCGCTATGTGATACAGATAATCGACATCACCGCACTTCAGCAGCCCGGCAACTCCCTCTCTGTCCCTGATATCCATCTCAATTATTTCATCCGCAAAACTGTGATCTTCAAATTCCAGATTATCCATTTTTCCATAAGAAAAATTATCAATCAATATCAATTCTGCACCTTGCTGCCAAAGTGTGTGCGCCAACTGTGATCCAATAAATCCCGCCGCTCCTGTAATCATTACTTTCATTAAAAAGCCCCCTCTTTCTATTTGTTCTCATATATAATCTTTGCTTTATAATCCTCAATCTTCTTTGTTCTCATATCCCGTTCCATATAACTTTTTTTGCCAATCACATAATTCCCAAGCATTTTCAGCAATGCCACCGAGAAACTCCACAATTTATTATTGGATACCTGATCTTCTTCGCGCCAAGATATTGGATAAAAAAGAAGCTTTTGCCGATAATAGCAGGAGGCAAGTATCATAAAATCATTGAAATATAATGTGTCCGGATATTTCAGAAAATATTTGCTCCTAAGTGCCTCCACTTTGTACAGATTCAGACCAGAACCAAGGTCTTTAATAGACTTGCGGACAACAATAGAAAACAATATATTAAATCCATAATTCCCCCAAACCCTGATCCGATTGTACCCTTCTAGTCTCGAACCTTTCATAAACCGTGCGCCAAGGCAACAGTCATACTCTTCATACTCCCTGCCATCAAGTAATGGAATAAAATCAGCAATCCTCCCTTGATCATCTCCGTGGAGTGTAATCACATAGTCGAAATGATTTTTAATGGCATATAAAAATGCAACTTTATGTGATCCCCCGAGCCCGTAGTTCTCTTCGTTCCTAAGAATTTTTACGGGTAAATCCATATGTTCTTTACAAAATGTAAGCGCTGCATTTTCACCCTGATCCGTACTTCGGTTATTGACTACAATTATCTCTGTCACATATCTGAGCACCCTTTCATCCAGCTGCCCCAAAACACGAACGATCTGTTTCTCGCAGTTATACATGGGAATAAACAGTAAAATTTTATTCTTCTGCCCCACTATTCCACCTCCCGCAGTTTCAAAAACTTCAGATTTACCATTTCCGGCACGGGAATGTTCTGCCCGTCCTGACCAGTCACGCTGACCGTGATATCAGAATGGCTGTTTAAAAGCCACCCCCTTCCGCCGCCCAGCGGCAGCAACAGCTTTCCCCGCCCCATCAGCGCGCTCATTCCATATACCGCCCCTTCTTCCCCCGTCCAGGAAACATTCACCGTCACACCCCTGTTATAATCCTTTTTCGTCAGGTATTTTAAAAACGGTTCCTTTTCCGTGTCCTGAACATAAAAATCATTGCTGTCAAACAGCGTATACTCATAGTTTTCATCCATCCCTGCAAACTCCAGATAGAGAAAATCAGCCTCATCCCCGTCCACCGCTTCCGCCATGGATATCCGCACCCCGTTTTCCACGTCCGTGGCAGTATACGCAATCCCCGGGTCGGAAAAGATAATCCCCAGCGTGTCCATGGACTGCCCCCAAGAGGAAGCCGTCCTCCCGAGTCCCGACCATTCTAACGGTATGTCGATATTTTTGTTCCGCACGGAAACCTCCTCCGGCGACACGGTACCGTCAGCCGGCTCAAACTGACGTTTTTCAGCCGACCACACATATTCTCCCGAAACCGCCAGCCAGTGGTACAGATAATAATTGTTGATGGCGCTCATTTCCGCCCCAACGACGATATCCTGCTCCCGAATCAGGTCCACCGCCTCCTGTGCGGCGCCATATCCCTTGACCGTCGGATAGATTTCCATAGTGCCGCCCCCGCGGAGCCCGCAAAGATAAAACTGCCCGAAATTAGGCACAATTCCCATATAAGACCTCTCCCCGTCAAGCAGATCCGTCGTTTCATGTGTCTTCACCAGCCCGTCATACATCCCCTGCTCCACAAAGCATGTACCCAGCCGGTCGTCGGTCTCGTCCGTGACAAATACATACCCATCCGAAACACGGTAGGATGCCGCCAGTTTGGAACTGCCTTCCATTGCAAAGAATCCGGCGGAAGCCGCCGCGCCCAGAAGGAAAAGCGCATACACCATGATGCGCCTGTCCCTGCCCATATACCTTACCGCAACCACAAGGAACATTACAAAAGCGGCATAGACCACCCCTCCGCTTCTCGCATAAAGATTACCTATATCCAGCCGGATCACCGTGAAACTGATGGAAACCAGCATGGCAATCCCGACGGACAGGGCAATGCCTGCCGGAACAGGATTTCCCACTTTTAATTTCCTGTTTTCCGTACGTATCTCCCCCACTTTCATGGCAGTGGCTGCGGATACCCATACAACACTCGGCACAATCAGGAAGGAAAACAGATAATAGAGAACCAGCCTCGTGGACAGGTTCTGCGCGTAGGAGAAAAAGTTCCCCGGCACCACCTGACCGAACCGGGAAATGCCGTCCGCATAAACGGTCTGCCCGCTCATCGCAGTCATATGCCGCAATGTGCCAAGCAAAAAAGGAATCCCCGCAATGACAGGAATGGTACAGAAGCCCCATCCGAGCCAGAAGGACAGCTTCCTTATATCCTTTTTCAGTTCCCCGGACCGCGCATAAGACAGAACCTGCCATATCCCCAGAGGCAGAAATCCCATACAGACTGCCGCGCCGTAAACGGGATAATACAGACCCTGAAGAAAGCTTGTCAGGTACCAGGCTTTCAGCCAAAGGTTTTTCCGTTTCACAAGCTCCGGCAGGGAAAGCAAAAGCATGACCGGCAGTACAAATGCATATCTGTTGTAGCTCGGCACTACAAACAACACGGAAATAAAGAACGCCCATTCCCCGCTGACCTGTTTTTTCAGCAGGACAGCAACACAAATGACCACCAGAAGATAGAACAGGTTCTGGCTCAAATGGTAATAAGCGGTCTTTCCTCCTCCAAAAAAGGAGAGGAAAAAGCCCTGCGCCACGGAATACAGACCAGACACGGGAATGTACTCCTCAAACGCCTTCTGTCCCAATTCGACCATCTGTGAGTACCCTATAATATTCTCAAAAGGATGGTGCAGGTCCGTGGACAGGATGGCGCCGCTCCCGTCAAACCGATTATACGCCATGACACAGATACAGGTCCCATATGTAATGGCTTCCCCGATCCGGCAGTCTGCGTCGTTCCATTTCTTTTTCACCTTATATACAGCCTCAGCGAAAAATACAAGAACCAGCACAGTCACCGTTACCAAAACCCGGGGCGGTACGGAAAACTCCATCAGCATTTCCCCGCTTTTATAACGGGATGCCAGATACACAAGAAGCAGAAAGGGAACCGCCAGCTGCGCCGCCAGCGTCCCTCTTATATAAATCCCTTCTTTTTCCCTCCCCTTAAGCATCAGCATGACAGAAACCGCAAGCGCAGCCAGCGATACCGTCATCACGCTTACTGCCTTGTCACCTCCGAGCAGCACATAAATCCGATAAATTCCACATACCGCATAGGAACAGACAAAAAGAAACACCATGCCCGAAACCGCATCCTTCCTGTCGTATAAAAACAGGAGCAGCACCAGAATCATCGAAGCGGCAAGAAGCCAGTTTACCCCCGAATAAATAAAATAGTGCATGGCGGAAAATGCTGCCAGTGCCAGCACCAGCAGCGTCCCCGGCGTCTTTTCCCTTTCCCCCGGCTCCGCCAACCTGTCCTCATACGTCTTAAGATAAAACACAAAGCAGGCAAGCGCCCCTGCCGCAGACAGTATATAAAACAGATTCCTTTCCGCAGATTTATTGCTTGCGTGGATGGCAGTATACTCGTTTACAATATCTGTAAACATCTGCGGGCTGTTTCCTGTCAGAACCAGATATACGATTACAAACAGACATCCCACAACCAGCATTCCTGCCCAAAATAATCTTCGCCTTTTTTCATATTTCCCATTCATAAACTGCTCCCCTAAAATGACTCTTTTTCCCTACGCAAAAAAGACATCAAGGGAACATACTATTAAAGACCAATAGTATGTTCCCTTGATGTCTTTTGAAAAAAATCCCTAAAAAACTATGTGCTGTGCTGTGCTGTGCTGTGCTGT
>ERZ779622.93-NODE-93-length-62991-cov-12.779443_pt1 | contig 62991 bp, 47 predicted proteins | sample MGYA00514188_ERZ779622 | MGnify/ENA primary metagenome ERZ779622 (study PRJEB29562, sample SAMEA4376702) | mouse gut metagenome | isolation source: Cecum | study: EMG produced TPA metagenomics assembly of the A DSS colitis mouse model was used to assess the... | reverse complement strand
CGGAAATTTCTGAAGCCTTATAAAACAAGGGGTTCGAGTTTCCGAGAGCACACAAATAGAAAGAAAGGTTTGGTTTTGGTATTCATGGCGTTCTCCGTTTTTCTACATTTTTCATAGTAAATCATAGCATTTTTTGGCGAATTTAGCAATCCAGATTTCAGGCGCATTTTATTTGTTTTTAGGACAAAGGGTACTGTAACAGAATTAATAAGGAAAGAATTGTAAAATTTATATGAATTTTATGGAAAAATGAAAAGAAATATTATAGAATAGACGAGGAAAGGTTTGTTTAGTGAGATTTCGATACTGAATGAGGAGGAAAAAGATGCAGTACAAGGGGTTTAAACGAATCAAGAGAGCTGCTGCGGTGATTTTGTCGGCAGCTTTGATTGTGACTGAACTGCCGTCGGAGAGGATGATATATGCCGCCGGGACGGATGGGTATGAGACGCAGACTGCCGCTGGGCAGGACACATCCCCGGCGCAGCAGGAGAGTGTGCCAGACGACAGCGGACAGCAGACACAAGAGAGTGCGCAGAGCAGTGTGCCGGAGACACCGCCGCCAGATACAACAGAGGAGGAGCCGGGGCGTACAGAGACTGTCAGCGCAGTGGAATCTGATACAGCACCGGAAACTGGGACAGAAACCAGCGAAAGCACAAGCGCATCGGAGCGTGAGGACGAAGCCTCAAGTACAGAGACTGAAATAGAAACAGAGACTGAAATAGAGACAAAGACTGAAATAGAGACTGAAATAAAAACCGAAATAGAAATAGAGACAAAGACTGAAATAGAGACTGAGACTGAAATAGAGACTGACATAGAAACAGGAATTATAGAAACTGAAACCGCAGGGACACAGGAGACTTCGGAGACAGATGAGACGGAGACAGAAACTGTCACTACAGAAATTACGGAAGAAATGACAGAGGAGGAGACGGTCAGTCCTGAGGAGGAAGAGACGGAGGAAACGTCAGTTCCGGTTCCAGAGGTTGACGCGTCTGTACATAGCCTGAAAACGGCAAAAACCCTGTCATCGTTTCATATTGCAGCGCCCAAAGCGTATGCGTCTGTACAGGCACCTGTGGAGGTTGCACCAAATGAGTACAGAATAGAAAACAGGGACCAGTTTTTAGGGTTTTTATCTGGGATTTCTGATTATGACGGCTGTACAGTGACATTGGCATGTAATGTGGATATGAAATCAGAGACAGCCTATTTTGGGGGAAGGTTTTCCGGGACGTTTGACGGAAATGGATATTCTATACAGAACCTGAAAGCGGATCAGGGGCTGTTTCCTGTCATTCAGTCAGGAGCAGTGGTGAAAAACCTGCATATCAGCAATGCATCCGTGACAGGGGAGCGCTCAGCAGGTGTCATTGCAGGGCGCAATGACGGGACAGTCACAAACTGTGTTGTCACTGGCAGTCTGGAAGCGGGCACCAATATGGATTTTACGGCTGGAATTGTGGGGGCAAACGAAGGAATTGTAGAAGATTGTGTTTTTGCTGGAAGAATCACGGCGGCAGCAGGAACAGAGGATGCAGAAAAAGACATTGCCGGCATCGCGGGCAGAAATAACGGGATAATCCGCAACTGCTATGCGTCAGGCAGCATCCAGTCAAAGGCCGCAGTCGTTGCCGGAATCGTTGGAACAAACACATCAAGAGAGTCCGATAGCATCAAAGGCTGTGCCAATTATATGAGTGTGGAGGGCGCTTATATCGTGGCCGGCATCGTGGGCATCAACGAAGGCGAGGTCACAGAATGCACGAACTATGGGGCAGTCCGCCAGAAAAACCATTCGCAGGAAATCGGTGAGGCGGGCGGAATTGCCGCACAGAATAAAATAGGAACGATCAGTGACTGTTACAATTATGCCAACATCAGCGGAGAAGATAAAAATATCGGCGGAATTGCCGCAGCGACATCTGGAACAATTACAAGGTGCGGCAACAGTGGATCGGTGACGGGGCTGGCAAACGTAGGCGGTGTTGCAGGTCTGTATAATGGAAACCGTGAATACAGTATCAGTGAATGTTTTAATCAGGGAACAGTCAATGGCAATGGCAGGACGATCAAGGCTCAGGGAATCGGCGGAATCCTAGGGAGCACTGGAGAGAGCTACAGAGTGCCAATAGAGAACTGTTATAACACAGGAAATATCCGTGCGACAAAAGCGACACAGTACCTTGGCGGTATCGCAGGAATTATCTACAAAGGCTCTGTATCCAACTGTTATAATGCAGGGAATGTAACGGGCGAGGAAGGCTCGTATGCAGCAATGCTTGTGGGATTTTTTGGCAGGGAGGAGGATACTTCCTATGCAAACTGTCTCTATGCTGGAGATGAACGCGAGATTGCTTTCTTTCGGGAGGAAGGCGGCGTCTCAGACGCGGAGATGGCCAAGACAACCAGCGATATGAGATCGCAGGAGGCATTGTCAGTCCTTGGCGGAAGCTTTTCATCGGACAGCAGCCGTATCAATGAGGGATATCCAGTACTGGGCTGGCAGACAGAACCAAACTATCGTTATCCAGTAGTGTATGAGTTAAACGGCGGATATTCAGGGAGTGCTTACTTTGAACTGGTAAACCGTGACGGTACGGTGAATCAGCCAGAAGATCCATCCAAGAGCTATGCAGAGTTTCAGGGCTGGTATACCGATGCGGGATTCAATGCTTCCTATAATTTCAGCAGCCAGATCAAAGCGCCGTTAATTCTGTATGCAAAGTGGAAAAATGAGTCTGTCGTGGAAGATATGGAACTGATTCAGGAGAGTCTTCATCTGATAATCGGCGAAGAGTACACAATCAAAGTGCGCTATACACCGGAGAAGCCGCAGAATGCGGAAATGGTGTGGGAGTCTAGCAATACGTCGGCGGTGACTGTTGATGAGAAGGGGACAATCCGGGCAGAGGCAGCAGGCAGGGCAACCATCAAAGGTACTTTAAAAGACAATTCCCTGTCAAAAGTGCTTGAGCTGAGAGTGACTGTCACAGATGATGAAAATATTATCCATATCAGGAGAGCTGACGATGGCGCAGAACTCTCAGAACTGGATATTGCAGTCAAGGAAACGGTTACGTTGGAGGCTGTCACGAAAGGATTTTCGGATGATGCTGAAATCCAGTGGGGACCCAAGGAGAGTGAATATGTAAAGATTACACCGAAGCAAAATGCACTGTCAGGAAAACCAAGGGCAGTCGTGGAGGGAATCAAGCCGACACCGTCAGGCAAGCCTGTCAAGGTTAAATTTACCGTTGAGGATGGAGATAAGATTGTATCGGAGACAATCGATGTCACTGTGCTGCCGCTTGCGACCGGTGTCAAAGTGAAGCTGGGTGAGGAGGATGTCACAGAGAAAACGGTAATCTATGACTTGGTGACAAAGAAGTTTATTGCTGTTGGAACAAAGAAATTAAAACAGCCTGTCGGGGCGCTCAGCGCTGTGATTTCACCAAGCAATGCAAGCCAGAAGGTTACATGGTCCTCCAACAATTCCTCTGTGGTTCAATTTGAGGACAAGGAGAGCGGTGTTGTTACCGGCAATATCAGCGGTACAGCAGAGGTGACAGCACTGACAAAAGACGGAAGCAACAAGGCCGGAAAAACAACGGTCAGAACCAAGCGGATTGTACAGTCGTTTGTGCTAGAGCCCAAGGAGGTCGATAAAAATACGCCCGTTGTGCTGGATTCCCAAGGCAGGGTGCTGCTGACTAGCGGATGCAGCGTGAGGCTTGTTCCGAAATTTACCCCCACAGATGCGACGGATGAGGGACTAAAATGGGAGATGAACCCCAAAAATTGTCTTGAAATTGATGCGGAGAAAAAGATTATCACAGCAAAAGATGTGAAGAGTGAGACCAAAGTGACGCTCAAAGCGACCTCCCTTGACGGCGGCGGCGCTTTCTATGAGATGGAGTTTGTGATCATTCCAAAGGTGGAATCCATCGAAATCTATGATACAAGGGATATGAAGCGTCCAGTCAATGGCAAGACCATCGGTGTGAATCCTGAGGTGGACAGCAAAACATTGATGCTTCGGGTAAAGAACAAGCCAGACTATGCATCACAGGTTGTCCTGTGGAAATCTGCAAACACGAAGGTGGCAGCAGTGACAGACCATCAGGACGGAAGCTGCACAGTCACAGTAAACGGGTATGGCAGGACTGATATTACTGCCACAGCGGCGGATGGAAGCGGTGTCACAGCATCGGTTTCAGTCAATGTTTCGTCGCTTGTATCCTCGGTTAAGATCACAGGCAGCAATAAGCTTGCAAAGGGCGGGAAAATAAAACTAAAGGCAGAAGTCCTTCCTAAGTCGGCTGAAAATAAAGCGGTTTACTGGGAGTCTGATGACAAAGCAATTGCCACAGTAGATAAGAACACTGGGGAAGTCACAGGAATCAGCAAAGGTCTGGTCGAAATAATGGCAACCGCAGCAGATGGCGGTGGTGCCTATGGAACAATTGCAATCAAGGTCACAGATCCAGTAAAAACATTTGATCTGATGATACCAGACGGCAATACAAATCTGGAAGATGACGTGATTGTCACAGATAAAGTCGTAGGAATTGATCTTGATGCGGGGATGGAGACCTATACGCTGGCAGCAAGGATTCTGCCGGAGGAGGCAAGCCATATTGTCGAGTGGAAATCCAGCAATGAAAAGATTGCGACGGTCGATGAGAAGGGGACCATCACTGCCAAATCCCTTGGCAGGGCAATTATTACAGCAACCACGACAGACGGCAGCAATAAAACAGCAAAGACTACGGTCAATGTGGCAACCCTTGTCAGAAACGTTTCGATTACAGGCAGCCATTATGTAGGTGCAGGGCAGTCTGTCCAGCTGCATGCAGAGGTGACAGACATGGATGCGGCAAACAAGAGTGTCATTTGGACAAGCAGCGATAAAAATGCGGCTGTAGTGGACGAGAGCGGGCTGGTGACAGCAATCAGCAGAACAGGAGAGGCAACGGCAAAGATTCGGGCAGAAGCGGCAGACGGAAGCGGCAAATACGCAGAACATATCATCTATGTTATGGGGAAGAGTGATAAGATCCAGATTACCGAATTTGAGGGGCGTTTTGTAGATTCGGGCAAAAAATCGTCAGAAGTTGATATCCGTGATCTGAACAGTACCCGCAGAGTTTCTTTTGTCGCTGAACTGGACGGCGGTTCCATTCAGCAGGGTGATTACCGCAAAGAGGTGGAGTGGATCACCTCCAACAAGTCCATCGCAGAGGTTGTTTCAGTTCAGGATAACTATGACAGCAGCGAAGCATTTATTCAGATCAAAAGAGAAGGAACTGTGACAATCACAGCCAGAACAACAGATGGATCGAACAGAGAGGATTCGTACACGCTCAAACTAATGGACAGTGATCCAGATGTGAAAATTACCGGACCAAGACAGGTCGCAAACGGAAAGAAGATACAGCTCGCCACAGAAGGCAGTGTGGCGGTATCGTGGTCCTCATCTGACCCATCGCTTGCCACTGTCGATGCGAAAGGCAAAGTGACTGCGAAAAAAAATGTATCAGGAACAGTGACCATCAGGGCGACATCAACTAAAGGAACGTTAAAGAACGATGACTATTATATAGAAGTGTGTCCGGCAGTTTCCAGCGTAGATATCTTGGTAAATGGAGAATCCTGCAAAAATGGAAAGATTGGCATGGATTTGATCAAGGGGTATACATTAGACGATGGCAAGACATGGAACAAGAACCTGACACTGTATGCAGCGGTTCAGGGTGCCACATATGATGACCGGGTGACATGGAAGTCCAATAAGACAGCGGTCGCAGAAGTAGATCAGAATGGCAATATTGAGATCAAGAAAAATGGCACGGCTGTCATCACTGCGACCGCGACAGACGGAAGCGGGAAAAAGGCAAAGGTGACGCTGGTCATCGCAAAACAGATCACCAAAATAGAACCAGAGGACGGCATTTATGATATCTATGCGGGCTATAAAAAATCTGTGCAGTTAAAGCTGGCTTACAAACCATTGGCTGCGACAACGAAAAAAGTGACTTGGGAAAGCGATGATAAAAGTCTGGTATCTGTCAATAAAAGCGGAAAGATTACCGTGAAGAAGCCGTTTGGCAGCGGAGATTATGATACAAGCACAGGCGGCTATGTGACTGTCAGGGCAAGGGCAGCAGACGGTGGTAAGGCTTTTTGTGAGTTTCGGATTCATTTTGTGGCGCCTGCGACCAAAGTAGAGGTTGTGGAGCGGGCAGATAATATTGACAAGGAATATGAGGCTGTCGTAGGCATTGATATTGATACCAACGATGCCAAAACGAAGCTGAAAGCAAACCTGACAAGCACAAGCAGCTATGCCAGCCAGTACGGTGTCAGCCAGAAGGTGACGTGGAAATCCAGTAATACAAGCATTGCGGAGATCAAGCCAAATGATGATGGAACCTGCACCGTGATAGGGCATGGAACTGGGAAAGTAACAGTTACAGCAACTGCCGCAGATGGCAGCAAAAAGACGGGCAAGGTGACCGTATACGTAGGGAAATTGATTCAGAGTATTGACACAACGAAGGATATACAGGGTATCAAGGACAATGAAGGCAGAGAAGTCATTACGCTGTATGCAAAGAGTATCAAGAACAAAAAGACATTGCAGCTCTCGGACAAGCTGATTATCAACCCGATTACGGCAACCAATAAGAAGCTGACCTATAAGAGCAGCAATTCCAAACTGGTGTCTGTCAGCGCTTCGGGGAAACTCACTGCCAAGAAGCGGGGCGCGGAGGATGTCATTATAACGGTTACAACCAATGACGGTTCTGGTGTAAAGAAAGAAATCGTCGTGCGCGTACTGCAATAATTTTATCGGATAGCGTATTCCATTGTTTGGAATACGCTATTTTTTTCTACACATACTAGGAATTAATCAAAAATTGTGATATTATCTGTAAATAGAAACAGAAACAAAAACAGGAGCAGGATCATGGTTTTTAACTCATATAGTTTTCTTATATTCTTTCCGATAGTTGTCGCGATCAATTTTTTGCTACCAAAGAAGGTACAGTATCTCTGGCTGCTTGCGGCAAGCTATTACTTTTATATGAACTGGGACGCCAGATATGTGTTGTTACTGCTGTTTTCTACAGGCGTGACGTATCTGAGCGGCATTGTGATTGAGCGCGCCGGGACAAAGCGGGGAAAGCAGGCGGCAGTGGCTGCGAGCTTTGTGCTCAATATCGGGGTGTTGTTTTTTTTCAAATATTTTGATTTTGCAGTGGACTTGCTCAACCTTGTCCTCTCGCAGGTTGGGCTTTCCATGCCAAAGCCCGCGTTTGATCTGCTTTTGCCGGTCGGGATTTCCTTCTATACGTTTCAGGCGCTGAGCTACACGATGGATGTGTATCGCGGGGATATCACTGCCGAGCGCAATTTTTTCATGTACGCGCTGTTTGTGTCCTTTTTTCCGCAGCTGGTGGCAGGACCGATTGAGCGCTCTAAGAATCTGCTCAGGCAGGTCAATCAGCCGCACGCGTATGACTATGACAATATGCGGGAGGGGCTGCTTGTCATGCTCTGGGGATTTTTCCTGAAGCTGGTGGTGGCAGACCGGGTGGCAGTGATTGTCAATACGGTCTATGGGGATTATCCGCAGTATGGAGGAATGTATATCATCGTGGCGTCTGTGCTGTTTGCCATACAGATTTACTGTGATTTTGCAGGGTATTCGACGATAGCCATCGGCGCGGCAAAGGTGCTTGGCTTTCAGCTGATGGAGAATTTTGACTGTCCGTATTTCGCATACAGCATCGGTGAGTTCTGGCGCAGATGGCATATTTCGCTGTCAAGCTGGTTCCGCGATTATCTCTATATTCCACTTGGCGGGAACCGCCGCGGTACGCTCATAAAATACCGCAATCTTGTCATTGTGTTTCTGGTCAGCGGTCTGTGGCATGGCGCGGCGGCTACGTATGTGGTGTGGGGACTGATTCATGGGATTTATCAGGTGATCGGCGGCATCACCAGACCGGTGAGGGACAAGCTCAATCGCCTGTTTGCGCTGAAACCGGAGAGCATCGGCCATAAGCTGGTGAGCGGTCTGATCACGTTTGCGCTTGTCGATTTTGCATGGATTTTTTTCAGGGCAGAGACGATCAAGGATGCATTTTTGATGATCAAGAGTATGGTGCATGTGGGCAATATCCATATTTTGTGGGATGGATCTTTGTATGAGCTGGGACTGAGTGCAAAGAGCTTTATGGTACTGGTGTTTGGCATTGCGGTGATGATTGTGGCAGATTTCTTGAAATACAGGGGGATTCGGATACGGGATATATTGATCGAACAGGAATTGTGGTGCAGGTGGTTATGCTATATTACAGCATTTTGGTTTATTCTGGTATTTGGCGTGTGGGGAGGGAGCTATGATGCCTCAAGCTTTATTTACTTCCAATTCTAGGATGATAAAATTCAGAAGGGTGTTGGCAGTTCTCTGTTTTAGCCTGCTTCTGATTCTTGTGGTCGGTGTGACACAGAAATTGTTTGAGCGAAAGTACAGCTATTCGAAGTATTATGATTTTTATCAGCAGGAGGAAGACTTTGATGTCCTGTTTCTGGGGACGAGCCATGTGATCAACGCAGTGTATCCGATGGAGTTATGGCGGGATTATGGCATTGTTTCTTATAATATGGCAAACCATTCAGAAAACATCTGTACGAATTACTGGCAGCTTCGCAATGCGTTACAGTTTACGACGCCAAAGGTCGTGGTCATTGATCTGTACGCAGTGGACGGGGACAGTAAAGTAAACGAGCAGTATCTTCACAATTTTACAGATGCCATGCCTTTTTCCATGCTGAAAGTCAAGATGGTTCAGGACCTGTTAGAGCCAGGGAAGCGCATGGAATATCTGTTTAACCTGTCGCTGTATCACAGCCGGTGGGAGGAGCTTGGCAGAGAGGATCTGAAACCGGGCACAGGGCTTGAAAAAGGGGCAGAGCTTCGGGAGGAAGTCACGGTGAATGTGCCGCCGACGCTGATTCCCAAGGAAGAGTACGATCCGACAGACCGTCTCAATAAGCAGTATTTACAGAAAATAATTGACTTGTGCAAAGAGAAGAAGATAGAGGTGGTCTTGATGTATATTCCCTACACCATGCCAGAGGGCGATCAGCAGGTGGCAAACTGGGGATATGCGGCCGCAGAGAAAAATGGGATTCCGTATCTGAATTTTGTCTATGAAGATCTGGTGATCAACTATGCGACGGACTGCGCAGATGAGGCACATCATCTGAATGCCTCCGGGGCAAAGAAGGTGACGGCGTATCTGGGAGACTATATCACGGCACATTATGAGGTGGAGGACCACAGGGCACAGTCCGCATATGCCTTCTGGCATGAGGACTATGAAGAATACCGCAGGATGAAACAGGAGTGGCTCGACGGACAGCAGAATGCATGGTCGTATCTGATGCTCTTAAATGACAGAGATTACCAGACGAAACTATACGCTGCGGAGACATCGTATATTTATCAGGATCCCCAGATGAAAGAGCTGATTGGCAATATTGACGTGTATGGCAAAGTGGAGCGCCTTCTGCCGTCAGACGATCGTGCCGGCGAAATTGCGGATGACAATACGGTCAGGATTGAAGTCTATGATGCCACAGATCACACGCTGGTCAGCACGCGGCTGCTGGTCCGCAGCGAGGAAGATCTGTATGAGATGCGGTGAGGATTGGTATATAGAAAAGAGTTTATTTATTATAGAAGAAATGAGGTTAAGCATATGTGTGGAATCGCAGGTTTTTGCAATCATCCCGCAAACTGGAAGGAAAACATCGAAAAGATGAACCAGCGGATGCGCCACAGAGGACCCGATGCCGGAGGAATCTGGGCAAATGAGGATGCCTCTGTCGTACTGGGGCACCGCAGGCTCTCCATCGTGGATTTGTCAGACACCGGGTCACAGCCGATGCAGTCGGCATCCGGCAGGTTTGTGTGCGTGTTTAACGGTGAGATCTACAATTATAAAAGGCTGCGGGACAAACTGTTAAAAGAGAAAAAAGTGGCTGCCTTCCGGGGGACATCCGATACTGAAGTGCTGTTAGAAGCGTTTGAGGCATACGGCGTGACAGAGACGGTCAGACACTGCAAGGGCATGTTTGCGATTGCCCTGTATGACAGACAGACCGGGAAACTGACGCTGATTCGGGACCGCATCGGGGAGAAACCGCTGTATTATGGCTTTGTAAATGGGCATTTTGTGTTTGCCTCGGATATTGGCAGCATCCGCGCATTCCATGATTTTCACAATGCAGTTGACACCAAGGTGTTGCAATTGTATTTCATCCATGGGTATATCCCGGCGCCGTACTCGATCTATCAGGATATATACAAATTAGATGCCGGCTGTATGCTGGAACTCGAAGCGCCTTATAAAGCGCCCAAGGTAATGACCTACTGGTCTGTGCGCGAGGCGGCAAGATACGGTCAGGCACATCCTTTTGCGGGAAGCAGGCAGGAGGCGGCGGATGAACTCGAGCGGCTTTTAAAAAATGCGGTCAGGGAACAGATGGTTGCAGATGTTCCAGTCGGTGCGTTCCTGTCGGCGGGGATTGACAGCAGTACCATTGTGGCGCTGATGCAGGCGCAGTCTGCGCGCAAAGTCAAAAGCTTTACGATTGGCATGGAGAACCAAGACTACAATGAGGCAGTCTGCGCAAAGGAGATCGCGCAGCATCTTGGCACAGAGCACACAGAGCTCTATATCACAGCGCAGGATGCCAAGGAAGTGATTCCCAAGCTGCCGTGGATGTACGGTGAGCCGTTTGCCGATTCCTCCCAGATTCCGACTTATCTCGTGAGCAAAATGACGCGGGAGCATGTGACGGTATCCCTGAGCGGCGACGGCGGGGACGAACTCTTCTGCGGATATACGACGTATTCGTCCATCAACCGTATCTGGAGCAAGATGAAGGCGTATCCCTATGGGATACGGAAGCTTGCAAGCCGCTTTCTGGTCGGCAATCCGCTGATTCGAGACCACCAGCTGCTACAGACCAAGGCATATCTCTTGGGCGCAAAGAGCCCGGAGCATCTGTATGAGCTCTCCAATGCGCAGGAAGCATCGAATCTAAAGATTGCGCTCGAGCGGTCGGTGCACCCCTACAAGCACAACAGCTTTCCCTACGGTGCATTGGAGGACACACAGAACAGCATCATGCTGATGGACATGGAGGTCTATCATCCAGATGACATACTGGTCAAGGTGGACCGCGCCGCGATGGCGGTATCGCTCGAGACGCGCGTGCCGATGCTGGACAAGGATGTCGTCGAGTTTGCATGGACGATACCGATGTCTTATAAAAAGCAGGGCGAGGAGGGCAAGCTGGTACTAAAGGATGTTCTGTACCGCTATGTGCCAAAAAGCATGATGGACCGCCCAAAGAAAGGCTTCTCGATACCGGTTACACAGTGGCTGCGGGAGCCGGGGCTGCGGGAATGGGCGGAGTCGCTGCTGGATACGGCTCAGATCCGGCGTCAGGGAATCCTGAACGCAGACGAGGTCCATAGAATCTGGCGGGACTTTGTGGACAATGGAAACTGGCGCATCCAAATCTGGTATCTGTTGATGTTCCAGTCGTGGATGCAGATGAATGAAAAGGACATGGAGGGATAAAATGAACCAACAAAATACAGCGCCGATCGGCGCCTATATCAAGATTGCAAGACCCGACCACTGGGTCAAGAATGTATTTATCATGCCGGGGCTTGTTCTCGCATTGATACTCATCCGTATGCCCGACGAGTGGGGCAGCTTTATCATCAAACTTACGGCAGGATTTTTTGCCACCTGTTTTATCGCATCGGCAAACTATGTCATCAATGAATGGCTCGACGCAGAGTTTGACAAGTACCACCCCACCAAGAAAAACAGGCCTGTCGTCAGCCAGAATATGAAGTTCTCCCTTGTGATGGCAGAGTATGCGGTGTGTATTGTGCTGGGACTTTTGTTGTCTATTGCAGTCAATATTCCGCTTTTGCTGACAGAGCTCTGGCTGCTGGTCATGGGCGTACTCTACAATGTCAAGCCGATACGGACAAAGGACATTGTGTATCTTGATGTCTTGTCAGAATCCATCAACAACATGATCCGCCTGCTGCTTGGCTGGTTTATCGTCTGTGAGGATGTGTATCCGCCTTCTAGCATCTTGGTCGGCTACTGGATGGCGGGCGCGTTTTTGATGGCGGTCAAGCGCTATGCGGAGTACCGCATGATCAACAACCCAAGCCTTGCAGGGTCATACCGCAAGTCCTTTGCGACCTACACAGAGGCATCACTTTTGTGCTCCTCGTTCTTCTATGCGCTGTGTGCGACCTTTTTGATTGGCATTTTCTTATTAAAGTACAGAATTGAGTACATTGTGGCAATTCCGGTGCTGTTTTTGCTGTTTTGCTATTATCTCTACATAGCGCACAAGCCAGACTCGGCAGCGCAGAAGCCGGAGAAACTGTTCCGGGAGAAAAAACTGATGATACTGGTGGGCGTGCTTGTGGTGCTGTTTGCGCTGCTGACTGTGATAGATATCCCGATCATGAAGATGTGGGAGACGGCATTTTTTATTCCAACACGCAAATAGGGCGAAAGTTGTGGAGATAGAAGAAAGAGGGTGTGAGCTATGAATCAGAGCAGTATGAGGAAAAAAAGCCTGTATGACTATCAGGTGGTGATTTTTGACTTAGATGGCACGCTGTACTTTCAAAGACCGTTCCGACTGCGTATGATAGGGTTTCTCGCGGGTTACATTCTGACCCACCCGCGCTGCGCAAAGGACTTTCTGATCATTAAAAAATACCGCAAAGTGCGGGAAGCGTGGGAAGTACACGAGAAAGAATGCGAAGGAAATCCGAAGTACAGCGCCCTTGGATTAGAGGACAGACAGTATCAGTACGTGGCGGACCAGATGCATACGAAGCGCGCCCGGGTTCAGAACGTCATTTCGTTTTTTATGCTGGAGATGCCGCTTCGCTTTCTGTCGGCGTACAGAGATGAGGTGCTGGCACATGCCATTGATACGCTTCACAGACAGCATAAAACCGTCGTTGTATACTCTGATTATCCTGTAGAAAATAAATTAAAGGCGCTTGGCATCCGCGCGGACGGCTGTTATACTTCAGCCGATGCGCGCATCGGCGCCATGAAGCCAGACCCCGGAGGAATCGCTGTGATTCTCGCGGACACAGGCTGCGCGGCGGCGGATGCGCTGATGGTCGGAGACCGCTATGAGAAGGACGGGCTTGCCGCCAAAGGCAATGGTGTGGATTATCTGATTGTCGGCAAGACGAAGAAGGAGCGGGCGTCCATCTGTTAGCTGCGTCTTAGTCTATGGTCAATCCATGTGAGCAGCTTCTCGACATAGAGACCGATCACGAACACGATAAAGACCGATGGTACAAGCAGCAGTCCATAGAGCAGCAGATCATTGTAGGTGCCGTTATTTTCTGTGAGAAAATAGTTCAGTGCCTTCATACCGTACCAGCAGACGAGCGGGTGTGCCAGATACATTCCGTAGGAGTTTTGGCCGCACTGTGCCAGAAAGTCCGTGAGTGGGTTTGCGTGCCGCGTATGCTGCTTTTTCCCGCGCAGCGTTTTCATTCGAACTTCGATATGGATGAGTGACACGGCAAGAAAGTATGCAGACAGCCCGACAAGCGACGGCAGCAGGGCGAAGGTCTTCTCGGAAGCTGGATTTAGGAACCAGTAGATACCAAAGCCTGTTGTCACGACAAACAGCAGCGCAGAGACTGCAAGCGGAAATTTAGAGCAAAAACGAGCGTTATTTTTCTCCTGAAAAAACAACACGATACCAAGGCTGAAACACGGCAGGTGATTTGTGAAAAAGAAATACAAAAAGGTGTTGTTGTCCAGATATAGTTCCTGATCTGACCAATCAGCGATCCAGCCCAGCAAAAATACGTTCAGGACAAGCAGCAGGACGGGCAGCACAGCCATACAGAGCGGATGGATGCGGCGCAGTCTGCGAAAGAGCCCATACAAAAAAGGAAAGGTCAAATACAGCAAAAAGGCAGTCCCGATATACCAGCCCCCGGGAAAGACAGAGTTGATATAGTCAGGAAAGAGCCCGTGTACAAAGAACACATTGGTGAGGATGCCGGGCAGCTCCCGGTTCATGATAAATCCGGGCGGGAAGCTCAGCACATTGAGTAACAGTATATTTAGTCCGAAATGGATTATCATAAAGAGCAGGAAGCCCGGTGCGAGCCTCAGGTAACGGCGCAGATAAAAGCGCAGCAGTTTCGGGGCGCGGCGTCTGCGGCGGCTGGATTCCGACAGATGTTCCCACGCATAGCAGAGGGCAAAGCCCGACACAAAGAAGAAAAGCTGGCATCCCATCTGACCATAGTTCATCAGCGGACGCAGTCCAGACATATCCAGCATGAGAAAATGCCGGTTGTGTACGATGATAATCATAATGATGCCAATGCCCTTTATGATATCCATTGATTTTAATTTTTGATTCATAGCTGCCTCCTGATTTTTAAACAAACCCAAATGTAGTGTAACACGTTTTGGCAGAGATGAAAATACTTAAAAAATGAATCCATTGTGGAGGAAAAATGATTTCTGTATTGTTGAGTTGGATCTATATCGTCGTAACTGCCTTTCTTGTCGGGTTTGCAGTATGCAGCATGATTGGCAGGCTGCTCGGGTATCGGGTGAGAGATCCTGTCAGTATCACCGGGACAGGTCTTGTGACGGTCACTGTCTATGCGCAGGTGTTCAGCCTGTTTTATAAAGTCGGCGCTGCGGCAAATCTGCTGCTGGTTCTTGCCTGCCTTGCGACTGCGCTGGTGTCATGGCGTCAGATTGGAGAGGTGCTCAGTGTGTCATGGCGCCAGAAGGGGGCTGCGTGGAAGCTTATCATGGCGGTCAGCATTGCGGTATGGTGTTTTTGTACTTCCAGAGGATATATGCACTATGATTCTGATCTTTATCATGCACAGAGCATCCGGTGGATAGAGGAGTACGGTATTGTGAAGGGACTTGGCAATATCCATGTGCGTCTTGCGTACAACAGTTCTTTCTTTGCGCTGTCTGCGCTCTACAGCCTGCACTTTCTCGGTATCAGACCGCTCCATGCTGTCAATGGGCTGATGGCGCTTTTGCTCTGGACACAGGTGCTCCCGCTGTTTTATAGCAGGAAATACCGAGGGGAGCGGATGCTAGTCACAGATTTTGCACGGCTTGGCGCACTGTATTACCTGACGGTGATTTACAGTGATGTCGTGGCACCTGCATCAGATTATGCCATCATGTGCACGGTGTTTTTTATTGTCATCAAGTGGTTGTCTTTACTGGAAAGCAAAGAGGAGTCTGTTGTGCCCTATGCGCTTTTGTGTGTGGCAGGCGTGTACGCTGTGACACTGAAGCTGACAGCGGGGATGATTTTGATACTGCTCTTCAAGCCGGTAACGATGTTACTACAGCCTTTGGATGGCAGGAGGCGCTGGCGCGACATTGGCGTGTATCTGCTGATGGGGCTTATCACAGCGGCGCCGTGGCTTGCAAGGACGGTGATTTTGTCTGGATATCTGCTGTATCCGTTTCCGGCGCTGGATATCTTTCCGGTGGACTGGAAGATGGACGCGTCAGCGGCAGCGCGCGATGCGGCGGAGATCAAGGCATACGGCAGGGGAGTAAACAATGCGGAGCTGGTGGAGCTGCCGCTGACAGCGTGGATGCCTGCGTGGTTTGAGGCGCTGCCTGCACTGGGAAAACTGTTTATTCTGGCAGATTTCGTGTGCCTGCTGCTGTTTTGTATCATGGCTGTCAGGGCAGTGTTTAGAAAGCGCGAGTCAGACCGGATGCACCGGGAATATTTGCTGGTGCTTGGTGCAGTGGCGGCATCCTATGTGTTTTGGCAGTTCTCAGCGCCGCTTTTGCGGTATGGATACGCATATGTCCTGCTTGTTTTTACGATAACAGCAGGTATTTTATGCGATATTTTGATAAAATACTTTGACAAACGGCAAAAAAGGGATATTATAGAAAAGACGGCTGCTGTGGGTGCCGTTCTGCTCTGGGGATTCTGCGCGGTCAAACTGGTATCGCTTGCAGGATATATAGACACAGAGCGGGATAAGCCAGCCTATGTATGGCAGCAGGATTATGGGAAGTATCCGTTAGAAAGCTATGAGGTGAACGGTGTCCGGTTTTTTTATCCGAAAGAGGGGGACCGGACGGGATATGAACGCTTTCCGTCGCTTCCGCGGCAGACAGAGATTTATTTCAGGGGAGTATCCGTGGATGAAGGTTTTTGGTCCAAAACGAAAGGAATGGAGACGAATGAAGACAAGTAAAAGTGTGAAAACAAGTGTTGTGGCAGTATGTGCAGCGATGATGCTGATGAATCCTGTCTGCGCATCGGCGGCAGAGCTTGCAGATGAGACAGCGCCAGAGGCAGAAGTATTGCCAACAGAAACGCAGCCCGCTGAGGCATTGCCGACAGAAGTGCAGCCTGCCGAAGCGGTGGAGACGCCCGCCGATACGACAGCACAGCCGGACGCATTGCCCGCCGATACGACAGCACAGCCGGACGCATTGCCCGCCGATACGACAGCACAGCCGGATGTATTGCCTGAGGATGCAGTGACACCGGACGCCGCGCAGCAGGACGCATTTGCATTGCAGATTGAATCGGTGGACAGTGAGACAGCGGTAATACTGGCGGAGCAGATGAAGGTGCAGCAGCAGGGTTATGCGCTTGATCAGTATCACAGGATCAACATTCTGGGAGATTCGCTCACAGAGGGCGTGGGCGCGAGGACGCCGGACAAGGCATTTCCCGCAGTCTTAGCGAAGCTTACCGGCGCGAAGGTAAATAATTACGGCGTGTCCGGCTCAAGGATTACAGATATTGTCGTTGATTACACCAACCCCGGCTCGTTTGTGGACAGGATGTACTCGATGGATAAGGCAGCGGATCTTGTGATTGTCTTTGGCGGCACGAACGATTTTTGGTTTGGGGACTGCCCGATCGGAAAGCGCACAGACAGCAAGCCCAATACGTTTTACGGCGCCCTCAACACCATGATTCCATATCTCAAGAATGCCTACGCGGCAGATCTTGTTTTTATCGTGCCGTATCAGCAGAGCAAGGACGCTGATGAGACTCATTCCTATAAGCGCAGTACCTATGGGAATTATGGCACTGGCACACTCAACCAGTACCGCATCGCAATGCTGGACAGATGTCAGTACTATGGTGTTCCGGTGTTAGACCTGTATGCAGACTATGATCTGAATACTGCGGATAATCGGGAGGCGCTTGAAAAATATGGAAATTTTATATGCGATGGCTGTCATCTAAACGACGCGGGCTATAATCTGCTCGCGCGTAAGCTCTATCAGTTTATCATGCAGGATTTCTCGCAGTATGTGCCGGCGTACACCACCATCAATGACATGGTATTTGAGACAGCGGCGCTTCCGTCGTTGATTCAGGACGGTAATTTTGTCATGCCAAACGGTCAGGTGATTCCAGCGAAGGAGGGCTTTGCGGCGGACCCTGCCCTGCCGTTGCAGCAGTTATATCAAAATCTGATCGTATCGGCAATGTATTAAGGAGGCGTGATGGGTGCAATCAAAAAGTACTGGCACTGGATGCTGGCGGGCTTGATTTTTGTCTTTGAGGCGGCGGTTTTGCTGTTGTTCAAAGACCAGATTTATGTGGGAATCTGCGATAATCTCGATCTTTTTATCACACAGCTGAAGTTCCTTTCTGACAATCACGCATTTTTTGTCCATGGACAGGAGCTGCCCATACTTGGCAGTATTGACAGAGATTATTTTCCGTCGGAGTTTTCACTTTATAACCTGCTGTATCTGATACTGCCAGACATCTATGCCTATATTGCGGGGTATTTGCTGCGGCTCGTGCTTGCGGTGGGGTCTGGTGTGCTGCTTGCAAGGCTTTTGCTGGCACAGACCTATCCGAAGTACGAGAAAGTGGTCGTCCTGACTGCCACGGCATTTGCGCTGCTGCCAGTCTATCCGATGTATGGACTCTGCTTTGCCTCGATGCCGCTCATATTATATTTGCTGGTACGTATTTACCGCAAGCCGCGCTGGTGGCTGTTTGGCGCGGTCTTTCTGTATCCGCTGGTGTCGTATTTTACTTTTTTTGGTGCGTTTTTGCTGGGATATCTGCTGATTGCAGTCTTTGTATTATGGATCAGGGACCGGAAGCTGCCGCTGTCACTTCTGGGGGCGTTTGCTGCGCTGGCGGCAGGCTTTGTGTGCTTTGAGTACCGGTTGTTTGGCGTGATGCTGTTATCCAACGAGGAGACCATCCGCAGCACGATGGTGACGGCAAGTTATGACGCATTGCAGCTGTGGCGCTGTTTTGTGGATGTATTTCTGCATGGATTTTCCCATGCAAAGTCTGTCCATACGTATTGGGTCTTGCCGGTTTGCACAGTTTATTTTATATGGAATAATTTCAGGTATCTCTCTGGCAGAAGGGCGGGGAAGATCTATGCGGATGTTTTTAATATCACGGTGTTATTTATCGTGTTTAACTGTGCGGTGTATGCCCTTTATTTCTGGGAACCGCTACGCGTACTGGTCGAGACGCTCCTGCCGCCGCTAAAAGGGTTTCAGTACGGCAGAACGATTTTTTTCAATGCCTTTGCGTGGTATTTTGCCTTTTTTATCGCGGTTAAAAATATGTTATGCCGTAAACAGACCGTCGCGTATCTTGCCTGTATCGCTGCGATTCTCGTTGTCGGAGGGACACAGTGTGAGTACAGTGATTTCTATAACACATGCTATTGTAATCTGTACAAGCTTGTGAAACACAAGGAAGTCAATCAGCTCAGTTACAGAGAATTTTATGGAGGCACTTTGATAAAAAAGATCAAACAGGACATTGGCTACACACCAGAGCAGGGGGCATGTGTCTATGGATTTCACCCGGCGATGCTCTCCTACAACGGCATCACAACGATTGACGGGTACTGCGGCTATTACAGCCAGTCCTATAAAGAACAGTTCCGCGCGGCGATCGCCCCCACACTGGAGGCGAATCCAAACTGGCAGACTTATTATGACGACTGGGGATGCAGGGCGTATCTGTTTTCGGCGTCGGGGGAGAATCTCTATGATTTTGGCGCCAATGCCGCCGCTGTGCCGCAGGAGATTCTGATTGACGCGCCGGCGCTGAAGGCGCTGGGATGCGATTATATTTTTTCCCGTGTGGAGATCACCAATGCCAGCCAGATGCAGCTTCGTCTGGCTGGCACCTATCAGGATGACGAGATGCCATACGCGGTGTATCTGTATAGTTTATAGGAAATGGAAAGGAAACAGAAAGGAAACGATAGAAATGAGTAAGAAGAGAGTATTGCTGTTTTACCCGCCGGGGGCGCTTTTTCAGAGAGGGGAGGACCGCTGCCAGCAGAATATTGATGACGGTTCAGCACAGGCGATGCGCGCCTGCAACGACTTGGGCTATGCGGCGGCAATCCTGATGCGAAGCGGTTATGAGGTACTGTTGCAGGATTATCAGACACAGGGGGACACCTTTGATGTGCTCTTAAAGGATATGGAGGCATTTCAGCCGGACATGATTATGATGAGCATCACCAACACGACCATCTTTGATGACATCAAGGTGGTAAACGAGCTGAGTGAGCGGTATCATCCGATCGTTGTCCTGAAGGGTGCGCTGTTTTATGCGCCGGAGCAGGCGATGCTCGACATGCTCGATCTGTCAAATGTAGACTATCTGATTGGCGGTGAGATTGACTTCTGTATTGGGAAAATCGCGGATTATTGTTTTCAGGGAATAGGAAAACCCGAAGAAATCAATAATATTTTATATAAGGATGAAACTGGAAAAATGATTCCCACCCGCTTCCATGTGTGGGATGACGATCTCGATGCGCAGCCGTTTCCGGCGCGCGAGCTGATGCGCAATGAGCTGTATATCCGTCCTGATACCAAGGAACCGATGGCGACAATCCAGACCGCCAGAGGGTGCCCGAGCCAGTGTGTGTTCTGTCTGACACCGGAGATTTCCGGCAAGCGCGTGCGTTTCAGAAGCCCGCAGAATGTGCTGGACGAGATGATCGAGTGCTATGAGAAGCATCACATCCGCAACTTCTTTTTCAAGGCGGACACGTTCACGATCAACCCGGCGTGGGTGAAGGAGATGTGTGAGCTGATTATCGGCTCAAGAATCTATGGCAAGATAGAGTTTACGGCAAACTCGCGCGTGCGTCCGCTCAGCAAAGAGACGCTCGAACTGATGAAGAAGGCGGGCTGTTTTCTGGTGGCATTTGGATTTGAGTCCGGCAGTGATGAGATGTTAAAGACCATGCGCAAGGGCACGACGGTGGAGGAGAACCGGCAGGCGGCGAGATGGTGCAAGGAAGTGGGGTTAAAGTTCTGGGGGTATTTCGTGATTGGCTTCCCGTGGGAGACGAGGGAGGACATTCTCATGACGAAGAAGCTTGTGATGGAGACGGACCCGGATTTTATCGAGGTCACGATTGCGCTGCCCTTTTATGGAACGCCGATGTATGAGACCTGCAAGGAGGAGAAGCTGCTTGAGAAGTCGGTGCTTGGCAGTGATTTCTTCCACTCCAGCACCAAGGGAACCAAACATCTGACACTCGATGAGGTCATGAAGCTCAGGAAAAATATTTTATTGAGCTTTTATCTGAGACCGAAGTACATTGTCAGAAGGATGGGGGACTGTGTGAAGGACCCGGGCATCTTCGTGCAGTATGTCAAGTACGGGCTGAAGCTGGTAGTGAATTTGTTTAAATAAGGAACTGTTCAGATATAGATAAGTCAAGATGTATAGGCTATTGCTAAACAGTTCCTAAAGAAGTTCGGAGTATTGAATGAGGAGAGCGTGGAAGGAACGCCTGCCGGAGTGGCTGACGGCAGGCGCGGCATTGGTATATTACTGGATCATGGCATTGTACAAGCTGACGCAGGCGCCTATCTGGCAGGATGAGGCGATGGAGTTTTACTGTTCGCTGCCCATTCAGGGGCCGATCAGGGGCGTGACGACATATGCCACCATGTACGAGCGCATGGTGCGGATTCAGCAGCAGCCACCTTTGTACAACTGGCTGATGTGCCTGTGGCTGCAAGCGGGCGAGGGTGAGTGGTGGTTTCGTTTTTCGAGTGTTGTATTTGGCTTTCTTGCAGCAGTGGGACTTTATTTTGTGATTAGAAAGTTATGTGACCGCTGGATGGCGGCTTTTTGCGTTGTTATTTATTCCAGTATCTATATTCTGATGTACTATATCAAAGAAGCATCGGAGTATGCACTGCTTGTGATGCTGCTGTTCTGGCTGCTCTATGTGTGGATACTGCTGTGCGAGAGAAGGACTGCCACGCGCGTTGTACTGTTTACGGTTTTGTGTACGCTGTCTGTATTTACGCACTATGGCGCGGTGTTTGTCGTGGTTCCTTTTGGTGTCAGTGTTCTTGTGAGCACGCTGGCAGCCAAAGAGCGGCAAAGCTTTTGGACTGCCCTTGGGTCTTTTGCGGTCGCCGGCGGTGTGGGCGGCGCGGTGCTTGTCTGTTTGTTCATTATACCTCAATCGGCAAACCAAGTGTCCACGCTCTTTTCAGAGAAAGAGATTATCATTGAGCGGGGCGGCATTCTTGGCGATTTTTTGAATAGCCTGATGTGGGTTTTCAAGTGGTGTACGATTGACATGGACAGAGACTGGGAGAAGATCTGGGGGCTGATCATCGCGGCGATGATCGTGATTGCGGCAGTCATTGTGTTTGTGGCGGTAAAGAGCAGACGGCGTGTGCTGCGGACGTATCTGTATTGCAATATAGCAGTCTATCTTTTGTATTATATCATCACAAAGCTCAATATCTATGCCTATGGCTGGTATGGAAACCGTTATAATATGTTCCTGCTTCCGCTGTGGTTTGTGCTGATTGCCGCATCTTTATATGAGCTGGTGATGATTTTGCGGAGGAGTTCTCATGCGGCAGTGTCACACGTCTTGTCACGAATCGTACAGGCAGGTCTTGTCACCGCAGGGATTTTGTACTGTATTTATGGCGATTACCGCATCTACTGTCACTGGGCGAAGATGGATCTGCGCACGGTGGTTCGGGAGTGGTACGCGCGGGATGGGTATGAGGTTCCGACGATGCTCGATTTTCACCAGCGGTACGGGTTTGTGTACTACTTTACACATGATGCGCAGTACGCGGAATCCCAGTGGGAGAAGCTGCGCTATAATGACGAGGTGGAGACATACGCTGCGACGGACACACAGACATGGAAGACGTATCTGGAAAAAGTGTATGAACAGCAATTGCCAGATGAACTCTATCTGGTGACAGGGCAGTGGAACGCGTTTGTAGATACCTTTGTGGAGCTGGGGTATGAGGTGGAGCCGATCGTGGATATCAATGCAAAGCTCTATTATATGACAAGATGATGAACAGGAGAAGGAGATGAAAAGAGTGCGGCAGAGGAGTGCAGGGGACACAACAGCAATAAAATTCAGAAGGCATACCATTCGGGCACTGGCGGTGCTTGCGGCTGGCATCGGTGTTGGATATGGGCTGCTTTTGCTTGTCTATCTGCTGCCGACAGCGCCGATGCGGGCGCATCTGTCAGCGTCTGCTGCGGTGCTGTCAGGAGAGCGTGAGTATCACAGGGTGATTCCGGGCGTGGTCAGCACACAGCTTGACAATTACACGGATTCGTGGATGATGGGCAATGCAGTCTATGACAGTCCGCGCTCTGTGTGGAAGCGTGCACTGGCGTGTACCAGCGCCGACTTTGGCGGGGGGCCGCTCGATGGTCTGGTGCGCTATCTGGGTGGCGAACAGGGATATCGCGAGGTGGATTACACGAGATACTGGCATGGATATCTGGTGCTGTTAAAGCCTTTTTTCCTGCTGTTTGACTATGCGGACCTGCGCGTTTTTAACGTGCTTTTTCAACTCCTTTTGGTATTTTTGATCTTTCGCAGCATCTCGAAGATGGGATATGAGGGGGAAGCGTGGAGCTATGTACTGTCCATACTTTTTATGATGCCGGTGGTGATACCGCTCTCTATTCAATTTTCAGTGATTTTCTATCTGACAAATATTTCAGTACTCATCTTACTCAAAGCGTATGACTGGATAGCGGACAAAAACGGCATGCTGCTCTATTTTCAGCTCATCGGCATGTGCGCGAGTTATTTTGACCTTCTGACGTATCCGCTTGCAAGTCTTGGTGTGCCGCTTGTCTGTGTCCTTGTCATCGAGGCAGACCGGGATTCGTGGACAAAGGTCAAAAATATTATCTGCCTCTCTGTGAGCTGGGGCTTTGGCTATGGGGCGATGTGGGCTGGAAAGTGGATCTTGAGCACCGTGGTATTAAGGGATTCGGTTATTGCAAACGCGCTGTCGCAGATCTTACTGCGCGCGTCGCACACACAGAATGGAGCGCCTATTACGGTGCTGGACACATGGCTCCGCAATGTGGAATTTTATTTTGAAAAACCGTTTATGATACTGACCGCGCTGTGTATGGCGGCTTTTTTGGCAGGGATTTTAAAGAGCAGAAGCCAGCTTGCGGATGTGTGCATCGACATCATTCCTTTTCTGCTGGTTGCCGTGATGCCGTTTGTGTGGTATGCGCTTGCAGGGCAGCACTCTTATGAGCATCACTGGTTTACATTCAGGGGGCTGGTTGTGACAGTGTTTGCCTGCATGTGTATCTGTGCGCGGCTGTACCGCGACACGGACACAGGATATTTTCAGCGCGGCTCCCGGAAGAGGAAGGGAGGGGTTTCATGATTATCATACATGTCATGGGCGGATTTGGCAATCAGCTTTACCAGTATGCATTGTATGAGAAGCTCCGGTCTCTTGGCAGGGAAGTCAGGCTGGACCTCTATGCTTACAAGGACGCGGAGGGCGCGGAGCGGGAGTGGCGCCCGCTCGAACTCGAATGGCTTGAGGGCATTCAATATGAGGTCTGTACAGCCAAAGAGCGGCAGCAGTTTCTGGATAACAGCATGAAGCCTGTGGACAGGATCCGGCGCAGGCTTACCGGCAGGAAGGACAGGACAGTCAGGGAGAGCGCGGTGTATATGCCGGAGATTTTTGAGATGGATGAGGTGTATCTGTACGGCTTCTGGGGCTGTGAAAAGTACTATGAGGATATTATTCCACTGCTTCAGGCAAAGATTGTGTTTCCAGAGAGCAGTGATCCGAGAAATGCTGCCTTGATGCGGTCGATGGCAGGTGAGAATGCTGTGAGCGTTCATCTAAGGCGCAAGGATTATCTCACAGTGGCAGACGGAAAACGGTATATGGGAATCTGCACCGATGCATACTATAAGGGTGCCATCCGCTATATTACAGAGCGTGTGGAACGTCCCGTGTTCTATATTTTTTCTGACGATCCGGCATTTGCAAGGGCACAGTTTTGCGGGGAGAATATGCATGTCGTAGACTGGAACACTGGCAGAGAGAGCTTGCAGGATATGGCGCTGATGAGCCGCTGCCGCCACAATATCTGTGCAAACAGCACTTTTAGCATCTGGGGTGCGAGACTCAACAGGCACCCGGACAAGATCATGATACGCCCATTGCATCATGACAACTATGAGACGCTGGATGCTGGGACGCTCCATGCGTACTGGCAGGGCTGGGTGTTGATGGATGCGGACGGAAACGTGTGTTAAAATATGGAGATAGTATAGTGAAAAATAAGAATTTGATGGAGGATTTGATCTCGGTCATCGTCCCGGTCTACAATGTCGAGGCGTATCTGGACCGATGCATGGATTCGATCTTGAAGCAGACCTATCAAAATCTGGAAATCATTCTGGTTGATGACGGCTCGACCGATGCATCGCCCGCAAAGTGCGACGCGTATGCAGCCAGAGACAGCCGCATCAAAGTCCTGCACAAGCCAAACGGAGGTCTCTCAGATGCGAGAAATGCAGGGCTTGCACTGGCGCAGGGCGCCTATATCGGCTATGTGGACAGCGATGACTGGATAGAGCCGGACATGTATGCGTCCCTGTACAGGGCGTGCATAGACCATCATGCACAGCTTGCAGTGTGCAGGTATTTTCAGGAATATAAGGACAGGACGGAGGCGGGCGGAGACGGCAGTGTGGTGCCGCTTGCGCGGGAGGAGCTGCTCCAAATCTACATCAGCGGGCATGAGAGCTATGTGATTTACAATTCGGTGTGGAGCAAATTATTTCAACGGGAGCTTGTCGAGGGAATGCAGTTTCCGAAGGGCAGAAACTCGGAGGATATCATGTATACGACGCGCGCCTTCTGCCGTCTTGACCGTGCGGTATATCTTGACCGTTGCCTGTATCACTATGTGCTGGACCGGGATGGCAGTATTATGAACGCATCGCGTGCGGAGCGGATGTTTGGTGATGAGCTGCCGTTTTGGCGTGAGCACATTGCCTGTATCCGAAAGATGGTTTCGCCCAAGATGGCAGACCTCGCCGCGTATGCTTTTGAGAGACGCTTGTTATTTTATTATATTGATGCACACCGCCAGAAAAATAACGAGACGGCGGCAAGGCTTGCAGCAGAGGTCCGGGCAGACCGGGAGGAGATGGACCGGATTTATGCCAGCGGGATTGTCTCGCGGGGGGACAGGATGCGCAGGAAATTGTTTCTGTTCTCGCCAGCCCTGTACGCGTTGGTGGTGCGATGGTATGAAAAGCTGGTGATTCCCCTAAGACAGTAAGGAGCGGTTATGCTTTTTAATTCATATATTTTTGTGTTTTTGTTTTTGCCGTTTGCGGTGATCGGGTATTATGGGCTGCATCACTTTGGCTGGAAGCGGGCGGCGCTGGGCTATCTGATCATGATGTCGATGGTATTTTACGGCTATAACAGTATGGCTTATTTAGCAATGCTGGTGATCAGCATTCTGGTCAACTTTTTTCTCGTCCGGCTGATGGACATGAAAAGCGGGCAGGGATGGCGGCGGGTAGTTCTGCTCTTGGGACTTGCCTACAATCTTGGGATTTTATTTTATTTTAAGTACTATGATTTTTTTATTGAAAATGTAAATACGGTATTTCGGACAGATTATTCCTTTTTGCGGCTTGCGCTGCCGCTTGGCATCAGCTTTTATACATTTCAGCAGATTTCGTATGTGATTGATTCTTATAAGGGGGATTGTGAGCGCTATGATTTTTTGGCGTATGCGGCGTATGTGTCCTTTTTCCCGCAACTCATCGCAGGACCGATTGTGTATCATGATGAGCTGATACCGCAGCTTCGGGCAGAAAAAAATCATCACCTACAGTATGAAAATCTAAGCAGGGGTCTGTATGCCTTTTCGCTTGGCATGGCAAAGAAGGTGCTGGCGGCGGACAGCCTGTCCAAGATCGTGACAGCCGGATATGCGGATGTGGGGGCGCTTAACAATATCAGCACGATGTTTGTGATGGTGTGCTATTCGCTTCAGATCTATTTTGATTTCAGCGGGTATTGTGATATGGCATATGGGATTGGCTATTTGTTTAATGTAACATTGCCGATCAATTTCAATTCGCCGTACAAGGCGGCGTCAATCCGGGAGTTCTGGGAACGGTGGCACATGACGCTGACGCGCTTTTTTACGAAGTATATTTATATTCCGCTGGGCGGCAGCAGGAAGGGAACAGCGCGCACCTATATCAATGTCATGGTGGTATTTCTGGTGAGCGGGATCTGGCACGGGGCGAACTGGACATTTATCCTGTGGGGGGCGGTGAATGGGCTTGGCAATCTCTTTGACAGGGTATTTGACAGGATACTTCGCAGGATACCGCGCCTGATACGGGTATTGTCCACGTTTTGTTTTTGCAGCATTGCATGGAGTATGTTCCGCGCAGAGTCGTTAGAGCAGGGATTTTTGATGATCAAAAATCTGGACGCGGCTGGGGACGGCAGGGTGTATGAACCGCTGATAGAAGCTTTTGACAAGCTCCTGGAGGTAAAGCTGCTTGGCTGGATGGGGCTTGGCCCGCTGATGCAGGCCTGCCCGTGGCTGATACCGGCTGTCTTTGCCGCACTGCTTGTGTGCGCCTGCCTGTGGATGCGAAACACGCAGGAGAAGGTGGCGGACGGCAGATACGGGCTTTGGCGCATCGTGGTGACAGTGGGGCTTTTGATCTGGAGTATTCTGTCGCTGTCGGAAGTGAGTGAGTTTTTATATTTTAATTTTTAAAGAAATTTTTAAAAGGAAGGGGGCGGCATATGGAACAAAAAGCAAAAAAGTGGTTTCTTGCCTGCATGTCGGTACTGTTGGGCAGTCTGTTTTTGATGGTGCTGGTGTTCTGGATTTTTGACCCGTATTTTCATTATCACAAGCCGTTTCCTTTCGTCTCATACCGCCTGTATGACGAGCGGTATATCAATGATGGGATTTCGAGACATTTTGACTATGATGCCATCATCACGGGCACGTCGATGGCACAGAATTTCAAGACGAGTGAGGCGGATGTGCTGTTTGGTGTCCAGTCTGTCAAAGAGACGTTCTCCGGGGCAGGGTACAGCGAGCTCTCCGAGAATCTTGACAGGGCGCTTTCGCGCAATCCAGATCTAAAGACAGTGATCTGGACAATGGATGCAAACGCGATTTTGCGCGATAAGGATTACACCGAGTACGAGGGCTATCCCACGTATTTATATGACGACAATCCATGGAATGATGTGCAGTATGTCTTTAACAAAAATGTGTGGTATCATGGGGTGCTGGTGAATCTTATTCGGACGATCGCCGGGATGCCAAGCACTACTTTTGACGAGTATTCCTCGTGGGAGAAGGAGACCGGATACGAGCATGTGATGGCAGCCTACGACCGCTGGGAAGAGCCGGCACAGGAGGCGCCGGGGCTGACAGCGGCGGATGTGGAGATGGTGACTGGCAATATCGGGCAGAATTTTGTGGATTTGGTCAACAAGTATCCTGATACGACATTTTATGTATTTTACACGCCGTACAGCATCTGCTGGTGGGATTTTATGATTCGGGAGGGGATGATTAACTATTATTATGAGGCAGAATTGATCGCAACGAAGATGCTTTTGCAGTGTCCGAACGTAAAACTCTATAATTTTCATGACAAATATGATATAATAACGAATCTGGACAATTATCGTGACAAGGAGCACTACGCATCACATGTCAATTCGATGATTCTTGAGTGGATTGCGGCTGGCGACGGGCTGGTGACGGAGGAGAATTATATGGAGCGCTACGAGCAGGAGAGAGCATATTATACGCAGTATGATTATGACAAACTCTTTCAAAAGCAGCCATAACAAATTAGGAGGGATAAAATGGACATCATCAGGAAAATGCGCTATATTCTGGACAGGAAACAAAAGATTCATATCTGTTTTCTGGGCGTACTGATCTTTATCGGCGGCTTGTTGGAGACAGTGAGCGTATCGGCGGTGCTGCCGATCGTGTATGTGATCATCAGCCCCGAGCAGGCACAGGAAAATAAATATATCCGAATGGTGATGGAGGCGCTGGCAATCGACAGCATCGAGGGGGTTATCGTGCCGCTTCTATGGACGCTGATTGTGATGTATATTTTAAAGAATGCATTTCTGCTCTTTCTTGCGAGTGAGCAGAATCGTTTTATTGCATTTAACCGCAATAAATTAATCAGTCAGGTGCTTCGCGAGTTTTTGAACAGACCCTATGAATTTTATCTGGACGCGGATATTCCCACGGTCTTTCGGCTGACAGACAGCGATATCCCCAATGTGTTCAATATTTTGATGTCCATGATCTCTCTGGTCTCGGAGGCGGTGGTGTTCGCACTGCTGTGCATTGTGATGGTAGTGACAGACTGGAAGCTGCTGTTATTTCTGATCGTAGTGTTTGGCGTGCTCTCCCTTGTCATGATTAAGGTGTTAAAACCACAGTTGTCTAGGCTGGGAGAGAAGAATCAGGCGATACAGTCGCGCATTGCCAAGTGGCGGATTCAGGCAATCTATGGCATCAAGGATGTGAAGGTGCTTCACAGGGAGGCGTTTTTTGCAGACAATTATGAGCACAGCGGGAAGATTGGCGCAGGGTATGCCAGACGCCATGCGGTGCTGAATAATACGCCGCGGCTTCTGATCGAGGCGGTCTTTATGACCAGTATTCTGATTTATATCATTCTCTATATTCAGATGGGAAATGATGCGTCCACGCTGATTCCGATGCTCACGGCGTTTGGCGTGGCAGCGATCCGCATGATGCCGAGTGTCAACCGCATCAATACGTATATGACGGACATTTCGTATTTCAGACCCTGTCTGAACTATGTGTATGAAAATATGAATATCAATGAGATCAGCCGCAGGAACAATCAGACTTTAAGGCCTGCCGATACGTCAAAGAAGATGCAGCTTCGCGACAAGATTGCACTCAAAGGCATTGTATATGCCTATCCAAATACGGACAAACTAATCTTTGACCACGCAGATATGGTGGTTCCATACGGCAAATCGGTCGGGATTATGGGACCGTCAGGCGCGGGCAAGTCTACGATTGTAGATATTCTGCTCGGACTTTTGAAGGTTCGGGAGGGCAGCATCACCTGTGACGGCGAGAATATCTTTGACAACTATCCGGCATGGCTTGCACAGATTGGCTACATTCCGCAGTCTATTTACCTCGTGGACGAGCCGGTCAGGAATAACATTGCCTTTGGCATTGCCGATGAGGAGATTGACGACAGCCGCATATGGCAGGCGCTTGAGGAGGCGCAGCTTGCGGATTTCATCAGAGGGCTGCCAGAGGGGCTTGACACTGCCATCGGCGACAGAGGCGTGCGCATCTCCGGCGGACAGCGCCAGCGCCTTGGCATTGCGCGGGCACTCTATCACAATCCAGAGATTTTAGTGTTTGATGAGGCGACTTCCGCGCTTGACAACGAGACAGAGGCGGCGGTCATGGAAGCGATCAACAGCTTCCATGGCAAAAAGACGATGGTCATCATTGCACACCGCCTGAATACAATCGAGAAGTGTGATATCATCTACAAAGTAGATGAGGGGAAGATACAGGAGACTAGATTATCGTGACTGCATAAGGCAAAGGAAAAGGATTTGGTTATGGCATCGAAGAATTGTGTGGAAAAGAAACCAGTGATCGCAACAGAATTATTAAAGGGGCAGGGGCTTGGCAATCAATTGTTCTGCTATGTGACAACGAGGGCGCTCGCCTATGACAAGGGTTATGATTTTGCCATACTGGGCAGGGAGCTTTTGGATGGTCTGTCCTTTATGGAGCTGGACTGTGGACTGGATCTTGAGAAAGACGATTTCCAGGAAATCTATCACGAGAGAGAGGACAGAATCTATCTTGGCAATTCCCGGCATGATCTTGAGCATGGCTGTTATATCACCGGTGCGGATGCACGGCTGTCCGCACTTGACCAGACGACGCTTCTGTACGGCAATATGCAGGACGAGTCCTATTTTGGGAAATATAAAAAAGAAATCAAAACGTGGCTGCGTGTAAAACCGGCGTATGACTGTATGGCGTACTCACGGGAAAACCTCTGCATCATCAATATCCGGGGCGGTGAGTACACAAGCAATCCTGAATTGTTTTTAAGGCGCAGGTACTGGCTGGATGCGATGGCGGTGATGCGGCAGCAGCGCGCAGACATGCAGTTTATGGTGGTGACAGATGACCTTGCGGCGGCAAAGAGAATTTTGCCGGAGGTGGAGGCGTATCATTTTGATCTGGCGGGGGATTACACGGCGGTCAAAAACGCGCATTATTTAATCTTGTCCAACTCGACATTTGCGTTTTTTCCCGCATTTACAAGCGATACAGTGAAGTTTATCATCGCGCCGAAATACTGGGCGCGCCACAATGTGTCGGATGGATACTGGGCGTCAGAACAGAATATTTATTCGGATTTTCATTATCTTGACAGGAAGGGAAATCTGTTTACGGCAAAAGAATGCAGGGAAGCGCTTGACAAATACAGGCAAAAGTCGCCATACTATAAAAGAATTGGAAAGAGGCCGGAGGGCTTGGCGCTTGCGGCGGCGCGCATCAGAAGCAGCGCGCTGGTATACAGCGATTTGATGGTGCGGGCGGTCCGTTCTATAAAGCGCAGGATAAAAGGATAGATTGTGAAAAGGAGCAAAAGTATGGAGAAGGACAACATGTCAAAAAAATTAAAGCTGCCGCAGGTGACGCTCGCTGCGATGACGAGCGTCAATGTCAGCGCGGCCATCAAGGCGATGCAGTACAGTATGCGCGGGATTGACTTTGGCGACGCGGTTCTGATCACGCATCGAAAGCCCTTTCTCCTGCCAAAGTCCATCCGCTACAGCCACACGGACAGGCTGCGTGACATCGACGCCTTTAACTACAAGATGGTCTATGAGCTGGGGACGCATATTCATACGGACTTTGCGCTGATCGTGCACGCGGACGGCTTTGTGGTACACCCTGAGCTCTGGCGCGATGAATTTCTGGACTATGATTATATCGGTGCGCCTTGGCCGCTGCCGCCTGAGGGCGACACGACCACGTATCGCGACCGGGACGGGAACATCTGCCGCGTCGGCAACAGCGCAGGCATCCGCAGCAAACGCCTGATGGATTTTCCCAAAAAAGCGGGGATTCCATGGGAGGGTGAGTATGCCTATGGGCGGATGTGGTACTATGAAGACGGATTTATCTGCTGTAAGATACGGCATTTGTTGGAGGCAGAGGGAATGCGCATCGCCCCGCTGTCCGTGGCGAAGTATTACAGCCACGAGAAGATGATACCAGAGATACAGGGAATCACGCCGTTTGCCTTCCACAAGTGGGAGGGGACAAATGCGCAGTATCCCAATTTTATCAAAGAGCCTGTGATTCGCCGGTTCAAAAGAAGGGTCGCAGGATGGATTCGTTAGAGATACGATAAATTGAGAAAGGCATGGTTGATAGTGAATAAAGACACAGCAGATCAGATAAAATGTTTTATAGAGGAGCGCAGGGGGTACAGCATTTTTATTCTTGTACAGATTTTGATTTTGTTTTGTTTGATCATAGGTCTGTTTGGAAAAGCTGTAACGATTGAGCTGGATGCCAAGAATCTTGAGATCCGCGATGAGAAGGTGATTGTCAATGAAGATCATTCGTTCTATATCTCGGGCTGGAATGACGAGGAGTCTTATGGGCGCTGGGTAGCAGGCACAGGGCTTTTTGACCTCAAGCAGGGAATGTATGAGGTTCGAGTTGATTATGAGTCCCTGTTGTACAACACAGAAGTCGGCGGCAACTGCGAGGACAAAACGGGCACCCTGCAAATTCTTAGAACCAAAAAGACAGAGGACAAGCTCTGCTACAATGAACTCAAGTTTCAGGACGGACATACGCACCAGCGCACGCGGCTGTGGATACGCAATATCGGCGGGGAGCAGGACTTACAGTTAATGGTCAATTTCTACGGCGTGGGAGAGCTGCGGGTGGATAAAATCCTAATCAGGGAGCTCACAGCATGGCGTCTGATGAGGCTGCTTGGATGGCTTGTGCTGTTTCTTTTGGTGGATGCAGTCTATATCTACTTTTTTGTCAGCCGCAAGGCATCCAATAAGACTGCGGCCGCAATCCTTTTATTTGCAGTGTTTTTTGCCAGTCTGCCGCTCATGACGGACTCTTTGTTCTGGGGGCATGACCTTGATTTTCATCTAAACAGAATCATTGCGCTTGCAAACGGGCTGGAAGCAGGGCATCTTTTTGTGCCGATTCAGACCGAGGTCTTAAATGGCTATGGCTACGCTTCGCCGCTGTTTTACAGCCAGTTATTTTTGTATCTGCCGGCAGTTTTATATAATTTGGCGGTGCCTGCTCAAGTGTGTTATCAGATCTATGCGATTCTTGTCAATATCGCAACCTGTCTGATCGCGTACTACAGTTTCAAGGGGCTTGTGAGGGACAATAAGATCGCAGCGGCAGGCGCGCTGATCTATCTGCTGTCAGCGTACCGCATTACGAATCTGTATGTTAGAGCAGCCGTCGGGGAATACACGGCGATGGCATTTTATCCGCTCATTGTCTATGGATTTGTGCGCGTGTATACCACGGAGGAGACAAAACTTGGCATCCGGGACTATCTTCCGATCGTATTAGGTCTGAGCGGATTAATTGAGAGTCATGTGCTCTCCTGCGAGCTGGCGGCGATGTTTATCGCGGTGGTGTGTCTGGTAAATTACAGGAAAACATTTGTGCCAAAGCGCTTTATCACGCTGGCAAAGGCGGCGGTTTTGACGCTGTGTGTCAATATGGCATTTATCCTGCCGTTTATCCAGTCCATACAGATGGATATCCGGGTAAATGACGATCCAGTCAATCAGATTCAGGTGCAGGGAACCTATTTGCAGCAGGTGTTCAGCGCATTTCAGGTCTCGTTTGGCGACAGCCGCATCGGCATGAACTCTGAAATGTCACTCTCTCTTGGCATTTCACTTGTCATGGGGCTTGTCATCTTTGCCGCCTGCTGTAGTATGCAGAACGAGTGGCGCACGAGGAAGAGCAGCACCGTCAAGGTCGGTGTGCTGTGTACGGTATTTACCGTTGTATGCATTGTCCTGTCGCTTCGGATTTTCCCGTGGGACAGTATTGAGAATTTTAGCAAGCTCCTTGCAAAGGTGCTGTGTATCGTACAGTTTCCGTGGCGGTATCTTTCTATGGCGACGGTGTTTGCAGCAGTGGTGACGGTGATCGGGCTCTATGTTGTGAAGGAGATTAAGAGTGCGCGGACGATGCAGTTTCTGGGCGGGGTGCTCTGCCTGACTGCTGTGTTCACAAACAGCCTGTACATGGCTGGCTTCACAGACGGCATCGGGATTGAGCGGGTTTACGGAGACGCGGATGTGGAGAAGGCGGTGAGCAGCGGCGAATATATTCTAAGCGATACCATCGAGGGGAATCTTCGCTGGCGCAGGGTGAATGCTGATCCGAAGTTTGTCACCGTGTCCGGCTATGCGTATCAGGGCGGTGTCACGACGTTTGACTGCGTAAACATTGCTGACACAGAGATGGCAGTGGAGATTCCGCTCATGAATTATGACAATTATTATGCCTGCGATATGGTGACAGGAGAGTCGATCGGTATCATGAACGGGACAGACAATCGTGTGAGTCTTGCAATACCGGCGGGCTTTGACAGCAGTATCAAGGTGGTATACCGGTTTCCACTGCTGTGGAAGCTGTCCTATGCCGTATCGTTTATCACGGTGCTCTTAACTGTGGCGGCGGTAGTGCTTGATAGAAGGAAGAGGAGGAACGCAGGTGATTTATGACTGCTTTCAGTTTTTCAATGAACTGGATATCCTAAAGATTCGATTGCATGTCCTTGGTCCAGTGGTGGACAGGTTTGTGATCAGCGAGGCGACAGAGACCTTTTCCGGTCTGAAAAAGCCCTTGTATTATGAAGAAAATAAAGCGATGTTTGCCGAGTTTGAGGATAAGATCATCCATGTGGTTGTGGACGATACCCCCGCAGGCGGTACGCACGAGCGGGATACTTTCCAGAAAAATGCGGTGACAAGGGGGCTGGCTGGCTGTACAGATGACGATATTGTGATTTTCAGCGATCTTGACGAGATTCCAAACCCTGACAAAATCCGTGAAATCCTGCAAAACTTTCAGGAGGACAAGATCTACCACTTTGCACAGCGTCTCTTTTACTGCTATCTGAATATGGAGGAAGTATCGGGCAGCCTGTTGTCCTATGCGGGCGAGTTTGAGGGTGTGGCGCGCAAAAAGTGGATTGGCACAAAAATGCTCAGCTATAAATTGTTGAGAGAACAGCATCTTATGCTGGGTGAGCTGCGGTTTCCAGAACGCAAGGAGATCGGCATCCGCGTGGAGGACGGCGGCTGGCACTTTGGGTACATGGGCGGCCATGGCGAGAAGGATATCCGAAAGCGTGTACAGGAAAAGGTCGTGTCCGCAGCGCATCAGGAGTATAATTCAAGACATGTGTTATCGAATGTGACCGACCAGATTAAGGACGGCAAAGATATTTTTGGCAGGAATGCACAGTTTGTCCGGTGCGAGATTGACGAGAGCTTTCCTGCATACATCCGGGAGCACCAAAAGGAGCTGGACTTCTTGATTATGCAGGAGGAAAAGGGCGTTAAAAAGGCGCTTCGCAGAGCAAAAGTGACAATTAAGAACAACTGTTATAATATTCTGGTCTCAATCAAACGCGCTGGAAGAAGGATGCTTGGAAGGGGAAAATAAGGGGGGATTGGCATGGAGCGACCAAAAGTTTCGATCTGTATTCCCTGCTATAACAATGCGGATGAAGTGGAGCGCCTGCTGCAATCCATCTACAGACAATCGTACACGGACTTTGAGGTGAATATATCTGACGACTCGACCAGCGATGAGACACAGGCACTGGTGAACAGGTGTTATCCTATGGTAAAGTACCAGAGGAACCAGAAGCCGTATGGACATATTTTGAACTGGAATGCCGCGATCAAAATGGCGGAGGGAGCCTACATTAAGATTATGTTCAGCGATGACTGGTTTACAGACAGCAAAAGTCTTGGCGCGTTTGCGGCAATGCTGGATAATAATCCTGATGCCGCGCTTGCGTTCTCCGGCAGCAGGCAGGTGATGCTGGACGGGCAGGACGGCGGCGCCCTGCGTCATGTGACGGCAGCGCATCAAATGAAATATTATGACCGCGCGGCGGACGCGTCGTTTATCGACGGGCTGCGTGAGGATTACCGCCATCTTTTTCTGGGAAACCAGATTGGCGCGCCGAGCGCTGTCATCTACCGCAGAGGCAGTGCGCTGACTTTATTCGATGAGCAGAGCAATTGGGCGTCCGATCTGTTTTTGTATTTTAATTTATTGGAAAAAAGTCCCATTTTTGCCTATACAGAGGCGCCCTTGGTCTCGATTGGCGTACATGCAAACCAGTATACAGAGAGCTTTTCAGACAAGGACGAGCGCATATATAATGACTACAAATACATGTATACCAAGTATGGTCTGAACAGAAGCAAAGCATGCAGAGCGTATTTTACAGAGCAGTTTTTGATCAAATATCACAGAGGGTTTCGGGAGGCGAAGGCGCTTGGGATTGGGGGAGGGCTGTTTGTCCGCAAGATGTTTAAGGAGCTTGCGGCGACAGTGCTAAGCTTTGTCACAAGCCGTTTCAGAAAATGTTGATTTGGGGCATGAAAGGAATAAAGACGCATGGAAGAGCGCGCAAAAAAAGCAGGTACATACTGCTTCTGGGCGGCAGTGCTGATCGAGCTGCTGCTGGTGATCATTGATAAAAGTGCATATATCAACCCCTATGAAGGACAGCTCTTTCGCCTGACGTTTTTGCTGTTTGCAGTAAAGATTCTGACGACAAAGTACTCGAGAAATGAAATTCTGTTCCTTGGCATGGTGGGCATGGTGGCAGCCGTGTCATACTTTGTCAATACCAAGGACGAGGCAGTGCGGGCAGTGGCGCTGGTCGCAGCGTGTAAGGACATCGACCTTCGGCGGCTCTTGAAGGTAGTGCTCTGCGCTACAATAGCAGGGATGGCGGTTTTGTTTGTGCTGTCTGTCACAGGAATTTATGGGGCAGTGTCCGTCACCGCAGATTATGGAAGGGGTTCTGGACCGCTGGACCCTTATTATGAGACGCGGTACTGTTTTGGGATGGGACATCCGAATGCGTTTCAGGGAATGCTGTTTATGGTCAGTACGCTTGGAATGTATCTGTACGCAGAGCGCATGCGGCTGTGGCATTTTCTGGCAGTGGGGCTTGTAGGGTTTGTGTTCTATCTCTTTACCGACTCCAACACAGGATTTATCGTGCTGGCGGCGGCGGTCGCGGGCGTGATGCTCATGAAGTACAGCAGGGCGGCTCGGGAAAGACGGCTTTTGTATCTGCTGGCGGCGCTGTTTTTTATCGCGCTGGTGGCGTTTTCCGCCTATGGGTCGCACACCGGCCGCGATACGCCTGTCATGTATAAGATTGACAGGGTGCTCAACGGCAGATTTCAGTATTCCAACATCTATGAGGCGGCAAGGGTTGAGAATTGGAAACTGTTTGGCGCGGCAGCCAACGAGGAATTTTTCGATCAGGGATTTATCCGGCTGTTTTACTGGTATGGCATCGTTCCGGCAGCCGTCTATCTGCTGGGCAATCTGTATCTGATTTGGCAGTCCTATCACAATAAGGACTACAGCCTCTGTGTGATCGTGACGGCATACGCTGTATTTTCCATGATGGAGGCGCATCTGGTGTCCGTTTATCTGCTGCGGAATTATCTGCTGCTCTTTATGGGATACTATTGGTATCAGCCCTTTTTGGAGCGGGGGGAGACGCAGGGATATCTCTGGCAGCCGCGCAGGATACTTTTGGGGGGAAAATGAAATGAAGAAGAAGGACAAACTGGTGAGCGTCGTCGTTCAAGCGTATAATTCCGCAGATACGATCGTAAGAACGCTGGAGTCCGTCAAGGCGCAGGATTATGAAAAGATCGAACTCATTGTGACGGATGATAAGTCTACAGACCAGACGATCGAGGAGGTCGCAGCATGGCTTGAAAAAAATCAGGAGCGCTTCTGCCAGACGCAGCTTGTCACAGCCAAAGTAAATACCGGAATTCCCGGGAGCAACAATCGGGCGCTGCGGCATGTGACAGGAGCCTATGCCGAGTTTCTGGCAGCAGATGACTGTATGGCGCCGAACGCTATCAGCACATATGTCGCCTACTGCGAGGCGCATCCCAATACGATTCCCATCGCGCGGGTAAAGCTGTTCTCAGACGACGCAGACTGCGATTTTTCTTCTGTCGCCGCGTACTGTGAGCGCTGTTATGCATTTGCAGCGCTGAGCCAGAAGGAGCAGTACAGGCAGCTTTTGATACAGAATCGGATTGTGGCGCCTGCCGCGGCGTTTTATCCGGTGAAAATCCTTCGTGCGCTCAAAGGGTTCGACGAGGCATACCGCTGGATGGAAGATTATCCTCTGAATGTGAAGCTGCTGAAAAAAGGCTACCGTTTTGGACTGCTTGACAGGGAGCTGGTCTGCTATCGAATTTCCGGCGGCTCGATCACAGGGAAAAGTGCGGCGCCGCTAAAGCTTACGGAGGCAAAGATGTTCTTTCGTGAGAAGATGTGGTACATGATCGGCAACGGTATGGGCTGGGAGGCAGTGAAGCAGTCGAAAAGCTGGATTCGGATTTTGCTCAGGAGAGGGAAATAAGCGATGAATATTCTTATCATACCTGCCTTTTTTCAGACAAAGCGCCGGCCGACGGTGGGGAGCTTTTTCCTAGAACAGGCAAAGGCGCTGAAAAAAGCTGGACATCAGGTGACCATCCTGTACTGTGACACGTATTCTGTCAAATGTATCAGAGAATGGATTGTCTATGAGGAGCAGACGACCGATGTCATTGACAATATCAAAGTATACAGGAAAAAGACATTCTGTCCGTTTAAGCATGGCATGGAAGGGCACAGAAAGGCTTTTGCCAGAGGCATTCTCTCGCTCTATGAATCACAGATCAAGGGCAGGATGGAGCCGGACATCCTCCATGCACACTGCTGTGTGTGGGCTGGACAGGCAGCGATGGCGCTCTCGCAGCAGACGGGCATTCCGTATTTGATCACAGAACATGCAACGATGTTTCAGCTCCACAGAGATCAGATCAGCAGGAAAAACAACCAGTATATCACACAGGCATTTCAGCGGGCGGCGAAAGTACTGTGTGTCAGCAGTGCCTTTCGTGATGTCTTGGCAGTGTACAGAGCCCCGCAGGAGATACAGGTTGTAGGAAATGTCGTGGACTGTGATTTTTTTCATCAAAGTGACACCAAAACAGCGAATTTTACGTTTTTTAGCCTGTGTTATATGCAGACAGAAGACCAGCTTAGAAAAAAGGGGATCGATATCCTGCTCAGGGCGTGGAGGACTGTCCAGAGAAATTGTCCGCTGGCGAGGCTTGTTGTGGGCGGTGGTGGACAGGCACTGCAAAAAGCGGTAAAATGGTGTGAAGAGTATGAGATTTCAGATACAGTGACATTCTTAGGCGCGCTGGACCGGCAGCAGACAGCGCATCAGATGGCTTCCTGTGATTGTTTTGTACTTCCGAGCCGCTATGAGACCTTTGGCGTCGTCTATATAGAAGCAATGGCATGTGGTAATCCTGTGATCGCCACCGCGTGCGGCGGACCAGATGATTTCGTGACACCGGACAATGGGCTGCTGGTGCCTGTGGAGGATGTCAGTGCACTCGAACAGGCAATGCAGCAGATGATCACATCTTCACATCAGTATGATTCCGATAAAATACGGGCATCTGTAGCGTCAAGATTCAGCAGTCAGGCGGTCGCAGGGCAGCTTGAGCAGATCTATCACGCAATACTGGAAGAATCGTCTGGAAGTATGAAATAAGGAATTTTAAGCGTGCCAGAGTGCGTAAGGGGTATAAAAATGGACAATCAAAACAGTCAAAAGATGCTGGTGTCAATCATCACGCCCTGCTACAACAGTGAGAAGACGATTGAAAAGACGCTGACGTGCATTGAGCACCAGACCTACAGCAATATAGAATATATTATAATTGACGGCGGTTCGACAGACACGACGCTGGAGCGGATCAAAAGCTATCGCAGCCGGCTGCCAGAGAAACTCGTGGTGTTATCAAAAAAGGACCGCGGGATCTACGATGCGATGAACAAGGGCATCCGTATCGCGCAGGGACAATTGATCGGCATCGTCAACAGCGATGACTGGTATGAGCCGGATACGGTCTCGCAGGTAGTGAATCACTATCAGGGCAATCCATATGAAGTGGTGTACGGGCTGCAGCGGACGTATCAGGACGGCAGAGAGAAGGCGACAGTGATCTATCATCATGACTTTCTGCCGCAGCAGATGATCACACATCCGACCTGTTTTGTGACAAAGGCGGCGTATGATGCATTCGGCGTCTTTGATTTGCAGTACCGCTCGGCGGCAGATTATGACTTGATGCTGCGCTTTTATGAGTCCGGGAAAGTGGTATTTACGCCCGTTATGAGCGTGCTGTCTAATTTTCAGCTCGGCGGCATGTCGAGCAGCCAGACAGGGGTGCGCGAGAATGCAAGGATTCGATACCAGAGGGGGTATATGAGCAGGGGACGTTATTATTTTGTGACGTTCAAGAGCCATTTATTTGAATGGACGCATCATGAATGGACGCATCGGCGGGCAGATAAAAAATGAAGGAGTAGAGTGCATGAAGCTGGCAGTTATTTCATTAAATACAGAACAGAAAAATATAAGTCAGTATTATAACTCACAGGCGGAGGGCATGGCAAAGGCATTTGCCGCAGCGGGACATGATGTCACGGTATATCATCTGATACCGGACATGGAGCAGGATGAAGAATGCCAGCAAAAGCACGGCGTGAAGATTGTCTATCAAAAATGCCGCCATATCGGCAAACATGCGCTCCCGGATTACACGCGGCTCGATTCGGATAAAGACTGCTATATCACCGCCTCCGACAACTATCTGGCACTGGGCAGTTTCCTTAGATGGTGCAGCAAAAACCGCATTCTGTGTATGCCCTATATCGGCGTGGCACACAGCAACAACGTGTCCGCGTGGAAACGAAAGCTTGTCGATCTTCTGTGCAATAATGTGAAGTATTATAAGAGAATCCCGACCATCGTAAAGGGACCACAGCTTGAAGCGAAGCTGCGCAAGGAGGGTGCCCGCAGGGTCTATGTGGTGCCTGTCGGGCTGGATGAAACGCTGCTAAAGCAGGATTATGCACAGTATGACAGAAATCAGCTACGGGAGCGGTGGTCCTATCAGCCAGAAGATCAAGTGCTTCTGTATGTGGGCAGGATGCGTGCCGAGAAGAATCCTGTCCGCCTTGTAGAACTTTTTGGCGGATTGTATCAGAAAAATCCCGCGTACCGGTTTTTGATGGTCGGACAGGGAGAACTTTCGTCTGAGGTGGAGGAAAAGATTGACGCGCTCTCGCTTGGCAGTGTGGTTCGAATCATCCGGCAGGTGCCAAACGACCAGATGTGGGCGCTGTACCGGATTGCGGACTGTTATGTGAATTACTGTGCGACAGAGATCTTTGGCATGGCGATTCTGGAGGCGATGTACTATGAATGCTGTGTCATCGCACTCAGGGCGCCGGGACCGGAAGTCATCGTGCAGCATGAAAAAAGCGGGTATCTGTGCGACAGCGAGCAGGCACTGATATCCTGTCTGGAAACCGGCGACTGGGGTGCAGTCCGGCAGCAGGCGCACCAGCGTGTGATGGAACAGTTTGTGTGGGAAAAGTCGGCGGCAAAAATGATTGAGATCATAGACAGGTATCGAAAAGGATAAAAAATTATGGAAAAACAAGCAAGAATCAAATACTGGGATCTGCTCAAGGGAATCGCGATATTCCTCGTCGTGTGGGGGCATACCATACAGTATGGCGGCAGCGGGAGCATCTTTTTTGACAACAAGGCATTTATCTTCATCTATTCGTTTCATATGCCGCTCTTTTTGCTGATCAGCGGCTACTTTCTGGCAAAGTCCGCGGGCAGGCGCAGTTTTGTGCAGAATTTAGAAAAAAAGCTGGTGCATATCGCAATTCCGGCAGTGCTTGGCGGAGTGGGTTTCTATGTGGTCAAGCTTGTAGTCGAGCGCCTGCTTGGCAGTGATGCGTATCCGGTGAGCTTTGTGATACTGTTTGATGAGATCCGCAATATCTGGTTTCTGTGGTGCATGTTCATTTGTTCTGTCGCGCTGCTTGCAGCAGACGCCCTCGCGCGCAGGCTGGGCAGCGGCAGAATGATGCCGCTGCTGCTTGTGGCAGCGTATAGTTTACTGGCGTTTCTGCCCTACAGTGAATACAATCTCTATCTGTTTCCGTATTTTGTGACCGGTTATGTGATCGAAAAAGGAGGCGCGGGCAGTCAAAAAGCGCTGTCAGTGCTTGAGCTCTTTTCGATCGTGCTCTTTCCAATGCTGCTGCCGCATTTTAGAGACCTGCACTTTATCTATTGGTCGGGCATGAGTCTGCTGTCGTCAGCGTATGGCGCCGCAGCGCAGCTTGCAATCGACGTATTCCGCTGGCTGATCGGATTTGCAGGCTGTTTTGTGGTGCTCCTGTTCGCAAGAAGGCTCGATGAGATGTTTCCGGCAAATAAAATTTGCGGCCTGATCGGCGACATCGGGAAATATACCTTGGAAATCTACATTCTGCAAAGGATTGTGGTAGAGTACCTTGGCGCAAAGGTTTTGTGGAAGATTGTCAACGGACCGGGAAGCGCTGTTTTGGGGAATGAAGTCGTATACAGCTATTTGTTTACGCCGTTGTGTTCGATTGCTTTTACGCTGTTCTTGTATTATATTGTAAAAGGAACAAAGAGAGTATGGGGGTGGAGTCATGCAGATAAAGTGTAATGTGCTGGACAGGCAGTTTCAGATGTATCAGGCGGAGTACGAGGCGGCGGCGCTTCGGGTGCTGCGGTCTGGATGGTATGTGCTTGGCAATGAGGTGCTTGCATTTGAGAACGCGTTTGCCGCGTACACAGGGCGGAAGTACTGTGTGGGATTAAACTCAGGACTTGACGCCTTGATTTTGTCGGTGCGGGCGCTTGGCATCGGCGCGGGCGACGAGGTGATCGTGCAGTCCAACACCTACATTGCGACGGTGCTTGGCATCACGGAAAACGGCGCGGTTCCAGTGTTTGTGGAGCCGGATGAATACTATAATATCGACGCGGCAAAGATCGAGGCGGCGGTCACAGACAGGACAAAGGCAGTGCTGGTGACACATCTTTATGGACAGGCGTCCAACATGGCGGCGGTGGTGGAGACTGCCAGAAAGTATCATCTGGAATTAATTGAGGACTGTGCCCAGTCCCACGGGGCATGTTTTGACGGGCAGATGACAGGCACGTTTGGGAGAGCAGGCTGTTTTAGCTTTTATCCGACCAAAAACCTTGGTGCGTTCGGCGATGCGGGGGCGGTGGTGACAGACGATGAAGCGTTTGCGGACAAGCTGCGCATGATGCGAAACTACGGCAGCAAAGTGCGCTATCACAATGAGATCGAGGGGGTAAATTCCAGACTTGATGAGATGCAGGCGGCACTCCTTCGCGTCAAACTTGGGCATCTTTCCGCGCTCAACCAAGAGCGCAAAGAGTTGGCGCAGCGCTATGATGCGGGCATTGTCAATCCGCAGATTGTACTGCCAAAACTTAGAACAAAGGCAGAGAGTATTTATCATCAGTATGTGATACGCTGTACCAAACGCGATGCGTTACAGGCGTATCTGGCCAAACAGGACATTCAGACTCAGATACATTATCCCATTCCGCCGCATCTGGCAGCGTGCTATGCACATTTGGGCTGCCACAAGGGGGATTATCCGATTGCAGAACAGTATGCAGATCAGGTGCTGAGTCTGCCGATCTACACTGGAATGACAGGAGAGGAACAACAGTACGTCATTGACAGGCTGAACGCATTCTGAGACGTCGGAACGTCGGAAATTATAATCCAAGGAACACTAAAATATTTATTAGAAGGTTTGAAAAAATGGAGAAACACACAGACTGGGGCACGCGTCTTAAAAACTGCATAAAATGGAACGAACATTCCGATCTTGACTGTCTGCTGCTGAGTATCTTCACAGCAGCGGCATTCAATATGGACATGGAGATTGTTTCAGATGAGTTTATGAGCCAGATCACCAACGCGCAGACACATATCGCGCAGCTTTTGTACAGGCTGGCGTATAGTGTCAAGGCGCCGGGAATCAGCGGTTTGCTCTTTGTCCTGTTCTGTTTTGTCCTGTACAAATATTCAGCGTCCTTGGGGCGAATGAGGACAGAGGAGAAAGTCCTCGGGGTGCTGATGGCACTCACCTGCCTGTTTGGCAGGGCATTTTACCAGTATAATTCTACGGTAGTGCTGGTGACAGGCTTTGTGCAGATGGTAAAGACGGCAGTCATGCTTGCGGGAATGCTTCTTTTCTTTCCACATTTTGTGAAGGCGGTGCGCCAGTATGTGCCTTCGCATTTTCGTTTTCAGGGCGGTTTTGACATGGCTTCTTTGGTGTGGTACAGGCGTGTGGTCTGGGGGATCCTGTTCGCAGTCTGGACAATTCATTTGATCGCCTATTTTCCGGGAATGTTTATGGGCGACACAGAGGATATCGTCTATATGGCTTACAATCTGCGCACGGGTCTTGTGGATACCGTCAATCTGATCTCAGAGGATGTGCTGGTGGTAGACCATCACTCGGTGCTGTACACCGTCATCTTGGGCGCTTTTGTAAAATTGGGGCGTTTGGCTTTTCACTCAGAGAACATTGGCATCTTTCTTTATACCGTCTGTCAGATGCTTTTTACGGCGTGGGTGCTTGCCTACGCTTTGTACAAGCTCAAGTGTTATCGTGTCGGGGCGTGGTTTCGGACGGTAATTTTGCTGTTTTTCAGCCTGTTCCCGTGGATTCCAAGATATGCGATCATGGCGACAAAGGATACCTTGTTTGCAGATTTTATGATGCTGTATCTGCTGTTGGTGATTGACATCGTGGAGCAGAACAAGGAACAGGACAGCAAGATCAAACGACAGCAGCTTGCCGGCATCATCCTCTATGCAGTGCTGATCTTTCTGCTTCGCAAAAATGGGCTGTACATGGTCATCTTATCGCTTCCGTTTCTGATAATGATGAATAAAAAGTGGGCAAAGTCCATTATAATAGCATTAGTCTGTATCTTTGCAGTCAAGTTTGTGTACACGAATGTGATTCTTCCGGCGGCAAAAATCCCGGACGGGAGTGTCAGCGCAGCATTGTCGATACCGTTGCAGCAGACTTCGCGCTATCTTAAATATCATGCGGACGAAGTGACACAGGAGGAGCGGGCAGCGATCAACGCGGTGGCAAATGTGGACGCGCTGCCCAAGGTTTACTGGCCGGACCGCTCTGACTGGGCGAAAGCGTCATGGCGCAAAGATGCGACGGGCGAGGATATCAGGAATTACTTTATCACATGGGCCAAGATGCTCGTAAAGCATCCGCTTACCTATGTGGCGGCAACGGCAAATAATTATTATGCGTATTTTTATCCGGTTGTCACAGATCTCTATGATTTTGAGCGCGCAAGTGACGGCGGTATCGCGAGCGCAAATGCAGAGGGGTACTTTGCATTCAAGGCATCGGACAGCCGTATTTCTATGAGCTTGAGGGAGTTTCTGCGCCTGTTTGATGCGATGCTTATGAACATTCCTTTTGTCAATCTGCTGTGCACCAGCGCGATTTACATATGGCTGCTTATTTTGTCATGGACACAGAGCCTTGTTGGCAGGGACAGAAAGCTGTTGATGGCGGTGATTCCGATGCTGATGCTTATGCTGACGATACTGTCAGGACCCTGCAACGGCAATATCTATCATCGTTTCACCTATCCGGTGGCGATGTGTATGCCAGTGATTGCAGCCTACGGGATTCGAAGCGGCAGACACAATAGTATGGAAGGAGTGGATACAGTTGATCGAGAAGTGTAAAATGTTGTCCTTTGTGGAGAATGGTGACGAGCGGGGGCATTTGGTCGTCGTGGAGGGGAACCGGGATATACCGTTTGAGATCAGGCGCGTATTTTATATTTATGGCTCTGACAGAGAGGTGATCCGGGGCAGACATGCCAACTACCACTCGGAGTTTGTGCTCATCAATGTGGCAGGGACTTCAAAGGTGCGGGTGGACGACGGGAAGAATCAGAAGGTGTTCGATCTTGACAGGCCGCATATTGGGATCTATCTGCCAAAGATGATCTGGAAGGATATGTATGATTTCTCGGAGGATTCGGTGCTGTTGTGCCTGTCGAGTGAGCATTATGACAATGCGGAGTATATCAGAGATTATGATGAATATATCAGGGTGATTGGGCAGTATGAAAAAGAGATGGATAAAAATATGGAAAAAAATAAAAAATCTTCCCAAGCGGATTGACCGGGAGATTGAAACTTTTTTATATAAGAAGGATAAGTTTGCGGACTGGCTTCACATCATGAATATCGAGGAGTCGCTCACCTATATCGAGAAGCATCCAGTGAGTTTTTACCGCTATGGAGACGGGGAGATTGCACTGATGATGGGGGAAGGGATTGCCTTTCAGCAGGCGGATGCGCGGCTTGCAAGACGGCTTCGCAGGATGTTAAAGCCAACGCTTCCGGGTATCAAGGCAGCGATACCATATTACTATTTTCACTATGAGCGCGGACTGCTTGATTTTGTGGAGGGGTTTGCCTGCGCGATGAAGATTCAGCGGCGCTATCTCAGAGCACACTGCGACAAGGACTATGTGTATCTCGACACCTCCCTGTCACAGCTCTACCAGAGCTATGAAACTTATGATTTTGACACTTATTTTGCGCGCGTGAGGCGGCTTTTTACAGGGAAAAAAGTGACTTTGATCTGCGGTGAAGGTATTTTTAAAGATCTGAAGTACAATCTATTAGCGGAGTGTGAGACGGTAGACTATCTTGAGGGACCAAGCATGAATGCCTTCTCTGAATATGACAGCATCTTAAAAAGGGCGCTTGCCATACCAAAAGACCATCTCGTGTGCATTGTGCTTGGACCAACGGCAAAGCCACTGGTGTATGACCTGCACAAAAAAGGCTATCAGGCATGGGATATTGGGCACTTTATCAAGGACTATGACGCATACTGCAAAAAGACAGCGCGGGACGCGGATGCGATCACAGCGTTTTATAAGCCGGATTAAAGGAGGGCTGAGTCAATGGAAAACAAACGGATATCAGTTATCGTATTTTCAAAGGGAAGACCAATGCAGCTGCACGCGTATCTTGAGAGCCTGTTAAGATACTCTGATGCAGTGCCGGAGGAGATCACGGTCCTCTGCTGTGAGACAGAGGGGATACGCTATGATAAAGTGATGGCACAGTTTCCGCAGGCGGTGTGGAAAAAGGAAGAACATTTTGAGAAAGATCTCAAGGACGCAGTGGCAGCAGCGGGGGAGTATATCATGTTTGGGTGTGATGATGTGGTGTTTACCCACCCTTTCAGCCTGCGCGAGGCGGCGGCGTATCTGGGCAGTCATGACAAGGTGTTTGGCTTTAGCATGAGGCTGGGGCACAATATCGCGCCGTATCCCGCTGATGCTGTATATGAGGGCTCTGTCATGCAATGGAACTGGGAGCATGCATCACAGCAGCATTATAATTATCCTTGGGAGCTGGACTGTACGCTATATAGGAAAGAGGACGTGACAAGACTGATCGGCGAGGAAGAGAAGGTTATCAAGAATCCCAATTATCTCGAGGCAGTCATCAACGCTGACAACAAGAGCGAGAAGCTGCCGCGCAAGTATCTGGCAAGCTATAAAGAGAAAGGATGCGCCGTCGTTATCACAGTAAACAGGGTGCAGGATTCGTACCAGAACGGGTTTGATGACAGTATGATGACAGACATCTACTCGCTTGACAAACTCTATAACGATGAGGGGAATACCCTTGATCTTGACAGGATTGCCGCACAGGAAAATCATGTGGTGCATGTGGGCGCAGAGTACTTTCTATTGCGGAAAGCAAGAAAGGGGTATTCGACAAAACTTGTCTGGAAGAAAAAGGTGAAGGCAGCCGGAAAGGCAGTCTCCAAATTTCCGGTAAAGTGTTATCACTATGTAGAGCGCCGTCTGTACCGGTGTGGCGTGTTTGAGCGAAAGCTTTCGATTCTGAATACCAAAAAGACACTCCGTCTGCTGCTGGGTACAGACAAGAGTTTTGTGCGGATTGGCGAGAGTGAGATTCAGATCATGCAGGGAAAGACGGTGCCGTCACAGCACTTTGATCCCAAACTTGCCAGACGCCTTCGGAAGATTCTGCGCGCGGAGGCGGACAACCTGCTGGTGGGGATTCCGTATTATTATGTCTATCCGAGGGAGAAGCTGACGCCTTATATGGAGATCCGCTCGCTGTCCATCGCGGACCAGAGGCGGTTTTTGTTCCGCCATGGCAGGAAGGATGTCCAGTACATTGACGCAGGTTTTACGCAGGCGTATCACCTGTATGATGATTACAATTTTGACAGACATTTTAAGATGGCGGCAAGGCTCCTTGCAGACAAGGATGTGACGGTCATCTGCGGGGAAGGCACACTCGACCGCCTTGGCTACCGCCTGTTAGACCGGTGCAGGTCTGTGGAATACCAGTATGCGCCGGGCGTGGATGCCTTTTCTGCTTATCCGTCTATACTCAGAAAGGCATTGCGTATAGACAGGAGCCGGACTGTCTGTGTGGCGCTTGGGCCGACGGCAAAGCCGCTGGTGTACGACCTGCACAGAAGGGGCTATCAGGCGTGGGATATCGGGCATCTTCTGAAGGATTATGACACGTACAGGAAACAAAAGCCAAGGACAGAGGCGGAAATCATACAGTTTTATATGCCGGATTAAGGGAATGCAATCTTTGCATAAACAACGAAAGGAGAGCCATGTTAAAAAAAATCAGTTATGTGTTGGACAGACGGCAGAAGCGCAATCTGGTGCTCCTTCTTGTCATTATCTTGCTTGGTGCCTTTGTTGAGCTGCTTGGCGTGTCAGCCATCATGCCAGTTACCAGTGTGGCGCTCGACCCGGGCAGCATAGAGACGAAATGGTATCTGCGCATGATACGGGATGTCATGGGATTTACAGATGCGAAGCAGATGATTATCTTTCTGGCGTCAGCGGTCATCGTGATTTACATTGTCAAAAATATCTATATCACAATGATGAATGACTTGCAGTACCGCTTTATCTTCAACAACCAAAAACGCCTTGCGGTGAAGATGATGGACTGTTATATGCATCAGGATTATCTGTTTCATGTCTCAAAGAATGTCGCAGAGCTCAACCGCAATGTGACCAATGACGTGAACGGCTTCTTTACCGTGGTGCTCAATGCGCTTCAGTTTCTTGCGGAGTTCAGTGTCTGTATCGTATTGTTTATCTATCTTTTGATGGAGGATGTCGTGACTACGCTGGTGCTGGTGGGGCTGATTTTTGTATTTGGCATCTTTTTTGTGATGGTATTCAAAAAAGTCCTAGTCCAGAAGGGGGAGCAGAACAGAGAACTCAATGTGCAGACGACCAAATGGATTTTGCAGTCCTTTTCAGGCATCAAAGAAATCAAGGTGGCAAACAGCGAGTCCTTTTTTATCCATAATTATGACAAAAATTACAGCCAGTTTGCAGTCCTGCAACGCCAGCAGTCCATGTTGAAGTTTATTCCCAGACCGATCATGGAGGCAGTGTGTATCTGCGGGCTTCTCTTGGCAGTGATTATCAAAATGCAGTTTAGCAGCGCGGATATCAAGTCGTTTGTGCCAATCCTGACAGCGTTTGTCGTGGCGGCGATCCGCATGCTGCCGTCGTTTAACCGGATTACGGGCAACTTTGGCTCGATGATGTTTGACAAACCGGCGATTGATTCGGTGTATCATGATCTGCTCGAGATCGAGCAGTTGATGGCACAGCGCCAGACGACAGAGAAGGCAGACTGCAAGATCACATTGCAAGAGCAGCTTGCGATGGAGAACATTTCCTTCCGCTATCCAGAGTCAGAGAAGTGGATTTTAAAGGACGCGGCACTGACCATACGGAAAAACTGCTCTGTTGCGCTGATTGGCGCCTCCGGTGCAGGCAAGACAACCGCGGTGGATCTCATGCTTGGCCTGCTAGAGCCGCAGGGAGGATGCGTTAAAGTGGATGGAACGGATATTCGAACCCATATGACTTCATGGCATCAGAGCATCGGCTATATACCGCAGACGATCTATCTGATGGATGATACGATACGCGCCAACATTGCCTTTGGCGTGCAGGAGGAGGACATCGACGAGGCGATGCTTGCGCAGGCAATCCGCGAAGCGCAGCTCGACACGTTTGTAGCGTCGCTGCCGGAGGGGGCAGACACGGTGATCGGTGACAGGGGCGTGAAGCTTTCCGGCGGACAGCGGCAGCGTATTGGCATCGCGCGTGCGCTGTACCGGGACCCGCAGGTGCTGATCTTGGACGAGGCGACATCAGCGCTCGACAACGAGACGGAGCGGGAGGTCATGGAGGCGATTGACGGTCTGCATGGACAGCGCACGATGGTGGTGATTGCCCACCGTCTGACGACGATTAAAAACTGTGATGAAATCTACGAAGTCGCAGACGGCAGCATTCAGAGAAAGACACATCAGGAAATATTTGGATAAGTTTATAGAATGTTTATTGTATAAAGGGAAAGGCTTATGTTAGAATTAAAAATTATGGGATACTGCGAATCCTTTCGGGAGAAGTGGGATGATTTTGTGATGAATCATTCTGTGAATGGCACTTTTTTGCAGACGCGGCGTTTTCTGGAATATCACAGGAACCGTTTTGAGGATGTTTCCCTTGTGATCTATAAGGGAAATGATACCGTGGTGGCTGTCATCCCAGCCTGTGCCATCTGTGATGAGGGAAAAAAAGAATTCTGCGCACATTGCGGCAGTACGTTTGGCGGTATTGTCATGTCGGATTTATTTTATGACATTGAGCATGTCGATGCGGTGATGACCGTCTTAGAGAGTACGCTGCGAAAACAGGGATATCATAGAGTGCGCCTCAAGCTTACCAGTGAGATTTTTGCGGGACAAAACGGGAATTTGCTCTATTATTTTCTGTTCCAGAGAGGGTATTCATCCTATGATGAGCTGAGCTGTTATATTGATTTTGCTTCTTACGATGAGGATATTGCATCGAATTTTACATCAGGCAGAAGACGCGACTACAAATATTCTCTCAAAAATGAGCTGACATTTCAGAAACTCGGTGAGAGACAGCAGATTGCAGACTTTTATGGGATTTTGTGCGGCAATCTGGAGAAGTTTGGGGCAAAACCGGTGCATTCATTCGAAGAACTGCTGGAATTTAAGGAGTCGCGCCTGTTGGACATCGTGGAGTTTTATGGGGTATATCATGAAAACCAGATGATCGCTGGCAGTATGGTGTTTTTGTTTGGCAGTCAGGTTTTCCACACACAGTATCTTGCGGCAGACCAGAGCTGCTTAAAGCTGTATCCCATGAATTTTCTGGATGCAAATCTGATTCGGACAGCCAGAGAGCGCGGTTTTTCGTATTTTTCCTTTGGGACAAGCACAGAGGAGCACGGCACCGTGCTCAATAAAAAGCTGGCGGAGTTTAAAGAAGGCTTTGGCACGCAGTATGGGATGAACAGAACATTTGTAAAAGAACTGTAAGGGGGCTGTCGATGAGAACACACTTTCATGAAAAGATCCTATTTGGGCTGTTGACAATACTGATTAGTTTTCTGTTAACGATGTCGTACTATCATCTGTGGGGGACAGACTTGCGGGTGCCCATCTCCGGCTACAGGAGTGACTCCGGCGGCGTGCTGCTCGAGGCTGCAAACTATGTCCGCGGCGGAAATGTGCACCGGAATGTTCTGTACGCGGCACCGCACGCTTCAAAGTATATGTCTGCCATGGGGGATTCGAGTGTGCCGATTCCTTTTATAGGACTGGTCTGGAGACTGACGGGCAGTGTCGAGGCGGGCGTGAATGTGGCGGCGGTTTTAAATGGTGTGCTGCTTGCGCTTGGCGCCTACTGGCTCTGCACGCAGGCGAGGATACGGGCGTCTTTGTCAATGGTGTTGGGCATCTGTTACTCGGCGCTTCCGTTTTTTGTGTTCGCTTCGAATACCGTACTGCTAATTTATGCATGGTGTTTTTATATTCCACTGTTTTGCTGGATTATGATAATGCTGATGAGCGAGAAACCAAAGACGCTCAAGGATACGGTATTGATCATTGCCGTGATGCTGTATCTGGGATTAAACTCGGCATATTATGCATTTTTTGCCCTGATTATTCTGGCGCTTGCCGGACTGTACAGTTTGATACGGCTCAAAAATGTGGACAATATCCTGCTGGTTTTTGTCTCCTATGTGGCGGTCGTGTCTGGCATTGCCGTCTACACCATGCCTGATATCCTGCGCAGGATTCTTGGCAATACCAATCTGTGGGATTCGGGCTTTTATTATCCGCTTTGTATTGCGGCGGGGGCAGTGATGTGCCTGTCTGGTATGCTGATCTACAGAAAATGGTATAGCCGCATCACGATTAAGACCGTGTATGTGATGCTGGCGGTGGCGGCGGTGTTACTGCTGGGCGGTTATGTGCTGCTTAAGAGATTCAGTTCCTTTATTGGCGAGTATGACGGCAGGACGTATTTGTCTGTTGAAATGGGAGCACTCAATGTCGGCTACTTGATACTGCCCGTGGTGGATACGATCTGGAAAGGCTTGAATGAGGGACTTGCGGTGATGGTGGACCTTGACGGCGGCGATTTCACGATGCTGGGCGTGATTTCCGGGATTGGATTTATTTATTCGATATTGGCGCTGTTCCAGTATGATGACAAGAAAAAAGACGAAGTACTGCATCTGTGCGGACTGTGCAACTGCTTTATGGCGCTGGTTGCGGTGAAGGGCGGCGCAGCGTCGCTCATCGCTGTCTTTGTGACGACAGGCATTCGCAATTATAACCGCATCTGTGTCTATATCGCCTGCTTCTCCATGGTTTCTTTTGGGATTCTGGTCGAGAGGAGTGTACGCAAGATTGGCAGAATGAAGCAGGAAACGGTAAAAAAGGGGTGCACAGCACTGCTTGTGTGTGGTGTGGCGCTGCTTGTGAGCTTGTCTATTCCAACGGATTTTATTTATAACAAGGGATATGGCATAGAGGAGTATGCGGTGCGCAAACAAGAGTACGATGAGTGGCACACGCTGGTTGGGGCGATTGAAGACCAGCTGGATGAGGGAGATATGGTCTTGCAGCTGCCACTTAGAACTGCCGATATTAGAATTGGTGAACTGATGGATGCAGGAAGGGCATATGACAATGCGATCCCGGCAATTGTATCGAAAAAAACGGTGTGGAGCTATGGCGGCAACTGGAAGTATAAAGAGGACATTGCCGAGAAGATGGATGATTTTATCGCGGCAGCCAGAGAGAACGGATTTGACGGAATTTACATGGATACCCTGCTCTACAGTGACACTTCGTATGAGACACACCTTGCAAAACTTGAGGAGCGTCTGGGCGCTCCGCTGGTCAGTGACGGGAACAGACGGTATTTTTTCAGGCTCTCTTGACAGGTGCCGCTAAGGAGTCTGGACCATAAAAGATATGGAGAAGTTATATGAGAACTGAACTGAGAAAAAGAATAACACAATACGCTGCGGTGATGCTGCTGACAGCGGTTTCGCTGTCGGTCTATTATATCCTCCATCAATTTCAGATGAGAGAATTGTGGGTGTACGATGCCGATAAGGCGGTGGATGACTTTGTCCGCGGCATTGTACAGACGGGCGGAACGCAGGCAGCATTTTTTGGTTTTAATCTGCAAAATCTGGTGATTTTTGTGCTTGGCAGGATTTGCGGGGATGCCATTTTTGGCATGAATCTGTATTATATCATGACCTTTTTTATGATATCAGGTGCGTCGTACTGGTGCATGAAGACCATGGGCATATCTGGCAGAACCGCGCTGTTTATATCCGTTCTGCTCTCGTTTGTCCCGTTTCATATTGACAGAGGGCAGGGACAGATTATCACATCTTCTTTTTTTCTGGTGCCTGTGTTTTTAGGGCTTCTTTATCAGATTTTTTTCAAGGAGAACGGTACAAAACTTCAGATCCGTACTTTGGTATGGATGGCGGCTGCCCCGTTTATAGACTGGCGTCTGGCAGTGATGCTTACGCTGCTGATGCTGGTGCTCACAGTGCACCGCAATGAGGGCAGATTCTATCGGACAGCAGGGATTTACACCGCGGTTTTGCTGGTGTTTACACTGTTTGCAGGTTTTTTGTCGGGGATGTTTGCACAGGTGGATGTCACGGAGAATATTCGTCTTGCAAGGGAGGAGGGACTGCGTGTACTCGATATGATTCTGCCGCTTCGCTATCATGTGTCAGACCGTTTGTGGAATATCCGGTATGCGTATGACATCTCCTTCTCCGTACATGGGGAGTGCGGACTGAACACACAGGGAATGCTGATCTCAGCGGCGTTTCTGTATGGGCTTTTGGTGCTGTTTCTGGGGAAAAAGAAGGACAAGCGCATCCAGTGGCTGGCATGGCTCAGCGTCGTTGTCATTCTGATCTCGGTGATAGGCGGATTTCATTTGATTCTGGAGTATCTGGGCATCAATCTGGTGTACTGGAACCGGATGGGCATTCTTATTATTGTCTGTTCAGCGGTGATATTGGGACTGATGGCAGATCAAATGCGGACAAGGCTGTCAAAGCGCCTGCCACGCCCGGCAGTCGATGCAGCGGCAGCCTTGATTGCCATTGCCGGGCTGGCAGAGCTGATTCTGCGGCAGAATATGTAAAGTGAGGTGAATGAATGCTATCTGTATCGCGAAGGGAGCTCAAGTTTCTGATGTGCTGCGAGCGGGCGGCAGAGTTACAGGCAGAGCTGGATGGTATGCTTGACACGGACCGTTATTCCAAAGGAGGGTATTATACAGTCAGAAGTCTGTATTTTGATTCGTTCAGGGATAAGGATTTCTCACAAAAGTATGATGGGATGGAAAACCGGCGCAAGATCCGGCTGAGAGTTTACTCGGCAGCGCAGGCGTCTGCAAAGTTTGAGATCAAGGAGAAGGCGGGCGCCTGTCAGAAGAAGGATAGCCTGCTGGTGGACAGGGAACATGCGCGGGCGTTTATGAACGGGGAGTATGCGGGGCTTCTGGATTATGAGGAGCCAGTGGCACACAGACTTTTTGGGTTGATGACACTGGGGGCATACCACCCGGCAGCAGTCGTAGAGTATGAGCGCAGAGCGTACATGTACGATGCGTTCAACACGAGAATTACGTTTGACAGAAATGTGAAAAGCTGCGAGTGGTTTTATGACATTTTCAGCGAGGAGATGCCGTTTGTGCCAGTGCTGACACGGCAGATCATTCTGGAAGTAAAATTCAGCGGTGTGTTGTTGGAATCCATTCGGCGTATTCTTGGGAAATATCATCTGACAAATGTTTCCGTCAGCAAGTATGCAGCAGGCAGGCCAACCGGAGCGCACTATATATTATAATATTATATAGGGAATTATTACGGAGGATAAAGATATGACCAAAAGTGAGATCTTAGACTGGTTTTCAGTGAATAATGCATCGCTGGATGCAAACAGGATTCTGTTTGTGCTCGGGATGGGAATGATGCTGGGCGTGGTTATTTTCGCTACATACCGCATCACCTATGCAGGGGTGAGCTACAATGCGAAGTTCAATGTGGGAAATGTCGTCATGCTGCTTATCGCGGCAGTAATTATGCTGATGATCAGCAGCAATATTGCGATATCGCTCGGCATGGTCGGCGCACTCTCTATTGTCAGGTTCCGCACCGCGATCAAGGACCCGCAGGATACGATTTATATATTCTGGTCGATTGTGGAGGGACTGTGTGCAGGGGCACAGATGTTTAAACTTGCATTCTTGTCTACACTTGTGATTGCAGTGCTGATTGTGTCCGCAAGCATGTATTACCATGCGGGCAAAAAGTATCTCATTATCATACGCGGCGGGCAGAATCTCTGTACAGAGGAGATTTTGCAGATTGTGGGGAGCAGATACAAAAAGGCGGTGCTCAAAGCTGCAAACTACAGTGTCGGGCACAGTGAGATGATTGTGGAAGTGGCGGCGAAGGGAGCGCTTGACAGCAGTGTGATTGACACACTTCGGCAGACGCAGGACGTGGTGAGTGTCAACTGGCTTTTGGAGATGGGAGAACATATTGGATGAGACGGTTAAAGGCATATAGAAAGCAGCTTTGCCTGTGTGTCTTGCTCCTGTTGTCCGGCATGATTTATCTGCTGTGCAGAGTGGGAGAGATCTCCAAATTTGGCGGTCTGGATATCATATCCGCGGAATCGCTTGAAGCGATGACAGAGGGGATGCGGTTTATTGAGGAGCCTGAGCACGCGGAGCGTTTTTTGACCTTACAGGGGCAAAAGGCGGCTTATGATAAGAGGAGTCATACATTTTATGTGAGCCAGTCCGTCTATGAGGATGAGGTTGCATTGCTGTTTGAAGTGCCCGTCAGTACGATTCGTCTCTGTGTAGAGAAGGATGCCTATGTCGGTGATGTGGAGGGCGCCATGCAGGCAGGGCACAGATTTCAAATCTGGATGATAGGTGAACACGAGTATACCATATGTGGAATGATCTTTACAGGGGCGCCAGTCTTGTCTGTCAACAGTGACGATGTGTTAAGGAGTGACTATCAAAAGGGCGGAGTCGTTCTGTTTGACCCGGATGATGAGGAAGTGAATGGCGTGAGCATCAGGTCCTCTCGCGCATATGTAAAATATAATGCCAACGCCGGCACCTATTCAGTGAAATTGACCAAAAAGCTGTCCCTTCTGGGCATTGGCAAAAATAAAACGTGGAAGCTCTACGAGGTGTCAAAGACTGACAGGAGCCTTGCCAGAGCAAAGCTTGCAGCAGATCTCTGGAATGTCATGAATGCCGGTACGACACTGGTTCGCAGATATGAATTTGTTGAAGTGATTGAAAATAATGTCTATAAAGGGCTTTATCTTTTAGCCCCCAAGTGGAGTAGCTCCATGCTTTCCCTCTCGGACAAGGAGCGCGTAGTGAGCCGGGAAGCGCTGGCATCCGAGGAGACGCAGGCAGTTCTTTCACTGGTCTCAGACAGAAGTCTAAGCAGATATTACTTGTTTTTACAGGTTGCATATGCCTACAAGAATGGCACAGAGGATTATGTGGTGATCGAGAAAATGCTGGACAATGGAGCGAAAGACTGTCTGCTGGCCCCAGATAAACTAAGACATGCATTTGGCGGCTTTGAGAAGCGGCTGCACTATCTGACATGGGAGGGCGGGGGAAGCGGCAACAACACAAGCCATATGCTTCTCTCCTTAGAGGAGATTGAGGCTGCCAAAGGGCGGGAGGAAGCAGTGCTTTGGCGGCTTAGCAGCATAGACTGGCAACGGCTTCGCACGACCGCGCTGGGCGATGAGTCCATACGCAGGCAGCTTGCTCTATATAAGCGTTATTTCATACAAAGCGGGCTGGCGGTGCGCTGTGTGGAGGACGATGCTTTTGGACATTATTACGGATTGTTTGAGGTGTATGTGACAGAACGGATGGCATATATGGATGAATTTTTTGGAGATTCAGGCGGGGCGGTATCATGAGAGGAAAGTGGAACATCATTATATGGATACTGGTGCTGCTGGCGGCATTCTACTGCGGCATGTACTGGTATGCGAACAGGGAAAGCATGGAAGAAGTTCATAAGACAGCGCTGCTTGTGGAGGAAGAAATCAGCGGCCCGGATAGCGAGAATCGTGACGAGACAGACGACTCCTTGGTTCAGGAGCGCTTTTTGGAGATCTTTGCGGAGGCATCCAGTGAAGGAGATGCAGCAATACAGAAGGTAAAATTATTTGTCACAGGGAAGAATGCATATTTTTTTCTCCCGTCCTATTGCAAGGCGGATTCCATAGCGCTGTACTATGATGAACACCAGTATGCGCTGGCAGTTGAGGAGCGCATTATACCATCAGGAACCATGATTTCTGTGGACAGTGCAGCGGCTTATGCTATGACGCTCACAAAAGAAGATGGCACGAAAGCAGAATATGAGCTGAGTGTCATGCAGTCGGAGAACCTGCCTTCTATATTTATTACAACCGCCAATCACTCGATGGATTATATCAATGACATGAAGGGAAATTATGAACCGGGGCATCTTGTATGTGTGAATGATTCGGGCGGGACTGATTGTGATGCAGCGCTTGAGAAGGTCAAATTACATGGGTTTACCAGCCTGAGTGTGCCCAAAAAGACCTATCAGGTTGATTTTAGCAAAGAGCAGGACCTCTTGGGCATGGGAAGCGCGCTGCATTGGATTTTTCAGGCAAATGCCTATGATAAGTCCTACATGCGAAACAAGCTTGCCTATGAGATGTTTCGGGGCATGACCTCAGGCTATGCCGTTGAAAGTGTGTTTGCGGATGTCTATTTTAATGGAGAATATGCTGGAAATTATCTTATCTGCGAAAAAGTTGAGGCGGGTGTGAACCGCATAGATCTAGCAGACAATGCAGCGGCGTACACAGCTGACAGCACAAAAGGGCAGGTGCTCGAGGAGGAGGACATACGGTATTATGATACGCAGGATGCGGATACCAGCGGCGGATATCTGATCGAGACACAGAATGTACTGGTCCCTTCGGATTTGCAGCGCATGTCAGAGGAGGACAGTTATTTTGTATCGTATTCTGGAAGATATGAGATCCGATGGCCAAAAGAAATCTCAAAGACGCAGATTTCTTATATTCGGGATTATATGAAGCAGGTTGAGACACAGATCGCAGGGTGTGTGACAGAGGAGGATTACAGACAGCTTGCAGAAGTCATCGACATGGATTCCTTTGCAGTCATGTACCTGATTGATTTGATTGCAAATGATGTGGATGCCAATGCCTACAGTACATTTTATTACAAGCTTCCTGAGCATCAGAGAGGAAAACTGTATGCTGGTCCTGTGTGGGACTATGACAGAGGGTTTGGCAATGAGGAGAGAAACGTCATGGTGAATGTGAACGGATACTGGAATGGGCTTTGTGAGGCATTGTATCGAAATCCATTCTTTCGAAACAGGGTGCGCGATCTGTATCATGAACGCTTTGTGCCATTGACAGAAACGATTCTGCGCGCTTTTCTTGAGGAGACACCGGACAGGCTTTCCTTGTCAGTCAGGATGGATTCAGTACGCTGGCAGAACAATCTGGACAGACTGAATTATTCATATGATTGTTTTGACGACGAGGTGGCTTTTTTAAGCTATTATTTTGATGAGCGCGCTGCGATCGCTTCGGAGTGGATCAACGAGACAGGTGTGTATCATATGGTCACATTTACAGTGCCTGAGGGCACTAGTAAGAGCTGCTTTGTCAGGGATGGAGAGCTTCTGACGGCATCCGTGCTCTCTTTTATGAGAGAAGAGCTGGAATGCGGGATCTGGTCCCGTGAGGACGGCAGTGTCTACCAGCAGGGGCGTCCCGTATTTGGCAACATGACACTGTACGGCAGCACAGAAATACTGGAATAAGGACTGGAATAAGTAGAAATTTATATGGATATTTGTGGTAAAATAGTATATAGTAAAAAGAGGAAGAAGCAGACGAAATGGTGTGCAGAGGAGCCATAATGTTTCAGGCAGGATTACAGGAGAGAATGCAGCTTTTGGAACCAGAGCTTGTCGAAGTTTCAGATACTTGTCTCCATCTGGCTGAAAAGATCAAATTAGACGTTGAGACAGGGGAAGGGGTATATAGCCTGTTGAATGAGGTGCGTAGATGAAAAAAATAAAAGAAAGTGATAAGATCACAATACTGGCACTCTCGTGGAGAGATATCACATCGCCAAATGCAGGAGGTGCGGAGGTACATACACATGAGATGCTCCGTCGTGTAGATAAGAATAAATATAGAATATACCATCTCGCAACCCGTAAGGACGGGCAGCCAGAAAATGAAGTAATTGATGGAGTGACCTATTTAAGACATGGTAATGCCATAACTGTTATCACGGCCGCCATGAGATTTTATTTTCTTAACAAGGAAAATATTGATTTGGTAATAGATCAATGCAATACACACCGTTTTTTTACACCATTATGGGTTGAGAAAGGAAAAAGAATTTTTTATATTCATCAGTTGACCAAGGAAATATGGGATTACAGTGCAAAATTTCCCCTCAGTAAAATTGGAAAGCTGCTGGAAGAAAGTTTTCTGAGACTCAACCGAAAAGATCCAGTTATCACTGTGTCAGAATCCACAAGAAATGAGTTGATTGATCGAGGATATCTGACAGATCGCATACAAATCATTTACAATGGCGTATCATTTCAGCCATGGGAACATGACAAATGGTATTCAAAGGATACAATGCCCACATTTATCTATGCAGGCAGATATTCGCCATATAAGGGGATTGATGTGGCAGTGAAAGCGCTGATTAGAGTTAAAAAAGATTATCCAGATGCAAAATTATGGATTCTTGGCAAAAAGGATCAGGAATATGTGGACAGAAATCTAATGCCAATCTGTCAAAAAGATCAACTGGTATGGGTGGATGCGGAAGATGACCATCCTACAGGGGATGTCGTAAGCTGGGGCTATGTCCCAGAAGAAAAAAAGCTGGAACTTTTAAGCCGTTCATGGGCCCTAGTGTTTCCGTCAATCAGAGAAGGCTGGGGAATTCCAGTCACGGAGGCGGGATGTGTTGGTACCCCATGTATTGCGTTTGATTCTCCCGGCATTCGAGATGCTGTTGACTATGGAAGAGCCGGTTATCTGTGTCATGAAAACAGTGTCAATGGATTGGCAGAGCAAATGCGTCTGGTTATTTCTGATAAAAGGGCATATAGTAGTAAGAGAGAAAGCGCCTATCGGTATTCGTCGCAGTTTCAATGGGAAGGAACCGGGAAGGAATTTGAGCGGTTTGTGCAGAGGATTCTGAAGTGAGTAAAGACTGGATGGATTATTTAAGAGTAAAATCGGACTTTTAGTTGTGATTATATTTTAAGGCGGAGGTATAAAATGGAAAAATTTCCGTTCATTTCAGTAATTATACCAGTATATAATGGTGAAAAAAGACTGCCCAGATGTTTGAAAAGCATCAGGGAGCAATCTTATCCACAGGAAAAGATTGAAATTATCATCGTAGATGACGATTCGCAGGATCATACAGTTCAAATTGCCACAGAACAGTTTGGCGCAAGGATTGTCAAGAATGGGACGCATGACCCTGAACGGGGAAAGTCTATAGGAATCGAACATGCACGAGGAGAATATTTGTTTTTTATTGATGATGATAATATTCTCACACACAAGACTTGGATGGAAAACTTGGTGCGTGCAGTCGTCGTAGAAAATTGTGTGGGTGGACAGGCGGCAAAATTTGCATTCCGTGAGAATGCAAGCCTGCCAGATAGATATATGGCGCTTTTTGGCTGTGGTGATCCGGCTGTCTACTATCTGCACCGCAGAGATCATATGATGAAGACAGAAAAAGCGTGGCATCTTGGCGGTAAGGTAGTAAAGGATACAAGAGAATATTTTAAAATTAAATTTGACAGCAAAACACTGCCGACAATAGGTTCTCAGGGATTTCTGATCAGGAAGGAATATGTATATCTGATAAAGTGGCAGCCGTTTTTTTATCATATTGATTCAAATCTTGAACTAATCAAAAAAGGATATGATAACTATATTATTATGAAAGATACAGTAGTCCATAATCATTCGGTAGATTATAAAGATTTTATGCGCAAGATCAGGAGAAATTCCACACAGCTTGGCAGGGATGACCAGTACAGGACCTATTCCTATGACCTTACATTTCCAAGGCTGATTCGGCTGGGACTTACTTTGGGAACTTTTGTGATACCATTGATTGACAGTATAAAGGGGTTTCTCAAATTTCCGTCAAAAGCATGGTTTCTGCATCCTGTTGTGTGTTTTCAAGTCGCGTTGGTCTATACAGGAAATGTGATGAGAAATATTGGGATCATCAAAAAGATTCAATAACTTTTTGGATGAAATAGGAGGGGCTGATAAAATGAAAGATAAATTGTCGATCATTGTGTATTCCTGTTGGAAGAACAGGGATATGTGGGAAATTTTTTCAAAATTGTTTCGGAAATTCTGGCATGACTGCCCGCTTCAGATTATCTTGGTGACAGATACATTTCAGGAGACAGGTAGGCCATATATATTCACAAAAATTGTGCAGATAGATGATACATGGGCAAAAATGATAAAAGCAGCCATAAAAGAAGCTCAGACACCCTATGTCAGCTTGTGGATGGATGATTATTTACTATGTGATTATGTCCAGAATAAGGATATTGACAATCAGCTCAGGCGTGCAATGAAATACAATGCCGCAAATCTGCGTCTGATTGAGTCACCGCCCTGTCAGGGACATTGGCAAAGACACAAAAACATTGGCTGTTACAGGAGAGGCAGGGCATATTCATTTGCGACCCAGATTGGCATATGGAACAGCAATTTTTTGGTTAAGACAATCAGTGATGAGTGGAGTGCATGGGATTTTGAACGGATTGCGTCCCTGCGCAAAAGTACAGATTGTCCAGAGGACAGACAGCCAATACTTGTGGCACTTGACTATGAATTTCCGTATGAAGAGGGGGTGCGCAAAGGCAAGTGGATGCAGCAGGGAGCAAAGCTTTGTAGGAGAAATGGGATAAAACTGGATACAAAAGTGCGTCCAATCATGACAAATTTGGAGATGGCAAAGATTTATTTTCAGGGAGCTGTTATTGACTGGAATGGGACACTTGTATTACAAATACAAAATCTTATGGGGAAAATAAAAGATGGGCGCTAAAATGCTTAGTATCATTATTCCTGTGTATAATAGTGCAGGATTAATAGAAACATGTATAGAATCAGTGTTGAATCAGACGTACAGAGATTTTAATTTATATCTGGTGGATGATCACTCTACAGATCATAGAACAGGCAGTGTATGTGACAGATACGCAAGGCAGGATGAACGGGTACATGTCCTGCATCATGATAAAAATCAGGGACTATCCGTCTCGAGGGAGGACGGGTTTTATGCAGATCAGAGCGAATGGGTGAGCTTTATTGATCATGATGATCTGATAGCTCCTACTATGTATGAGGAAATGATGAGATTTGTACGAAAACAGAATATAGATATGGTATGCATCCGCGGGGAAGACAAGACAGAGGAAAAAATCAAAAATACTAAATGGTGAAAAAGAATGTCAGAGGCATATCTATTAGATTGAAAAACAGAATGTAATAAAATTTAGGCAAATC
>ERZ779622.89-NODE-89-length-64347-cov-10.032757_pt1 | contig 64347 bp, 57 predicted proteins | sample MGYA00514188_ERZ779622 | MGnify/ENA primary metagenome ERZ779622 (study PRJEB29562, sample SAMEA4376702) | mouse gut metagenome | isolation source: Cecum | study: EMG produced TPA metagenomics assembly of the A DSS colitis mouse model was used to assess the... | reverse complement strand
TTTTCTTTTAGAATTTTCAGGGTTGCATTACTGTTTATTTGTCAAGGTTCTGTCTACTGTTTTTATCGCTGTGTGTATCACTCGCGACAGCTTTTATAGGTTATCATACTTTGTTATTTTCTGTCAAGTACTTTTTTCAACTTTTTTTATTTTATTTCGATATTTTTTTCAAACTGCCTTTTTCCAAGTCATAATAAAAGATATATTGCTGTAATATTCCGCTGTTTTTGCCATACTTGTCAAACGGGAATCCTTCTGGATACTGTAGTCCGAGTACTTTATTGATATGTGTGTCCCTTGGAAAGGCGTCCGTTTTATGCAGCGCAAACAGACAAATACAGTCAGCAACTTTGGTTCCAACGCCATATAATTTTAACAATTCTTTTTTGGCAGCATCATAATTCATTGTCCATAGTTTGGACAAATCAAGCTCGCCAGAATAGACGCTGTTGGCTGTTGCACGGACATACTTACTGCGGTATCCCAGTCCACAGGCATACAAATCTTCGAGCTGTGCCTCTGCCAAGGCTTTTGGTGTCGGAAAGTCGAAATATGCCACGCCATTTGCACTTTTTCTTTTTTCTCCATATTTTTCACATAGTTGATTGACACATTTGCGGATTCTTTTGATGTTATTCTGCTGTGAGATTAGAAATGATATGATCATCTCCCACAAATCCTGATGGAGTATTCTGATGCCTTTTCCATAATCTGCCGCTGCCGACAGATAAGTATCCTCGGTGTCAATGCCAGCAATCACCTTGGCATAGTCTGTATCCATATCAAAATAATCTTTCCAAATCTGATGGTATTCCTCCTGCGTACAGTCGAACAAAATATCATCCTCCTGCTGCGAAAGCTCGAGATATTTTCCTTTTGCCACAAGGCGGTATCTGTTTTCACCGCACGCTTCCATTCTGAAACACTGGCCTGACATACAGATTTGTGATGCGGAGAAATTTTTATTTTGTACTGTTATCATGTTTTTTCCTTTTTCGTGGCTGCGGCTGGCGCAATACCACGGCAAATTTTATCTGTCGTGAGTATAACACAACTTGTCTTGAAAATCTACAAAATTTTATCTCGCATAAAAATCATGTCCTCCGTAAGAAAACAAATACGTTAACTGGCTGTCAAACCATGCTACATTTTCAGGGACAGCATATTTCCTTGCCATAAAAAACAGCGCGCCGCCTGAGATGTCCTCTCCTCTGAGAGCACTGTACACAGCCTCCTTTGTTTCCTCTGATATCGTCACTTGGTTGATTTTTCCGTTTGACACCGGAGAAAACTGCGTCACATTCTGCACTTTTTGATAGACGACATCGGTGACGTTGTTTGGGAATTTTTTATTTCGGACGCGGTTGATTACCACGTTTGCCACCAACAATTTGCCTGTCCGGTCCTCTCCTCCCGCCTCTGCCTCGACGATTCTCATAAGCGTGTCCATATCTTGTTCAGACACTTCAATGCAGTACTGTGGCTTTAGGGTTTCATAAGAAATGATGCGCTCTAATGATTCAAGCCGTTCTAGCGCCACTTGTTCTGTCACGGCAGACGCCTTCTTTGCGCTGTCAATGCTTTCCGCCTGCACTTCATACTGCTTCGAAAGTATTAGCAGCCCTGTAAATATTGTGTATGCGATGAATAAAAGGATATTACTTTTTGAATACATACGCTGTTATTCGTTCCTTTCCAAATTTACCTTTTATTAGTCTATTCGCTTGTCCTTCAAAAAATACTTAAAACTTTCTTAAATAGGATTTGAATCGCATTTGAACTGTTATTGTTGTGTTATAATGGATTGCATTAAAAAATTGTCAGGAGGGGCCAGCGATGCTTCAAATTGCAGTGTGCGATGATGAACCGTTTTACAGGAAAAAAATTCTCTCTCTTGTAAAACAATATTTGGACAAACGAAAGCTGGAATACACCACCCAGCTTTATTCGTCTGGAGAACAGTTCTTAGCCCGCTGTGAGAACCGCGTAAGATATGACATTGTTTTTATGGATATCAGCATGAAGGAACTCGACGGTATCCAGACTGCCTCACAGCTGCGTTCTTTTCACAGTACGACCTATCTCGTGTTTGTGACGGCTTTTATCGACTATGCCTTGGAGGGCTACAAAGTCAATGCCGTGCGCTATATCATGAAGGATACGCTGGACACTGCAATTCCAGAGTGTATGGATGCAATCTTACAAAAAATGCAGCTTTCAAAGGTCACTTTTACTTTTATGGACGGGGAGCGGACTTTGTATACAGACAATATTCTATATATCGAGAGCCAAAAGCATAAAGCCTTTTTTCATTATATGCAGAATACGATGCAGGCTGGCATCACAATCTACCAGCTTTATGAGAGACTCGATACCATCGAAAAGGTGCTTTCTGATCATGAATTTCTAAGAATCCATAAGAGCTACCTTGTCAATATGAAACATATCCGTAAGCTTTGCAATTATTCGATCCTGCTTGTCACAGGGGAAGAACTGCCCATACCACGGCTGAGATTCCAGTCTGTCAAGGAACAGTTTATTACCTATAAAGGAAGTTTTTAAGGAGGCTCTCATGAATTATTTATTACTAAGATGTCTGGTTTTATCCTTCATGACAGGCATTAGCTGCCAGCTGTTTTATGAGACGGTTGTCCCCCGCAGGCGATGGCGGCAGCAATGGATGGAGCACTCCGTCCTCCCTGCTTTCACAGCAGTTTTTTTGCTGATCAGCGTCGTATGGCTTCCTCCTTATATCCTGCGCCCTGTGCGCATTATCTTGCTGACAGCGCTCATTGCACAGATTTATTTCCAGATCCATCTCATCAAAAACCTGATTGTATCTGTGACTTTCTGCGGCATTTACTGGAGTATCTCGACTGCTGTCTGGTCTGTGCTCTCATTATATATGGATCTTACCCTTGAAACCTCCCGCCAGTTTTTCGAAAACCTGTCAGAAGTGTTTCTGCTGGGCCTGATTATGATCTTTCATTACCGCTGTAGAAGACGGTTTCACAAATTTTCGGAGGCCCGCTGGAAAAAAACAGGAGTTATCTCATTTCTGTATCTGATTACTATTATTGCACTCAGTATGCTGACCCTCAATCCGTCTGCAACAGACGGCTATGCACGGCTCACTGCTGTATCTGGTTTTGCCATTTTGAGCATCCTGCTCTTTTATTTTACCATGCGTATACTGGAAAAGGAGGATGCACTCCAAAAACTGCGTCTTAGTACAGAGCATGTACAAAGGCAGATGGCAGTGTATCAGACAATGCAGAAGCACTATGAACAGCAGCGCAGTTTTCTTCACGATTACAAAAACCAGCTCAATTGTATACAAGGACTTCTTCTCTGCGGTCAAATCTCTGAAGCCTCTGACTATATTACACGCATTACCGGGACTCTGCGGGAACAATTTGGTGATATCAACACAAACCACACCATTGTGAATATCCTGCTGAACCAAAAGTACCAGACGGCTTGTGAGAAGGCTGTCACGATGACTTTTGCCATAAACGACCTGTCAAAACTTACCATGCCAGAAGAAGATCTGGTCACGCTGTTGGCGAATCTGCTGGACAATGCGATTGAAGCGTGCGAAAAGCTGGACACTATCCAGTTTAAAATGGTTTTGGAAGAAGGGCAGCTGATTCTGTCTGTGCGCAATCCTGTCAACACTCCTGTGCAGATCAAAAACAACATGATTGTCACCAGCAAAAAGGATTCCCTTCATCATGGCATCGGGTTGTCAAACGTAGATGCCGTTATTAAAAAGTACGGCGGGACAAGCGTCTTAGCCTGCGATAACGGATGTTTTTCATTCTCTGCACTCCTTTACAACCCGCTCTGGGAATAATGTCTTTTTTTGCTGTCTGAGTGCCGATTCGTGCCAAGGCAGTTGTCTTGCATTCTCCACACAACTATACTGTCATTATCAACATAACAGTCAAAGGAGAATGAGAATATGATATCATTAAAAACCAGAATTATTACCTTTATCACAGCCAGCACCCTGCTGCTGTGCGCCTGCGGCAAATCAGAACCCTCCACGCCTCCGCCTGCTACGCCAAAAGAGGCTGCCGAGTGTGTACTGGAGAGCATCAAAAAGCTGGATATGGAAACGCTGAATCAATACACTGACAATTATGTCGAGACTTACCACAACTGGCTTGGTGTTCCGATTGAGAATGAATATCGTATCTTTAACGAGCTTTTGCAGCCCCGCTCAAAACATAACAAGCGATATCAATCCGCCTATAAGCTTGACCAGAAAATCATGGCGTATCTGACATGGGAAATTACAGATGTGCAAACCGATGAAGATACCGCAGCGCTTGACATGGTACTCACAAATATTGATATGGCAAAGGTCTTGGAAATTTACGAAAGCCAGCTCTTAGAAAATATGCTGGAAAGCCCCGGCCTTGGTTTGGCACAGCTTGCAGCAGGAAAAGATACGTTGATTGGTATTATTGACGATGTTGCGAGCGATTTGGAGTCCGGCGGTCTCATCAGCATCCGCGTCACGGTCTATGCTTATCAGGAGAACGGACAGTGGAAAATTCATCTAAGCCACGACTTTATCAATGCCTTTTCAGGAAATATGTACACGGACGCCTATACGGAAAATCTCGAAGAAAAAGCTGCGGAGCTTGACAAACAGTTTGAGAAGAAATGGGAGAACTGGCTGGAATAACTGCGCAGGCTTGACAAACCTGACTCCATACAATACAATTATCATTGCATGATACAAGAGTTTTAGCTTACAGAAGTGAAGGGATGAAGGAGATGAAAGGTACATCCACGGCAAAAAAAAAGGATGGAACGGTCTACTACCGCGCCTCTATTACATACAGGCGAAAGCATATCAGTCTTGGCGGATTTGACACGGTATCCCAAGCCAATGCCGCCTATCTTGAGGCGGACAGACTGCTGAACCGCGAGCGCCTTAGTATTAATCAATATAAGGACAGTTCTCCGCTTCCATTCGAAAAATGGGTTATTTTGATTAATTTCCGCGATAATGGCATCTACTTTGGCACCCCGATTTATGCCCGCACGAAGTTTTTTTACTATTACTTGTCTCCTATAGATGTGCTGAAATTTGACATGGATGATTTGTTTTATTATTCCTCGCGCAAGATTATGAAACGGGACGGTCATCTATTTGTCGCTGATTATGGCATGCAGGTCAATATTCTAAACCGCTATGGGATTCGAAGCTTTGCGGTCGCGGGGAAGGATTATCTGTTTCTCAATGACGACGATACGGATTTCCGTCATGAAAACCTTGCGATCATAAACCGCTATCAAGGTGTCGCTGAGGTTTGTTATAAAGGCAAAAAAAAATACCGGGCACGCATCAATGTGCCCGGATATTATATTATCGGTTATTATCACAGTGAGATTGAAGCCGCAATCGCCTACAACAAAGCCATCGATGTCCTAAAGCGCAACGGCGTTCAAAAAAATTATACACCAAACTATATTGACGGGCTGTCTCCTTCGGCATACGCGGATCTCTACTCCCGTCTCAAAATATCAGATAAGCTTCAAAATTACAGGAAGGCTATTTCGCGTAATCCTTAAAGCTGATAATCATCGCTGCATCGCCTTTGATCCCTTTGATGCTGGCATCGGAATCATACTGCCACATGCCAAATTCATACGGATATTCCGGCTCGTCGCTGTCCTGTGCAAACCACACTTCATAATCCTGCAATTCTTCCATATCTACCATCGTGAGAAGCCATTCCTTATCACCGTAGACCATTGGCGTGTAGCCTGCATCTTCTACCCTGTTCAGAAATGCTTTGGCGACTTGTGTCCTGTCTGCCTGCTCTAGCGCTTCGATCCGCGCCATGTCATCATCGACATTTTCCATGACAAATGCGATCGGATACTTGATCGTATAGCCTGATATGGCATCCATAAGCTCATCTGCTTCCTCTCTTGCCTCGGACTTATTGAGTGCCTGAGAGCAAAAGTATACGCCAATATCCAATCCCGCCTTTTTCGCTGCTTTGAGATTGTCCTCAAGATTGGCATCTGTCACGATCCTGCCGCTGCTGTACCCTCTGGCACCTGCCTTAATCATGACAAAATCACATCCTGCACTTTTTAATTTACTAAAATCTACTTCTCCCTGATTCGCTGAGATATCGACACCACATTTTGATACCAGTTTGCCATCTTCACGGTAATTCATCAGCGGTTTATCATAGGTCAGATTTGCGTAATCATATTTATTTCTGGGAATATCTTCATTGATGTCCACCCATTCTTTTGTGCCGTCAGCATGTTTTACTTGTATGCTGGTCACATCGTCCTCTTCGTCCTCGTCATCCTCATCATTTTTATTTCGGTCTTCGTCTTTTTCTTCATTTTTTTCTTTGTCTATATTTTCCTTGTTGGTCATATCATACACAGATGTTTTTCCATTTGATATTTCATCGGCAGTCTTGGACTGGCTTGTGCTGTCAGAAGCGGTTTCTGAGCCGTCAACCACAGTCTCTCCTGTCGTCTGGTTCGTCACTGTGCCGTTATTTTTATTGGATTTGGAAGATTTCTTCTCTCTTCCGGTATCTGGAAGTGACCAGATATCAAGATCATTTGAGGTGAGCTTGCTCTCCGAAATCACACTCTCTGAAGCATTTGACTCCATCTTTTTGCTTGTCTCTGCTGCCTTTGCCTCCTTCTGTGCAACTGCCGCCGCATAACCGCTTCCATCGGATTTAGATTTTGACTGGTTTGACCAGAATACCAGCGCCGTCACACCTAATATGACAGCCGACATGATTAGCAGCATATAAATATATGTCATCTTGGAACCTGAGCTGCGTTCTTCTTCATAATAATCGTCATGTAGCTTCATAAACTCCTCCATTTCGTATTGAATTAACATAACAAATTTACGAGGTATATTATAAAGCATTTCAGCTACAATTTCAATTATTTTCTGAATTTTTTTCAAACATCCACTTTCCAACCACTTTGCGAAGGCACCAATCCAAGTCAATTGCCTCGATTTCCCCAGTTGTTACCAGACGGATACGCTTCCACTCCTCATTGCCGACAGCATAACTGATATGCCCGATTTCCTGCCCCTTCACGACGGGCGCTGTCAGCGCTTTTACTTTCTGCAAGGTGATTGTCACTTTCTCGTCCTCCCGCATGAGAAGTCCTTCTTTTCCAGTCTCCTCCTGCACCATCTCTACGGGAAGCTGCAATTTTTCCCCGATCTTGCTGCCCTGACCGTTGCTCACAATGATATCCTCCATCGCCTCAGCGGGAAGCTCCACTTCATCAAAGCGGCGGTACTGATACTTTGACAGCCCGTACTCCATCAGCATTCTCGTGTCACTCCACTTGTATGTCTTGTGATTTGGCCAGCCGCACGCTAAAAGGGCAACGACAAAGGTTTTCCCATCTCGCTGCAAAGCGCCCACATAACAATAGCCTGCCTTGGCAGTAAATCCTGTCTTGCCCGACAATGCCCCCGGCATCATACTCAGAAATGCATTGTGATTGACGCAGGAGAAGCTCCTTCTGCCCGACAAATCTGTAAATGTATGGTTTGGTGTTCTTGTGATTTCCAGAAACATATCCTTCTGTGGTGATTTTGTAATACAATAAGACATGACTAGCGCTAAATCCCGCGCTGTCGTTGAATGAAATTGATCGCCCTGCACGGCGTCAAGACCGTTTGGCGTGATATAATATGTATTTTTGCAGCCGATCTCCTGCGCCTTTTGATTCATGAGCGCAGCAAACTGCTCCACACTGCCGCCCACATGCTCCGCAATTGCCACAGCGGAGTCATTGTGGGATTCCAGCATGAGAGAGAGCGTTAAATCCTTCAGCCGGTACTGCTCGCCGTTTCGGATGCCCAGATGCACCGGCGGCATGGAGGCAGCATAAGCGGTTACATCTACCGTGTCCTCCAGATTCGCATTTTCCAGCGTCACAATAAGTGTCATAATCTTGGTGGTGCTCGCCATGGCAAGCTGCTCATCGCCGCAGCGATCATACAGCACCCGCCCTGAATCTGCATCCATCAAAACGGCTGCTTTGGCATAGAGTCTGAGATTTGCCTCCTCTGCTGTCACATAAACCGGCTGCTGGAACACAATGGCAATCGTCAAAATAAACGCTGTAAGGATGTTCATATATCTGTTCATATATTTCATTTCCTTTTATAAAAGGTTCCATAAAAATATATGTTCCGACCACTGCAAATTATCCCTGTTTTTTATGACTAGTACAGCATTGCTCTGTCTGTATGCTACAGCAGGCGGGTCACCGTACCGCATGCCGCCGTCACATTTTCCATTGCCTCCACAGCCCCGCCAAGGCTTCCTGCACGAAGAATTTCCACAAGTATATTGAGTCTGTGGCAGATCTCATCCAGTCCTAAATTTGCCGCCATCCCCTTTAATCCATGTGCATAATCAAAAGCTGCCCGGACATCTCCCGCCTTGACCGCCTCTTCCATAGACTCAAAATCAGGGTCATCAAAAAACTCCATCAGAAAATCGCGATATGCAGCCTCATTGCCTTTCATACGCACAAGCGCCTTGTCCACGTTGACACCTTGTCGTCTCAGCGCGCCGCACCAGTCCTCATCCTTTTTTGCATCCTTCAACACGGTCAAACCTCCACCTTCACGCCGGCTTCCTCCTCTGCCTGCTTTCTAAAGTCCTCCACCTGATCCTGATTCAGTACTGGCAGATCTCCCAATGATTTCACGCCAAATGTTCTAAGGAACTCTTCTGTCGTGCCAAACAGCAGCGGGCGCCCCGGCGCGTCAAGCCGTCCCAGCTCCTGAACCAGATGAAACTCCAACAGCTTGTTCACCGCATGGTCACTGCTCACACCTCGTATTTTCTCAACCTCTAGTTTGGTCACTGGCTGCTTGTACGCAATAATCGATAAGGTTTCCAGCAATGTATCCGAAAGTACATACTTTCTGGGCGCTTTTGCCACCTTGATCAGATACTCATACAGCTCTGGCTTCGTACACAATTGCACCGCGTTTTCCAGCTCCATAATATAGATGCCCCGGTCTTGTCTTTTGTATGCTTCATTCATCTTTTGAATCATATTGCGAATTTCTGCTTCTGGTATTTCCAGCACATGATGCAGTTTGGACAGCTCCACAGAATCCCCCATAGCAAAGAGCACTGCCTCAATCACTGCCATCGTCTTCTCTTCATTCATACTCCAATACACCTATCTTATAATCCGTTACGCCGCATAGCTTGATGTGATAACAATATCCGCAAACGTATCCTCCTGCTCGATGGAAATGATCCCCTGCTTCATCATCTCAAGCACTGCCATAAAGGTGACGATGACCTCCATCTTGCTGCCCTGTTTTTCCAGAAGATTCCGAAAGCTGAACCGCTTGTGATTCTTCACATACTCCTCTATGTAGACCTGCTTCTCCTCGAGATTGATCTCATCCTTTTCAATCTTGCCAAAACGGCTTCTGATCGGGTCAATCTTCTCCTCCTGACGCCGCATCACAGCCTTGAAAATCTCATGAAGCTTCGAAAGACTCAGACCGCCTAAAAGCTCCTCATAATCTATCGGATACTGATAATCTGCTACCTCCTTAGGCAGCATCGGCTTTTTATACCAGCTCTTTGCCGCATCCACCTGCTTGTCCCTCAGCTCATAAGCCATATACTTGTACATTTTGTATTCGAGCAGCTTCTGTACCAGCTCTGCTCTGGGGTCCTCCTCCTCGCCTTCCTCATTGACTTCTTTTGGCAGGAGCATCCTGCACTTGATATCGAGAAGCGTCGCTGCCATCACCAGAAATTCACTCATGACATTCATGTCCTCTGTCTGCATTTTCTTGATATAATCAAGATACTGTTCGGTTATGACAACAATCGGAATGTCATAGATGTCAATCTTGTTTTTTTCTATGAGATAGAGCAGCAAATCCAACGGTCCCTCAAATACTTCGAGTGTCACGGACAAACCCATATAAAAACCCCCAAATCTATGTATAGATTTCTTATTATAATAATCTTTTTTATTTTACATAGATTTGAGGGAAAGTTCAAGTTATTTTTTGATTTTCAGCCGCACATCATACAATTCTGCCGGATTAAAAATCCGCAGCGGAATCGTATGGGAGCCCATCCCTCTGCCAAGCAGCATGACAGCGCTGCCTGTCTGAAAGACGCCCCCGTCATATTTGGGAAAAATCTTGTAAGACGGCGCAATGACACCGCCCAGAAGCGGCAGGCGCATAATCCCGCCATGCACATGCCCTGACAGCACCAAATCCGCCCCCCACTGCGCATATTCCTCAAAATAATCCGGGTTGTGCGCGATTAATATATTGCATTTATCCTTTTCACATTCGGGCAGCGTCTCCTGTAAATACCCCGGATTCATTTTCCGTATTTTAAAATGTGCAAAATAGTGCAAATCCAAATCAAGCCCTGTTATTCTGAGATTGTACTCCGGCAGGGACACCGCCTCATTTCTTAATACAGTCACGTTCTTTCCTGACACTGCGCGGATCAGCCTGTGATATTTATCGCCAAACTGATCTGGTTTCTGCCGCATCTTGGACTCGTGATTGCCAAGCCCGTAATAGATCCTGTAGTCCTGACCAAGCGCCCTGACCAGCTCGATTCCCGGCGTCATATCCTCTCTGACCTGCGATGTGACAAGATCTCCTGCCAGCACAATAAAATCAGGATTGATTCTGTGAATGGTCTCTATCACCTTATCATTTTTCGTTCCATATACTTTATTGTGCAGATCTGAGAGCAGCACAAACCTGCACTCCTTCGACAATCCAGACAGTACAAACTCCTTCTGCACCGTCACAAACCGGTTTCCGTCTATAATCCCTACTGCCAAAAGTGCCACAGCAAGCATCGTAATGATAATGATGATAAGAAGTACCATTCTTTTTCTCCAATCCACCCTATATTAAATACTTTATCAATATCTTTTTCAGATAATCAATAAAATATGCCTTCTCCACCGCCTCAGAGGCAACGATTGGCGTTCTGCCAAGTTCCACGCCTCCCAGACTGTAACTGATGTATCCAACCTCCGCGCCCTTCTCGACAGGCGCAGTCACATTGTCAGCATACAGATAATTCTTTTGTATCTGGCTAAAATCTGCACCCGTTGTGTCCAGATAGCGGAAAATTCCTTTAGGTTCTACCCTGAGCTGGTCGGCTTTGCCGCCTGTCACGAGAATATCGCCCAGCGGTTCTTTGTTTTCATCCACATACAGCCTTGTCAGCGCAAAACCGTATTCCAGCAGACTCCTCGCCTCGGAAAACCGCACTTTAAAATCAGGCGCCCCCATAATCACGGCAATCAAATCAATGCCATCCTTGCTCGCAGTCGCACTAAAGCAGTATTTTGCGGTGTTGGTCGAGCCAGTTTTGAGCCCTGTCGTCCACTGGTACTGTTTTAGCAGCTTATTGGTGCTTGACAGGGTAAAGGGCTTGCTGCCCTGTCTGGTCACATGCGTAATATCCTCCATCCAGATTTTCGTATAATTATAGATCTGGGGATATCTTGTGATCAGTTCCCTTGACATGATTGCCACATCTCTTGCGGTCGTGTGGTGCGCGCTGTCTGAACTCAAACCGCAGCAGTCCAGAAAATGCGTGTTGTTCATCCCAAGCGAAGCCGCCTTCTCATTCATCATGTTGACAAACTCCGTCTCACTCCCCGCAACGTACTCCGCCATTGCCACCGAGGCATCATTGCCGCTTGCCACCGTGATGCACTTGATGAGCGTATCTACCGTCTGAATCTCGCCCTCATCCAGAAAAACCTGTGATCCGCCCATTGATTTCGCATAAGCGCTGGTCGTGACCTCATCCTCTAGCTTGATTCTGCCTTTCTCCAAAGCTTCGAAGGTAAGAAGCAGTGTCATAATCTTCGTAATGCTCGCAGGACTTCGCACCTCATCTGGATTTTTTTCAAACAACACCGTGCCCGTGGACGCCTCCATCAAGATTGCGGAAGGAGATGTCAGACTTACAGCCGTGGAGTTGACGGCGTTTCCCTGTACTGCCCCCTCCTCGGCAAACACTGTGCTCTGCATCAAAACAATCCCTGCCATCACTGCCGCCAGCATTCTATATATTCGTTTCCTAACCCATTTCATAAAGCAGACCTCATACTTTACTTATAGGAACTTTATGCGGGTTTTGGGTATTATATGATAAAAATTCACAAAGAAGGAATACCGGCGTGCGATATTCCTTCTCTATTATACTACAGCTTCTTATTACAGCTTCCTATTATCTGCCAATCAGCCTGTGGCAGAAATCAACGATTTCATCCCGCTTCTCGCACAGACCTTCTCTGGTTTCCTCTTTAATCTTGACAGATATCGCAAAATGATACCCAAAGTCAATAATGACCATCGCAAAGATCAGCGCGATCGTCTTGAGTCCCCATGCCTTGGGATACTGGTCTATAAAGCTAATGACCTTCTCAAACAGAAATGTGATGATAACGACTGCATACAGTCCCCATGCCAGTGTGCTTTCCAGACAGATCACACCTTTATAATTGCAGAACTTATCATTGTAGTCCCACCACACCTCACCAAATAATCTCATCATAAGTCTTGCCACCAAATATTCAAATGCTGTAGCAAGCAATGCGCCGACGATGTATAGTGCCACGATATTATGTGCAAAGGGATGTAATAATATGTACCCCAGTGTCGCGCCTACGCCATAGATCGGACAAAACGGCCCCGACATAAACCCTCTGTTCGTAAGTTTCCGATTGCACAGTGACATATATACCGACTCGACCATCCAGCCAATGATACTAAACAAAAAGAATCCGGCAACAAGATGATAGAGATCATAACCAGCAAATTGATACCTGCTCATCCACATCGATATCTTATCCAATAATCTCACTCCTCACTCAGAACCTTTCAAAAATAATCTATGCAGACAACGCTTCTTCATGCCTGTTATTTTTTTCCAGTTCATACGCAAAAGTCCTTGGCATAAACAGCCAAGGACTTTGATTCAATTAATTAACATTAATTATATTTACGCTTTCTAGCTGCTTCAGACTTTTTCTTACGTTTTACGCTTGGCTTCTCATAATGCTCTCTTTTACGGATTTCCTGCTGAATTCCGGCTTTAGCGCAACTTCTTTTAAATCTGCGTAAAGCGCTATCCAAAGTCTCGTTTTCTTTAACGATTACATTTGACATGCTATCACACCTAACCTCCCTCCAGCCTCTATTATTGTGTGCCAGACTGTTCGGGTATACTTAATTGCACACTTAAAATTATAGCACATATTAAGCATACGTCAATAGTTTTTTCATAAATTTTCTAATTTTTTTAGTTCTGGCGAAGCTGTCCTTCCAGTACCGCTTTGGACTGCTCGATCGCTTGCTGGATTCCCTCTGGATTCTTGCCGCCTGCCTGAGCCATATTGGGACGTCCGCCGCCGCCGCCGCCCACAAGACCTGCGATGCCTTTGATCAGATTGCCCGCATGAGCGCCTTTTGCCATCGCTTCATCCGTCGCCATCGCCACGAGATTTACCTTTCCATCCATGCTGGATGCAAGCACGACAACCCCTTCTCCGAGCTTTGCCTTTAGCTGGTCTCCCAGATCTCTCAGACCGTTCATATCCACGCCATCGACGCTGGCTGCTAAGAGCTTGACGCCCTTCACCTCCGCCACCTGATTCATGACATCCCCGAGAGCCTCCTTGGCTGCTTTGCTCTTTAGGGATTCATTCTCACTCTGGAGCGCCTTGATCTCTGCCATCATATGCCCAATCTTTTCCGTCAGATTCGCAGGCGTTGTCTTTGCCGCCTTCGCCGCCCTTGCAAGCTCCTCCTCGATCTGCTGATAGTACGCAAATACATTGTCGCCTGTGAGCGCTTCAATACGGCGCACACCCGCTGCGATACCGCTCTCGGACACAATCTTAAAGGTTGTGATATCTGCGGTATTTTTCACATGCGTACCGCCGCAGAACTCTTTAGAAAAATCCCCCATCGACACGACGCGCACCGTCTCGCCGTACTTCTCATCAAACAGCGCCATCGCACCTGTCTTTTTCGCCTCGTCCATCGTCATAACCTGTGTCTGCACGGCGATATTCTCAGCAATTTTCTCATTGACCATCCGCTCGACATCTGCCAGTTCGCCAGCAGTCATCGCCTCAAAGTGGCTAAAGTCAAAACGTGTGCGCTCGCCATCCTGATAAGATCCCTTCTGCTGTACATGCGAGCCGAGCACTTCGCGGAGTGCTTTCTGCAATAAATGTGTCGCAGAATGGTTTTTACAGATCTTGGTGCGGAGTGTCTTGTCCACACGGAGCGTCACTTCATCGCCCACCTTGATCATGCCGCGTTCCATCCTGCCGATATGTCCGACTTTCCCGCCGAGCAGCTTGATGGTATCCTCCACCACAAACTCACCTGAAGCGGTCACGATTCTGCCGTGGTCTCCCTGCTGGCCGCCCATCGTTGCATAGAATGGGGTCTCATCGACAATCACCGTGCCGATCTCACCGTCCGAAAGCGCCTCAACAAGCTCGCTCTCTGTCGTGAGCACAGAAACCTTTGATGTCGTCTCCAAGGTGTCATAACCGACAAATGCGGTCGTGACTGCGGGGTCAATGGACTCATATACCGTAGCGTCCGCTCCCATGTAATTTGTCTCTTTGCGGGCGCCTCTTGCCTTTGCACGCTGCTTGTCCATCGCGGTGTCAAATCCCGCTCTGTCGATAGAAAAGCCTTTTTCCTCCAAGATTTCACATGTGAGATCTACAGGAAATCCATACGTATCATACAGTTTAAATACATTGTCTCCTGACAATACCTTCTCTCCTGCCGCCTGCATCTGCTCCTGCATATCGGACAGGATCGCAAGCCCCTGATCAATCGTCTTGCTAAACTTTTCTTCCTCCTGCGTCAGCACCTTAAATATAAAGTCCTTCTTTTCCTCCAGCTCAGGATAGCCGTCTCTGCACTCTTCTATGACAGTCTTAGCAAAGTCCGCCATAAACGTACCCGCAATGCCAAGCATCTTCCCATGGCGCGCAGCGCGGCGGATAATGCGCCTGAGCACATATCCGCGCCCTTCATTCGTCGGCATGATGCCGTCGGAAATCATAAAGGTCGCTGAGCGGATATGGTCTGTGATCAACCGAATCGAGACGTCCTTCTTCTCGTCCTCCTGATACGTGACGCCAGCCATCTCACAGACTTTGTCCCGAATCGCTTTCATCGTATTGATGTCAAAGACCGTATCTACGTCCTGCACAACAACGGCAAGCCGCTCTAGTCCCATGCCGGTATCAATATTTTTCTGCGCAAGCTCCTCATAATGCCCCTTGCCATCGCCGTCAAACTGCGTAAAGACATTATTCCATACCTCTATAAAGCGGTCACAGTCACAGCCTACCTTGCAGTCGGGCTTACCACAGCCATACTTGACACCCCTGTCGTAATAAATTTCAGAGCAAGGTCCGCAGGGGCCAGCGCCATGCTCCCAGAAGTTATCGCACTCTCCTGTCTCCGGGTCACGGTAGAACCGTGTGATCTTCTCCGCAGGCACACCGATCTCATTGACCCAGATGTTATAAGCCTCCTCATCCTCACAATAAATAGATGGATAGAGCCGCTCCGGGTCTAATCCTACTACTTTGGTCAGAAACTCCCAGCTCCAGTTGAGCGCCTCCCGCTTAAAGTAATCACCGAATGAGAAGTTGCCCAGCATCTCAAAAAAAGTCAGATGCCGCGCTGTCTTCCCTACATTCTCAATATCTCCTGTCCGAACACATTTCTGACAAGTCGTCACACGGCGTCTTGGTGGGATTTCCTGTCCGGTAAAGTATGGTTTTAAAGGCGCCATGCCTGAGTTGATAATCAACAGACTGTTGTCATTGTGCGGCACCAGCGAAAAGCTTTTCATTGATAAATGCTCTTTGCTCTCGAAAAATTCAAGAAACATTCTTCGAAGCTCGTTTACTCCATAGTTTTTCACAATCATTCCTCCCAAATCTATCTCATCGGTCTGTGCATTAAAAATCAAATTTGTCTGCAAAATATGCATCCAGCTCATCAATCTTGATGCGCACCTGCTCCATCGAATCACGGAAACGCACTGTCACAGCATTGTCCTGCTCCGACTCAAAGTCATAGGTCACACAGAACGGTGTGCCAATCTCATCCTGACGGCGGTATCTCTTGCCGATGTTTCCTCTGTCATCAAACTCGCAGTTATATTTCTTTGCCAGCTGTGCATAAATCTTTTCCGCGCCCTCGTTCAGCTTCTTGCTGAGCGGAAGCACACCGATCTTTACCGGTGCGATCGCCGGATGGAAATGAAGCACCGTCCGCACATCCCCCTCGCCGATCTCCTCCTCGTCATAAGCGGCACAGAGGAACGCAAGCACCACACGGTCTGCGCCGAGCGACGGCTCAATCACATATGGTATGTATTTTTCCTTCTTCTCATCGTCAAAGTAGGACATATCCTGACCCGATGTATTCTGATGCTGTGTGAGGTCATAATCTGTTCTGTCGGCAATTCCCCAGAGCTCGCCCCATCCAATCGAAGGGAACAAAAATTCGATATCTGTCGTCCCTTTTGAATAAAAACAAAGTTCCTCCGGCGCATGGTCGCGCAGGCGCATCTCCTCCTCCTTGATGCCAAGACTTACAAGCCAGTCACGGCAGAAGCCTCTCCAATACTGGAACCACTCAAGGTCTGTCCCCGGCTCACAGAAAAATTCCAGCTCCATCTGCTCAAACTCTCTGGTACGGAATGTAAAGTTCCCCGGTGTAATCTCATTTCGAAAAGACTTTCCAATCTGGCCAATGCCAAACGGAATCTTCTTTCTGGAAGTTCTCTGCACATTCTTAAAGTTGACAAAGATGCCCTGTGCTGTCTCAGGTCTTAAATATACGGTATTTTTCGCATCCTCTGTCACGCCCTGAAAGGTCTTGAACATCAGATTGAACTGTCTGATATCAGTAAAATTATGTTTGCCGCAGGTTGGACAGGGAATCTTCTTCTCCTCGATAAACTGCTTCATCTCCTCCTGCGAGAAGGCGTCAATCGGCTTGTCCAGCGTGATGCCATTCTCCCCAGCATAATCCTCAATGAGTTTGTCTGCGCGGAAACGCTCATGACACTCCTTGCAGTCCATAAGAGGGTCTGAAAATCCGCCCAGATGTCCAGATGCCACCCATGTCTGCGGATTCATCAAGATCGCACAGTCCACGCCTACATTATATGGATTCTCCATGATAAACTTCTGCCACCATGCACGTTTTACGTTGTTCTTCAGCTCGACGCCGAGATTGCCGTAATCCCATGTGTTTGCAAGCCCGCCATAAATCTCCGAACCCGGATACACAAAGCCTCTGCTCTTTGATAGCGCTACAATTTTGTCTAATGTCTTTTCCATCTCACGTTCTCCTAACCTCATTTTATTTATATTATTTAAATACAATCATTTTGCTGCCTTCTGAATAGGATACATTCACACTCTTTTTCCCGACAGAGGTGACACCCTCACCCACATACAGGATTTCGCCATAGCAGTTGACCCGCAGCGGCTCAGCGTCCTGCTCCTCTGCATTCTCAACGATAATGACATGGCTGTCTCCCATTCCCAGAAGCTCCGGTTTTGAAATCGTTCCATTCTCCGCATCTGACACTGCACTCAGCGTCACATTCAAGTCATACCCTGCCATGTTGGCATCCTTGACTGTCCCGACAAAGAAATCCTCCTGATTAAATCCGGCATATGCCTGATAGTCGCCAAATTCAATCTCAACATTCGCGACACCATCCTTTGCCTTACAGCTTTTGAGCTTGATCTGCGCTTGGGTATTCTCTGCCTTGTATGTGTTGATGGAGGACTCTATCATAGACTTTAATCCCTCTACATCATAATAGCTCTCAACAAAGTCTTCAACAATCGTGCTGGAAATGCTGCCATCCTTGTTGACTGATATGGAGGACTTTGTCTCCGATGCCGCCAGCTCATCCTTGACATCCTGCGTTTTCTCCCCGCATGCAGTAAGCCCCAGCACACAGGTACACATCATTAGCATTATTGTTTTTCCTATCCTCATAACCATCTCCACCCTCATACTCGTACTGCGTTATATTATAAACAACTTAATCTATATTTTCAAGTATTTCAAGACTTTTAAAATTTTTGTCCATCACTCTTTCGCACATCTTCCTGCTATAAAGTCCCAATTCCTGCAATACTTCTGTCGTTACATGAAATGAAAAAAGCTTCTCGACAGGCGTTTTCATTATGTAATCAATAGTGTATGCTGTTGACTCCATCAGTGTATGCTGAGCGCCTAATCCGGGAAACTCGCCGCTGAGCATGATGGACTTTAACTCAAACACATACCGCACCAGCCTGTTGTCAAAATTGGGCGCTGTCAGTGCGCGCAGCGACTGGTACAGAAGTTTGAGCATTCCAGTCTCATCATTATTTTCTCTTGTGTAGTAATCACAGATTTCCAGAAAATACATACCATAATAGGCACCTGCAAAATCCTGCCGCAGCTCCTCAAAATAGTTTGAGATGTCCGCGTCTGACATCGTGTAGGCATTTCTGCCTATATAGAGTTTGAACTGTCCGAATGAAAACGGATTGGTCGGTGCCATCAGCCTGTTGCCGGGTTTCCTAGAAGCCCGGGCAAAGGCTGAGATCTTTCCTCTCTCTTTTGTGAGGAGAACCACTCTTCTATCGTATTCTCCAATCGGTTCTGCTTTGATAACAATCCCTGTCAGTATTACAAAATCCTGCATTCCTGTACTCATGTGTCTCTCCTGCCTTACTGTTGGCTTCTTCCATATCAGGATGCCCTTTGTAAGCCAGATAATCGTGTACCTGTCCTGTCTGCATAAACCGGCTCCATCCATCCTCGTACATTGCTCGTCCCTGTCCTTTCTGTATTGTGCACAGCGTCCACATTCATAGAGTGTGCTTATGGGACGATTTTATTCATTTTCACAGTTCATTTTCTTTGGGGTCATATCCAAAATTCTTGATCAGAAAATCACTGTCACGCCAGTCCTTCTTCACCTTTACCCACAATTGAAGATTGACATGCTGCTCTAATAAATCCTCGATCTCCGTGCGCGCCATCGACCCAATCTTTTTGAGCATCTGACCGCCCTTTCCGATAATAATCCCCTTGTGCGAATCCCGCTCACAGATGATCGTCGCGTTGATGTCAACGAGCTTCTTCCCGTATTTCATGGACTCGATTGTCACTGCCACACCGTGCGGAATTTCTTCATCAATGCTGCGCAGCACCTTCTCGCGAATCAGCTCTGCCACAATCTGTCTTGTCGGCTGGTCTGTGATGGTATCTTCGTCATAAAATGCCGGTCCATACGGCAAATATTTCATAATCTGCGCAATCAGCACATTGGTATTGTCTTTCTTTAATGCCGACACGGGAACCACCTCTGCAAAATCAAGCTGCTTTCTATAAAGGTCTATAGACGCAAGAAGCTGTTCTTTTTTCACGGTATCTATTTTGTTTACCACTAAAATAACAGGTGTTTTCACTTTCTTGAGCTGCTCAATGATATGCTGCTCTCCTGCGCCGATATAGTCTGTCGGCTCCACCAGCCACAGGATTACATCCACCTCCCGCAGACTGTGCTCTGCGACATGGACCATATAGTCTCCGAGCTTATTCTTCGCCTTATGGATTCCCGGCGTGTCCACAAAGATGATCTGCCCTTCCTCAGAGGTGTACACTGTCTGTATGCGGTTTCTCGTTGTCTGCGGCTTCTTGGAGGTAATCGCAATCTTCTGCCCGATAAGACAGTTCATCAATGTCGATTTTCCCACATTGGGTCTGCCGATCAGCGCGGCAAAACCTGACTTATGCGTTTCATTCATTCTATTTATCCCCATCTTTTTTAATTCAGTGAAACAGATTTTCCACCTTCATAAACAGTTCCTTGCTCTCCTCGATCATCTGTCCGTTGCCTACCACACAGACAGCGTCCTCCGCCATGACCGCATCGAGATAGCCAGCCAGCCTTCGGATATCCTCCTGACTGCATGAGAGCACCTCGTCACGCTCGCGCTGCACCTCTGCAAAATCAAGATTGGTCAGATAGGCGGCTAAGGAACGGCTGCCCTTGACAACCGGGGTCATCGGCACATCCATGTCACTGACCGCGCCGATAATATATTTGGTCATCGTGCGCTCGTCCGCATGAAATTCTCTTAAATAATCGCCTGTTTTCTCAAAAATGTCAACTGTTTTTTTGAGATTTGGATCTCTGTATGATACAAGATAGCTGTCGCCGGTCTTGCCAAAGTTGCACATAATGCCGTATGCACCGCCCTTCACACGCACTTGAATCCAGAGATAATCATACCGCAGCATCACCTTTAATACCCGCAGTGCGCCTGTATAGGCATAGTCTGTATGGTGCATATAGTTTCCTGCCTTGCATACATACTGAATCTGTGCCGACGTCGAGAAGGCTTCATTTTTCTTCGCCGTTGTGATCTCAAAACGTTCTTTTTTCACAGGCACCGTGAATAGTTTCTCCTTCATGGACGGCACAAGCTCTTTGATGCGCTCAAAGCCCTCCTCTGTGGATGTGATATCTACCATCAGATTTTCCGGCCGGAAGATACATCTTGTCAGCTCTTCTAGTTTTGCCAGTAATTCGCCCTTGTTGGCATCAAAATCCTCCGTGAGCCTCTCTAACATACGGTAGCAGGGCAGACCGTTCACAAGCTCGGACGCTGCCGCCGTCTCACTAAAGTACGACATCGCGCGGACTGCTGCAAAGGAATGCCCCGCAGCGAGCATATTCCCCTGCATAATTGATTTTAATTCCTCAAGAATCTCAAGAATCCTGCCCTCATCCTCAAAGCTCGAGGCAGTCATAATCTCTGTCATCAGGTCAAATGCCGCAGGCAGTTCATCATACATTGCCTTTGTCTTTAACTCAAATGTCAGTTTGTATTCATCCAGTTTTTTTGCATTTACATACGTATTGACACTGCTTACAATATCCCCTGTATGAATGTTAATCTCATTGCAGAGCTCTCCATAGCTGTACTTGCCTGTATCGACATATCCCAGTGCATTCTTGAGGATGCCGATATATGAAAACAGCTCTGCCGGAATGTTGGCAGCATCAAAGATAAACTTGATATAGCCAATGCCGTTTGTCTGAATATCATGGAACAGTACTTTTGTATCCCCGATGTTTCGGACTTCATTGACAAAATCCTCGGCTTCTTTTTTCATGTCCCCACGCTTTAGCATGGGGATCATGGCGAGTTTTTCTGGCGAGTCCTCCTCTTCCTGATAAGCGTGCAGCGCCTTCGTATCCGCCACGATCTGTGCAATCTCCTCATCTGACAGCTCTGCCTTATACGCAGCAAGCCTGTCTGCAAGCTCTTTCTCCTCCTTCGCGGTAAGCCCCTCTTTGGGCGCCACCACCAGAACAGACTTGTGCTGGTTCTGGATTAGATACTTCTCGATCAGCTTTTCATAGTAATCTGTATTGATTTTTTCCTTGAGCTTCTTAAAGATATCAATTGCCTCGATCATGTCAAACGGCATACGGTCATCATACAGCCACGAATCAAACATCTGCAAGCCGTACATCAGCCCCTTGGGATAGGAGCCAAAATCCGCCTCTCTGTAACGGAACTCATAATAATTTAAGCCGGCAAGCAGGGATTTCTTGTCAATGCCCTCCCTCACAATGCGCGCAAGCTCCTGCTCAATGGTCTGAACAAATTCTTCTTTCTGAGGGGCATTTGCATTCTTTGCCACAATCGAAAAATACGGTTGATAAATGCCATTATTGTACACAGAATACACTTCTGTGCCTATATTTTTGTGAATCAATGCCAGTTTCAACGGCGCTGCTGAGGCAGAACAAAGCGCGTATTCCAAAATCTCCATCGCATAGTACAGCTCCTTGTCAAGGCTTGTACCTACTACAGCATTGTATGATAGATACGTATTATTCTCTAAAGACTCCCCCTCCATAATCGGATATTCCTTATAGGACTCCACAGGCTGTTCAAAAGGTGCCTGTATACGCAGTGCCGAATCAATCTCCAATTTGTCAAATTTCCCCAGATAGTTCGCATCAATCCATTCGAGCTTCTCCGCCATGTCCATATTGCCATACAGATAGAGATAGCTATTTGACGGGTGATAATACCTCCTGTGAAAATCAAGGAACTGCTCATAGGAAAGCGTGGGAATGACCTTGGGGTCGCCGCCAGACTCCACCCCGTAAGGCGTATTGGGATACAGCGAGTTGACGACTTCTCTGTCGTGTACCTCATCCGGCGATGAGAACGCCCCTTTCATCTCATTGTAGACAACACCATTTAATGTGAGCGGACTGTCTGCGTCCTCCATCTCATAATGCCAGCCCTCCTGCTGGAAAATTTTCTTCTCATGGTAGATATTGGGATAAAACACTGCATCGAGATACACATGCATCAGATTCTGAAAATCCTTGTCATTGCAGCTTGCAACCGGATAAACCGTCTTGTCGCTGTATGTCATGGCGTTCAGAAATGTGTTGAGAGACCCCTTCACAAGCTCTACAAACGGGTCTTTGACCGGAAAGTCCTTCGAGCCGCACAGCACCGTATGCTCCACAATATGCGGCACCCCCGTGGAGTCCGTAGGGGGCGTGCGGAAACCAATATAAAATACCTTGTTCTCGTCATCATTGCCCAGCAATGCAATCCTTGCACCTGTCCTTTTGTGCTGTAACAGACAGCTCATCGCGCCGATATCGTCAATCTGCCTTTTCTCAATTACCTCGTAAGCTGTCAAATCTTCAATTTTTTTCATATTCATCCTATTCATAAAATAAGAAATCCTTCCTTTTATATAAATTATTTTAGATACTAAGTACCATCAGTGCAAGTTTTGAAATCGAAAAATCCTCTATCACCACGTCTCCTTTTGCCGCCAGAGGACGGTATTCCCTGCAAAACTGGCGAAGCGAACAGGACTTGTGTATCCATTTCTCTTTTATTTTACCGCCCAAGCCCTTCTTTGGTACCTTATAACAGACACGCACCGTCAATTTGAGCTGCTCATAGATACGGTAGGAAAACGCGCTGTCTGAGATTGTCATAAGATGTTCTGCCATTTTTATATTTAGATCTGTATCCCTTGCAATATGAACGCTGAGCACTGCCTTATACTTAAATGGCACATCTTCCCTGTCCATCATCTCCGCATAGGTCAGTTCCCTGCCAAAATAGACGCAGTTTGTATCTTGCAGCACATATTTAAAATCATCCTGATCAAAATTATTCTGTATCCCCATGCCAGTCTCCCTAAAGCACCATGTAATCAATTCGGTTTGCGGCAAACTCCGCCGCCTCCCGCACGGCTTCCTCTGAGATGCCAAGCTCCTGTGCAACCTCCTGCACTGTGACCTTTCTAAGCAGACTGTCATACAGCTCCTTTGCCTTGTCGTTCACATCATTGACCCTGTTTAGCACATTCTCGTCGAATTGACGGTTCTCAGAATCCTCACTGATAAGCTCCTCCATCGCATCCATAATCATCCTGACAATAAAGCTTTCCACCTCGTCAATTCCTTCCACACAGTCCAGCATCGTCACAGCCGAAGCCGCCGCGACATTGCCTTCTCCAATCAGGTCTTCCACCAGCGCGCCCTGTCCTGCATAGAGTTTTGAAATCTCCACCACCTGCGGCAGATAATACTCCACCAGCCTTGCCTGCGCACTGCCGTCTCCTGCCAAGGCGGACATCATCATGGCGCGCTTCTCACCGTCTGATATTGGTGCGAGCGCCTCTAATTCTTTCAGATACATTTCGAGGAAACTGACATCCTCCCCGGAGAGATACTCTGCCGCATCCCCCGGCTCATCAATGCCGATCTGGTGACTGCGGAAATACTCCTGCACCAGCGCCAAATGCTCTGCTCCAAGCTGCCACTGTCCAAAAGCCTCCTCTAGCTGAGCGCTGGTCAGCATATTGCCCTGTATCCTCGCAGTATCCTTTAATTCCTCAAGTACCTGCGCAAAATTTGTATGATTGAACTCCATCCCTGCCTGCTTCCCCTTCCTCATTTAACATGTGTATGTGTGAAAAGATGATCTTGGCAATACTCATAATTTCCATTACATTTTGAGCAGAACCGAAATTCTGCCTCTGGATTGTCCTCGCTGTTCTTTCCACAGATTGCACATTTGTGTTTTGCCACGCTGGCTGGTTTCGCCCGCTTCACTTCCCTGTTGTACTCATGCCGTCTGCGCATCTGGCTCGGTGAGATCCGCATCCCAATCCCGCTGCTGCGCGTCATCAGGAAAAACAGCACAAAATTCAATAAAGACGCACCAATCACAATCTTGCCGATAATATTACTATGGAAAAACTGCACGCCCAGAAGAATCGCATAGGCAATGCCCATCCATTTTACTTTGATGGGGATGATAAACATCAACAGAACCTGCACCTCTGGAAATGTCGCCGCAAATCCCAGAAAAATAGACATATTTACAAAATAAGTACTAAAGCTGCCCGCCACGATCCTAAAATAATTCTCGGTTCCATAAAGCAGCGTCCGCTGGTCAAACGCCTGAACGCCCGGCACATAACTGATACCCATCACCAGAAAACTTCCGATAACGGTAAAAAGCATTCCCATCAGAAGATATACATTATAGTAAAAAATTCCCCATGTCCTTTCAAGGCTGGTGCCCACCGAGTAATAAAACATCAGCATCACGATCGTCAACAGGTCAAGACTTGACGGAGGTATGATAATCCACGTGACAAGCCGCCAAATCTGGCCGTGCAGAATCAGATACGGATTCAATGTCAGAAAATCCAAAACTGCCGGGCTGATAAATTCCAGCAGATATCCCAGAATATATCCCATAATCAGATACAGAGAAAGATTGGGTATCGCGTATTTTCCAAACTTCCGCTCCATTTTATTCAGAAAATTCATATTTTATATTCCTGCCTTTCACCAATAAAATTTGCTTGTTAAAATTAACTTGTCTATCCAGTATATCATTGACAACAAAAAATGTAAACCAATCTCAATTTAACCAATGGAAAAATAATACTTTTTTTAGATTTACAGTATTATTTTCACCAGTTTCTTCATACATATATACCAATTTCACAGTTCTGCATAGAAGATTTCGTTAAAATTTTCCAAAAAAGTATAAAGTTTTCACGAACTTTTAATCAAGTGGTTTATTGCGTTTTGACAAACACTGTCGTATAATAGCAGATGTATGTTAAACCCGTCGAGTAAATTTTGTTTTTACATTTCATATATTATATAGATACTATTTTACAACATCCATAAAATAGATCTACAGAAAGGCATGGTTATTTACATGAATAAAAAAAATAAGGAGTTCTATACACTAGGAATTGATATCGGCTCTACCACGGTAAAGGTTGTGATCTTAGATGCAGACCACAAGCTGCTCTTCTCGGACTACCAGCGCCATTATGCCAATATCCGCGAGACGCTCTCCTCCCTGTTGCAGGATGCCTATGCGAAGCTTGGAAACCTGACACTGCATCCAATGATCACGGGGTCGGGCGGACTGACACTCGCAAACCACTTGGGCGTGCCCTTTGTGCAGGAGGTTATCGCCGTGTCTACATCGCTGCAAGAGCTTGCACCCAAGACAGACGTGGCAATCGAGCTTGGCGGTGAGGATGCCAAGATTATCTACTTTGAGGGCGGCAATGTGGAACAGCGCATGAACGGTATTTGTGCCGGCGGTACAGGCTCTTTTATCGACCAGATGGCATCCTTGATACAGACCGATGCATCGGGACTGAACGAATACGCCAAAAATTATCAATCACTCTATACCATCGCAGCGCGCTGCGGTGTATTTGCCAAGACGGATATCCAGCCGCTGATCAACGAAGGCGCCACCAAGGAGGATTTGTCAGCTTCTATTTTTCAGGCAGTGGTCAACCAGACCATCAGCGGACTTGCCTGCGGAAAACCGATTCGCGGCCATGTGGCATTTCTGGGCGGGCCGCTGCATTTCCTCTCCGAGCTCAAAGCTGCGTTCATCCGCACGCTAAAACTTGATGAGGAACACATTATCGACACTGCCAACTCTCATCTTTTCGCGGCGATTGGCTCAGCGCTCAATGCCAAAAACGATGTCCGGTTTTCTATGTCCGAGATGGTGGATAAGCTCTCTTCTGACATCAAGATGGAGTTTGAGGTCGCGCGCATGGAGCCGCTGTTTGCCGACGAGGCACAGTACGACGCTTTCCAGTCCCGGCATGGCTCTTATCACGTAAAAAGTGCAAAGCTGAGCGACTATCACGGCAAATGCTTTCTGGGCATCGACGCCGGTTCAACCACCACCAAGATCGCCGTCGTCTCAGAGGACGGAACTCTGCTCTATTCCTTTTACAGCAGCAACAACGGCAGTCCGTTAAATACTGCGATCACAGCCATTCAGGAAATCTACCGCTTACTGCCCGATGATGCCGCCATCGTCCACTCCTGCTCCACAGGATACGGCGAGGCACTGTTCAAAGCCGCTTTTATGCTTGACGAGGGCGAGGTTGAGACCGTGGCACACTACTATGCTGCTGCGTTCTTCAATCCCAATGTAGACTGTATCATTGACATCGGCGGTCAGGATATGAAATGCATCAAAATCAAGAACCAGACGGTAGATTCTGTACAGCTCAACGAAGCGTGCTCTTCTGGCTGCGGTTCCTTTATCGAGACTTTTGCAAAATCCCTGAATTACAGTGTACAGGATTTCGCAAAGGCGGCACTGTTTGCCAAACATCCGATAGATCTTGGCACACGCTGTACTGTCTTTATGAATTCCAAAGTGAAGCAGGCCCAAAAAGAAGGAGCAGAAGTTTCTGACATTTCCGCCGGTCTTGCTTACTCTGTCATCAAAAATGCCCTGTTCAAAGTGATCAAAGTCTCTGATGTCAGCGAACTTGGCAAAAATATTGTTGTGCAGGGTGGAACGTTCTACAATGACGCCGTGCTGCGCAGTTTTGAAAAAATAGCAGACTGTGAGGTTATCCGCCCGGATATCGCAGGTATTATGGGGGCGTTTGGCGCTGCACTGATCGCGAGAGAACGCTATGAATCCAGCACCGAAAAATCGACTACCATGTTAAGTATTGACCAGATTAATGAACTTGCATTCACAACCTCGCTGGTAAAATGCAAAGGGTGCACCAATTCCTGCCGCCTGACCGTCAACAAATTCTCTGACGGCAGAAGCTACATATCCGGCAACCGCTGTGAGCGCGGTCTGGGAAAAACCAAGACAGAGAACGACGTGCCAAACCTGTTTGCGTACAAGCTGGAGAGACTGTTCTCCTATGTGCCGCTCCCTGAGGTAGAGGCAGTGCGCGGACGCGTCGGCATTCCGAGAGTCCTGAACATGTATGAGAACTATCCTTTCTGGTTTACGTTCTTTACCAAGCTCAAATATCAGGTCGTGCTCTCACCGCTGTCAAACAGAAAAATTTATGAGATGGGTATCGAGTCCATCCCAAGCGAATCCGAGTGCTATCCCGCCAAGCTGGCACATGGCCATGTGGAATGGCTCATCAAACAAAATGTGGACTTTATCTTCTATCCTGCGCTGTTTTACGAGCGGAATGAATTTGACGAGGCAAACAACCACTACAACTGCCCGATTGTCACCTCGTATTCTGAGAATATCAAGAATAACGTGGAAGCCATCGGACGCGGTGAGGTTCTGTTCAAGAATCCATTTATGTCCTTTCGCGAACCAGCCCTGATTTTGCAGTCACTCGAGAAGGAATTTCCTGATATTCCAGCCGCAGAGTTAAAAGAGGCGGTCAACGCGGCATGGAAAGAGCTTGAAAACGTCCGCAAAGACATGTATCAAAAGGGCGAGGAAGTTCTCGCATACCTTGAGAAAAACCATGCGCGCGGAATTGTGCTTGCAGGCCGTCCATACCATCTGGACCCGGAAATCAACCACGGCATTCCAGAACTCATTAATTCCTATGGCATTGCCGTACTTACTGAAGATGCGGTATCGCACTTGGCAAAGCCTGAGCGCCCGCTGATCGTATCCGATCAATGGATGTATCATTCAAGACTTTATGCCGCTGCAAGCTATGTCAAAACGCGCGATGATTTGGACTTAATCCAGCTCAATTCCTTTGGCTGTGGGCTGGACGCTGTTACGACCGATCAGGTCAACGATATACTGACCGGTTCAGGCAAGATCTATACCTGCCTGAAAATAGATGAAGTCAACAACCTCGGTGCGGCGCGCATCCGCATCCGTTCGCTGCTCTCCGCTATCCGCGTGCGCGAGGAGCGCCACCAAGAGCGCACCATCCAGCCAAGCAGCATGAAAAGAGTGCTCTTCACAAAAGAAATGCGCAAAAATTACACCATACTCTGCCCGCAGATGTCCCCGATTCACTTTGACCTGCTCGAGCCGACCTTCCGCAGATGCGGCTACAATCTGGTCGTGCTGAACAACGACAACAAGGGCAGCATTGATATGGGGCTGAAGTATGTCAATAACGATGCGTGCTATCCATCACTGCTGGTTGTTGGCCAGATTATGGAAGCGGTCCTCTCCGGCAAATACGACACAGACCATCTCGCCGTCGTGATGTCACAGACCGGCGGCGGATGCCGCGCGACAAACTATATCGGATTTATCCGCCGCGCACTCGAAAAAGCAGGATATCAGCATATTCCGGTCATCTCGATCAATTTGTCTAAACTTGAGAGCAACCCCGGCTTTAAGCTGACACCAATGCTCCTGCTGCGCGCTGTATACGCCGTAAACTTCGGTGATATCTTTATGCGGTGTATCTACAGAATGCGCCCTTATGAGGCGGTTCCCGGCTCGGTGGAGGAAGTCCACCAAAAATGGATTCAAAAATGCTGTGACTTCCTTGGACGCAAATATATGTCCTACAGCACGTACAAAAAAATGTGCCGTGAGATGATCGCAGAGTTTGATGCCATCCCTGTGCTCGATCTCAAGAAACCGCGCGTTGGCATTGTCGGTGAGATTCTGGTGAAATTCTCACCTGCTGCCAACAACCGTCTTGTAGAGCTCCTCGAGCACGAGGGCGCAGAGGCTGTCGTACCTGATTTGATGGACTTTATGTTCTACTGCTTCTACAATCAGCTCTACAAGGCAGAGCACCTTGGCACCAGCAAGAAAGCCGCGAAGCTTAGCAGGCTTGGCATCAAGGCAATCCAGTCGCTCAGAAAACCGATGTGTGAGGCTTTTGCCGCAAGCAGCCACTTTATACCGCCCGCTGACATCTACGAGACGGCTAAACATGCAGAGGAGATCGTCTCACTGGGCAACCAGACCGGCGAGGGCTGGTTCCTCACAGGAGAAATGCTGGAATTGCTTCATACCGACACGCCAAATATTGTATGTACGCAGCCCTTTGGCTGTCTGCCAAACCACGTCGTCGGCAAGGGTGTGATCAAAGAACTGCGAAAGCGCCACCCAGAGGCAAATATTGTCGCCATTGACTATGATCCGGGCGCTTCGGAGGTCAACCAGTTAAACCGTATTAAGCTGATGCTCTCCACTGCCCTGAAAAATCTAAACAGCGCTGTGGAGAAACCAGATACCCAAAATACAGTACAGGACAGTACGATTCAAGGTGCTTCAGTCCGCAAACATTCGAAGAAAAAACGTTCAAAACGCAGAAATAAAGAGAATGCAAAAAATAAATCGGCATAAAAAACAGGGCTTTACGCCCTGTTTTTTTGAAAAAGATTATAAATCACAGTTGTTGACAGTTCTGGGGAATGGTATGACATCCCTGATATTTCCCATTCCGGTCAAGTACATGACGCAGCGCTCAAAGCCAAGCCCAAATCCCGCATGTCTGGCGCTTCCGTAACGTCTCAAATCCAGATAAAAATCATAGTCTGACGGATTCAAATGGCATTCCTGCATCCGCTTCTCCAGTATATCGAGCTTGTCCTCTCTCTGGCTTCCGCCGATAATCTCTCCAATTCCCGGCACCAGACAATCCATCGCCGCAACAGTCTTGCCGTCTTCGTTAAGCTTCATATAAAAAGCCTTGATTTCCTTTGGATAATCGGTCACAAACACCGGGCGCCCAAAAAGTTTCTCTGTCAGATACCGCTCATGCTCTGTCTGCAAATCACAGCCCCATGATACCTTGTACTCAAACTCGTCATTGTGCTTCTCAAGCTCTGTGATGGCATCGGTGTAGGTGATGTGGCCAAACTCGGAATTTGCCACATGCTGTAACCTGTCTATCAATCCTTTGTCCACAAACTGATTAAAAAATGCCATCTCCTCCGGTGCATTTTCCAGCACATAGTGAATAATATACTTGAGCATTCCCTCCGCAAGCATCATATCATCCTTGAGATCCGCAAAGGCAATCTCCGGCTCAATCATCCAAAACTCTGCCGCATGGCGGGTGGTGTTTGAATTTTCTGCGCGGAAAGTCGGACCAAACGTGTAAATATTTTTGAATGCCATCGCGTAAGTCTCGCCGTTAAGCTGTCCGCTCACAGTAAGGTTTGTCGGTTTATTAAAGAAATCTTTGCTAAAATCAACCTGACCATCCACCATAGGAAGGTTTTTCAAGTCAAGTGTTGTCACTTGGAACATTTCCCCAGCACCCTCGCAGTCGCTGCCTGTGATCAGCGGCGTATGGACATAGACAAAATCACGCTCTTGGAAATATTTGTGTATCGCATACGCGCAGAGCGAGCGCACCCGGAATACTGCCTGAAACGTATTGGTACGCGGTCTTAAATGGGAGATCGTTCTGAGATACTCAAAGCTGTGTCTCTTTTTCTGCAATGGATAATCCGGCGTCGAATCTCCTTCAATCTCAATCTTGGCTGCCTGTATCTCAAACGGCTGCTTTGCCTCTGGCGTCAGTGTCACAATGCCTGTCGCAATCACCGCTGCCCCCACATTAAGCTTGGTGATCGCCGCAAAGTTATCGAGCTTATCGCTGTATACCACCTGAAGCGGCTCAAAAAATGTACCGTCATTGAGGATCAGAAATCCAAATGTCTTGGAATCCCGCTTACTCCTGAGCCACCCGCCGACTGTCACCTCCTGATCTGCATACTCCTTATAATTGTGCTGTAATTCACGTATGTTTATCATACTTGTTTTTCCTTTCTTTTTTCAATATTTTATTCAGTATTTTATTTAGTGTTTGAATGCTTCCCCAAACAGAAAAAAGTCCATTCACCCTGCTTTCCATTATACCCTTTTCAGGCTATGTACGCAATCATGTCTGGACTTTTTCCTGAATATTTATTTACTGGGCAACTTGCATCTGTGCCATTTCTATGATGTCCGAAATCTCCATACCGGATTTCTGAACGACAATTCTGAGCTCATTCAGCTCTTCCATCTTCTGCATTTCAACAAGTTCATTCAGTTCTTCTTTCTCTTTCTTGATGCGTGTAGAAAGTGCCTCAATCAGCTCTTCCTTCTGTGCAATTTTCTCCTGTAATGATTTCTTTACTCCTCTTGCCATAGTTCTTCTCCTTATACCAACACATAATTATTTATTTTATATGTAACTAATATATGGACAAGAAAGGAAAAATATTCATATTTTTTTATTTTTTTACACGTCTTTTCTTTTCAAAAAAATGATCCACTTCTTTTTTTACCGTTTCCGGCGGCATCGATTTCGACAGATATCCTTCCGGTTTGAGCGCAATTACTTTGCTCACACTCTCCTTGTCCACCTTGCTTGTCAAAAAGATGACCGGAATATCTGCAAATTCCTTCTCGGAACGGATCATTTCGAGCACTTGGCTGCCATCGCAAACAGGCATCTCATAATCTAACAATATTAAATCGGGTCTGTCAAGTGTAATCCCGCGTATTGCAGATGTTCCTGACTTTGCCGTGAGAACCTCATAATCATTGCTGAGCAGATCCGACATCGCCTTTAACATAAACTCTGAGTCGTCCACTATAAGCACTTTCTTCTTATGGCTGATCTCCGTTTTTTCCATTTTGTTCTGGCTCAAATACTTTCCGACCTCAGCCATTGCATTTTCAGTGATAATCGAAACACCGCCTTCGGGCTGAAGCAGATCCGTCGCAGCTACACAGTAAGCAAAATACCCCTTTCCAGTATCAAACAGCAGACTGTACTGAGGGCTCTGCTTCTCAAATACTTTCTCAAACTGCTCATAAGTCAGCAGTTGTTCTTCTTTGAGTTCAAACTGGTCCGCAGCTGGAAAATGTCCTTTCACACGCTCTACAAGCTGTTTTGCCACATATCTTGCGGCATTCATCAGCATGACATTCACCGCCTCTGAACTCGTATCCATCACACTGCCGATCGTGCTGACAATCAGCTGCTCCTCAAAAATCAGATAGAACTCCCATCTCTTTTTATCTCTAGTACTATAAATCAGACGGTAATAAATACCATCTCCAAACTTCTCCCCGCCATAGCAATTGCTGATCAGCCGCGCATCTAACTGGAACATACTGTGCAGCAGACTGGCAAGTGTCTGTGCCATCACTGCCTGCTCTTCCTCTGAATGAAGATTTTCCCACTGTTTGATGGTCTCCCCGCTCACGATCGCATAGTCTTCTATTAATGAGTGTCCTATCAGCCAGCCCGCGCACACTCCCAGGAAATGATTGATAGAATCCGCTGAATACTCACTCAGCTCCAATTCCCTCTCGAGTGCCGGAATCGTTCTCTCGCGAAAATTTTTATGAATGCGCCGGTGCATTTCAAGCCCCGGGTAATCAATCGAAAACATATAGGCTTCTTCATCTGCAAAATGCTGAAGTGCATGATCCTTGAAATATTTTACTGCTTCCTGGCAGACCCATTGACTTTTCTCCTCCTGCCGTCCAAAGTCAAACAGCTTATTAAGAATACTGAACAGTTTCTTGTGTTCCTTATCAATAATATCTACCCCAATATTATACCGTTCGTTCCATGCTAATTGATTTCCCATGTTTTTTCTCCTTTGCCCTCATAGTAACTGTTGATGAAATATCAATTTAAATAGTTGTGTTCCTTAGACTACAAAAAATCCAATATAACCCATTATAACATATAAGATTCATAATCGTTACAACTTTTTTCAATTTTTTCTAAAATCTTCCTACCACTCATACGGCGTCGCCTGATATACATAATAATTTAACCAGTTGGTATAAAGATTGTTACTATGTGAGCGCCATTGCAGCGATGGCTTTTGGGCAGGGTCATCATTTGGATAATAATTTCTTGGGATATGGATTGGCAGCCCCTTGCCCAAATCCCGCTTGTATTCTGCATCTAATGTATAGCGGTCATACTCTGGATGACCGTTTACGAAGATTTTTCTGCCATTTTCGGCGTATGCCAGAAATACACCTGCCTCCTGCGATTCTGCGAGCACCGTTACTTGGTCACACTGGTGGATTGCCGCAGCGGGTGTCTCTGTATGACGGCTGTGCGGTGCGAGAAAGAAATCGTCAAAACCGCGCACGAGCGGAACCTTGCGGTTCTGTACTTTGTGAGAATATAAACCGAACAGTTTTTCCGGCAGAAGCTGCTTTTGAATCCCATAATAATGATAAAATCCAGCCTGTGCACCCCAGCAAATATGTAGTGTGGAAGTTACATGCTCCTCCGCCCAGTCCATGATCGCACACACCTCCTGCCAGTAATCAACTTCCTCAAATGCGATATCTTCCACTGGCGCCCCTGTGATAATCAATCCGTCAAAACGCTGATCTGCAATCTGTTCAAACGTCGTATAAAAGCGGTTCAGATGATTGGCCGATGTATTGAGTGATACATGGCTTGTCACCATTAAAAAGGTGACATCGACCTGTAACGGCGTATTGGATAAGGCGCGCAGAAGCTGAAGCTCTGTGTCCTGCTTTACTGGCATCAGGTTCAAGATACAAACCTGCAATGGACGGATATCCTGATGTACTGCTCTGTTTTCATCCATCACAAAAATATTTTCATTCTCCAGAATGCCTTTTGCTGGCAAATCCCTTTGTACTTTAATAGGCATTTTCTATACCTCCATCTCCAAATATTCTGTCATAAACTGTTCTTCTGTCAAGATCGGAACATTGAGCTCTTTTGCCTTCTTATTTTTGGAGGAGGCAGAGGCAGCATCATTGTTAATGAGACACACTGTTTTTGCGGAAACACTGCCCGCCACCTTTCCGCCCTTTTTCTCTATAAGGTCCTTGAGCTCAGTTCTGCTGCCAAAATGATTCAGGCTGCCTGTTATGACAAAGGTCTTTCCTTCCAGTGTCTGTCCCGCCTCATCAATCTCTTCTTTGATAATCCGAACTTCTTCTAATAAGTTTTCAAACCGTTTATTGTTCTCCTCGTCGGCAAAATAATCTGAAAAAGCTTTGCCAATCACCTCTCCAATCCCGTCAATCTCACTGAGTTCTTCTGCTGTAGCCTGCCGCATGGCATTGATGTCATACTTATAATACCTACAGATAACTTTGGCGTTGGCAAGTCCAATATTCGCAATGCCAAGGCTGTAAATCAGCTTGGGAAGCTCCACATCTCTTGCCTTCTCAATACCGTTCATGAGTTTTTTATAAGACCGCTCTCCAAAACCTTCCATCCCGACAATCTCAGATTTGTATCGGTCAAGATGAAACATATCCTGATATTGATGGATAAAACCCTTTGCAATAAATTTCTCAAGAGTTGCTTCCGACAGACCGTCTATGTTCATCGCATCACGGCTGACAAACAGGGTAAAGGACTTAATCTTTTTGGCATCACAGTCAGGATTGGTACAGTAGAGCGACTGCACTTCATTGACGGCACGAACCTCCGTCTTTCCGCCGCATGCAGGGCAGGTATCTGGAATTTCAATGCTGTCGCTGCCTGTGAGATTCTCTGCAATCTGCGGAATGATCATGTTTGCCTTATACACTGTAATTTTGTCGCCGATGCCGAGCTTTAATGCTTTTAAGATGCTGATATTGTGCACAGATGCCCTGCTCACTGTCGTTCCCTCAAGGTCTACGGGCTCAAAAATCGCAACTGGATTAATCAGTCCGGTACGGCTTGGACTCCATTCGATCTCCCTAAGCGTCGTCTCCCGGATCTCGTCTGCCCATTTAAAGGCAATCGAATCACGCGGGTACTTTGCAGTCCTGCCAAGCGAACGCCCATAGGCAATATCATCATAAATCAGCACCAAACCATCGGAAGGCACATCGTATGTCTGGACACGGTTCTCATAGTCTGCAACCGCATCGACAACCGTATCTGCGTGGACTCTTACATATTGAACGACATCGAATCCCTGATTTTTCAGAAAATCAAACTGTTTCTCTCTCGAGTTTTCAAAATCAACCCCGTCCGCCTTCACCAGCGAAAACGCATAAAACCGCACATTTCGCTCGGCAGTGATCTGGTTGTTGAGCTGTCTTACAGAACCTGAGCAAAGATTTCTTGGATTTTTATATCTGGCATCTACCTCTTCAATATGACTGTTGATCTCCTCAAAATTCTGATAAGTAATAACCGCCTCTCCTCGAAGAATCAGATCACCCTGATAATTGATACGCAGCGGAATATTCTTAAACACTTTCGCATTGTTGGTGATCACTTCGCCTACTTCTCCATTTCCGCGCGTGACTGCCTTTTGCAGCGCTCCATTTTGATAGGTCAGCACGATCGTCAGCCCATCCAGTTTCCAGCTAAGCAGACCATCTTTGTCGCCAAGCCAGTCTTTGAGCTCCTCCCGCTCTTTGGTCTTGCCAAGGGACAGCATCGGACTTTCATGTGCCTCTTTGGGCAGCTCGTCAACCGCCTCATATCCGACGCGAATCGTAGGGCTTCCCGCCAGTATCATGCCTGTTTCCTGCTCTAGCGCTTCCAACTCCTCGTACAGTTTATCATACTCAAAATTGCTCATAATTTCTGTATCCTGTGCATAATATGCCTTTGACGCTTCTTGGAGTTTCTCCACAAGCGTTTTCATTTTATGTAATATTTCGTTCGTTACCGCCATACTTTCCTCCACTTTTTTATATAATTGACGAATCTGACATCCCGCACTGCTGGTACAGCATCGCGCGCTCTGCTCCTTTCACCTCACGGTATGTTCCGCTCTTTAGTCCATCCAGCTCAATGTTCATCACCCGAACGCGCGTGAGGGATTTGACATTGTATCCAAGGCACCCGCACATCCGCCGAATCTGTCTGTTCAGCCCCTGCGTGAGTGTGATCTGAAATGTGTATTTACCAATGTATTTCAGGATACAGGGCCGTGTTGTCACATCCAGTTCTTTTAGATAAACCCCTTGGGACATCTGCTTGAGAAACGCCTCTGTGATTTCCCGGTCTACTTTGACCAGATATTCCTTCTCATGACCGTTGGACCCTTTCATCATACGCTGTATCAGTTCTCCATCATTCGTAAGAATGATCAGCCCGTCGGAATCTTTGTCAAGGCGCCCCGCATAGGTAAGCCTAACGGGGTAATTGACCGCCTCCACAATCGTCTTATCTGCATGACGGTCCTTTTCTGTACAGGTAATCCCAACGGGCTTATTGTATGCCAGAACCACTTTTGCTGCTGCCTGCTTTATCCTTTTATGATTCACCTCAACAACATCTGTGTCACAGACCTTCATACCGCTCACAGCCTTTTGACCATTTACATTTACCCTGCCCTGATCAATCAGTTTATCCGCCTCACGCCTAGAACACAGTCCGCACGCTGCAAGATATTTATTTAATCTGGTCATTGTTGCTCCTTTATTAAGATTTTGTCTAAAAATATTGCTATAAGAACTTTTTCAGTCTTGCGATGGACTTCTGCTCAAAATCCACTAATTCCTTTGCAACCTCCATCGACATATTTCCTGAATTTTGATGATGGTTGATCGATTTCCACATACTTGTGATGCCTCTGTTGCTTCCCTGTATCATCAGCTCTGCTATTTTGCTGGTACTGCAATTGGTAAACGTATTCATCTGTATGCCGCCTTTGAGCATCAAATCCTGCACTGCACTGGCATGATATCCCTCTGCCCGCTCATTCTGCAATCTGTCTGTCGCCTTGTTCTGAATCACAGAATACCAGAGCTTTTGCTTGGAGAGCTCCTGCTGCAATTCATTGTCATGAACCTTTTCTGCAATTGTATTGATGGCATTGATCGCCATCGAAGAGTTTTTCTGGACTTCCTTTAAGATCTCCTGATCATCCTTTTTCATAGCTATCATCCTTTCTGTCCTGTTTTATTGCACTAAGATAGCTATAGTATTTCCATAATTTAGGGACTTATGCTTGCAGATCTGTATTCTGCGGTATGGTATCCTCCACTTCCCCTGTCAGAATCTCCGTCGTCTCAAATGGATAGGCCACGCCCCACTGTGCACGAAGCTCGTCCATCTGCTTCATGATAAAGAGCGTTTCCTGATGCGGCATCTCCCAGCACTCCTTCTGCCCCTTTTCGATCGCTTCCAGACAGGCGCTGACCTCATATTCATAGCCTGTAATCTGTTTGGGTGCTTTCTCTGATTTCATCACTTTATAATTTGTATCGTACACTGTCACAGCCGCAAAATTATTAATATTCTCAACAGCGATATATCCTTTGGGCCCATAAATCACACCCCGGCGGTCACTCAGACCATTCATTGTGCTGTTGAGTACTGCCATTTGCCCGCCTTTATAGGTGATTGTGATGCTTTCGGACGCGTCCACGCCAGTGTCTGCCAGTATACAGGAGGACTCCATCTTTTCTATTTCTCTGCCAAACATCATCGCTGCAAAATTTAGAGTATACACGCCTAAGTCCAGCAATGCACCTCCGGCAAGCGCGGGGTCTGTCAGCCTTTTCTTGGCAGCGATTGGATAGCCAAGATTGGCGGTCAGCATGACCGGTTCTCCTATGATGCCCGAATTTAAGATTCCTTTGATGGTGGTCAGCATCGGCATGTACCGAGTCCACATCGCTTCTGCGACAAACACCCCCTTTTCATTTGCCAGCGCCAGTATTTCCTCCGCCTGTGCCGCATTTGCTGTAAACGCTTTTTCACAGAGTACATTTTTACCGTTTTCTATACAGAGCTTCATGTTTGCATAGTGTTCTGAGTGCGGCGTCGCAATATAGATCAAATCGAGCTTATCATCAATCATCATTTCTTCATAGGAGGTATATGCCACTTTGATACTATATTCATCCGCAAACTGCTGCGCCCGCTCCTCACTCCTTGACGCCACACCATGGCACTTCACATTCTTCATTTTCCTGACAGTACCTGCCATGACGCTTGCCATCCTGCCTGTTCCCATGATACCGATTCTCTTCTGTTTAAACATCTCTCTTCCCTGCCTTTCACGACCACTAACCGTATAAACCCATGCAGCACAAAGCCACATGGGTTCTCTTTACCAAGCACTATTCTATCTATCAAAAAATTCCGCCTTTACAAATCCTGTCGTACCATTATAGTTGATCTTGAACCACTCACCCTGCTCTTCAAGCAAATCATAAGTGGTGCCAGCCTGTGCTGTACCAAGCTTTGCAGATTCCTGATCTGGCTGACTTCTGACATTTACATTGGTTCTGGCTGTGATCGTGCCAATGGGCTCCACAGTCACCTCAGCAGTCAGTACCTCAAGATAATCACTCTTAATATAGGCTTCTTTATCCTCAAAGATGACCTTGCTCCATCCATTGATGCGCTCCTCGATGCGTGTGAGTTCCGTTCCAGCCTGTGCCTTGCCAATCTTGTCCGCTTCCTCGCTGTCTGAGGAGCGCACATTCACGGTATCTGTCGTCCGCACAATCTGATGGACTGTCTTATTTTCAAGCGGTTGTTCTGGTTCTGAAGGAGTTTCCTCCTGTGCAGGCTGTGTCGGCTCTGGCTCTGAGGATGCAGGCTCTGCTGCCTGTGTCTCTGTCGAAGGGGTGTTGGCAGTCTCATCCTGTGTCTCTAACTTTGCCAGCTCGACGCCGACAGATTCTTTCAATACCTGCGGCAGATCATCCATAAACTGGCCGAGCGCTTCATCCGAGGCAATCGCTTCCTTGTAATCTACATTAATTTTATTGTAAAGGTCTACAACATCATCCTGGTTTGTGACAAGTTTAAATGCGGCTTTAATATTTTCCTCTGTGTCACCATCAATCATAAGGCTTCCATTGTCTGACGTGTACACATAAAATGCACTCAGACCGGGCGCCTTTGTGTCAATATTCTGAATCTTGACATCATATGTAACATACACAAAATAGGAATTCTCTTCAATTCCCGGCTTTGTATAACACTTGATATTGTCATATTGTTCTATAAATTCACTCTTTTTTTCATAAGCGATAATTTCCTTGTCGCTGTTATAATCCTTGACAGCCCTCACAGTATCCATATCACCGGATGCCAGAGCGCTATAAAACGCATTCATCATATCATTGATATTGACATATGCGTTCTCTGCCAGAGGCTCTTCATTCAATGCAGCCACACCTGCCACTGCCAGTCCGCTCTCTCCATTGTCCACTGTATTGTCTACCACCTGTGCCTTTTGAGCGCCTGCATAGGAGATAATCACAGCAATCACGATCGCACATGCTGCCACTGGCAGTAAAATCTTTGCGGCATTAATAGCAATTCCCTTGATATGATCGGCAGAAACGTCTTTTACGTCTTTTCCAATCATCGAATCAAGGGATTGTGTTTTCTCTTCATTTTCTGGTTGTAATGTTTGTATTTTTACTTGCGTCTGAACTTCTGGTGCGGACGGACTCTCCGCTGCCGTCTGTTCTGATTTATTATTTAAAACTTCTGTATTTCCAGTCGTCGTATTTGTCTTTGTATTCTGATTATTTTTCTTGTTTTTTTTCTTTTTCCTGTTCTCCATCTATACTCCTATCTGCCGCTGTCAAGTCTCTCCCAGGAAATGCACCCGACAGGAATCGAACCTGCATTAAAGGCGTCGGAGGCCTTCGTTCTATCCATTAGACTACGGGTGCCTGCATTACGTCTGTAATCATAACACAATTTTTCTTATTTGTCTACACAGGAACACAAAATTTTTGATTTCTTAATTTTTATGTCAGATATTTCTCACACAGCTCATCAAATAAAAACACCTGTTTTTGCAGTGCGGCTTCCTCCGTCTCCTGTAGTCGGTCTACAAACTGAAACAGCTTCTCTTGCAGCTTATAATGCTCTCTCGCATCGACACGGTAAGAATTGGCAATGCGCATGAGCTTGTCGAGATATTTTGCAATCTGTCTGTCATTCTGCTTTTTCATAGCGTTCTGAAACAGCTCCATATTGTCCAGCTCCTGTGCATTTGTCACTTTGGCAAAGGTGTTTGCACCAATGGCATAGTAATCACTGCCAATCTGATAAATAAAACTTTTCTTTTCATACAGGCTTTCCTTAAAATTACTCATAGCTCTCCTCCAATCTTGTTATCATTTTTTCAGACTTTTGATATATTCTTTTACTTCTTTGTCTGGATTCAGAGATTCCCGAATCTTTTGCAGTGCTTTGCGATACGTCCACTCATCCATCTGGCAGCCGTTTACAAGCATCTGGTTTGTCTCGTATGGAAAGCAGATAAACGTCTCTGCCGCAAGCCATGCCGCTGCCATCTGCGCATAATATCCCTGTGAAAACGGTCTGTTCAATGTCCAAAGTATTTTTTCCAGATAAGGATACTGCGCTTTTTTGTTAAGATTCTGCTCAAGATCTGCCATACAGACCGTTTTGTTTCTCGGAATTTTTTGGTTGTCTGCATCGTATTTCAGATATTGGCTCAGGAGTAGAATCAGCCCCGTCCGAACCTCAAACTCCTGATCAGAATACAGATACGGCTGCATAAACGCCCAGACCTCATCCCGATAGCGGTTGGCAAAGGTAAATGAATTGCAAAAGCTGTCGCACACAGACCAGTTATCAATACAGGGAATAAACGCTTTGAGATACGCAATGCCCTCCTCACAGGTAACTTCTTTTTTCGCGGTTCCATAGCCGATGATCATCCCGCGCAGCATCGTCTCCTCAAAGAATAAATCCTCCCAGTCACCGTCACAGGCGGCAGTCTCCTGCCGCCACCCTGACTTGTTCTTTTTGTCATTTATGATACGCTTCGCAAGCTGTCTGAGCTGTGGCAGACGCACGCCCAGAAGCGGCTTTGCCCCGGGAACCAGCCCTGATGAAAAATCTCTGTACTGCTGCTCTGCATACATAGCAAGCTCACTTCTGATTTCCTGCCGCATGAATTACTGACCACCTTTTCTGTACTGTACAGGCGTCATGCCCATCTTTTTCTTGAAAATACGGTTAAAATGCTCGACATTTGGGTAACCGACCGCCATTGCCACATTCTCAACGGTCATATTGCCATTGCGAAGCAGTGTCTTCGCCTTTTTTAACCGAATGTTGATCAGAATATCACCGAAGGTCTTTCCTGACTTTTCATGAATATATTTGCTTAAATACGGCTCTGACAGATGAAAATGCTCTGCGACATCACTGAGTGCCGTCGCCTGATAATTCGCCTGAATATAATTAAAAATCTCCATCATGCGCTCGTCCTGACACGCCTCATTGGTCTGAATCTGCGGCAGTTTGTTGACACTGACGCAGAGCGCGTGTATCGACGCCTTGATGATATCATCATCCATGCCGACGCCCCAGAACTTCTCGCCGTTGCAGGTGACGCTCACATAGGCGATCGCCTTGGAGGAAGACCCCTTCGTGAGCGCATGTTCCTCATAGTCAGAGAGCTGGTAGCTGACCCCAAAATACTGTTTGATCGTGTTGCTCACTGCGTCAAGACGCCCGTTTCCGTTTGCATCGACCGTTGTCCTCTTGTCACCGCAGACAATCACCGCCTCTGCCATAATCCCGTCCACCTGCTTGAAATGACACTCACTAATCTGGAACAGCGGCATATTATCCACATAATTTTCACAGAAAATATCATAAACCCACTGCGGTGAGAGTACTTTATGCTCCTGATCGGAGACATCCTTGACCAGATATCCCACCTCTTCGCGCATGGCATAAGGAAGTGAAATGCCATAATTTTGTTTCAGTATATAGTTTACGCCGCCCTTTCCAGACTGGCTGTTGATACGGATGACATCCGCGTCGTAATTTCTGCCAACATCCTTTGGGTCCACTGGCAGATAAGGCACTGTCCACTTGTCTGTCTCCTTCTCCTCACGCCACTGCATTCCCTTTGCAATGGCATCCTGATGGGAACCGGAAAAAGCCGTAAATACAAGGTCGCCGGAATAAGGCTGTCTCTCGTGCACTCGCATGCGCGTGAAAAGCTCATAGTTCTCCCGGATTTCAGGCATATTTGAAAAATCAAGCTTGGGATCCACACCGTGCGAGAACATGTTCATCGCCACGGTGATCAAGTCTACATTTCCAGTCCGCTCGCCATTGCCAAAAAGCGTTCCCTCCACACGGTCTGCACCGGCAAGAATGCTGAACTCTGCATCACATACGCCACAGCCGCGGTCGTTGTGCGGATGGACAGAAAGCACGACGGCATCCCTGTATTTCAGATTTTTATGAATATATTCTACCTGTGTGGCAAACACATGCGGCATTGCATTCTCGACGGTTGTCGGAATATTGATGATCGCCTTGTTATCTGGTGTAGGCTGCCAGATGTCCAGCACCGCATTGCACACCTCGACGGCGTAGTCTACCTCTGTGCCGTGGAAGCTCTCCGGGCTGTACTCAAAAGAAAAGTTTCCATCTGTCTCCGCCGCAAGCTTCTTTAACAGTTCTGCGCCGTCTGTCGCAATTTTCTTGATTTCCTCTTTGCTCTTTTTAAATACCTGCTCGCGCTGTGCAACCGATGTGGAGTTATACAGATGGATGACTGCATGCGGCGCTCCCTTGACCGCTTCAAAGGTCTTCTTGATGATGTGCTCTCTCGCCTGTGTAAGCACCTGCACGGTCACATCCTCTGGTATCATGTTTCTTTCGATTAATGCGCGCATGAACTCATACTCTGTCTCTGACGCCGCTGGAAATCCTACCTCAATCTCCTTAAATCCTATATCCACAAGCATCTCAAAAAAGTGCAGCTTCTCATCCAGACTCATAGGTTCTATAAGTGCCTGATTGCCGTCTCTCAAATCAACCGAACACCAGATTGGCGGTGCGGTGATTGCATCCTTCTTCACCCAGTCATATGTACAGACCGGCGGTAAAAAATATGATTTTTCGTACTTGCTTGCATTGTTCATGTCTTATTCCTCCATTTCCAACAAAAAAATCTTCCGCTCCACAACATTTTATTGCAGAGACGAAAGACTCCTCCATATTCTTTCGCGGTACCACTCTACTTCATATTTTTATACAAAATATGCACTCCTTCAGCACTGTCATGCTTTCCCCGGATAACGGCAGGTACTCCGTTGCGCCCTACTTTAAGCTCTGTCTGTTCAGGCACACAGCTCCAAGATGAGTTCACCGCACTTCCCATACTGCCTCGCACCCTGCGGCAGCTCTCTGAAATGCTCGTTGCGGCTACTGGTTCTTTTCATTGCCTTTTGTTTTATTCTATAAAACTGATAGAACTATGATACCATACATTTCTCTGTTTTGGAATAGTTAAAATTAATCATTTTTATTGATATAATTTAATTTTTCATTTATCCTAATGTCAGATTCAGATATCCTTCCTCATAATCCCACTCCGCAAAATGCTCTGGCAGCAGTATCATGCCGCCCATATTGCGCTCGAATGCCCATGCTGTACCTGTATAAAGAAGCAGCTCTGGCAGAATCTCGTGAAGTTCATTGTCTTGAAGTGTTGTCTCTATGATGTGAAGGCTGTCACCCTCTATGCGGTACATCAGCACAGCCCGCCGCACATCAGCATCCTTTACAGTCTTGGTTAACAGCAGCGTTCTTCCTTTGCAGAATTGATTCTCTTTGAGTGCATATGCAACTGCCTGCTCATCCCACTCCACATACCCTTCTTTTTCAAAAGCTTCATCCCGAACCGCTTTGTATGCTTTCGCATCGGCATCCGCGACAGACCAGCCGCCAAGTTCTTCTAGTCCTGTATCACTTGCATACATTTCTGCGGCTCTCAAATTATTTTCACTTCCTGATGGAATAACAGGTGTTCCCGTACATTTGCCTGCGTAAATCCAGCAGGGGCTTTCACCAAAGGCATCCACAAAGCCATGCTTCTCATAATATTCCTGCAAGTCCCTGTCCGCCGGCTGTAAAATCAGCGGTTCACCATATTTCTCGAGTGCATGCCGCAATATTTCTGATGCATAGCCCTTTTTCCGATATGCGGGAAGCGTACCCACTGCGTAGACATAGCGGGCATTTTCCTTGGTTCCATGGATTGTGACTTGTACCGGCAGCAGGCTTGCCATTGACACCGGACGGCTGTCCTCATAGATCACAAGCATATTTTCAATCTCAAACCGGTGGTCAAGATACATCTCTATATAGGTGCTGTCATCGTGAAAACACTGCTGCCACAGATCAATGATTTCCTGAGGCCTTGTCTCATTTGCAAACACGACATGGCTCTGCTGCGCCCAATACTTTTTTAACAAAATATCTGGATAATATGACAGCTTTGCCTTTCTAAGTCCCAAGTCACCAGTGTCCTCCTCGCGGTTGACATACTGGTAACTGTGCGCCTCGTGGAGTACAAACTGCTGGTTGATCATCGGATAGGCGCCTTGCAAATCGGGAAATGCTTTCTCAAAATGCACTACAAATGTATCTTCATTCAGCGCCTCGCCGATCGTAAATGCGACGATTTTGTCCTCTTTATACAAGACACCGCCTGTCAGTGCAAGCGCATCAAAATTCGAAAATGCCACTTCCAGCACACGAAGCTCCTGTTCCATCTCCTCGTTCCATTTGTCTGCCCTGAGCACAGCCCACTCTTTTGCCATCCTGCGGCATTCCGGGATATTTTCCTGCGTCATCGGTTCATAGCGCCAGTCGTCCCCATCCATAAAGCGGGCAATATGGTTTCGCTTCCCATGCAGTTTCTTTCCTTTGAGGGAGGAAAGCCGCTCTGTCGTGTACACATAATCCGCGTCCGCCCTGTCTGAGTAGATTTCAAATTCTCCCGGAAACCATTCCATCAGCTTGAGCCTGTTGTTCTCTGTGACTGGATACAGAATCAACGCATATCCATGCACAGCGCATATTTTCATCAGATGTACAATGACTGCCTTCTGGTCTCCATTGCCAAACGGAAATGAATATTGGACAAAACTCTGCCCCCTGCAACGAATCACGCCGCATCCATAGGCGCTCCCCACCCGAACATCATAAACATCTGCCCACATATAATTATTGGCAAATGTATATTCGCAAGCATCCAGTTTCTCTTCTCTTAGCTTTTCATTCATCCAGTCCCTGTCCTCCAGTGAGATAGGATGAAAAATCAGTTTTTCCTGTTCCTGCATTTCTAATCCCCGTCCTATATGAATCATTTTATTAGTATGTCCGAACATCTGTTAAATATTGATTTTCATTTGTTTTTCCAGTTTATAGGTTCTGTGTGCAAATGTCAACGGAAAAACAAATTGTTTCAAAAAATCTAAAGATTCTATTGATTATCTGACAATTTTGTACTAACATAGTATTAGATGTATGAAATGCATTACGATAAACCAAAGAAAGGGGTACACAGTATGGAAGGCTTAAAGAATATCATGGAGGATGATGTGGAGTATCAGCTTAACAAACTGCTTCCCACAATGCCGGAGATCTGTTCCTGTGAGGCTTGCAAGCTGGATATGGCAACTTATGCGCTCAACCGCTTAAAACCAAATTATGTCAGGACGGACACTGGTGCACTGTTTCATAAATTAAATACCTCGTCCACACAGGCAAAAACTGAAATTCTAACCGCTGTTGTCACAGCCATCAATATAATAGGTTCACATCCTCATCACGATGAAAACGAGTAGGGGCTTCCTCCTACTCGTTAATATGTTTCTCACAGATATCATTCAGACAGCATCTGTCACAATAAGGCTTTGTCCTCGCAGTACAAATCTCACGTCCATGGTCCACAAGCCTATGGCAGAACTGATTGCCCTCTTCTGGAGGAATCAGCTCCCACAATGCCATCTCGACCTTCTTCGGTTCCTTGATGCCATCCACCAGTCCCATGCGGTTTGTGAGCCGTATACAGTGCGTGTCTGTCACAATCGCCGGTTTGCCAAACACATCCCCCATAATGAGATTTGCACTCTTTCTTCCAACACCCGGAAGCTTTAACAAGGTGTTGAAATCATCTGGCACCTTGCAGTCAAACTCATCCCGCAGCATTTTCATACAAGCGCTGATATCCCGCGCCTTACTGTGCCCCAGACCACATGGTCTGACAATGCGCTCAATCTCCTCGACATCAGCGTCTGCGATGGCGTCTATCGTGGGATATTTCGCATACAAGTCCTGCACAATCACATTGACTCTCGCGTCGGTGCACTGTGCCGCCAGACGCACACTAACTAACAGTTTCCACGCTTCGTTATAATCCAGTGTACAGTCGGAATCAGGATATGCCTTCTTGAGACGCTCTATGATTTCAAGCGCAAATGCCTTTTTTCTCTTTTTGCTTTTTTTTCTCATAAATATCTCTGCTATTTCTTTAATTCTTCTTTATAAAACTGTCGAAACTCCTCATACCCTTGGGCGGTAAGCTGTTCCTTCTGGAATTTTTTGTTTTTATTCATGCGTGCCACGAGTACCTGTGTGCCGTCCTGTCTCTCCTGCTGTGCCTGCGCGATAATCTCACAGAGCCTGTCGCCGGAAACCCCTTTCTCAATCAAGTATGCCGTCTTTTTGCTCTGGTTTGGCACCTTGAAGCCGCCCTCCATCAGAATCAAAATTATACGCTCAAAACCAATGGAAAAGCCGCACGCAGGTACATCTTTTCCTGTAAATCTGCCGACCATTTTGTCATAGCGCCCGCCGCCGCCACAGCTGATGCCAAGCTCCGGCATCATGATTTCAAAGATTGTGCCTGTATAATAAGACATGCCGCGCACCAGCGTCGGGTCAAAGACAAGCTGGAAACAGTCATCCTTCGTGGTATTGACACTCTCGATAATCTCGCGAAATCCCGCCTTGGCTTCCTCATCAAAAAATCCGGTCATTTTTTCCTCGATAAAGGACAGTCTGTCCTCGGATGCTTCCATGTCACGAAACAGTGCGAGATATTTCTCAACGCTGCCGCTGTCATATCCGTCCGCAATCAGCTCGCGCTCCACACCCTCCATGCCAATCTTGTCCATCTTGTCCAAGGTGATAAACACATCATCAAAATCTTTCTCCTCAAAACCGCTGTAGGCTGCCATTGCCTTTAAGAGTCTGCGGTCATTAATCCGAATCTGAAAGTTCTGAAAGCCCAGCCTGCCCAGTGTGGTCGTCGTTGCAAGAATCAGCTCGATTTCCGCAAGATTGGACTCCTCGCCCAGAATGTCGATATCACACTGCATAAACTGGCGGTATCTGCCCTTCTGCGGCTTGTCCGCCCGCCATACATTTCCGATCTGCAATGCCTTGAACGGGGAAGGCAGTTCATTGGCATGGTTCGAATAATATCTCACGAGAGGTACTGTCAAATCATAGCGCATCCCGAAATCCACGACATCGGACTCCGACTTTGCCGATTCGAGACTGAGCTTTTCTCCTCGTTTTAATATTTTGAATATCAGTTTTTCATTTTCACCGCCCTGCTTGCTGCTGAGATTTTCGATATTCTCCATACAGGGTGTTTCCATCGGGGTAAATCCAAATTTTCCATAGGTTTCTTTGATTACATTGATAACGTAATCACGAATCTGCATTTCCTCCGGCATGATATCCTTCATGCCTGTCACGGGCTTTTTATTCAGTGCCATTACTGTACCTCATCTCTTTATTTATATTTTAACATAATCAATCACAGCCAAAATTTCTGACAGTCCCTTTTGACCATGGGCTGCCCACATCACAGCGTCCATGGTGGTACTGTGTGTTGACGGTTCCCTCCTGCTGCTCGTCAGACACATTGACCTTGATGCGGCTTACGCCGTCTGCTGTCTTGCTGTCAAGCATTCTGATAATGTCGTCAATTTCCTGTTCGTGCTGGTGCTGTTTTTTTGCCTCTAGTTCATCCATATCTTCCAGACCGCTGAATACTGCCATGTTCTGCGCCTCCTTTTGTCACATATTTATCATATCGTATCATAACATATATTTGGATTGAATACAAATTTTATTTTTTAAACAAGGCAAATTGTTTTATATGCCGTCTAAAGTAAATAAAATTTTCGTCTTTCCAGAATATAATTCCCATACACAAATTAGGAACCATCAGACATAACCCCATCTGGATTACAAACGCCAATAGAGAATCCATGTTCACCATACGACACGCCGCAATGGTTAAGACCGCGATTCCGATTGTGATGACAGCATACTTGAGCTGTTCCCGCATAAACTGATAAAATCCTTTATGAAAGTAATACCGAAACAAGGCATATGGTTCGACGATTGCAGAAATACAGGATGTACTGATAATTGTCCCCATCAGCGTTCCCGCCACACCAAAATGAACCGCCAGTGGAATTGATAATACCAAATTCAGCGCCCCCTCAGCAATCGCTTTGTAACGGCTCTGCCAGAATAATCCAGTGGCTCTTTTAAAAGTAACCATGGTTGCACGCATTCCTTCCAAATAAAAATTTATCACTATAACCAGCATTGTGGTGTCAGACAAAAGATATTCTGAACCAATCCAAATACGGATAAACGGTTGCAGGAGACACAATAAACCTACAGAACAGAAGCTAAACATCCATGCATTGAGAAATAATATTCGATACAGAATTTTTTCAACATGCTCCTTGTCACGTGTAACAGCCAGATTGCCAATGCTGGCAGTCACTGCATCAAAGAACCGGTATGCCGCTGTCTGAACAGCCTGAATAAGCATTGAATAATTGGAATAAAGACCTACAGACGCAAAATTAACATACTTAGATATAATAATATCATCCGTAGCATAGACAATGACCTCTCCAATCCTTTGAAAAATTAGTGCATATACATTTTTACTAATATTTTTCGCAATAACTGAATCAAGTTTTCTTACTTCTCTATCTTTCAAAAAAGGATATATCTTATCGGCAATCAAAGAAATAACTAGATTTTCCAGCACAGATGTCATAATCATGACACTCAGATAAAGTGTATAGTTCTGGGAAATAACCAAGATTGTAATTTGCAGTATCAGCAACAGGATGCGAAATAATGTTGATGTAATAGTCGTAATATATTCCTTCTGGTCGCAGATTATCAAAGCACGTTTATAGGCACAAAAATACGTAATACCTGAGTTCAAAAGATACAATATAAAATATAGATATATGTTCGGCATATTGGTTGGCATATCTTTGATCAGGTATTTCAAAAAAGGCGCCAGTACAGAGCCCAAAGTTAACACAAGTATGCCTATTATTTTATACAGCCGACGATAAAGCATCATAAGAGATTTCACTGTTTCGATGTCATTTTCTTTTAATGGCTTATACATTGCAAAATTGATAGCAGAACCTATCCCCAGCTCAGCAAGTGATAATACTGCCAATACATTCGAAAATAATCCATTTAATGCCAGATAATCGTCCGAAAGCATCTGTATAAAGATGCTCCGGTTCACAAATTGCAGAAGAAGAATCACAACATATGCTGCTTCAGAAAAAAGAACATTTCTAATACTGTTTTGGGTTCTGGAATCCATACTCTACTTCCCTCGTTCATGCATATATTGTCCAGCTCTATGAATCGCATATAATCCACTGTTTACAATCCTTCCAATCTGCTTGCCAAATATTCGATTGATCTGCTGCCTCCTCCTTGCTTGTTCTCTCTGCTCTGGAGTATACCATGAAGCGTGATACCAATGAATACTATATGTATTCGGTGTAATCTTTAAGCGGTTATCTGTATAACATAGCGGTGCAAAATATTCAGCAGAAAAAATATCAATATCCTGTATACACTGCCGCTTACCATTTGTTTTCAGCCCATATGATTTCAAAACTTCTGTGGCGTAAACAGGCGAAGCAATCAGATTGAATGTGTGATCACTCTGATAAAAAGAACAGCCTTCATACATATCCCGCATCCGCTTAATGATCTCATTTCCGCTCTCAGCACCAAATCCCAATCCCGGTGCTACCGATGCCTTGTTCTCAAATCCCATAAATGCTCTGCACAGCAACAGTTCATCTAAATTTCGGATAACTTCTACATCTGTATCCAGATAAATTCCGCCTTCCCGATAAATAATATCCAATCTGGCATAGTCAGGAACAAATCCCCACATCTTGGCATCATATGCCTGTTTCATATAAATACATTTTGAAAAGTCATAGTTCGACTCATTCCATTCGACAATATCATAATCTGGACAAAACTTCTTCCAGCTTTCAATGCAAATTTTGTTTTTGTCTGGCATCGGAGTACCTCCAACCCAAAAATAATGAATTTTCTTCGGAATCATATCCAACCTCGCTTTCATCCTATGTTACACATCAATGATATCCTAACACATCCTTTACTACTCTGCTCAGTAATTCATAATGCTTAGGCAGTACCAAGAACAAAAGCATATTTCCAACACTTCTGATCCCTTTTGCATTGCGAATAATAAATTCTTTATCTCGTGGTGTCATCCCTTCTCTTTTAGATCTCCTGCAAACTTCTATCATCTGAATCGACAAACAGCTTGTCAGTATATTTCGTTGAGATCTTGTAAGACCAAGACTGCGATAATACTTCTCCAACTGATAGTAGATCTCTTTTGCATCTCTTGCGCTTTTATCCCGGTCAGCCTGATGTGTAATCGAACCCTCCCGCTGAACATAATTATATAAGCACCTGTCAATATATTTGACTGAATCTGCCATAAAATAAAGTTTAGGCGTCCAGAGTTCATCCTCATGTAATTTGCCCACCGCAAAATAAAGATGATTCTGTAGGAGCACTTTACTCCTGACTGCCTTCAGCCAGACTGGTACCATAATCCCTCTGGATTTTACATTATCTAAAATATAGTCCCTGCCGCTTTTTATGATACCCTTATCAATATAAAAGGTATTTACACATCTGTTTCTCACACCGTTTTCCACAATCCACCCGTTAAATTCCAAAACATCCACAGGATTATGGAGAAGTTCCTGATACACGACTTCCAGCAGATCTAATTCAATATAATCATCACCATCAATAAAAAGAACATACTCTGCCATCAGTTTTTCTAATCCAAAATTTCTGGCATCGGAAAGCCCCCCATTTTGCTTACGGTAATACTCAAAACGAGCATCCTTGTCCGCATATGACTGTGCAATCAAAGAACTGCCATCTGTAGAACCATCGTCTATCATAATTGCACGAAAATTACGATATGTCTGACGGAATATGCTGCTCAAACAAGCGTCTAGGTGCTCTTGGATATTAAATATAGGTACAATCAAATCAAATTTCATCACTACACCTTCACTATCGTTATTTTAACCTTGCATAATATCGTGTCAAAAACAAAGATATAGCCAATTTATGTCTCAAGGGAAAATTGATGCATTTCTTGCTGCTTTTCCACTCTTGAAGCATATATGAAATGTCATCTTTCAACAACTCCTCAATATATGTATGAAATCTACACCTTTCTTCTCTGCCAGCTTTTCTATACAATACAAATTCAAACTGCGCTAGGAACTTTAAAATACCGATATCAAAAAACACTCTGCTGTTAACCAAGTTTTGATGCTTCAATCCACAATACACATTTTTGAATGCTTCATATGGAAATAAAAATATCTTTTTATCATGCATAGCAGATTCCGCATGTTGTACATAAAAGTAATCTGAAGTCTTTACCACATGTATATTAGCTGCCATCGCATTTGCAAACAGTGCTGGCGGTACATCCTCTGCTCTGGCATTGTTCTCTTGTACAAAACGAAGCAGAGATCTATTCCAAAACCGGCTGCTGTATAATCTGCTGCAAACACCAGATATACGGTAAGCCCATTCCTCTTTTTCATTTTTTACATATAAATCTGGAATGACTTGCAGCTGCTTATTATGATAAACCAGCGTATAACCGCATATAACCAACTCTGAATGATTCCTGTCAGCGCACTCCACTAAAGATTTAACATAGTCTGTCCCAATATAATCATCACCGTCTACAAATAAATAATAATCACCTTTCGCAAAACCCAAAGCATAATTACGCGCCGCAGCTACTCCTTGGTTTTGTTGCCATAAGCAATGCACTCTCGAGTCAGACTGGGCAATGACATTTATGATTTTCTGACTATTATCAGTGCTCCCATCATTAATGACCAGCACCTCAATCTGAGCATATGACTGGCTGATAATAGAGTTTAAACACTTTTCTATGAATTTCTCACAATTGAACACCGGAACAATAACAGACACCAAACTATTCATCCGCGTCACCGGAGAATCGCACGGAAAAGCTTCTGATTTGCAATAAGCCATATTTTAATCCTTTCACATATTGCCAAACAAATCCTTATCATGAGCAGTATATTCTCAGTTCCTTACATCACATGCAAATCAATAAACGCCAATGTCAATTCCTCGTCACTGATTCTGCGGACGAAAAAGCGGGCGGTCAAATCGCTTATTTTCCCATTCAGCGGAACATGATCATAGTGTATCACCGCGAGATCCTCCCTGCCCATCCAGCCATAATCTGACGAAATATCAATCCCTGCAATAATTTCTTCTTTATCGGGATTGTCCAGAATCGAGGTCACTTTATAGTCGGCAGAGCCAAATTCCCGTTCTGCCTCCTCTCTTGTATAACCGGGGCATCCATATGTATAAACTGCGGATTCCAACAATGCCGGCGTCCAGTCCAGTTCGTTATTTTCATCCAGCAGAAACATCTCAAGCGCTTCTTTGTATTTTTCCTGCGCCAGATATTCTGTCCATTCGATGAGCAGTTTGATCAGTTCAAGCTCATCAGCGTCTGCCGGCAATGTCCGCAGTCCTGATTTCAACTTGTTTGCCTCTGGTATCTGATACTCCAAAAGCACGCTGCGCCTGCGTTTTCTCTGCTCATATTCCCTTTGCCGTTCCTCCTGCTCCATTTTGCGCTGCTGCTCCAATTTTTCTGCGTAAAGTTTTCGCTCGCGCTCTGCGCCCTCTTCATAACGCGTGGCGTGCTGAAATGGAATCGCTTTCTTTGTCAGATACCGTTCTGCCCCTCTTTGGCATTTTGCCATATAAGTATCAAGTCCATAGGCGCTTGATACACAGTCTAAAAACAGGTAGTCTCCGCTGCCAATCCGCTTTTTCACTTCTTCTGAATGCTGTGCCCACCAATTCTGCCATGCCGCAGTGTCTATACGGCATTCGGCAAGTTGTATTAATTTGTCTGTAAATTCCTGTTCAAAGTTCATGATAATGATTCCTTCCTCGAGCGTGTTTGAAAAATACTTTCCGTCAGATGTATGTCACAATTTGTGGGAGATTAAATCATCTTACTTCAAAATCTCCTTCATTTATCTCACTCTAAAATAATTCGAGAATAAACATAATTTTATTATACATATCTGTGTATTTTTTTCTATAGCCGTGGCACGAACTGTTAAAATCTGGCACGAATTGTATAAAACAATCCCCATAATAAATTGAGGGTTTTTGGCACATGATGGTTTGGCTGCCATAACCGCCGGACGGCATGAACATCTTCTTTTTATGCGTAGTGATATTTCTCTCTGTTCTGATGAAGAAAAACCAGTGCTACAATCATAGTGATTAGCTCTGATATCGGTACTGCAAGCCATACCCCTGTTACGCCCAAAATATTCGGCAGTGTTAAGAGCAGCACTGTAATCAGTCCAAAAGTCCGCAGGAATGACAAAATTGCTGACAGTTTCCCGTTTGATAATGCTGTGAATGTGGCTGAAGTAAAAATGTTCAGCCCGCAAAACAGAAAGCTAAAGGGAAAAATCAAAAATCCGTTTCGTCCAATTTCATAAACAGATGTTCCTTTTTCTGCAAAAATGCCGACCACTGGCGAACCAAAAATCAAAGCTGCTGCAAAAACAGTGACCAATACAAAGACAATGAACCGCATACAAATAGAAAATACATTCTTTAACTGCTTTTCGTCCTGTTTTCCATAGTTATAGCTGAGCACAGGGGCTACTCCCATAGAAAAACCTATGTAAAGGGCGCTCAATAAAAACTGCATATAGATCATGATTGTGATTGCCGCAACTCCATTTACTCCAAGCAGTTTCATCATCATGCGGTTAAAAAGGAATGTTGTAACCGCGGCTGCCGACTGACTTACCATTTCCGAAAATCCATTAGTACAGCTTTCGGCCAATACGGAAAAGTCTATGACAGGCTTCCTAAAGTACAGACTGCCCCTCTTTGCAGAAAAGAACCACAATCCAACCACCGCTGGTATCATATAGCCAATGCCTGTACCAAACGCTGCTCCCTTAATGCCCATGTGAAGCGGCACCATAAAAATATAGTCCAGTAAAATATTAGCGATTCCCGCGCTGACGCCAAGCACCATACCCATTCCGGGGCGTCCCGCTGTTACGGTTAGATTTTGAAAAAGCACTTGCAGGATACTTGCGGGCGTGAATAACAGCAGGATACATACCTCCCGATAGCCTGTGTCTGCTTTGTCTCCCTCTCTGAAAGTCGTCACGCTAATCTGTGCGGAACGTGCAAGTTCATACAATGCTTTTTCACAAAATGCTTTCGCTATCCCTCTTTTCCGATACTGTGGGTGTACCCCAAAGAAATCAATGCTCCCCGTCACCTCGTTAAATGCCATAATCCCGATTGCCGTATCAGCGTCTTTCAAAATCAATGCGCGCTTATTTTTGATATACTCCTGCAACTGTGCAAGGTATTGTTTTTCGTCCAAGTGCGGGAAACCGTCAATGACAAGGTGAACCAGTTCTATCCATTTGGGTATATCTTCCTGTGTTGCAAAGACGATTTTATCCTGCCATTCTTTTTCCTCTAAATTTGCAGGATTTTCATTCAAGACATATCTTAGCTGCAATGGATAAAATTCTTCTTCCTCCCTGTACCTGTTAGGGGATTTTTTATACATGGCTTTGAAAATATCCGTAAAGGACTGCTGGCTCTCATATCCGGCAGAAAGTGCGATTTCAAGAAATGTACAGCCCCCGCAACTGTTTCCAAGTCCAGTTTTTCGTGCAGATGGCTTTCGATATAGTCAATTGCCGTCATTACATTGTTGATATTCCCCCGCATTGCAGTTTCCTCCTTTTTCTCTCGTGACAAGTTAGAAAGTTTGATTTCTGACCTGTTACTATATTATAGCAGAATATTTCATTTCTCTTTTCATATATCTTGCGGTGTTAAGGGCAAATATTTACCAGTATACAACACTTTGCATTTCCCAATCTTTGTCAGCGGCGTTGACGCTGGATACATTCCCGGCAAGTTTCCACAGATTGTTACTGTCATTCCACTGCTGGTTGCGCAGATGTACAGCCGACAGTATAGTGCATTTGTGCATTTTTTGTTATGATGGAACCATCAAGAGAAGGAGGAGAAACCTATGGATTTTTCAGAAAAACTATTAACACTTAGAAAAGCAAACAACCTGACACAAGAGCAGCTCGCAGAAAAGCTGGATGTGTCGAGACAGTCTGTCTCAAAATGGGAAAGCGGACAGGCGACGCCTGAGCTGGAAAAAATAGTGGCATTAAGCGCCGTCTTTCATGTCACTACCGATTATCTGCTCAAGTCATCCGAGATTGATGATTTGTCCGTGAAAACAGAGATATTGGAAAAACAGCAACAGCAAATGCTCGTGCGCGAGCAAAAACAGCAGCAGATTTCTGGCTGTATCCTGTATGCGTTTGCGGTATATCTGATATTTTTTGCGGCATATTTTATCGGACATTTTTACTTTGAAATATGGAATCCGTCCGTGATATTTTCAGAATTTCTAATTGCAACTGCGATTGTGATCGTGATCTGTGTGAAAAAACTTGGCAAAAAAGAATAACGGTCAAAAACAAGAGTCAAAAATATTGAAATATCTAAAATGACATGATATACTTAATGCCATTATCAAAGGCAGCGCAGTGCTTGAAGGCTGGCATGTTTGTGAGGTGGTTACGATGAAAAATAGTGAAATGATGGAAATTGCAATGAGACAGTCTGCGGAGGATATGGGATGTCAGGCGCAGGATTTTCTGTCTGATAAGAATGTTGTCTCTCCTTTGCGCCTGGGTAAAAATGCGCGCAAGTATCTGAAGGAGCCGATTACCTGTAACCTTATTTCCTATGGAAATAATATCGTAGCCGCAACAACAAAAGAAGTTTCCGATGTGGTATCTGAGTACATAGGAAAATACGAATTTTACCACTGCTTCGAGACGCCCAATATGCACTGGCTGAATGAGCGGTTGATGGAACGAGGACATAAAATCTGTTTTATGGCGGAGTACTATCTGCCAGATATAAACAAGCTCCCTGCATTGTCATGCGCCTATGAAATGCGTATGCTTGAGCAGGGAGATTTTGAAGGGCTGTATCTGCCTGAATGGAGCAACGCCCTCTGCGCAGATCGCAAACAATTAGATGTGCTTGGCATCGGCGCATATGATGGCACAAGGCTGGCTGGGCTGGCTGGCTGCTCCGCAGACTGCACAGATATGTGGCAGATTGGCATTGATGTTCTTTCGGAATACAGGCGGCAGGGCATTGCTTCTGCATTGACAAGCGCACTGGCAAAGGAAATATTAAACCGGGGGAAAGTACCGTTTTACTGTTCCGCTTGGTCGAACATCCGCTCTGTCAGAAATGCGGTGAAAAGCGGTTTTATTCCCACCTGGGTTGAAATGACCGCAAAGCCGGTAAATATTGTGGATGAAATGAATCTACATTAATTTCATCTCTTGATTTAAGTGATCAAGAATTGTTTCGTACTGCTCCGCCCAGTCTGGAAATCCGTTATTTCTGAACAAAACAATCACATTTTGTATCTGCTGCCGCAATCGTTTCCACTCTATTTTGATGCAATAGTTATCGTATTGATAAAATTCATTTTCCAGCCATTCGTAGCGTTCGTATGCCTGCCTGTCCGCATCTATGCCCCATTCATAAACCTCTAAGGGACCAAAACACCCCTTTGAAATTAGAACAATATTTCCGTCCTGATTGGGCGTAAGCTGGGGTTTTCGATAAAGCCATTGCTCTATATAGACAGTGTCGTTTTTTCGTTCTGATTTTTTGTCCATGTATCACCACTTAAATCCTTTTCCTTCTGATATAATTCTTGAAAATACGCATTCTTTTCCAACAGCTCGGCAAAGGTGCCGCTGCCGACAATGCCTCCCTCCCGAAAGACATAGATTTTGTCAAAATCTCGAATGGAAGCCAGCCGATGGGCAATTGCAATCACGGCTGCATCGTTGACCTGCGCTAAGACATTTTTCATGACAATGCTCTCTGTCACATTGTCGAGCGCAGATGTCGCTTCATCCAAAATGACAATCTCCGCATGGTCAAACCACAGTCTGGCGAGTGCCAGCCGCTGTTTTTCTCCGCCGGACAAACAGGTTCCTTTTTCCCCGATTCTAGTGTCAAGACCGCTGTCCAGAGATTCCAGCAACGGCAGCAATTGTGTCGCCTCAAGACTCGCACGAAGTGCGTCATCAGAAAACTTATTATCAGAAAACTTGTTATCAAAAACCAGATTTTCTCTGATTGTGCCATCAAATACCGGCGTGTCCTGCGAGAGATAAGACACCTTTTCATACAATGATTCCAGTGAAAGCTTTCTTAATGGTTTATCATCTATCAGTATTTCGCCTGACTCGTACTTGAGCAATCCGATTAATATTTTCGCCAGTGTCGATTTTCCAGAACCCGACTCCCCGACAAATGCCACTTTTTCTCCCTTTCGAATCGTCAGGTTTACATGATTCAGAATATTTTTGCTGTCTATTTTGTTATCTATAACGATGTTTCCATACGAGAAGGATACATTTTCAACGCGAATTTCATGGGAGAACGCATGAAACATACCGCCCTCCTGAAGCTGTCTGTCCTCTTTCAAATCCAGCAGACCTGCAAACCGCTTCCACGCCGTTTTGTCGAGTTTATACTGAATATAAATGACATTAAATATGGCAATGGGCGTGTACGCATTGTCAATCAGCGTGATCAGCGCTACGACAGCGCCAACAGACAACTGGCTGTTGTTCCACGCATAGAGCAGAATCCCGACATCCAGACAGGCGACCAACAATGCAAATATGGTAAAAAAGGCTTCATGTATCATGGTCATTTTGACTTTCGACGCTACAATGATCCGCTTGGCGCCAGACGCCCTTTTCATTTCATTTGGAAATTGCTTTTTCATGCGAAAAACAGGCATTTCCATAAAACCGCGCACGAGGTAATGATTAAGCTGCTCCTCGTTGGTCAAAATCTTTTCTTTGATTTGATACAGCCCTTTTAGCAGTAAATTGGTCACAATAAAAACAATGATATATCCTGCAAGCAAGAAACAGGTGATCTTCTGGTCTATTTTCCAGATAAAAAATAAACTGAAAAATATGGTTGGAACTAACTGTCTGACAACACAGAACCAAAAGTTATAGAGCACGCCTTTTCCTGCATTGGCGCCGTTTTCAATCTGCTGTACTAATTTGCCTGTGCCCAGTTTTTGGTATTCCGCATAATCCATTCTACTGATTTTCTGCAATGCCAGCAGTTTAAAATCAAGATAAATCTCATTTGCCAGCTTTGCCGTCGGGTACTCGTCCAGATAGTTCATTCCATAATTGAGAACGAGCACCACACCGTACAGCAGGATTCCATAAATCGTGATTGTCCGCTGCGTCAAACCGTCTACGATTCCTTGAAAGCAATCTGCCTTATAGTTTGCCATAAATGCATTGAATAACCCAATTGCCAGATATGCCAGAACCCATGTTTTGTTTTTCCTTAAAATTTCTTTCATATAGCGCATAACTGTACTCCCTTTACTAATTCTATTTCTTTAAAAATACATTCGAATCAGTACAGCCGCGACTGTCAGCAAGTTCAATATTCCTCAGCACAATCTGCTAACAGTTTCATCAACTGTACTGAGTAATTATCTCGGATAAATTTCATCAAATGGGTTCACCTCCTATGGTGATTTTCAATCTATATAGTTGTCATCTGCCAGCACATTATTTCACTGCAACAATCACGGCAAACTTTTGGCAGGAATAGACGCATTTGACCGTATTAAATCCGCTGTTTGCAAGCCACGCCGTTTCCTGCTCCACGGCGCATTCTCTGTCTAATTTCCTGCGTTCTCTCCACAATGCGATATCCTGATCTGACAGGCCGCGGTCCGTCAGATGATTTTCCCAGTAGGTGTCATACCAATGATTCAATTCTGGCTGCCCTGCACAAAACTGGTCATAATTTACAAACAAGCCTCCCTGCGGCAGACGGTCATATATTTCTGAAAATAAGCGCTGCTTCTCCCCATCCTCCAAATGATGAATGGACAGTGCTGAAATCACTGCGTCAAATGCTGCATCGGGCAGTTTATGGCTGTAATTGCCGACTTCATAAGATATATTTTCTAAATGGTCAAACCGTTTGCGGGCAATATCCAGCATATCCTTTGCGAGATCTATCAGAATATACGCTGCGCCGGGAAAACGCTGATACCAGTAATAAGTCAGCAATCCCGTTCCTGCCCCCAAATCAATCACCCTGTTTGGTGCGTCTATATTCGACGTGATGAAATCCGTTGTTTTCTGATAAAAGTCATCAAAGCAGGGAATAAATTTCCTGCGGTTTTCATCGTATTCTCCTGCAATTTTGTTAAACTGTTCTTCGATTTCCCTGCGCATTTTCATAGTAGTTACCTCTTATTCGATTTGATATTGGGATTTATTTTCGATACTTCTTCTCAATGACAATGGTATACACCACCATGGCGGCGATGCTTTCTACCATGACACCCACGACCGAGAGCATTGTCCATGCGGAATTCTGCCCTGCAAGCAGCGGCAGTCCCAAAACCATCAGCACTACACCAAATGTGCCAAACAGCTTTGCTACAGCACGGTTATATTTCTTGATATCTGTGACTTCAAACATCTCTGCATTTGCCCAAAATCCCATTGGTTTTGGTTTCTTCGAAAACCATGTATACACCGCCCAGCAAAGAAACATCCCTCCGATCATACAGAATACAATGAACCCCATTATACGACCTTCCATTTATACACCCTCCTGTACAGTCCAAAGAATCCAGTCGATGATTCTGTCGATGGACGCGTCGAGCGCACGCCCGCCCCAGCCTAAATCCCAACTGTTTTCTTTGATCATATCTTCCATCCTATCCGAAATCACATCCGAGACCACATAGATTGCCGACGCCGCACATTTTCTGTAATTTGCGATTGTAAAGAGCCCTGCGCCTTCCATCTCCACACATAGAGCGCCTTTTTCCCTGTAGTCTATGATCTGACCCCATGTCTCGTGATACCCTGCATCAGTTGTCCAATGCTTTCCTCTTATAAAGGAAATGGCACCTTTTGTGAGAAGCCCGCCAAGCACATCTGTCAGGCTTTTCGTGGATTCAATGATATCATAGTCAAAACCATACAGTCTGGCAACCGCCGTATCATTGTACGCACCGTCAGTCAGCACGATATCTCCCGGCTTGAGATCTGGCTGCAATCCGCCCGCAAAGCCTATGTGAATCAATTCTTCCACGCCGCCCGCAATCAAATCTTCCGCCTGCGTCGCAATGGCTGGCGAGCACATATTCCCTTTGATAAATCCGACTTCCTCATTCTCGTTAAAAACGTACAGCTTTCCGCCCAGCGGATATTGATATTCCCCGCAATTTCTCGAAAGCAGTGTATCATAGAGACTGTCTGCCAGCAGAAATACTCTTTTGGGGATATGGATACAATTCATATCATAGCCTGCGTTTTTTAATTCCAGACGGACTAATTGGGCTGGGTCTGTCAGCACGTCATTTTTATTCATCAATTTCATCATTCCTTCCTAATACCAACAAAACATGATCATCCTCTCAGTTCTAGTATAGGGAAATTTCAGCGGGAACACAACCCATTTTACTGAATTTATATTGTCATTTGCTCACGAAAAATACAAACGTTCAAATCTCTCTATTGGTTTCCTTTCTCCTGCTCATTTCTAATCACTATCTTCACAGTATTCTCCTTGTCAACGTACAGGCAGAAATACGGAAAAGACTGAGCCTTTCTGCACTTCCGAAACCACTTTGATATAGCCGCCCTGCTTCGTGATAATCTCGCGCGCCAGATACAGTCCGATGCCTGCACCGGGCTCGTCGTGCACATCCTCCTCCCGATAAAAACGCCGGAAAACAGACGCCAGACTGCTCTCTGGAATCCCTCTGCCAGTGTCTGCTATGTCCAGTTTGGCGTACATCTCCCACGGCTCTACCGTGACGCGGATATTGCCGCCAGCAGGTGTGTATTTTACCGCATTGTCCAGCAGGTTAAAAACCGCCTCTGCCGTCCATTTGCCGTCATGCGGCAGATGCAGTTCCTGCGGACAGTCAACTGTCACGGTAATATGCTTTTTCTCCGCGCTGTAGACAATCCCGCTCATCGCTGCCGCCAGTGTGCCAAAAAGCGGAACATCCTTCTTTTCCAAGGAAACGGCGCCCACCTCCATACGGGAAGTTTTCACCAATGCCTGAATCAGAAAATCCAGCTTGTCCGTCTGGCTGCGGATTCCCTGCAAAAATTCTGTCCGCTGCGGTGCTGTCACATTCTTTTCCAAAAGTGTATCCGTCACCATTTTGAGGTTGCTCACCGGCGTTCTTACCTGATGGGAAATATCCGATACCAGCATTTGAAGCTCCTTTCGCTCCTCATCCAGCTTGTACTTATTTTTCTGTGAAATCTGGTAAAACCGCGAAAGCCGGTGGCATATCCGCGCAAACTGCGTCTCGCTGTCTGTAAAATCAATTCGTTCCTCACCGCACATCATGTGGTCTATCACATCGCACAATGCTGTCACAAACACGGTCAGACGCGTTCGAAACAGGATAATCAGCAGGAAATTCCACAATATAGCACACAGCGTAAAGATGCCGCCTCCAACCAAAATATTCCTGCTGCCCGAAAAAATATATAGCAGCACTGTCGCCGCTGTCATTGTGATTGTCATTCCCGCCAGTGTGCTTATACAAAGTGTTTTTACGCTTATATGTGAAAGTCTCATTTCGACTCACCTCCATGGAAACCCTTCTACGCTTATTCTGTTTGGAAAGGAGAGAACCTGCGCCTTAATTGCGAGTCTTATACAATAAGTTGACTCCCTCTTTAATTGTTTCTGTTATAGTCTAGTTGATACTTTCTGGAATACTCTTTCAGCCTGCTATGCTCCTCATTAGACATTCTTATTGTTACGATTCTATCCAATCATATAAAAACCAGAAAAATCCTTGCAGACAAGACCATATTCCTGTAATATAATCTCCAAATCCGCAAAAAATAGGAGTGCCAAAGCATCCCCATTTCCTAAACCCTCTTGCAATATTCGAAAATGACCAACAGCAATGTATGTATCTCAAGTGTGTTCATACCGGCCTCCTTTCCGTTTCCAGAAAGGACAACCGCAGACTATCCCTACTCGTTCTAATTTGACTAAGAGAATTATAGCACGTTATGTCGAATAATGCTATAAAAGATTTGTGTTAATCACTCGGCAGCGTCCGTACATTTTCCCGGTTTTTCTCCGGCAGAGAGAACAAGGCAGCGGCAAACTCCCCATTGGTAAGGATAACTGTTTGACCTCATATTGTAACAGGGTATTTTTCATAGAATGCGTACCTAAAAGATAAAATTTTTCTTCTATGAGGTATTCAAGGGATACCAAATGTGCTTCGACTATTTCCGAAACGCTCCTTAAGAATCTGTGGATTTACACTGATTTTGTAGGACTTCGAGATGAAAATTGCATTATGGCGTATTATGATGTACCAACGCAAAAAATTTGTATTTATGTTGTACTCTGAATCCGCATCACACGGGGCAATTTTACTCCGAATTATAAAATTTTAATCTTCTAATAATACACGTTTTCTTTCTATCATTTCCCCGATTCTCTCAATATATTGGGAAACATCCTTCACATTCTCGCACCGCTCAATGCGCCCGTCGGGGTACACCCGCTTGGTGATGCTGCCAGCGCCTAATGCGACGATGGTCTGCACTTCCTCCATAATAACGCCAAATCGGTCATTACATTGTATTATCGTGTATTACTTGATTTTTCCACTTTTTCAAAATTCTATTATTGAGTATTATATTGTACCATGCAAAGGTCATTTGTTGGAGTTGTGTTGGACTAGCCCATTTTGTGTTGGACTAGCCTTTTATCGAACCTCGACCTTTATGCCATCTCGAAGCCCCCTAAGGAACCTCTCACTCAATATTGAATTAAAATAACTTCATTTGATTAAAAACCTGTTCTAAGGACTTCTTTTTCTTATCCCCGGTAACCTCGGCATAAATATCCATCGTTGTCTGAATATCCTTATGCCCCATGATTGACTGAATGACCTTGATATTCACATCCGCTTCACACAATCTTGCACAAAAGGTATGCCTTAAATGGTGACAGGAGAACTAAGGCAAAATAACCGCCTCCCTCTTTTCCTTTGTAGCTCTGACTTCTTCCATTGCATTATGATTTTCAATCACTCTGCGTAGATTTCTATTGATAGACTCCGGCACATACAATTCACGGAATCTGTTGCAAAAGATAAAACCCGACATATCATCAACCGCAGATACACAAAACGTTCCTTCTTCCTCCTGTCTTGCTTTTTCCTCAATGAAAGCTGCATATACAATGTCAACCATTGGAATCGTCCTTATCCCTGATTCTGTTTTTGGCATATTGATTACCCATTTGTTTTCCGTCTGGTTTCTTCGGCCTGCAAAATAATACAGGGAATGGTTTATATCAATGGTTCTTTTCTCCATATCAATATCTTCCCATCTCAAACCAACCAACTCGCCAATTCTACATCCTGTTCCGACCATTACCGTGAATAAGGGCTTCCACTTATTATACTCCGGCATCTCGTCCAGATAAGATCTCATACTTCGCATACTAAAAACAGGCATATCATTGGAAGCTATGCCACCTTG